>Ga0268276_1000601_pt1 | contig 41170 bp, 51 predicted proteins | sample saktaG_4_FD_190145 | JGI IMG/M metagenome (GOLD analysis project Ga0268276, IMG submission 190145) | Saline water microbial communities from Sakinaw Lake, British Columbia, Canada - sak_2010_1_5_45m | ecosystem: Environmental > Aquatic > Non-marine Saline and Alkaline > Saline ...
TTTATTTTAAAAGAGCGCCGCTTGAATTTTCCGACGGAAGGTACCTTCCGTCTCTTCCTCAAAGACGCCCCATTTCTCAATTGGCGGAGAGGCAGGGATTCGAACCCTCCACTGTTGTAACTCATTATAACCCTTTATGTTATACATTTCAACCCTAATCTTTTTGACATATTTTGACAGAACTATTTTTTATTCAAGCTCATCTTGTCAAATTGAGTCCTTCTATATTTATCTGATAGGTGTGTGTAATGTCTTGTCATTATGTTAGAACTATGCCCTAATGCCTTCTGCACATCAGATTCGGGTATCTCACCACCCATTGCAAAAGATGTGAAGGTATGTCTGCCTCTATGTAAAGGTCTGCTAATCTTGTATTTAGTAATATTTAAGATACCCATTACCTTTTTCACGGCTATGGCAACATAGTCTGAGTTAGGAGGCTTACCCTCTTTGTTAGGAAACAAGAGTTCTGACTCACTATCTTTTGTCTTGTCAAACCATTCTCTTAAAATGTTCTCAAGATCTTTGTTAATAGTAGCAACCCAGTTCTTCTTTGTCTTAGTTCTGTACGTCTCACCTAAAATTGTTTTATTTCTTATGTGTATAGAGTGCGACTCAAAGTCTATGTCTGACTTTAGAAGATGCGTAGCCTCTGATATCCTTAACCCTGCATAAAATAGAACCGCCATAACCTGATAGTAGAAGTTAATTTTTCTATTTTTGTTATCTTCGTGCTTTAAATAATCAAGTACCTTCTTTACCTCTTCTTTTGTGTAAGGTTCTATCTTTTCTTTAAGAACTTCCGTTTCTTCTCTTCTACTTATCTCTTCTACAGGATTAGTGCTTATCCAGTTCTGTTTTTTTGAGTATTTAAAGAAACTATAAAGTTCTGTTCTTTTATCATTCCAAGTTGCATTAGTACTGCAAGACTTATCAAGAAACTCTTCAATGATATTTTCATCCGTTAGCTCATCTACAGTAGGCATCCTGCCGAACTTCTTAACTATGAAAGGTATAAAGTAGAGTGTCTTATATTTATTAAAGCCCTTATTCTTACTTTCCTTAAAGATGCTTCTATACTTCTTTAAAGACTTCTTGCCTACCTCTTTTGATTTCTTTTCTAAATATTTCTCTACTGCACTATCAAGAGAGGCATCACCATAAACCTTGTTAGAGTCTCCCTGTGCATCTCTTTGTTTTAATAAGGCTTCTACTTCTTTCTTAGCCTCACTAAGGATAGCTCTATTAGTATTAAAATATCTCTTACCATCAGGACAAGCCCATAAAGGAAGATTGCACACATAGGTCTTACCTTCATAGACCTTGCCCTCTATCTTAGTCTCAGGCTTGTATAGCAATGGTAGTTTGAACCTAGTTCTCATACTGCCTTTGGATATAAGTTAGTTATAGATTTACTGACTGTTCTTCGGGCAATAAAGTCTTTCACCTGATCTGCTGTTACACGTTTCTCTTTACTGCCCCAAGCTACATAACCCATCTCACCACTTTTAAGCAATTCATATATCTTATTTCTTCCTATACCTAGCTTTTTTGCAACCTCTTGTGGCTCATATAGTTGTACTCCAAATGCTTCTGTCATTTCTTTGCTCCTTCCCACAATTGTTGGCTTCCCTTTAGAGCCAACCTCTGCTATTGTGATGTTTATTGTTTGACTATATCTCTCCAATACGCTCTTCCAGTATATTAAATTTATCACGAACATCTTGTACAGCATCTTTTACATTCTGCTTGTATACCCACTCATTTATATCTCTTTGCTGACTTTCTATCCATGCCTCTATTTCAATCGGGTTAAATCTTAACTCGCCATTCAAATAGTGATGTGGCATTCTACCTTTTGATATTTCCTTGTCAATTACATCCTGTGATATGTTAAACTGCTGTGTGATTGCTTTTGCTGTTACTAATGTCATTTTTTTGCTCCCTTCCATCTTAAGTGGTATCCTGATTTTCTTCTAGCTCTCTTATCTCTAGACCCTGTAGGTCTTCCTAGTTGTTTACCATTCTTCTTGGCTCTTGCTAATCCATCGTTTACCCTAGCTACTATGATCTCTCGCTCAAGCTCTGCAAAAACTCCTAATAACTGCCAAAAAGCTCTGCTCATAGGATTATCGTTTGAAGTATCTAAACCATCTGTTACAGAGATTAATCTTATACCTCTGTTCTTGAACTCCTGTAAGAGCTGGAGTAAGTTTGACAAAGACCTACCTAATCTATCTAACTTGTAACAGACAATAGTATCGAACTTCCTAGCTCTCATATCGTGCAACAGCGCGTCCAACTGAGGTCTTGAGCTTTTGGTTCCACTTATACCTTCATCAGAGTATTCTTTGTAAACCTCTAAGCTATTTCTTTCACAGTAATCCTTTATTGCCATTAGCTGAGTCTCTACGCTTTGTTCCTTTGTGCTAACCCTTGCATATACTCCTACCATTCACTTTCTCCTTTCTTATTTCAGTGCTCTATTACTCTCTATTCTAATTCCATCTTTATCCATATATGTTCTTACACCATTTTCCAACTTAAGTGCCTTACTGCCACAAGCATAACACTCGGCTTCTTTCAAAGAATCCTTTACTGCCACAGCGCCTTTACCAATAATAGCAGCAGATTTGCCACAAGCCCCACATGTGACTACATACACCGTATCTGCTGCGTTATATAAATCTCTATTCTTCATTTTATTCCTTTCTTTCGTTAATTCGTTAAGTACTATGTGTATTAAGCACTCTCCTGATAATCAGGAAATACATCTTCTACTGGTCTTTCCAATACATCCGCTATCTTATGCCTAAGGCTTGCAGGACATCTTCTTCTGCCATTCTCATAGTAGTTAAGCTCTGTTGAAGAGATCCCTATAATGGATGCTAACCTATACTGCTTCATTCCCATTCTGTTACGCAGTTCCTTTAGCTTCGTCCAAGCCATATTTACCACCTCGCTTTCTATTTGATTTTTTATTATTAACACACAAGGTCAAAAAAACACTGACCTCATACCTCTCTCACTCTCTTTATACCAAATTGACCCTTTTTCGCGTATCTTCCAGTGTGTGGGGCTATTCCAAAGAGCTTTCAGAATCTTTACTTATCCTGTAAAGTTAGCCTCTTAAAAAGCCCCATCTCTGAGGCGTGTTTACAGAATCTTTACTGACTATGTAAAGTATATCAAAAAAAGAGATTCCTGTCAAGTATTATTTTCAAATAATCTGTTTTTTTTATAATTCATTATCTTGTGCATAATTGATGTTTGTTCCGAGCCTATTCTGTAATGCGTCTGTAATGTCTTGGGTATCTTCTACTCTCCTACCTACCTCTTTAGAGATCCTACAAAGCTCTTTTATGAGTTTATAATAATTTTCTACATCACCCTTACTTTTATCTTTCAAGAGCTTAAACAAATGCTCATCTTTTTCGTTTTCCTCGCTAAAGATGCAATTACTATGGATTATAGTTTGAAAGCATTTCTCATCAGGTCGTACATCGCCCATATAACCTATCTTATTGATTTGCTTCTCAAGATCGTATATCTGCTTTATATCGTTTAAAGAATAGTCAAGTAAGCGTAATAGCTTAACATTTTTAAGTATCGTTACATCTTGATCAGTAAACTCTGCTCTCTTACCTTGTGCAAGATCCCTACTACAAATACCTGTGAGTTTCTGCACGCCATTAATCCAAGAAGCAGACACATTCAGCTTAGTTGCAATCTCAGTTAGACTATAGTTCCCTTGTATATTAGGCATATAAAGTTCCTGTAAAGTTTCTATAATTATATACCTGCTACTTTGCCTTGTCAAGAAACAATTTAGCTTCCTTTTGGGTACCGTACCTTCTTAAATCAAAAGTTAGATTTTTCTTTGCAGTAAGTTTTGAAAACTGGGGTTACTTAATTGGTCTCTTGCGTAATTCCTCTATCGCACTTAGGCGAGATAAGTTATCTGCGTTTAATGCCATTTTTAAGGCTCTATTATCTTCAGAGCGAGGAACTAACACAAAGTCTTCTTGGATTTTTTTAAATGTACTATTTATTGCCCAGTTAAGCATATCTTGTGTAAACTTAGAAAGTTTCTCTTTATCTTTTTCAAGTTTCAGTACTTTTTCAGCTTTTTCAAGCAGAACCTTTTTATATCTTTCGTTTTCCTCTAAGAGTTCATCTTGCTTGCTTTTAGGGAGTTTATTAAAAACCTTGCTTATGAAAGTGTCAACGGCTTTGCTTCCTACAAAACTAAGTACCCAAAGACCTATTTTTATTAAAATTGTATTACACCACATAACCATATCAACCTCGTTCTTTTAAATGATAGTATTTATATCTATCTTCATAGTGGCTCTACCTTTGATGTGTCGCTTTTTAAGCCACCTATCAATTTCCTCTGCATCAAAGCGTAAGTTTTTACCAAGCTTATAATGCGGTACAAACTGTGTATGAGTCCAAGAGTAGATAGTGCCTTTGGGGACTTGTAGCATTTCACTTAACTGAGGAAGAGTTAGGAATTTTCTCATTCGACATCTCCTTAATCTTTTTAATATCTTTAAGGGCTGACTCAAGAAAATCTTTTGGAACTGGTTTGTTTTGTGAAAGTAACTCTAAGGTAGTAAGTGGGGCTTGAAGTTTATTCCTGATATCAGCATTAAGCTCTTTGTCCATTTTAACCTTGCTCTTCAAAGTACCCACTATCCTTTAGAGAATGGTATAGCAACCTAATTAAAGGAAATGTAGCATTAGGATCTTTAACCTCTTGAGTTGCTGTGTCTAAGACCTTGATAAAGAACATCACATTAGGTGTTACGACAAACTTCTCTTTACCATAGGTCGTTATTGCTTGGATTGACTGTGCAATAAAGATTTCCTTTTCCATCTCTGAGAACTTGAGCCAGTCGTGAGGAGTAACTTCGTATACACTAATTTGTTGAGCGTATGTTGTTGCACAGAGTAACAGAACTATAAAAAAGGTAAGCAGTTTCATCTTCAACCTCGCTCTTTTAAACAGTGTTATTATCATCAATACAGAGCCTTGCTCATTCTTGAAAATGTACCTACTCTAAGCCAGGTTTTGTATTCTCGTTCTGTTTCTGGAACACCTTCTTTTCCACTTAAATCATATTTCCCTAGAGTCAATATTATATCAGTCATATAATTAGTGAATTGCGGAAAATCAAGATTAAACTTTTGTTTCTTTTCCTTTAAACCTCTCATAGAGCTACCTATGGTGGCTGGAATGCTAAAACCTGTAATTGCCAATAACAACACATGCCTTCCATATTCATCTAATTGTTCAGCTTTTGACATTTGTATATCAACAGACTTTATTGTTTTAACTAATATCCACTTAATATCAGCATCTTTTATAGAAATCAAGCTTAATTCCAACGCCCATTTTGAAACTGCTATTGTTTTACCTTCTGCAAGTACGAGGGTATATTGATATACCCTAGGGATGATTAAATAATCAACACCAAAAAGTTTACCATATGCTTGTAGGGTTTTCTTATTTAAATTGTTAAAGTCAAAAAAATCATTTCTAAAAGTACTGTATTTTGGTAACGATTGTTGCTGTAGAAAAGTGTTAAGAACCTGTTCTGAGCTTACAACCTTAAAAGAGGACTTGCTACTTAAATTATCTGATAACCCTTTTATCAAACCACCTTTAAATGTATACGACTCTGGCACTGGTAATATTGCAACAGACTTAATATCAGGGGCACTCTTAACATCGTAATATATGCAGTTTGCTTTTAAAGCAAGACATAAAAAATCTTCTAGATGGTCTTTCTTATCGCACTCTTTATAATGCTCTTTCATCATTTTTAGAAATGCTTCAGCAGGCTGTTCGGACTTGTGCTGTTCGCTTACATATGCTTCGGTAACACACACAGATGAAACCAGGTAAAACATTACGAAACATACTAATATGCCCTTCGTAATAATCTTTCGCATTCTATACCCCTTTATGTCAATTTGAGTTATATATAAACACAAAAAGCAACCCCATTTCTGAGATTGCTTTATAGCTATTCTATGTTTCCTATCATTTCCACTCCCTTGTAGAGCTATATTATATACTATAAATAATAAGTGAGTCTGATAGGTTCCCTATTCAGTTTCATCATATGTTGCAACCTTAACTATATCGTCAACAAGTACAACACGTGAGTCATTTCTACATGCTTCCATCTTATTTAATTTATTTACGTGGCTATTGTCTTTATAATCAGTCTGTTTCTCCATAAAACAGATTTGACATCATTTTTTTGATTGTCTCCTCTGCTTTTCTCCACTTCGAAAGATTCATGCTAGCGGCATTGCCCTCAACAGAGTAAGTAGAATTTCCTTCAAGAACACCATTATTATAAGCTTCGATAGTAGCTTTTGCTAAATAAATTGTTACATCCCAGGACCACTTACCGATATAAGTAAGTACCCAGCCTTTATCTTTAGCGCTGCTTCCTTCTGGTAGAATGTTATATTTAAAGCCGTTTTCACCCAACCAAGATGTCATGGCTTCTAAAAAGCCTTCTCTCACTTCAGGATTAGTTATGATATTTATCGTACCTGCATCTTTAATATTTTCTGCTTGCCTGTAATCATGAGTGATTGAACACCCAGTAAGCATGAAACAAAAAACAATAAAAACAGCCACTGACATAAATGCTCGAAACTTAAGCGGTCTCTGAGTCATCCCGCACCTCCCTTTTTTAAGTCTAAATTATAATAAGTCTTTCTTCAAAAATCATTGCTTAACATTTATTTATACTTTATAATACATACATGCATAAAAAATCACATTATTATATTATCATGGGAGCGACATTATTGCTATTTATTTTTTCCTTTTCACAAACAACCTTGGCGGAAACAGCAGTAAGCAAATCCGCGGAAACAGCAGTAAGCAAATCCGAGGAAATCCCTAACCAATATGGCTTGGGCCTAACAGGAGGAAGTACATATGATCCTGTATCTGATATTAATTTCCTCCAGATAAATGCTTTTGCTTTGTTTGACTACGATAAGATCTGGCCTCATGCCGCACCTGAGCCACTACGCTTTAAAGTGGAGTGCAATCTCGGAGCTACTACAAGCTCTCCTCATCGCGCTATAGCTTCAGGCAATGTACTGGCCCTATATTATCTAGATTATTTTTCTTCCCACTCTCTTCGGCCTTACATGGAAGCTGGAATAGGAGTCATCTATACAGATTTTCAGGTAAAAGGTCAAGGATTGCGCGTTAATTTTAACCCACAGCTAGGTATTGGTACAGAAATCTATATTGACTCTAAACCCGCGTTTTACATAGCGCTTCGCGCTCATCATCTATCAAACGCTGAAATAGATGATGATAATCGTGGTGTTAATTCTGTTACTCTTACAGTAGGTCGTTTTTTCTAATCAAACTGACTAATAGCTACTTCCGTTTAAGTTTTCCGCTTGGAGTTTTATCAAGGCAAGAAACAAAATGAAATTCTTTTGGTACCTTGTGAGGTGCTAAATGCGTATAGCAAAACTTCTTTATATCTCTACTACTAAAATCCGCGCCCTCTTTTTCCCTTAGAACCACCTTGGCACAAGGAAGCTGACCATAACGCGAATGCGGAACTCCGTATACCAGCGATTCTTTAACAGCCAGATGCTGATTTATGACTAATTCAACCTCATAAGGAAATATTTTCATACCGCAGAAATTAATAATATTTTTTGTTCTGCCGGTTAAGAAAAGAAACCCATCTTTATCAAGCCTACCCAGGTCTCCAGTGTTAAACCAATTATCTTCCAATAGATCGTTTCTGGTTTTCCACGGTGAAAAATACGCCTCAAGCATTCCTTTACCTCGAATCCAGACTTCCCCTACTCCCTCACTATCAGCATTCAATAGCCTTAGTTCGTAGTCAGGTAAAAGCTCTCCTACAGAGCTACGCTTTGATTTATCCTGCGATCGATTAATAAATGGCAGCCCTATTTCGATAATACCATAGGCCTGACTTAGTTCAAATCCAAATTTTTCATAAAAAGCTGCTGCATTTTCATTAGGCAATTTGCTGGCCGTTGATACAGCCATGCGGATACCGCTCAAAAGATCCGATGAGAACATGTCTGTATGTGTAAGCATGTAATAATGAAATGGCGAGGCATACATAAAGGTCGCCTTGTTCTGCTTTAGGCCATCAAGAAGCGTTCCAGGGAATGCACGACTGCAAATAATAATTGTCGCACCTTGACGCAGAAAGAGAAAAATTGTTACCACAAAATGGAACGTCATTGAAAGAACCCATATTATCTCATCCCTTGAAGTAATGTTAAGACCCTTATTCGCTGCATCCGTACGCTGAATAATACTCTCGTGAGAAAGGATCACACCTTTATTTACGCCTGTAGTCCCTGAGGAAAATCGGATAAACGCAGGGTTTAGCGCACGAAATGTTTCGGAAATATCTTTCTGCGCCGTGCGACTGTATAGAAAAAATCCTTTTTCTAAGGTGCAATCATACAACCCTTGGCTGGTCATATCCTGGTATTCTGACTCTTTTTCAGAGATTATAAAATTTATTTCCATCCTCTCTGTCAACACATTGATCTCATCCTCAGCGAGCGAAGAAAATATAGGAACAATGACCGCTTTAATTGAAAGAACTGCTAAATTAATAATCACATATTCAATGCTGTCACTATAGAGTAATCCTACTCGCTCAGCATCCTTAATCCCATGTTCTTGTAGTAGAGTTGCCACTTTATCTACAGCTATAAACAGATCGCCATAAGAAATGTTACGGTCTCCGTCAACAATTGCGCGTTTATTCCGGCATCCGGTAGTCTCTTCTCTTATTTTTTGCACAACATTCATAAGCCTACTCTTTTGGCAGCGGCAATACCCGCTTGCTCACCAAGCGACATGCATGTACCCATGACGCGGGTTGACCCTAATGCTTTACGCGAGACTGAAATGCACCGTCCAGCACAATAAAGGTTCGAAATATTTTTTGCCTTAAGGCAGCGAAGCGGTATATTGTAATAATCCTCAGGATCAATATATTGGTATTGCGGACCTTTCCTTTGATCCCATAACTCGATAGGCCAGGAATTCTTTACAATTCCATCAGGAAATTTCCGTGCTCTTATCACATCATCTGCTTTTAAGATATATTCTCCCTTGACCCGCATACCCTCTCTTTCAAGAACCTCGGATGACATCTCTGTAATGTGTGAATTTTTAAAAGGAGCTAACGTGCTGGCTAAGTATCGCTGTAATTTACACGCATCGTTTCTTACATAAACAGTATTATCTGCCCTATCAACAGGAATAACACTGAGCTTAAAGATGCCTTCGTTCTTATTATCCCCTAAAGCAAACGTAGTAAATTTTAAATAACTCGCTAATTTCTTCTTTCTAATTGCCTGCTTAACATGATAAGGTACTTGTATAGAGAGCATGTCATCTGTATTATTCAAGCCTTTAACTCGAAAACTATAACCTGAAAGCTGGCGCTGCTTAAGCGGTGATAAGCTATAATCCGCGTTGCTTGATCGAACGATAACAGCGTTGCCTGAACAATCAATAACAACTTTGGGGAAAATATCAACCGCGCCTTTAGAGGTACGTCCTCTAACAGATTTTATAAGGTTACCGTCTGTTTTTACTGAAACAACGTTACAATTATATAGCGTTTTAAGTTGTTTTGTTTCGTGAATCATTGAACAAAAAACAGATATAAGATCTTTGGTTAAGAATGGGTGAACATATACATTTCCCATTCGTGCAATGACTTTATCCGGAGCTATAACCTTCAGACGTGAACAGATCTCTCTGACTATGCCGTCATTAAGAGTTTTTCTTGGCTTGCTACTACCGTTTGCATAGAGTCCGCAAATAAACTGATGCAAACCAGCCACAGCAGCTCCTCCGAGAAAGGATTCCTTTTCAATTAAAATTGTATTAGCACCAGAACGTGATGCGCTTATAGCTGCGGCTATGCCAGAAACTCCGCCTCCAACAACCAAAATTTCGCAGTATTTTTTTTCATTCTTCATCATGTGCCTAAATGTGACCTTACCTCATCCATAACTACACTTGCCTCTTCTCTGTCTAAGACCCCATCGATATAGGAAAGAACTGCGTTTAATTGTCCCTGAAACTGATTAAAATATATACCTAATCCTGGCGGTACTGGCGCGCGTGGCATGTGAAACATATTAAGTACACGCTCATGCATAAACTCTGAAGACTGATAAGCGCTCTCACCTATATAAGAGAAGCAAAATGATGCAATTTGACCGTTCAGGGGTAGATGCATGAGAAAGCCCATTACTGCAAGAGGAAGAATTCTCATTAAATGGCTGGCCTCTTTAAAATCTTCTGGTAATCGCGATTTTACTTGTTCATACATTTGCTTTTGGATCAATGCTAAGATAGCAGAAAAATCACCTGAAATAGACTGGGGAATACGAAATATAAAGAATGAAATATGGTTAAAGAATACTTCTTGTTGAACTTTTTCTGGGGGACGCGTATCAATAGAAACAGGAATTATATAATCACCAGCATGCGCACTATTTTTGATAAAATATTTATGTAATATATGCACACTGGCCGCTAGAGCATAGGGCATAACCATCATATATCCGGTCTGGTCATATATGTTCTCAATAATTCGGTTAGTCTCTGCTTTATCAAAGGAAATAAGTTTAAACCTGAACCTCTTTTCTTTAGATGTGTCTGGCAGCGGGCGTATAGGCGGCGTATTTTGAGCTATCGTACGGAATATCTGATTTACATGCTTACCTGCTACAAACTTCTTGCGCCAATTACATAGATGTGCCGATTCATTCAAGGAAATGCTATCGGATTTATCACCAGCTACTTGTTCCTGCTGGAATATGTCTAAAAATGCTTCTGCGCCCCGAGCGTCCAGCAAGCGATGATCGAATGTCATAGCTACAAAATATCTGTTTTTAGCGCACAGCAGATGAAAAACAAGATGTTCCCGTTCGGTATTAAAAGGCAGGTTTAGTTCCTCTTCCAACTTCGAAAGCACTCCGGTATACGAAGCATCACTGAGCTCGTGAATTTTTAACCTAGGGGGGATGACAGCTCCACGATAAATCTTCCAATAAGGTGCTAGATTACAACCCCTCACAGACCGCCCGTTTGAAACAGGGTAATGTTTTATAAATTCTGCTAAAGAGTTTCTGAGTTCATCATGTGCAGGTGGACCACTTAGCTCCAAAACGAGCTGAGAGATATTACCAACACCGGTTTGCTTTTTACTCATATGATCAAGCGTATGAATAACCCAATCCATACCAGTAAGGTAACGTTTGATTTTAGAAAAAGGCAGTTGAGCCATTTTTACTCCTAAGACATACGGCTGATACATAAGGCTAGAGACCGTATGCTTTTGAAATCTTCACGGCCCAGGCCAGATTCTATCAGCTTTAGATTGAACCTCTTTTCTATAAAAACTAAAAGCTCCACAAACCCCAAAGAATCTATTCCTAGTGCATACAGTGGTTCATCCGGAGCAATTTCTGCGGCATCTCGAGAAAGAATTGCCGCAGCTTCCTCTGCTAATATCTTTTCAATATCTTTCACATTCATTTTTTAATCAATCTTTCCATCTTTTTAACTCTAACTTTCTATCTTTAAAACGACGCCGTCTTTAAAATATATAACACGCCTGTCTGCACGGCTGTTCCAATATGTCCAGACATTGCTTGTTAAATTTTGCGTCTTGTGCGTTGGTGGATAACCATACGCCATTATAACAGCCTCTTTACTCATGCCTGGGGTAATTATTCCCTGCTTAATATTTTCCTGCTCTTCTTTTGTGAATTTGCTAAACTCTTTGCCTTCAGCCATAACGTTTTCCTTAGAAAAATATCGATAAAATAGTTCTTCCAGCCCTATAATACTGTGTTTCTTTGCATGTATATAAGTATAGGTAACGCCATTTTCTTCATCATTAAAATGAATCTCTTTTCCACTGCACCGGAGAATTTTTACTTTCGTACCAGCGGGTATAATAATTCCAACATGGAAATTTGTGGAAAGAAAATTCTTAGGACGCTCGAACCACATATTTGTCTTTGTATAATAAATCTCTCCCTCTTCGATCTTTGGTACTTTTTGATTGATTTGTTTAGTGGATGAGGATTCTTTTGGGTTAAGCTTATCAGCGTACGCAATGCAAGAAACAAAAGAAATTGCGACAAAAATAATTATAGAAAAAGTTTTCTTCGCTTTTAACATATTACCTCCTTTTTTTCTTTTTTTACATCGGGATATACTAATAAATATGTTACCTTAATCGGGAACCTTGAGTTTAGATTGTTACAAACCCCGGTTTCCCAGGTATACCCCTTATTCATAATACCCTTAACAATGGCTTCTAATTCTTTTATTGAATATGTCCGCAAACATGAGACAAGAGCGTCCCATGAGAACACAATCGGAATCACTGGTATAATGTATGTCCAAAGAACCCTGCTAAGGGTTAAAGGACGAATAAACGGTGTAATAAACAAAACAAATAATGGATTTAGTAAAAAAAGACCGATAGCCTTAAAGTGCCTCTCGGTGTGTTCAAAAATTCCAATAGCAGCATTTTGAGCAATAACACTCTTCAGTATCTCTTTAACAACCGCTGGTCTAAAATGATGAAATCCTGAAAAAATTGTCCTAACCCCTTTTAAATCCGCAGGTAAGTTACACGCATCTACTGGCTCTGCCATGTATTCAATCTTTCTGGTAATTGTATTTTTTTCTTTGTCATAACTATTCGGGTTAGGGAATTGATCGGTTAAAGTAATTGTTATCGCTCCAAGCTGTTCCGTAATTTTCTGATGCAATTGCTCCCATGGGCCACCTGATCCTGAACACAGATCAACTATCTTTTTACCCTTTACGCATTCCAACATTTTCTCTATTAACGGTATAGCGCAATCATACATGCCTGTTAGCTTATAAGCATAGCGCATGATATCCGTGATGTAATTACGAAAAACAGACGGGAACCAAGCATAATCTTCAAACTCAAATAAATGTAATCTTTTCATTGCTAAATATTTTGCATAATAAACCTATTCTGTCCGTTTTCTCTTTTTCTCCGCACATATAAATGAATCGTGGGTTATTCTACTATAAATAAAATCGGGCAGCATCGAGCTCTGGTTGCCCAATGAGATAGAAATAGAAATTTTTTATTTATTTCCCAAATATTTTTGCACTGTCCGTTCTTTCGATACTGACGACTTTGTTATTGCTAAACTTAACTTGGTCCACAATTGTCCGAGTATACCAATAATACCATACATTGTCTGTCAACTCAGGCGTTCTATGCTTAGGCGGATAACCATACGCTATTATAACAGCCTCTTTACTCATGCCTTCCGCAATAACACCATCTTCGATATTCTTCTTCTCCTGACTACTCAACCCAGCAAAATCCCCATTATCTGTCTTGGGGTCACTAGAAGAAAAATACCGACTCAATAAATCTTCTGCTGGAATAAGGCTGTATTTGTAGATATTGAAAATTTTAAATTTGGCACCAGGTGTATCTTCCTCTCTAAATTCTATTATATTACCTACGCAATTGACATTTTTTACTTTAGTTCCAAATGGTATTATTACTCCTTTGTGATAGTTAGTGGACTCAATCTTGTTTGGTTTATCGTACCATATGTTTACCTTAGTATAATATGTTTCGCTGCCACGGTTTTCCGCGTATACATATGAAAACAAAAAAGTACAGGTTAAAATCACTAAAGTTATTATAGACAAATTTCTAATAAGCTTCATGTCACCCCTCCTTGTTTTATTGTTTAAGAAAAATTTGCAATCTCTCACCTTTACAGCCATACCTCAGACAGCTGATACTACTTATTGCAGCGGGCTGATGTGCCTTGCACAAATTCAATCCGTGCGGATTGTCTTGCACTGGTGCAGCATAGTAATATTGTTCTTTAATCATAAGCGCTGCAGCAGCACAGTTAAAACTGCTTATTGTAAGCATGCTGCCAAATATCGGTACATAACTTGAAATCAATGACTTTGTTTGTCCAATTGCTCGATATCCTTCTTCGCTTCCCACCATACCATCACAATCCAAAATAAGCATGTCGGGTTCCTGTACATTATCATCGTATAATGCTGAGATCGAAGCATACTTTTTGGGGCTATTCTGATCGGTGACTAAAAAAAAACTACTTCCTTCTCCGGGAACCGATGCTGGCATTTTAGTAAACAGAAAAGGTCTGATTTTACCATCTTCAGCAATTGTTAATTTACGGCTGCAGATATACTCCATCACATCGGCATATTCATCCACGCTACCTACAAGAACATTTCGGCACCTCCCTTCTTTTATCCATGACTCTGCGAGAATAAGCGCTTGATGGAAAGAAGCAACAAGCTGAGTCATCGTTAATACAGGACCCTGATTACCCAGAATCGAGGCTATATAGGATCCCGCCGCATTATGTACTGAGTTAGAAAAAGCTGTCGGAGAAACATTGTCGTCTCCATAATCAAGAATGTCATCCAAGAAGCGGAAGGTTGTCGCATGGGCACCGAATGCTGTTGCAACAATAATGCCTAATGACGATTTCAGTTCATCCAGATCAATACCGCTATCCTGTACAGCATCCCAAGCAGCCAGAGCCGCCATTTTACTAAAACGGTCTGCACGGCGCATTTCCTTTAAAACCAATTTGTCATTAAGGCTTTCCGCAGATACACAATACGCCAGTTTTCCTGAAGGCGGTACCCATCCTCTGCTTAAAGATTCCTTATGGCTGTTGATTCCGCGGCCGTTCGCGGAAATTACACCTATTCCAACAACATTCATAAGCCCGTCCATTTTTAAGTGCCCTATTTAGCTCTACCGATAATAATCGCTGAGTTATTACCACCAAACGCCAATGACGTAGAAATCGCGAAACTGCCTTCAACAAAAGTTTTTTTTATAACAGGTGTTATGGGTATTTCGCTATCTTGATTTACAAAACCTACACTGGCTGGTATCCATTTTTCTCGAAGCCCTATAGCAGTAAAAACAGCTTCAAGGCCACCAGCTGCACCTAACGTATGCCCGGTAAAGCCTTTTGTAGAAAGAAAAGATAATTCGGAACCAAAAACCCTGTTCAAAACCTTTGCCTCTACCTTATCATTATCACGTGTCGCAGTCCCGTGGGCATTCACAAAAGATACATCTTGGTAGGTAATTCTTGATTCGTACATAGCTCTCTTCAACGCTTTTTCCAGCCCCAACCCCTCGGGGTGAGGCGCTGTAAGGTGATATGCATCGCTTGCTAAGCCATATCCGGTAAGAACAAAATCAAAATCCCTTCCTCTTTGGCGCGCGTGTTCCTCTGTTTCAAGAACTAAAACACCTGCGCCCTCTCCAAGATTTAACCCTTTTCTATCCCGGTCAAACGGTGCGCATAACGAGTCGCTTGCTATACCCAATGACGCAAATCCGCAAAAAGGGATGGTATTTAATTCGTCAGCACCTCCGGCAACAGCAATATCACAAACCCCACTTCTTAGCCAAGACAATGCTACTCCAATAGCATCTGTTCCGGAAGAGCATGCGTTAACAACCGTCATGAATGGCCCTTTTGCATCAATGTGACTAGCTATAACTTCAGAAAGAGTCCCCTTTAAAAACCTTTCAACCGCATCCATAGGCGTATTTCCTGCACTACGATATGCCCTGTAAAAATCAATATCATTCAACTGGCTTGCTACAGTAGTTCCTAAACATACCCCTGTTCTAAAATTCGATAGCTTCTCAGGTATTCTTGCGTCATTCAATGCCTCTTTTACTGCACAAAGGGCAAGATTCAATGTACGCTCTTTTTTTTCTCCTCTAACTTCCCTTACCTCAAAAACAGGGCACTTCAAAGACGTGGGAAATAGGGTAACACTCCCTGCATTCCTTTTACTAGATTCAAAGCTATTTAGTGTTGCTTGAACACCTTTCCCTGCTGCAGAAATAACCCCTAACCCGCTTATAACAATACGTCTATTTTTCAAAGTTTTGCCTTTTACCTGAAATGCCTAAATTCCTATTTTTTTCTGTTTTCTAAAACATACCGCGCCAAAGTATCAAGAGAGTAAAATACTTTTTTGCCTATATTCATATCCTTAACTTCAATACCAAAGTTCCTCTGCAATAAAACAACAATTTCCACTGCATCCAACGAATCAAGACCCAGCCCATCTCCAAAAAGAATTTCATCATCCTTGATATCTTCAGGTTTTACGCCTTCTAACGATAAGCTACTAACCAGAAGTTCTTTAAGTTTTTTTCGCAGTGCTACCAGTTCCTTTTCCTTGTTTTTTTCCATTTAGGCCTCCGTTTTTGCTTCTTTCTTCCAAATATCATGAAATAAAAAACACTGATATGGATATTCCTTCACATATGACTCAAGCAGGCCAGCATATTCCTGAACCCAATTTCTCAACTGCTGACGTTTATCACAGCCTTTCTGATAAGAGGGGCGCATCACCTTAGCCACATCAACGCTATATTTACGCTTGCCAATTTTAGTAGACAATAATACCACGACAGGGCAATTAGCTGTCGCAGCTATGGCAAAAGCGCTGCAAGGGAACCATGCTTTTTCTCCCAAAAAGTCCACATCAATAGCATTAGACCCATATCCACGATCACCCATCATCGAAACTATATTCCCTTTAGATAGCACATTCATAATTTCAATAACCCCGCCAAGATACTGTTCTGGTGAGATAACCCTAACGGGCCCCTTTTCCAAGCTTATGGCAAGAGAATCCTTTATTGCAGTATTATCCTCCGGTCGCATAAGCAAATATACGGTTTTTTTCAACTCACTTATAGTCGTTATTGAAACCTGCCAATTACCAATATGCGTCATTAGTAAAATGAAGCCCTGATTTACATCGGTGGCTAAAGGCACAAGGATGCCCGAGCCACACAGCTTAATGTCAAACATTGTGCGGTTTGATATAAGCGCATATCGGTCAATAAGACACCTGCCTTGACATAAAAATAATCTATATACGTGCATACGACTCTTAAAAAATCCACACCCAGGAAATCTCTTGTTAATATATGCCAATGCTCTTGAAACAGCTACCCAGTCGAAAATTAAATAATAAGAGCAGACTATAAATAGAAGCCGATATGCACCATCTAATCCAAATAGCTGTAAAAAAACCTTAAAAAACCAGACACCTAAAGCATTGCCTCTTTTTTTTACTTTGATCTTTCTTAAAGGGTCATTTTCTGGCATGGCTCACCGCTTTCTTTTCTAGTCTCCAAGCAAGAAAGAATACGATTACTCCTACAGCTATAGCCATTACAGGCGCTATGATAAGAGACCCTAAGAACCATTCATATATTCTAGATCCAAGCTGACCAAAAACAGTCTTAATCGATATATCCGTTAACCAGTGTCCGTGCCTCATATAATATCCCAATTGAACGCAGGCCACCGGTACAAAAGGTGGAATACATAAATTTTGTATACATACCGCCATAACCTTGTTTAAATGCAAACGCGTCGTTACGTAAATAATTACCAACGTATGTACTGATAGAAGTGGTAGAACAGCAAGGAAAATACCTACACCCGCTGAAACCGCTAGCCCAGACGGTGTAGAGTTCTCTTTTAACAATGCCTTTAGTAATTTAACAGGGTGCAGAAGTATATTAATGTCAAAATGTTCCTCAGGTAACTGGACTAATTTGCGATAAGGCAATGGGGAAAGGCGCCTACCTATTAAGTAGGCGTGCATTAATGAAATGCGCAGATTATCTATAAATGGCCTGAAATTGGAGACACGAAGACTTAATTCAGGGTACCATACATCTACAGAGACTGTTTCTAGCTTTAATCCTGACCATACTGCCTTGGCTAGAACCTCGGTTTCAAAATCATAATGCGAGCCGTTCATTTTTATTTTACTAAGATAGTGTACGGGGTATGAACGAAAACCACTCTGACAATCGTCGATTGAGACACCAGTCTCAATACGCAGCCAGAAGTTAGAGAATGTCCGGCCAAATCGGCTTCCACGAGAAATATTCTTCGTGTTAAAATTTCTGCTTCCTATTACAACGACCGTCTCATCCTTTTCAAGTAAGGGTAAAAATTTCTTTATATCACGTGGAAAATGCTGACCATCGGCGTCAATTGTAATCATAAACTTCCCACCACGTTCGCTTATGTAGCTTAAAGCGGTCAATATGGCTCTACCTTTTCCTTGATTTGTTTTATGCTGAAGCACTACTATATCACTGTCTGTGAATAATTCAGTAATATTTGTGTCCGTACTGCCGTCGTCTACAACAATAACATTACGCAAAAGCTCCTTACAGCCCATAGCTACATCTTTAACAGTTTTCTTATTATTAAAAACCGGAACCACGCACCATACCTGGTCTGTATTAAAGGGTTTATTTTTTTGTGCGACGTCCATCTCTTCTCCGCTTTCCATCTTTAGTAATAAGCATCTCCCACAAAGAGCCTGTGTAACCCAAGCTATGAAGGAATTGTAAGCTTGAATCACGGGAGTCAGGTGGGAAAATACAATTTCTAACACCACTAAAAGCGTCTGTTAATGCCTTCTCCATCCACTGCTTATCCACTCCTCTTGCGATATAATATACGGGTTCAAGTAATTCTTGATTAGGCGAAAGAAGGCCTTCCTCTTGGGCCATTTGAACCAGAGGAGTGCCGGGAAGTATCCGAATTCCCATAAATATAAATGAAACCGTATTTTTTATGCCTTTGATGTTTTCGACCCCCTCTAAAACCGTTTCTTTGGTTTCTCCGGGGCACCCAAACATGTAATAATGCGCTGTTGCAATGCCATTTTTAGCTAATAATGTATTACATGCAACAACATCTTTAAATAAAAATGGTTTTTTTAATCCCTTTAGTGTTGTATTCGTCGATGCATCAGCGCCTATCTCAGCAGATTTGAGCCCAGTTTTTCTCATTAATTTAATGACCTCATCGCTAAAAAGCTCTGGCCTAAAAAATGCAGTCCATGTGATTTTCACATCCCTTCTTTTTAGCTCCCTAAGCACATCGAGGTAATGCCCATGCCTGTCGTTAAACACTGAATCCGTAAAAAATATATGATTTATTTTGTGCTTGTCCACTAGAACCTCTATATCATCGACAACAGCTTTAGGTTGTCTGCATCGGAGATCTGTTCCTTCAAGCAAAGGATAGGTACAATAAATACAATCGTATTCACATCCTCTTTTTGTCTGAACAGATGCCATATTGCTTTTTTTTCTATAAAATTCCATAAGATCAGACTCATAATAGGGAGAAGATATGTTCTCTCCGGGCAAACTAACGGAAGCACGCACACAACGCTTTTCGGGAAAGACTCCTTTAGTAGCATTATTTACAAAATCAACCATTAGCGATTCTCCTTCGCCTACGATCCCATAATCTGCTCCTGTTTCTCGAAGAACAAGATCCGGCAAGATGGAAAATCCTGAGCCTCCAAGCACCACCGGGCTTTTTGTCTTAATCCGAATCCTTTGTATCATATCCTTTACAATATAGACATAGCGCTGCTCGTTTAAAAAATTTGTATTATCAATATTCCGTACAGATATGCCAATAAAATCTGGACGTTCTTTTTCTACAATAAGGCTAAGTGCATCCAACGATTTCCCGCTCTGCAGAAAATCAAACTGGATAGTTTCGTGCCCAGCATTCTGCAGGGCACCTGCGACCATACTCATTCCCAGTGGGTATACGAAATAAGGAGTATCCGCAATGTTAGACGCAATAAGTAAAACCTTCATAGTTGAACCATGTTAAGTGGCTGATCCCCACTTACGGTTAGGGCTTGGCTTAACCCTCTCAAATGTATTGTCCTCTTTTTCCCGTCTATTTACCTCTATATATAGCTTTGCCATTTTCATTTCCTTTGAACAGTCTCTATAAAACATATCCCAGGCATAATCATACATCTTTTGTAGCGAGTACACTGTCATCTTTGCGGGCTTAAAAACAACATCCCCACCTGTGTATTTAGACCAATTATTGTGTATTATCCTATCCTGTTTTTCTAGTTGTGTGCGAACAGCAGTATGAGGATAAGGTGTGAGTACGTTAAATTCTGCAAGATCTAAATCTAAGTCTAGAAGAAAATCAACAAAACGCTTTATATAATCCTCATCTTGATTATCCATTCCTAAAATAATAGTTCCTTCTACACTAATGCCGCGTTCCTTCAAGCGAAGTATCCGTTTTCGTATATAGTCAGAAGTATCCACGATTGCCTGGTACACATACCAGCATCCAGCCTTGACAGCTAGATCCAATATCTCATCATCATCCTTAATGGGATGGGATATCCATTTCTTTTTCAATGGTGCTATTGCCTTAAATAGTTTCTTTTCCCATTCATCATCCTGGGCCATAGAGTTATCAACAAAGAAAATGCGTTTATTCTCTATGCTTTCAAGTTCTTTTACGACAGCATCTATAGGTCGCGGCCTAAAACTACACCCTCCTAAATACGGAGTGCAGCATGGAAAACAGTTAAAACGGCACCCTCTGGATGCATGCACAAGATCTACCATCTGAACACCGCGAAAATTATAATTTGGATAGTTAAGAATACTGCGACGTGCGGTTCCAATAGTAGCAGTGTCAGGGAAATTTAGATTATAGTCATAAAGTTTTTTTAATTGCCCTTTTTGGAAATCTTCAATAACTTCCTTGAACCGACCTTCTGGTTCACCGAAAAAAACCGAATCGGCATGCTGCATGACCTCTTCCTTGTGCAACATTACTGCGATTCCACCAAAAATAACCTTTTTACCAACTGCTCTAAAATGATCTGCAATTTCCAAAGCACGGGGGATCTGACACGTCAGCATTACAGATAGTGCAATAAGATCTGCATCTTCTGAAAAGTTAAGAACTTCCGTATTTTCATCACAAAAAGAGATTTTAACCTCATCTGGTATGGTTGCGGCAAAGCATACTGGACCGTGTGGCGGGAGATTGAATTCCGGTTGATGTTTAAGTTTAGTCCATTTTGGATAGATTAACTTTATTTTCATTACTATTCCTACTCCAATATTTTATCAAGCGTTTCTTTGATCATTCTTTAAGTGCGATTCCTCTGTAATGATGCACGATTCAAATTCATTTACCATATCCTCTAAAATAGTCACCTTCTCTGTAATAGCTAGAATATCCTCCAGCGCACATATTTTTTTGTCAAGTGCATCGCCTTCCTGTATCAATAAAAAGCAAACCCCCTCTTTTTCATCAGCATTAATAGCTAGCATTGCAGGTGTCTCTTTTCGACAAATCATGCTTTCTGCATAACGAAGTAATAGGGGCATTTGTTTCTTCGGAGATGAAAAGTTGATATATAAAAGGGGTCCTTGACATCCACAATTGATTGCTGCTTCAGCCAATGGGCTCGAAGGTAATGTGTATGTAAAAAGATTTCCCCTAGCCAACGTCCGGCCGTTTTCAACATAATCTTTAAAATAGCTCAAGTTCGACAATAACGAACCAGCTGTATTTGTGCCAATTAATCCAATGTCCTCTTTTCGATCCTTAGAATATGGAATACCAGCGTCACACAGTGCAAGTGCAGCCACAGAGCAGGCTTTTTTTGAAATTTCATCAAACCTACCAAAATTTTTCACTGGCTGTAAAAACACAGATTCATCCCGTAACTGTAAATGTAAGGATACTTTATCTTTATAGTCCTTGTGCAGTTTTTGCATTACGCTGCCATATCTTTCTTGCGTAACCCATCCAATACCTGCAACCACAACCCTATCTTTCTTCTTAATCATTGCACTTCCTTAATACTAAAGCGGCATTTATTCCGCCAAATCCTGAATTGGTAGAAAGAGTTATTGAGCTATCAAAAGAGCACGGCTCTACTAAAACCCACCCTTGAGCTTCGTCATCGATTTCAAGCAAATTTACTGTTGAAGGAACAATTTTTTCTTTCAGTGACTTTATAGCTACGATTGTCTCAATTAAACCAGCTGCTCCCAGCGTATGCCCTGTGCCCCCCTTAATAGAATAAGTCGGAACCTTACGGTTGCCAAAAACCGTTTTGAACGCCTTCATTTCCATAGAGTCATTGTATATTGTTCCTGTGCCATGCGCAGAGATACAACCAACTTCTACAGGATTGATATTTGCTGAGCGCAAAGCTTTATTTATTGCCAATTTTAACCCATCGCCATCCCGCGAGGGACCGGTTATATGATTGGCGTCATTTGATAAGCCCCACCCGGCTACTTCTGCTATTATTGTTCTTTTTTCTTTTAATGCTCGTGACTCGCTCATTAACAGCGCGAACCCTGCCGCTTCTCCTAGGCTTAAACCATCCCTGTGCTTATCGAAGGGCCTGGCTTTATTCCTGCTTAAGGCATTTATCACGGAAAATCCTGAAAAAACAAACTCGCTTACGCTATCACCAGCAACGATAAGCACGCAATCACTTTCACCACTAGCAATCATACCCGCAATTTGGGCAATTGCCACGCTTGACGAAGAACAGGCCGCAGAAATAACCACGCCAGGCTTATCTACGCCACTCAACCGCCCAACCTTCTCCAACAAATAATCCAACCTACTACCTATGGCATCTGACTTCCCAGCTAAAACATGCTTTTCTAGAATATCAATTTCACCAGTTGTTGTCGCTAAAAACAAAGTAGCATCACCAGGTATACAGGAACTGCCTTTTTTAAATAACGGTTCAAACATTTGCATTACTAGGGACTGATCTGAATCAGTAATTAAATCAGAAACGACTGCTGCGTTTTCACTCTTGAAAGCTTCTGTTGCAAAGCGTTCCAGTTTTTTTATCGCAGACTTTCCTGAAATTAGCCCGCTCCAACAGGCATCTACGCCTAAGCCATAAGCAGTAGTCATATCACAATCAACTATTACAACCTTTACTCTAGGCATGAAAACTCGCCCGCTTTCCACCTTCTGTGATAGCGCTCTAAAAGCTCTGGAACTATCAGACAAGCTTTATTGGTTTTACCGTCAGTAAACATCTGCACAGTATAACCTGTTGCTGCAATACTTTCATCCTGCTTCAACAGCACAAATTCAGTTTCTAGTTTAGACGCTTCATTCCACAAAAAAGAAACGCAAATAGTAAACCTCTCATCTAAAACAAGCGGCTGATAATAGTCAATATGAAATTGCACAATCGGAGCACGTAAATTCGCTTTGTAGAAATCTTTATAAGAAAGACCACATCGCTCAGCGAGCGCGGCTGCCCCCTCTTCAAAAAATCCGGCATATCTGCCATACCAGACAATCCCCATTATATCAACTTCGCTGAATTTCACTTGCCTTTTTACCTGCATAGTCAAGGGCTTAGGCGATCCTTTGATATGCTTAAAATATCCTTCTCTTTTTCGTCTGGTATTCATTGGCACCCTTTCTATTACAAAAAATTTATCTCTAATTCTAGTTTAGCAATCTTTTCACCGTTAACCGTGTTTACCAGTGCTTTTATATTAAACTCGTTATTTTGCTTATTTTCTTCTGTATAATCAAACAACACTGCTTCATCTTGCGATATCTGTTTAAAAAATTTCGCGAGCACAACTCTTCTTAAGCCAGCTTTCTTTTTGTGCAATTTCTCAGCAATTGTGATAAGCGCCTGCACCTGGCAAATCCCAGGTAAAACAGGGTTACCAGGAAAGTGACCCTTAAATCCGATAAAGTGCTCCGGGAATAAAAAATGTGCCTTTATCTTGTTGCCTGCGGTATTATCTATTTTAAGCATACATTGCTTTATTTCTTGCTTGATCGTACTCACTAACGAATCTCCTTTAACTTAATAGTTAACCTGTAATCATATTGATGATGTTTAAATACAATCTCTCTCGGATATATTTTTCCATCTTTTTCCATATATTTATAGTAAGAAACACTCCAGATGTTTTTCTCTTTTTCAAAGTAAGTTTTACGAATTAAAAAAGGTCCTTCACCTGCAAAGACGTATTCCAAAATACCTTCATTATAAATCTCTCTGTAAACAACCTGATATCTCTCTTTGCATGTCTCTGCTTCCGGGCTTGGGACACGGTCAAAGTAAATCCTTCGTATATCAGTTGCCATTGCCTGCACGATATCGCCATGAGCGGACAACTCTTCCAAAGCGTATCCATATTTAATTTCCTGGCCTGCCACCTTTAACTCTAGCAGTTTTACGCCCGCATGATTTAGGCAAGCAGCTTTAAACATATTATCTAAACTATTAATCTCAGTATAACCGATAGCGCTAAAAGGCTTTTTGCCATACTGAAAGACAATTGAATCAACAATACTAAACTGCTGCGGCAGCAAACTGGCAAACCCCTCTCGTGCCTGAACAGGGTCAACTGTTATTACATTTCTATAACTAACTCTCTCGGGAGGTAGAGAACAACACCCAGCAATAAATAAAACCATTGCTGCTATAACCATCCATGTTTTCATGTCTGCAACACACCCTTTTTCTCCTTACCCACCCATAGCGCATAGGCTGATGGTACAACTATTAACGAAGTTATACATCCTATGGAAACGCCTATCGTCATTGTTAAGCCGATAGAAAAAAGTACGGGGTGTTTGGAAAATAAAAGAACCCCCGCTCCTATAAGTGTCGTAACAGCTGAAATCGCCACTGCCTTTGGTGTCTCAACATTTAATTTGCATCTGTGCTTGTAGACCATGAATATTCCATAATCAATACTGAGACCTACAACAACCATGCCAGCTACTATTGCAGGCACAGTAAGCGGTATTTTAAATAGTGAAAATATGCCTAAAATACCTAGAACACCACTTAAAACTGGAATTAGAGCAATAAAAGCTAGTCGCACGTTTTGCAATAGTAAAAACGTCAGAGCCAAGATGAAAAATCCTGCTATCACTAGAACAAAAAGGGCTTCTGAAGAAATCGAGCGCGATATCATGTCAGAAAGCGTTCTTCGGGAAACTATGAATATATCTGGTCTTTTTTTAGTCATAGCCAAAATTTCTGTAACATACTGTTCTTTATCAGGGAAAAAAGATAATACCTGGTATCCGTTCTGTTTTTCAAATATAAACTTCTTTTTTAACCTCTCAAGGAAAACAGGTTCTTTGGTGTCCGCATACAAGTTATTAAAAAATGGCTCAAATGCTTCTTCGCTAAAATTATATTTAGATCCATACTCCCGGAACATATTCTTCAGTTTTTCTTCCTGGCCGCTTTGCCAGAACGTATTCCAGCGTTCAATATTGGCTACTCGGCTTTGTGCTGAAGGCCATACCCCGACAACGCTTGTAATATTTTCTTCACCTATTTTTGCAACAATTTCTCGGTAAATCAACTCATTTTGCCTTAAAGCGTCATCCATTGTTTCACCTGAAACAACCATAATTGCTGGTATGTCTTTCCGCGCCCATATCCGATTAAACCTCTCTTCAGATTGCATAATCCTAGGTTCTGCCCCATCGAATTGCTTAATGTCATTATTAAAAACAATACGAGATGACATCACTATTGCTAGAATCATAACCACAAGCCATACAGATGTTATGATGCCATTAAAAGCATTATGCTTGTCGAAAAGGCTGTGTATAACTTTATCTTTAATCTCGCTCCTGCGCCAATTACTTAGAAAATGCGGTAAAATAAATAAGGCATAAAGAAGACATATGGCAATACTGATAATCGCGAACAGGCCTAACTGGCGATAACCGGAAACACTTGAAAACAAGAACGCAGCAAAAACGCCTATGGTAGTCAGGGCCCCAGTAACTACCGGTTTCGCTACGCGCTTAACAACCTCTGGCTTACCACCCATAGCACGCACAGCTATGTAAACATGAATGCCGTAATCTATCGCAATCCCTACAATAACAGCGCCCATGCCGATTATGAAATAAGACAGCTTTTTATAGACTAGTAGTGAAAGATTTATGGCAACAAGAACCGATGCTAGTGGCACTAAAAATATCATTATAGCTTTGAGGTTACGAAGTACAATTAGAAATAATAAAAAGAAAGCTACAGTCGCTATAGCCAACATTAGTCGTATATCTCTCTTGATAACATCCTCATTGCTTACTGTATGTAGATGGCCGGCAATGATATCTACAGAAATATAAGATGGCAACACTTTCAGCTTTTCCTTCAGGTATGCAATAAGTTCCCGCGAGCCGAACCCATCAGTGAGAGTTATAGGTGTTTCCACGAAAAGCAGAGCATGTTTTCCATCGTGGCTAACAAAATGGCCTTGGTCAAACGTAACATCATATCCAAGAGATGAAGAAAGCTTTTTAACCTTATCTAGCATCTGAAAAGATATCCCTAGCGGGTCAGTCTGCACAGAAGATTTCATAAATGTACCCGCAGGAGTAATCATTTGTCGGTATATCTGGCTGAGACGCGTCTGTATTCCATCGGGCGTGGTTTTCTGTCGGGTATTTGCTAGAGCCTCTTTATCAAATAACTGAGGGACATATCTAGCAAAGGATACTATCTCCTTTGCTGGGCCTATTCCAGAAATCCCACTGGTTGCATCTGTTACTAGAGGCGGCTCAAGAGATTGCGCTACCTGATCAACAACACTAAAAAGATCTCGCGTACTATATTCGTTAGATTCTAGATTGAAAGAAAGAACAATATTGTCTGAAAACTTGGATTCTCGCAAAAATTCTATAATGCGCTGAACCTCTTGATTTTTGGGAAGCATTGACTCAATATTGTTGTCAAAAGAAATACGGCCTACGTTAGCTATAGCAATGACTGTAGATAACACTACTAACGCAATAACCAGCCATTTCAAACGTTGAAACATGTCAAATAGCCAGGAAAAACACCTATCGAACATATGATTTTACCTTCCACATTACTGGGTCAATCGGGAGATTGAAGCGAGTGTTAATAAAGCTAACTAGAGCATTATCTCCGCTTTTCTCCCATATGCGTATCTGAGAAATGTAACTCTCATCTTCACGGAAAACAACTTCAATTCTATCAATAACGCTGGCTACGCTCGTATTTTCGTGGGGGGTGAACGTAAGCATTAATGGATTCTGCTGGAGCACTGTTATGCTATAATCATCTAGTAGCTCAACATATGCCCCTAAAAACCATAGTTGCATCTGCGTAATAATAACGCTAAACATTGGATTCTTTGATAATGATATTTTGTGCGTCTGGTCTGTCTCCTCATCCCACTGGCGCATCACATCCCCATCTATAATTGCAGAGTAGCGTACCGGCTTATAGACGTGCCAGGCAAAAAGCCCAGGTTTTTGGATATACATGCTGCCTTCTATGATGATTTTAGCTTTAAACATAGCTAGTTCTTTCTCTTGCACAAAATCTGTTTCAATAGTCCTTATGCCAGACATCTTTGTCTCAAGGTCTTTTAGCACACCTTCAACGCTGGCTATCACACTAACTGGCAAACTTAGACAGAGCATGAATAGAATAATCACCAATTTTAACTTCATTCTTTTTTTATGTACTTTATATAATTTCATAAAATTCCTTATTCGCGGCATGATGTATCATGCCAGATCTTTATCTCTCCTTGCGCTAATAATTTATTACCATGATAAACATGGCCCTTAACTACACCGAAAGCTTCATATTGTGCATATTTAAACGCTGTTATTCTTAACTTGTCGCCAATTTTGGCATGGTCGAATATCTCAAGATTCTTAACACCCAATAAAAATCCTTCCGGTTTCTCTCCAGAGGCTCCCGCTTTCTTGAAACCGTCTAGTGCTGCAATCGCTTGCGCAATAAATTCGATGTATACCACTTCATCAACAATGCCGTCTTCATTCACAAAAGGCATGTCCTTTGATACTGTTACTGAAACTTCCACTATGCGCTCCTCTACTTTGTCGATAGTATCAATGACGCGCATCGTGACTTGCTGCGGTATCATTGAATTTACCGCAGTTGGTAAAAAAACAATCTCACTCTGACGATCCGTATTTTTCCAGCACATAGGGTCAGCGGCAAGGTAGTCTCCTGTCAGTTGGTACGCTGCTCCGCGGCAACCATAGCAGTTTTCTACTTTCTCGCAACTACGACAGGGATCTTTTATGGTAGAGCGGTAATTTCTTAGATCCTGAATAACCTCACTGTCTTTAATAATATCAGAAAGATTTTTTTCACGAATGTTTCCAACCGGTATGGGCACACCTACGCACGCTGTAACATTACCATATGAATTAACCAAACAAGAGAACTGGTGCCGTAAGCATCGGCCGCCGACTAGAGGTGGTTGTGGATTCCAGGTTTTATTATAATGCAAGCGATCAATTTTTGAGATCTCGGAGAAAAGTTCGTGTAGCCTCGCAGGACTTACATTCAGCCATTCATTTTGCATCGCATGCCCTTGAGGTGTAAGCATTTCAAAATAAGGGTCGATGCCTTGTTCACGCGACCACTGCCACATATTAATCAGCTCATCAACGTTTTGGCGACATATGACAGCACTAATCGATAAGGAATTTTTTTTAGCTGGGTAGCCTGCGGCCTTTAGATTGTGAAATGCGTCCCAAATCATTTTACTAGCACCTTTTTGGCCGCAGAGCATATCTTCTATGTTTTCATTAAAGGAGCTCATTTTTAGAACAACATTCACACCATAATCAGCAAGCTGCTTAGCTACATTAGCAGTAATCTGAAAACCATTTGTAAACATTTCTACCTTCATTTTACGACTTTTTATAAATTTGATCATCTCTAGAATATGCGGATAAAACATTGGCTCTCCACCAAGAATAATTATTTTTCTTGCACCAAGCTGTTCCGCTTGTAGAATAACACTGCGTATCTCTTTTTTGGTCAGTTCTTTCTCAGTAGAGATTTGATCAGGAACATAACAATATTGACAACGTAAATTGCAACGAATACTGAATTCAATTTCTAAAGTTAGAAGCCTGTTGTTCTTGGCCGCATCATCAATCTCTTTTCGGGTGAACTCTACGTAAGGCATTATTTTATTGCAGTTATGTGTATTCTTCATCTTTTGTCGATAAACCGAATTGGTTTCCTTGATTTTTGTGTATAGATCTGTCGCATGATATTTGCCTCATCATCAAAAACAACCTCAGGCTTTACTCTCAATCGAGCTTGAAGCTTATCTTGTATCATTTCGGCTGTGTAGGTATTATCTTTTACTGAAACATGTATGGTAATAAAATCAGAGAGGTCACTCTCGCTAGTAACAACTAGGTAATACTCGTTTATTGTGTCAATTTCTTCAAGAACCTCATAAATCGCCTGTGGATACACGGTAGTACCTCGTAATTTCATCATCTGTTTCTGCCTCCCTAAAATCGGGCCTAGCCTTGGAGAATTGTTGCCACAAGAGCAAGCCTGATCAGTCATAAAACTGATATCCCCTGTTTTAAAACGTATCAATGGCATTCCCTCTACACCTAAAGGTGTAACTACGATTTCCCCTACTTCACCAGGTGCAAGCACGACGCCATTTTCATCAACGATCTCTAGAATTGCCAGATCCTGATGCAAATGTCCTCCCTGCTGAGCGTTACATTCACAAAACGTTGTAACGATCTCTGATGAGGCATAAGTAGAAAAGGCTTTTGCTTTCCATAAGCCCTCTAAATTAGCACCTATTTTTAGAAAGTTAAGCTTTATGTCACGCAATGGCTCTCCGATACATACTAATTTCGATATGGGTGTTTCTTTTGGATCAATTCCTTTTTCTTGTAGGTACAGGCCTAATTTTCTTAAGAAAGTAGGAACTCCTACAATCACAGTGGGATTCATCTTAATAATAATTTCCATATGACTTTCTAGACTACCGTGCCCGTTTCTTATTGCTGCAGCTCCAATTGCACGTATCCCGAGGAAATAAGCCAGCCCTGCGATAAAACAGCGGTCCATAGTACAAGTCAGTAATACAACATCATCAGCTGAAACTCCGCAGCCTCGAAATGATTTCTCTTCATTGTAGGCAAGCCGTTTTAGATCAGACTCAGTATACATTATCTTGATAGGCTTTCCTGTGGTCCCTGAGGACAAAACAATATCAACAATACTGGACCTCGGCACAGCACAGAAATCGTCGTTATGCTTCTCGATATCTCTTTTATCAGTAAAAGGAAACTCGGTCAGTCTCTCGAAAGCTGCGAATTGCGAATCTATATCAATCCCTTTTAATTTTTTCCTGTAATAAAGTGAAGACTTTTTGCAATAAATGAGATGTTCACGCAAGCGGTCTTGATTAGTCAAATCCATTCTTATGCCCTTTCAATAACGTCTAATTCACAAGCTATAATATTGCGAATCTTATTTTTAAGTTTGAATGCATTCATATGTTTATAATCTGTCCATTCTAAGGCTGGCATCTTATGTATTTTTATCAAGCCCGGACGTAGTAGAAGTGTGTCTCGGGAAGGTATGTGCTCATTCCCAGAAATACAAATTGGCACAATCGGATAGTGCGCTTTTAGAGCAACCCGAAAAATCGAGCTATAGAATTGATTTATTTTTTTTCCGCCCGAACGAGTCCCCTCCGGAAAAGCAACAATTGAGATCCCTTTATCTAGCAATTCAGTTACTCTCTTAGAAAACTGCTCAAATGGCATTTCATTAACGCTTGGATAGCCTGCAAGTTTAGCAAAAAAACCTATCACCGGGATACTGAACGGCCACGTATTGACTACTTGGATAGCTTCACTACTAATGCACGGCTTAGATACTAAGAATCCATCTGAAAATGAACGATGATTACAAACAAAAATATATGGCCCAGATACATTATTTTTAAAATAATCTCTGTATTGAATTCTCACTAATGGAAACGGCAAAACACTTACTATTATAAACCCGTACCATGAAATCGCAAAACGAAGCCGCTTCATTGAACTGCGCTTTGACGAAAACAGTGACAGAAAAAAAATGACAAAAATTGCCAGCGGTATATAAATAGCAGTGAACAATAAAAATAATAAATAAAAACTTACATTCAAATATATTGACTTTAGTGCATTCATTAATTTTTATTATCAGTAGGCGGCTCTAAAATACCCTCATTCTTAAGAGCAAGGATAAATTTATAGATATCTCCGAGTGTCCTAATATCCCTGACACGCTCGTCGTTTCGTATCTTAACGTTGAATTTATGCTGTAGGGCAACAACCAGATCTACCGTATCCAGGCTGTCTAGCCCCAAATCATTAAAAACATGCTTTGCCGGATCTAGCTCTTTCTTGTCAATCTCAAACGACTCTTCAAAGACCTCGTTTACCATATTGACAATGTCTTTTTCATCCATAGTAACCTCTCTTTTATGTAGTGTTAATTTTTTTGCATACCAATGTCGCATTTATACCGCCAAAGGCAAAGCAGTTTTTGACAATAATGTCAATGGTGTGTTCCAGGGGCTTCATTACATGATAAATCCCTTCACAGTCGCTACTCACCTCATCTAAATTTAGCGTAGGATAAATTCGGTTTTTCTTCATCATGGTAAGTGTTACGATTAACTCAAGTGCCCCAGATGCACCCAACGTATGCCCTATATTTCCCTTGAGGCTGCTGACAGGAACTTTGTCGCCAAAAATATCCCTGATTGCCTCAGCCTCTGCTTTATCTCCCTGGATCGTAGCTGTGGCATGAGCATTAATGTAATTCACATCCTCTGGCTTAATATCTGCGCTTTTTAAGGCCTCTTTCATACAAAAAGCCATTGCGCTGCGGTCTGATTGGCTAACGTGAGAACCATTGCCGCAGGTATGATAGCCAATAACCTCGGAATATATTTTTGCCTTTCGACGGAGTGCATGTTCATATTCTTCCAAAAGAATCATGCCGCTACCTTCTCCACACACAAGGCCGTCCCTATCTTTATCAAAGGGTCGCGGTGTTCTCTGCGGGTCTTTATTATAGTTTGAAGATGCAGCAAAAAGTATATCAAAAGATCCTGTAACAGTAGGATGAAGTTCTTCTGCACCACCGCACAAAACAGCCTCCTGTTTGCCTAGTCTAATTAAATCGAAACCGACGCCGAGAGCTTGCACTGCAGATGCGCATGCAGCAGAAGTAGCCATAACATAACCTGTAATACCGACACATTGAGATACGTTCATAGCCGCTGTATGGGACACGCACTGGAAGAATTTCATCGATGTCAATTTTGACACATCCTTATCTGCTAGCAGTGTTTCAAATGTCTCTTGGAAGCTTTTTGCGCTTCCGGTTGTTGAACCAATCACACATCCAATCCGCCCTGTTGAAAGCATTTCTTCTGGTAAACGAGAATCTGCTAGGGCCTGTTGCGCCGCTTGAACAGCAAAGATGCTCAGCCTGCCCATCGATCGCCGGCTTTGTCTGGGGATTAATTTTTCATCTTTCATCTCTGCCGGTGCGCCTACAAGCCCACGTAAACCTTTGTATTCTTCCCATTCCGACATATAACAACTGGCATTTCTTCCCTGCTCAAGTCCTTCAATAAGCTCTGAGACATTTCTGCCTAAAGGAGAAATCGCACCAACTCCGGAAATAACTACTCTTTTTAGTTTCATAACCTTTGCCTAATAAAATTATTGTATCGTTCTTTTCCAACAATAGATCTTGCTATAATAAACGAAGATGTCATTGCCCCTAAGAATCCTGGGAGAACAGAGCTCTGGCCTGCGGCATACATGTTATGTAGAGGCAGTTTTCCAAAAAGATTATATTGCCCTATTTTCTGTTTAATCCCATATGCTGATCCATCAGGAGAATGTAAATAATCCCTGAAAGTTAAACTCGAGGCCGAATCCAATATCTGAAAAGGATCTTGATATTCAGGATATAGCTCTAGAATCCGATTCCTGATAAGTTCAGTACGCTGTTTTTTATACTCTCGATATTCAGCTGGTCGCTTCCCAAGTTTAGAATCTGCCCAGTCCTCAACTTGCCCAGGGAATGAAGGTTCGAACGCGGTAACAACACGAAGCAACTTGCCTTTTACCATTTCGTAATGTTTAAGCACTGCCAGCGCAGGCTTACCCTTATAGTGTGGATCAAACAGTTTATCTACATCAGGCACCGGGAATAAGCAACAAATTCCAGGCTCAGACTCCCCAGCTATGTCAACAGTTCCAGCGGTTCCAAATATAGAAAAGAATCCCGCTGACGATTCAAATGCTGAAATCCTATTAATAAAAGCTTTGGTTAAATACTGCCGAGGCAAAATTTTCAAAATTTCTTTTGGGTGAATCGTAAGGATACAATTATCACAGCTAACTTCTTCACCGCTGTTTAACACAAACCGACCTACCCGGGAATTCTTAACATCAGCACATTCCGTTATATATCTATCGCACAGAATGTCTACGTCAACTGTTTTGAATCGCTCTCGAAACGACCTGATAAATGCATCGCCCCCGTCCTTTATACGAGCGACTGATTCGTACAAGTTAAAACATATTCTGCTATGATTGGCGAATGATATCTCAGTAGGCCTAACACCATGACACATGACATATCCGGATAAAAGTGCCCTTAACGAGACATTATCGGTCAGACGCCTTAAAACATTATCAAGACTCACATAATCTTCGTCAAGCGAATCCGCAGTAAGAGAAATTGTGCGCAGGTCCATCGTAACAGTGTTTAAGCATACATCTCGGACCATATCAAAATATTTAGTTACAGCCTCTTTTTCACACGGGAAATACTCTTTTATTTTATCGGATAAATCCTGTATCCCTGGCGGTAAGTTATATGCACATCCCTCATCCTCAACAATAAACTGGTTATGCTTCCCAGACAAAAAATCTGGCTGTATATCATCGTTAATCTCCAGGACCTTCAGCATATTATTAAGAAGACCGCCATCATTCAGGCCACCTGTAAAATGAAACCCAGTATCAAACGGAACCCCCTGCCTGTAAAACCGAAACAGCCCTCCTCCAATATAAGGGTTCTTTTCCAACAGCAGAACCTTATGCCCGTTCATTCCGAGTAGCAGCGCAAGTGATAAACCACTGGCACCACTGCCTACAACTATGGCATCATATCTTTTCATATTAGATAGCTAGTCCACCATTAATACCGATAACCTGACCATGTATATACATATGCTCTTCGCAACACAAAAAATTCACTACAGATGCAACGTCATCCACATTTCCAAATCTTTGCAACGGGATAAGTGGAAGGATTTTGTCTTTTGGAAGCTTATCGGTCATTTCTGTTTCAATAACCCCGGGTGCAACAGCATTAACAAAAATATTCTTCTTACCAACTTCACGCGCTAATGCTTTTACCGCACCTATTAATCCTGCTTTTGAGGCAGAATAATTCACTTGGCCGGCTTGACCGATTTCTCCTGATGTTGAGGACACAACAATGATACGTCCTTTCTTAACTTCTAACATTTTAAAAAGCACCGCGTGCATTATGTTATAAAAACCATCTAAATTAGTTGATAATACGGAATCCCACTCCTCCTTTGTCATAAAAACCATAAGATTATCCCGAGCAATACCAGCATTATAAATAACAACATCGGGCGGGCTATTCTCAACCTCCTGAGATAAGGCAGATTCGGTCGCTTTATAATCGGCAACATCAAAACAAAAAAGCTGGCACTTCTTTCCAGTTTTCTCTATAGCTGATTTCGCAGACTTAGCAGCATTGTGATTGCTACGATATGTCATCATTATATCAAAACCTGAACTAGCAAGCTTCAGTGATATGGCTAGCCCAATTCCACGGCTACCACCAACAACCAATGCAACCTTCTTATTTTCACATTTCATTTCATCCTCACGTTATGTTATTTTAATTGCTTTCATATAGACTTATAATCACTTTGGATCATTTTCCATTGCAACTCCATATAGTACATGATATAACGACTTGCAACCAAAATTATACTACCTATTTAGGATATAGCAGGGCTGGCTTATAATATACAATATGACCAGATCTGTCGGTTTTGATATGATATTTCATCCAATGCTTTGCATAAAAGAGCATAATCAATATCTTCTCGAGCACGAGTCATAGTACTGTAATGGCAAAACTCGCAAGAAAAATTACAACGGTTCATAACTTCTATATGAATTCTTTCAAAATACATAATATATTATACATTAATTATAATAAACTAAATATAAGTATAGGCAACAAAAAAATCTTACAACTATAAGCTTGTAGCTGGGTTATGATATTTTAATGAAATTCTAGAGTTAGCACTATTTTCTCTAAAACTGTACTGCGATTTTTGCACCGATTTCAGTAGAGTTATTTTTTGGTTCCCATCCTTTGCCGACAATAAAGCCATAATATGTTAAATTAGTTTCTTCTGATTTTTTGATATTCCAGTACCTTATAAAGGGCTCGATCAAAAAATCTACCTTATTACCTTTTTTCTTTATTTTTACTGATCCTCTTGCGCCCCAACCAGATTTTTGGTCGTTATCCATGGTACTAAGTCCATATCCAACATCTTCTAAATGACTTCTTTGCATGCCATACCAAAAAAGATCATATTCAGCTACAGCGCCAAGTGACCATCCATTTCCTAAGTCGACCATGGCATCTAATCCAATAGGGGTATAAAGATAATTTGATTCTCTTTCATATCCCGCTGCACCAGTGCTTGTAACCATCCCGCTTGTATCATCATTTAGATACCTATATCCAAAGCCGGCATAGGGTATAATACTCGCTTTCTCCGACGGTTTATAATTATAGCCCACGGAAATTCTAGTTTCAACATTATAATCATCTATATTATCTAATGTACCTGATACTGGAGATGAATAATCTACCTGTCCATATGAAAATCTGCCGTCTGCTTTTAGCATAAGCTTGTTTCTTAAAAAGGTATAGGCGGCTGAAACGCCATACATCATGCCATCCTCCTCCATCATATCAGGCTCCTTATATTTCATATATGATATTTCTGCTCCTACCTCTAGGCCTATTCTTCTTGCAGGTTCTGCGAAGCTGGCTGTTGTCAACAACAGTGCACTTATTATCACTATCCCTATTACTTTCATATCACTTTATCCTTTCTCCTTTATTTGTAGGTAGCTAAAATAGTACTATCCTGCTATATATGTAAAAAGCAACCTTACCATATAAAATAAGGTTGCCTAGATATACATTTTCTGACTAAATGCATTACTACTCCTTTGTAGTGAAAAATATGGCCGATTATAACATAAAATAGCCTCTTTTGACAAGTTCTATTTATTCGGCTATTGATCTCAAGGTATAACTTACTATCGAAAGGAAGTTTCAAAATATGCCGCAATTTAGCGAGCGTGTTTATAATTAGATCAAGAGGTGGCTGGGGGGGTATAGGTCTCTTGCCATGTTTCTTTTTACCCTTTTCTTTACCTGAACACTCCCTGAACACTTTATGCCTACATGACCAGGGACTTCAGCCACTTTCTTGCCTGATGTATGCCTGAACAGACTAAACAATCATTAGTTTATTTACCTGCTGTTATTTCCTATTGGAATTGACCTGATTTTGGGGTAGGGGTTTATTTAGTAGCTGTTACTATGCTTTAATATCCTCTGCTTTAACACTTTCCACAGTATCTAGCTTCTCCCTGATGAGCTTTGTATCATCCTGTGTTAGTGAGAATATAGGCACTTGTTGTTGTACAAGCACTTGAGGCTTAGTATAACCACCTATATCACCCAGTAAACGCAGTGCTGTGAGTTTATCTCTTGCGTGCTTACTCTCTTCTAATACTTTTTTGGTTTCAATGACCACAAAGTCTTTAGACAGCCCTTCCTTCTCTAACTCCTTATCTACTCTATCCATTATGTTACCTTTGGTTACCAGCTTGTAAGCCATTTGTCTTCTTGCTAAATCTGTCTTAATATTAGGATATGCTACCCTTACCGCTTGTGTACCGTTGCCTTTGCTTTTTATGTATTCCTTTATGAACTCTCTTTGCTTTATTGTTAACTTTCTACTCATAGGGAAACTCTTTACTTCCCCGCAGATTTCTGCTTCAGGGTACAGCTATCACAAATCTTTCTATTACTATCAGTCTGTTCATCAAATTCCTTAGTAGTCAGTCCAAAACCGCATATATCACAATGGTCTTCACAAACATACTCCTTCACTTCCTCTGACCCTTCTAAGTAAGTCTTTATGTCCATACTATCTCCTTTTTAGGTTTTTACAATCACTGACTCTTCTGACATATCTGACATGTCTACTCTATTGTAGCCCCTATATACATATGGGAGTTTAGATAAGGTGGATGTGTCAGATGCGTCAGAAAACCTTAAATGTGTCGGAATTGACGGTAGTTTGTGCAGATTCCTTGCCAAATTCGTTTAGTACCTGCTGGATTGTACCCATCTTGCACCTGTTTGTATTGCTTAGAAATTTCCATTCCAAACCTCTTCTTGGATAAAGCTCTATACCCATTATCCTGACAGAAGTTCTTATATCCTAAGTAAAGGGTGTTCTTTTCTATCTCTGCATTAGGGTCTAATTGGCACTCCTCATCTACGAATACAAGCACATTATTGTTCTCTCTACGGTATTCCTTGATAACACCTTCCATCTCCTCATTACGCCTAAAATAGCCCCTCTCAGCGAGGTTTTTAAGCCCTTCTAACGACCATAGGAAGATTCCATCCTGTTCTTGGAGAAGTTCTTGTGAAAGAGTTTTGTTCTGCTCTTCTTCCTTGAACTCTCTGTCAAACTTAATGATTAAGAGCCTATTAAAGAACGCATTGGTCTTATCATCCACTCTTGGAAGGTTATTCATTGCAAATACGAGCTTACAAAACGGTCTAAAACTAAAAGCCATTTTAAATTTCTTATGAGCTTGTATTGAATCACCTGAAGTAATAGCTTTAAAGGTTGAATCGTATACTTCACTCTTTGCGTGTGTCTCTATAGAGATATTAGCAAGTTTACCAAACAGGCTCACAACATAAGTAGGGTCACAAAATCTCTCTAATGGTATACTTGAGAAGTTTTCTCTTCCTAACAGAGCCTCTAAGGTCTTCAAGGCTACGGATTTTCCGTTATTGCCTTCACCTATACACATCAAAGCCTTATTCTGCTTAGTATCTTTTGTAAGACACAACCCAAAGAACTCTTGCAAGGTCTCCATCTTAAATTCATCGCCTTTGAAGATTTCCTGTAGAGTCCTTAACCACTTATCACACTTAGCATCTGTGTTATAGTTCACATCTAATTGAATAGTACTATAGACATCAGGTGTGTGAGGATGTAACTCATTAGTCTCAAGATCAAACAACCCATTCTTCAAATTTATATACTTAGAGCTGTTTAATTCATCTTCTTTGATATGGGCTTCAGATCTCAGCCAGTATATGATTTCCTCAGATTGTTTTTTGCTTGCTCCTTCACCTATTATATTTTTAATGTCTTTAGTGATTAATATTTCACTTAAAGGTCTATAGCATCCGCCTTCATACTGATAGAACTCTCCGCCACTGAAGATAATATTATTCTTAGCAAGTCTATCCGCTACATTAGTAGAAATAAACTTAACCTTGCCTTGTTCGGTAATAGACAGACCCCCAACACATGAATTAGCATCATTAGCTTCTGCAGAGATGGAACTTCCACCGTTCATTGCCACTGTCTGCTCATCCATTGCTTTATCTGAATTTCTTGTATTCGTAAACAGGGTCTTAGTTCCGTTACTGGTTTTTATATCCTGCGCAATGTCTTCTATCGGCTCATACCTTGATATACTTTTTGCAATATTTTTGACTTCATACTCAGGTAATGGAGGATTGCATCTGATTGAATTCTCTCTTATCAAGGCATCTTCAATTGCCCCTTGTGAAGCACCCTTTCGTCTCATTACTCCTGCTAGACTTGTGAGAGCGTGATTTCTGCCGCCTTTAGGTATGTCAGCATCGGGGGAAGTAGATAAAACTTTACGTTCCGCCTTAAGACTTTGTGCTTCAGCAAAAGGAATCTTACCTATGGATAGTTCCTCATCCCAGTCATAAGTTTTATTTGTATCAGGGTGTATGCTTGGTGGTGCTATCACATACTTACCATCTGACTGTAAATCTAAGCCTGAATCTATTACACCACTGCCTGAACCATTGTATTTAAAATATAAATGACACCCGCCACCACCTGTCATTACCTTAGGTGTCTTTGGAAGGTTGCTTACTCTTGTATTAGTTATATCCCCACCATTACGAGGATCTATATCCAGTACGGTAATTCCTGATACTTTACCACACGCTATCCCTATATTAGCTCCTGGACTGCTCTCCCACCAGTCTTTGATTTTAAACTCATCCTTAGTAGCATCTTTGAATCCGTGCTCTGTTAAAGGTATTTTACCTTTACACGGAAAAACACTTAAACCCTTACGAGCATAAGCTAAAGCATAATCAAGATTGCTTGCCATTCTTTTCCTCTTTCGTTGTTTCGTCGATGACTTTTACCCTTAAAGCTTTGTCATACTTAAATTCTTGCCTATTTTGTTTTGAGACTTCAAAGAAAACCTTATTACCTTCATTTAACATTTTATATCCTACGGAAGAGTCTATATCAGTAAAAGATACGAAATAATCTTTTGCATCTTCTCCTATTATAAACCCGTAACCTTTTTTGCCATGGAACCACTTCACAACCCCATCCATATTTACATTCTCCCAATACTCTTATTATAGTTTGTTGTTTTTGCACACCCTTCGCACATACCATCTTGCAGTTCTTCTTTGTAGAAATACTCGAGGCACCTACTACACATAGCAGTCGCCTCTCGAAAACACAAAAAACTGTTCCGCGGTTTCGTATCCTGTTGTTCCTTCCAAAATATGAAATCTTCCCTTGCTATGTCGTTCGATAGCTTGTCTTTCATATCATTTCCCTTCTTTTTAGTTTTTACTCCTTTATTGAGACGTCTCCTCACATATAGCCACACTATGCTGTTTTGTGGGGGTTATATCTTAATTTTTTAGCGATTTCTTTTAATTTATCGCTCTTTTTTATTATTTTTATCGCGCCACCTATATTATTTTTACCCCATAGACGCTCATATACGGTCTTTTTACTTACGCCGAGCTTCTTTCCTGCCTTCTCATAGCTATTTTTCTCAATTAAAACGAGAATTAAGGCTGTTTTTTGCTTCTGTGTAAGGCTGCTCATTATGCTACGAACCTCTTTTCGAAGTTCTTCTAACAAAGTATCAATCATTTCTAAGCTACGTTGGGGAATCGGTATATCATTATCAATGCACCATTGTTTAAATTCAGCGTGGGGGTTTATAAGTTTGTTTGATTCTGTAAAATTCACGCCCTGTAATTGATTTATTGAATGAAAACCTATCATAAAAGCATTAAGGGATGGGTCATCCTGCACATCTAAACCTTCATCAGAGCCAAATACGAGCCAACTAAGATCTGTTTCATACGCATAACTTATAGTTGTCTTAGGCTTAGAGTTTTTTGCCTCAGCCTGATACCACCCTTTGACTGCTCTAAGGTCTCTGATGCGGTGATAAAGTGCTTTATCTATCTCATCCTGCACACCAAGTTTTTTATTATCTATAATATTCTTTAATCTTCTTAATAACTCGGGCTCTAACTTATCGCTTCCTGTTCTATGATACTTCTCCCACGCTGTTTCCTTCTGTAACCGTGGATCGTTAGACTTATCTGTCAGCCTTAGCCATTTAGAAACTGTTGCAAGCTCATCTGCAAACTCATATAGTTTATCCTTTATATGCTTGTGCAGAATGTTGTGTGCCTTTAATTTCTCAGCCTTTTGTTCTTTGGTCGGATTGTAAAACAATGGAAATGGCGTTCTACTTCTTTTCATAATTGCTCCTTTCTTACCACATTTTTACCACATAGAAAAACATAACACTGCCAATTTTTTGACAGATTTTTGACAATTTTTGACAGATTAGGGGGTATTTAGAGTATTCAGGGGGTATTACAAGGGATTGAAAATGATTGTTCTTCCGACGAGAAACAACTTTTGTGAGGGAATTAGATGTTACTGGCGGAGAGGCAGGGATTCGAACCCTGGAGGCCTTGCGGCCTACCTGCTCTCCAAGCAGGCGCACTCAACCGGGCTATGCGACCTCTCCGTTTTATTACGAAGAACACTATATCATTTATTGCTAT
>Ga0268276_1000604_pt1 | contig 40975 bp, 39 predicted proteins | sample saktaG_4_FD_190145 | JGI IMG/M metagenome (GOLD analysis project Ga0268276, IMG submission 190145) | Saline water microbial communities from Sakinaw Lake, British Columbia, Canada - sak_2010_1_5_45m | ecosystem: Environmental > Aquatic > Non-marine Saline and Alkaline > Saline ...
AACCCTCTGACGGTCTATTAGGGGCGATTTTCTCGCCCCGCTCATACCATTTGATATCAGCTGCTATTCAGCATGGTGGGGTGAAGAGGATTTCTAAAAGCCTCCGCATCACTCTGTATCACATAATACAGAGATCATGTGGCATCGTTTAAGTTGTATTATCTACATCATATCTAATGTACGCCTGATGTAAGTAAGGCTAATCGAGTTTGATATACAAATTATTATTTATTCTGATTATTTTTTGTTAATAAGTGGCTGCAATTTGCCATACGAAATCTCAAAGGATTATCCTCCAATTTATATATGTTATTTCTGACATGAAGGCATTCTTGGAACTCAATTTCTTTAAATATTCTTTTTGCCTTCACTTCCCATAGTAGGCTATACAAAGAAACATTATAAATGATTAAAAAAACGAGGCATATGAATCTTAGTGCTGAATCACATGGACATATGATGCAATTGGTACAATCGGCCTTTTCTACAACTAATAAAATTATGAATGATAAAGTGCTGAAAATCGGGGCTCCCAATCCTATTATAGAGCTTGCATAATAATTATCCCAATATCCTCCGATTGTACCGGCCAATCCAGAGTATTTTTTATACATATCATCCATTAATATATAATCAACTAGAGCGAAACATTCTGTTTTTTTCAAATCTGGACACTTGTCTCTTACTAATTTGAATGAAGTGGTTTTGTAATGAGGTAAGCAAAATTCCTCAAATATTTGATATAGCAGCCATCCAAAAGGAAATGAAATTAAACCAAATGCGCCTGACAAATCATTAAGTACTAACACAAACTCTTCCAATTTATTTATATCCATAAACAAAAAGACAACTAAAATCATATGACTTATAATAAACAAGCCAGTGATCTCATATCGTAAAAAATGACGTATGTTCACCATATTGGTCGTGAATCTCTAATCAGCTGTCTTTTTTTGACACGGATATGTGAGGAGTTCATGCAGACTCTATACGGGGCCAATTATTCCTTGTGACCATTCAGGACATTTGTATTTCGTCGCTCATTCTTTATCAACATACTATATATATCTTGACAATGCCTGATACAGTTATCGACTTTAAGCTGCTTACGTGGATATATAACTCAAAATTATATCCAAACCATCAATGCCCAATGCTATCGATTTGATCCCCCAGTATGACATTGCCAAGATATTTACAGAAATCTCTTCATTTATCCCGATCATCGGTCCTTTCAATCCTCAGGTCGTCCCGCGAAAAGAGGGCTGAAAGATCGAATCCAGCCTCCTTCAAGGCCTCTCGCCCTCCCTCCATCCGGTCGAGTATGGCGATTGCCTGGACCGGCCGGTAGCCTTCGGCTTCGACCCGCTCGATGGCGCGCAGAAGCGACCCTCCCGAGGTGACCACATCGTCCACGACTGCCACGGGCGACCCCTTGGGAAGCGACGGCCCCTCGATGAAGCTACGGGTTCCGTGCTTCTTAGGCTCCTTCCGGACGATCAGGCCGGAGATATCCCTTCCTTCCAAGTGGCTTATGACAGCTACGGCTGTTACGATCGGATCGGCCCCGAGGGTGAGCCCGGCAACGGCGGAGACCTCGGGCCAGATGAGGTCGAGAATCAGCCTTCCTGTCAGGCAGGCGCCTTCCGGGCTCAGTATCACCCTCTTTGCATCGATGTAGTAGTCGCTCGTCCTGCCAGATGAGAGGACTACCTGCCGCACCTCTAGCGCCCTCTCTTGAAGGAGCCTCAATAGATTCTCCTTATCCTTCTCCCGCATAACGAAACCCTACCTCCCCCTGGAATTTAACCGTTTCCTGAACCCCCCTCCGCCTCTCCCGCAGGCAATGATCCCCTCGAGGTCGCCTAGATCGGTCCCGTCGAGGAGGTAGATCCTCCCGGCCTCCAGGTTGGCAAGCGCTGGGATCGGCCCTCGATCCTCCTCCTGGCGCGAGTTGAGGGGAAGGCCGCCGCAGAGGTCGTTGAAAGCGGGAACGAGAATCAGCTCAGGCCTTTCCCCGGGAAAGTCCTCGCCCAGGGCCCCGATGGATAGCGGCGCCCTGATCCAGGCTCGCTGGTTCGTCGAGCAGCCGAGGGCATCTGTGAGCCTGATTGCCGGGTGGATGTGGCCAGCTACGAGGACTTCCGCCCCGAGAAGGGATGGATGGGGCCAGGTGTGGCCGTGGAAGTAGGCCACCCCCTCGCGGAGTATGCCTGAAGCTGGATGGAGGGACGTCCCCGGCGGGATGAGGTCGGAGATTCCTCCGTCGTGGTTTCCGGGGACGACGTCGACGGAAACCCTCTCGGCCAGGGCCTCGATGAATGAGGGGACCTCCTTTCTCTCCTGCCAGCTCGTGCGGGGGACGTTGTGCTTGATGTCTCCCAGCAGAAGCAGCCTGTCTGGGCGCACCTCGTCGATGGCTTCGAGCAGGCGACCGAGGATGCGTCCTGTCTGGCTTGGGATGCTTGCCCCGCCGAGCCAGAGCTCGTGCTCTATTCCGAGGTGAAGGTCTGCTGCGACGAGGACCCTCGTCCTCCCCTTCACGAGGAGGAGGGGAAGGCCCGCAAGGGGGGTCGTCTCGATGGAGGTCATGGGTGGATGTAGCCTATGTTGACTGCCACAGACATAACGCCACCTGCAAGCGGCGTTTTCTCAAGGGGGGTCATGGGTGGCTCCGCCAGCTGAAATATCGATGAAGGGAATGGGGCAGCGGCCTTCTGGCGGGCCCAGGGCCCAGCCCTTGGAAGGATGCGCTCGATCACAGACGCTCCCTAAAGGGAGCTATTGGATGCCTTTCCATCAGCCCGGCTCCAGCTGGAGTCTCCAATAGAATAGCAAAGAGCATAAAATCGTATCTAGAGGCCTACCTTCGTCTTGATCTGAGAAACGTCATCTTCCACTCTCTCCAGACGGTCCTCAACGCTTTCCAACAGAGCGGAGCGAAGATCTTTGATCTCATCAAGAGTTGCATCTTGGGAATCCTTAATGTCTGTTAAAATTTCCTTTAGCTCATTGCAGGTTGCTCTGACCTCTACTTTTGTCGACTTGACCTCCTCTTTTGTGGCTCTGATCTCGGAGGCCAGCTCATTTCGAGTTGTAATTACCTCATCCTTTGTGGCTCTGATCTCGGAGGCCAGTTCATTTCGAGTTGTAATTACCTCTTCTCTAGTTGCCTTGACCTCATCCTTCATGGCCCTGATCTCGATCAGGATCTCCTTATTGATCTCTATCAGTTGTTTGAGATGTTCAGCAGCCACGTCGAGCCTCTCGTCTGTCTCGCCCTCGGAGACCATCTTGTTGAAGCTTCTAAATTCGCATGTAGCTTGAGAATACTCTGTCTGGACATCCGTGACCTCGATGATGGTGTTTCTGATATTAGCAGCCTTGAGAAACCTCTCCAGATCTGAATCCTCGCCCTCGGCCACTATCTTGACCATGCCATCGGGGAGGTTATTGACGTAACCCGTAATCCCCAGCAGGTTGGCTATCATCGCAACCCTGGCTCGATAGCCAGTCTTCTGCACTCTGCCGGAGATGAAAGCTGTAAGCCTGCGCACCGATCGAGACTTGCCTCTTCTCGGTTAAGCATTTTACGGCTGCCCGTTATTTTTGACTCATATTTTATAATTTTGTACTGGCATAAAGTGAGATATATCTTCCTGGCACAAGAGGGACTGTATGAAAGCCTCCGCCCGGCCTCACCTCCTGTGGTTGACAACCGCTGCTCTTCTAATCGTCGTTGCAGTCGCCCTTCCTTTCTCCTCTTCCTTCCCCGCGCTCGGCTCCGATGTTCCGTTCGTCTTTGGAAGCGAGGATCCGGACGTCTTTGACCTGCAGGCCTTGCTCGCAGAGGGCCTCTCCAGCCCCTCTCTCTCCGGCGTCCCCGAGATCGCGGAGATCCTCGAGGGAGGAACAGGTTGTGGAATTCACCGAGACCGGAGACCATAGCGGGCCAGCGGGATTTCGGATGGCAAACGAGGCCGAGCTGATCATGGTCCTCGGGAACCTATCAAATCCCAAGTACAGCGTCGCCTTCAGCCCCGATGGCTGCACCCTCGTATCGGGGAGCGATGACGGCACCGTCCGCCTTTGGAGGGCGGGATGACCAGCGCCCCCAGCGCCGGCTGGCGGCGAATCCTTCCTGGTCCTTGGGGGACCAAAGGACCATTGGCCTGAAAGGGGCGGCAGAGCCCACCTTGGCGGCCCCTTCTTCCCGGTAAGAGCCCTTACATGCTGAAACCTTTGCCTTTGGCCCCCGAGGCGATGACCTTGCGAACTCCCCCGGTCGAGATTATTTGAACTTGACTCAGCCCATATGTTGATATAGGTCCGTATTAGTTATATGGAGATGAAGGTTATATGTTGGTACAGGAACGGTAGTTTGGATTCATTTCGCCAGTTTGGCATCCACAATCAAGACAAACCGATCTCTTTGAGGTTGATGCATGTATCTGAGCCAGTCAGCGGGCGGTTAAGCAGCTATAGCTTCTCCTCACAGGAGTGGTCTGGTATCTTCCTGCAGTTGACTGATACAGTAAATCATCCGGCATATTACTCAATCGAGGATATCGAGAGCGTTCATGCAGGTATTTCTGCAATTAGGTCGGCTTGGTAGTTGTCTGTCTTCTCATTGGCCCACTTGTCTGCCGTTATCCACATGATCGCTTGATGGGCCCTTCATTCCTGGCATAAAGGCCTACGATCAGATAGAAGTTCTGTAGACCAGCACAGCAGTTCTAGACTGGAGGCTTTCTGAAGCCTTAGATATCTGCTTAATATATTCTATATAGTGAAACAGACTCCCCCAGAGCCCGGCCCTCGAATGCGTTCTCACAAATCCCCACTTTGCTGATTACGTCCACCCTACCCCTCCCTGGCAGCGATTCAACCTCCCTCACCGCCGCCAATTGGCCGAATATGGGAGGCCCAAGGCCGAGGCTTCCACAAATGGGGCCGATCTCTCCGCCCTCTGTCCGCCCCGCCCCTGGCGACGGAGCCCTGCATCCCTATATTTTGCCCCGTGATCGGGATCCACAGGATCTCATCAGCATGATCGCAGGAGGGGCCGTCAGGATTGAGGCCATTGAGGGGCTTTCTGACCGCCAGGAAGTCCCCGACCTCTCGGGCGGCATGGCTTCTCGAACCACGCGGTGGGATGGGTCCTTCAAGAGCCTGCGCCAGTTCTGCCAGTTCTTCTTGAGAACTTGGAGGAAGGGGGGGCTCTCGGTCTGCCTAGTAGTTACGCCTATCTCCCAAGTCGATTGCCAAAGCTGCGACGCCTCCTACCCTCGGGCTGCCTCATCGAGGCGGCGCACCACGAACTCCCGATCAAGGCTTGCCAGGAACCAGCCAGCCTTTGGGCCCTGTCTCTGGCCGAGGAAGGCGAGGTAGATCGCCTGGAAGAACCTTTTTGGGTCGAGGCCCAGATCCTTGGCGACGGCGTAGATATCGTCGTGGATGGATTGAGCGTCCAGTTCGGAGATCCTCCCGGAGAGAATCCTAAGACCCTCCTTCTCATCGGGGCCGAGGTTCTTCACGGCCGAGGGGAGATCTTCCTGGACCTGGAATCTGACGTTTGGTGGGGCGTATCTCGCAAGCCATACCTCGGCGTTCCGAGCTCTGCCGAGGATCTCCTCCCTTCGTGAGATCTCATAGCCGCTCCTTTCCAGGGCCTTGATCAGCTGCTCATCGTCTCCCCTTGCTATCTGCGCCGCCGTCACCATATGGCGGAAGGGTATCTGGAAGGGCTCGGCCTCGCCGATCGCCGAGAGCTCGAGGGCGCGAGAGTCGCCCGTCCTCTGGTCGTACTCGTCGGCCAGTGTGAGCAAAGGCAGGCCTGGATCGAACTCGATATGCTTCTCGGGCTTCGTTCTGATGATCAGGTAACGGAGCACCTCGGGGGGCACGACATCGAGCATCTCCCTTATGGTCACCACAAGGCCTGTGGAGCTGTGCATAGCCCCCTTGCCCTTGAGGTGAATCCATTCGTAGATCACGGGATGGGGGGCCGGGTAGCCGTAGATCTCCTCGCTGATCCTCTTTCCGGTGTCGTAGGATCCCCCAGATGTCGCATGGTCCTTTCCAAACGGCTCCATCGTAACATGCAATAGGGGCCAGCGGGCGGGCCAGTCCACCCTCCAGACGAGCTTTCCTCCGCCCCTCATGCTGGCTGTGCCCGAATAGCCGCAGCTGCATACGTAGTCCACGGTCTCGCGGTCGAGGTCGAAGCCTGCAACGCGGGTCGTGTTGGTGCGGCCGCAGTCCTTGCAGATGGCATCGAAGGGGCTCCAGTGGGAGGGGACCTCGCGGCCGGATACCTCCTTCAAGATGCGGGCGATATCATCGCGCCGCAAGAGGGCGGTCTTGATGGCATCCACGAAGAGCCCCTCTTTGTAGAGCTGATCCGCCCGGAAGACCTCGGGCAAAATGTCGAGCTGCTGCAGGGATTCCAGGAATGGCTGGAGGAAGTGCTCGGCATAGGAGGCACAGCAGCCCTCGGGGCAGGGAATCTCCGAGAGGGGCTTTCCTACGTGCTCCTCGAAGCTCTTTGGGAGGAAGGGATAGAGCCGTCGCAGGCGGTCGAAGTTGTCGGCGATGTAGATGAGGCGGGCCTCTGCCCCGCGGTCCAAGAGGGCCCTGTAGATGGCTTCCGCAGTCATCACCTCGCGCATGTTTCCTATGTGCACGGGGCCGGAGGGGGTGATGCCTGTTGCCAGCGTCTGGGGGCCGCGGTCGGCCAGCCGCTCGGCTGCGACATCAGCCCAGTGGATCGTCATGGGCAGGGATGGCTGCGGAAGGTGATATTAAGCCTTCCGGCAAAGGAATGGTTAATTCGAGATCGAGCTCTTATGGGGATAGAGATATGGAGGATGCGGTTTAAAACAATATCCATCCTAAGAGCATGAATATGAGACAACGCCAGAAGCGGGCCCCCATATCGATCAAGGTAGGTGAATAATTGGCCGCTGCAGTTCGTCCCGATATAGACCACTACTTCATGGAGATCGCCGAGGTGGTGGCAAAGAGGTCCACATGTCTGCGAAACCAGGTTGGGGCCTTAATAGTCAAGAACAAGCGCATCCTATCCACAGGCTACAACGGGGCTCCCACAGGCCTTCCCCACTGCCTCGATGTGGGATGCTTGCGGCAGGATGTGGCGAGCGGAACGCGCCACGAGCTCTGCCGGGCGGTGCACGCAGAGCAGAACGCCATCATCCAAGCGGCCCTTCATGGGGTGAGCACCGAGGGCTCTACGCTCTATTGCACGCATCAGCCCTGCATCCTCTGCGCCAAGATGATCATCAACGCGGCCATGGTGAGGGTTGTCTACCTGCACAGCTACCCAGACGGGGAAGCCCAACGATTCCTCGAACAGGCGGGAATCGAGGTCTCTCAATTGATGGAGTAGCCGAAAGGCCCTATCCTCCTTCGCTCTAGAAAGGATTTTGTATCTCACCGCCCATGGTCTAGCCATGTTCGGGAGGAAGGAGCATTTAGGGATCCGTGGAGGGCATCTATTCGTGGAGGGCGTCGACGCGACAGCCCTGGCAGAGCAGTATGATACGCCGCTCTACGTCACGAGCGAGGCCAAGCTAAGGGAGAGCATCCGCACGTATCACAGGGCTTTTCCCCACGCTGAGAAGTACTTCGCGGTCAAGGCCAACGGCAACCTGGCCATCCTCAGGATCATGGCCCAGGAGGGGATGGGAGCAGATGTCTTCTCCGCAGGCGAGATCGCGCTAGCAAGCCTCGCAGGCATCCCCAAGGAGAGTCTCCTCTTCAATGGCAACTCCAAGCGGGATGACGAGCTGGAGATGGCGCTCGATGCCGGGGTTAGGATCTCGGTTGACTCTCCCGAGGAGCTCGATGTGCTCTCATCCCTCGCAAAGGCCAGAGGGCAGAAGGCCAAGGTCCTCTTTCGCGTCAATCCGGATGTATCGGTCAAGACCCACCCGAAGATCGCAACGGGCCTAAGAACCTCCAAGTTCGGCATTCCAGCAGCCTCTGTTGCCGGTGTCTTCCGCCGGGCGATTGAAGCGGAAGGGGTCGAGCCAATCGGCCTCCACTGTCACATAGGCTCCCAGATCCTGGAGATCTCCCCCTTCGTCGAGGCCGCATCCAAGATGATGGACCTCGCAGCGGAGGTCGTCGCAGAAGGAGGCAAGATCGAGGTCCTCGACCTCGGGGGAGGCCTTGGAGTCCAGTACCATCCCGAGAGCCCGGCCCCCGTTCCAGCCGACCTTGCAGCAGGCATCCTTCCAGTGATCGAGGAGCGCGCTCGTGAGATCGGGATCTCCCCCCAGCTCATACTCGAGCCTGGAAGGTCCATAGTTGCTGAGAGCACGATCCTCCTCACGCGGGTCAACGTCGTAAAGGAGGCGCATGTGAGCTTCGTCGGGGTCGATGCCGGCTTCAACGTCCTGGCCCGGCCCATGCTCTATGATTCCTACCATCACATAGTCGTCGCAAACAAGGCAGACGCTCCGGCAGCGGGCAAGTACACAGTCGTCGGCCCGATCTGCGAGACCGGCGATGTCCTCGCGCGGGATCGGGCGTTGCCCGAGATTCGCAGGGGTGACATATTGGCCGTCCTCGACGCCGGAGCCTACGGCTTCTCGATGGCCTCCCACTACAACGGCCAGCCCCGCCCGGCCGAAGTTCTCGTCTCCGGGGACGTGGCAGAGTCGATCAGGACGAGGGAGGGTTTCAGCGTCCTTCTCGCCTGCCAGCGGGTCCCGGCCCGGCTGCTTTAAGCCGCTCTGAGCCGGTCTAGGTTTGTCTGGGCTCGTCTCGGATGCACGAGGCTGCTCTCGGCGGGCGATCGGTCATCCTGGCCGGGGCCTGTCGCTCTCCTCCCGGGCGGCGGCCCCTCTTCGTTGCCTCACTTTCGCCCCGCCCGGACAGGCCTCTTCTATTTGCTCCATCGATCTTGGATTAGGGGACGGGCCTTCCCAAATCGAGTCATCATGAGGGTCATATTGTATGTTATACATACTTTTGATTATCTATATCTGGTTTACTGATACTCTTTTTACAGTAAAGTATTTATGATTGTACGTATTAGATACATGCTATGCCCAGAGCGCACGAGATCATGGCAATGGTAGGGCTCTATCGCAGGCAAGAGGCCTTTAAGACCGGGGGGCATCCCCCTTGGAGGGTGCTCGAGCTTGAGGCGGCAAAGGAGATACTCGGGGAGGTCTTTCGGGCATCGCCTGCGGAGGTCGAGGAGATGATCCGCCAGAGGATGGGGGGAGCGTCGCCCGGCGGCCCGCGCGGGTGAGCCCCTTCTCCGGTCCGATCCCTTCCACCATCATCCTGAAGTATCCATGGCGCAATCCATCATCTATGATACTCGGCATAAGCGGAAGCCCGAGGAACCAGGCGACGGAATACGTCCTCGGCCAGGCCTTGAAGATGCTCGAGGAACGCGGGCATCCAACAGAGCTCTTCTCCGTCAGGGGAAAAGAGATCGGGTTCTGCCGGCATTGCGACTACTGCCTGAAGAACAAGGTGTGCTACTTCGAGGACGATATGTTCAAGCTCTATCCCCTCCTCCGCGAGGCCCGGGGGCTAGTGATAGCGACTCCGGTCTATAACGGCGGCCTCTCCGCCCAGACCAAGGCTGTCATGGACCGCTGTCGCGCGCTCTTTGCAGCCGACTTCGACATATTCCGGGGAAAATTCGGCATGGCGATCGCCGTCGGCGGCGACCGCATGGGTGGCCAGGAGCTCGCAATCCAGCAGATACACGCGTTCTACATACTAAACGGCGTCCTGCCTGTGGGCGGCGGATCCTTCGGCGCCAATCTGGGGGCTACCTTTTGGTCCCGGGATACGCTCGATGGGGTCCAGGAGGACGGGGAGGGCGCTCGCTCCCTCCGAAAGACCGTTAGGAGGTTTGCCGAGATATTGAAGGGGATGGAGGGCGGCGGCGGGCGCTGATCGGCTGCCTTGGCCACCGCCGATCGGATACCGAGGCCACACATGATCTTATACCACGGCCGCGTTCTATCCCTCGTAGAGGTCCATCCTCCCACATGGGCGAGCGCTAACGACTTGTTCGTCCTGCACTTCTCGGCCACACGCCTTGGCCAGTACCGCATGGCAGTCCTCGACCAGTCGTACTCGCCCGCTTCCAGGGCCTGCCAGTATTTTTGGGGTTCCTTCCAGTCCAGGTAACCTGCTGCAGTCCAGGCAGTCATCATCCAGATGGCGAGGTCGAGTGGAGTGGCAATCGCCGGTACATTCGATCAATGGCCATGGAAAACCTGATCTCCATCCCCGCCCAATATCCCCATCATGACGAAGAGAGCCCGCGCTCGTAGGGTTGCCTGGGGGATAAGCGGAAGTGGCGACCGCCTCCCTCCAACGGTTGAGATGATGAAGAGGATGAAGGAGGAGTACGAGGAGAGAGTCGACATCCGCGTCTACATATCCAAGGCCGGGGACCAGGTGGTCAAGTACTACAAGCTCTTCAACGACCTCGAGGCGAGCTTCGACAAGATCTGGGTCGAGGCAAACGCCAACTCCCCATTCCTGGCAGGCCAGCTCCAGATGGGCAAGTTCGACCTGTTATTGATCGCTCCTGCAACCTCCAACACCGTTTCTAAGATCTCGCTTCGCCTCGCAGATACCCTTCTCACGAACGCTGCGATCATGGCCCAGAAGGCCTCGGTGCCGCTCTACATCATGCCATCAGACCTTCGTGAGGGAAAGACGGTGACAGTCCTTCCAGATGGCCGTGAGCTGACCTTGAAGATCAGGCGCGAGGACGTGGAGCACGTCGAGAAGCTCGAGGCGATGGATGACACATTCATCCTGAAGGGGGTGGATGATATCCCGGGTGTCTTCTCGAAGCACTTCGGAAAGGTCTAATGGTTCGATCGAGTTCCAACTCTAACAGTTGGTCTCCATCGACCTCGAAGCGTTTCGGCGAGGGCTGAAAGGTTGATCGAGATTCTGCCCCGCTTCCAGCCCTACTCGTTGTTCTCCATCAACATCCAGAGCAAGGCCAAGGCAGGGACTATCCCCCCGGCCTCGAAGCCAGGCGACTTCATCGGAACCGGCGGGTACCCGGTTCGCGCGGGGACCTCGTCTTCCCTTGCCTTGGCGTCGAGGAGCAGTCCCTCGATCAAGTGCAGCTCAACGAGGTCGTCGTCCCCACCAACGTATATCTTGGTGACAGTGAGGTCGATCCTCGTCACCCCATAGTAGGTGAAGCGGCCACCAACTCCAAGTATATCGTCCTTTAAGACATCACCGCCATCACCGAGTAGATCGATCCAGACCTTACCAGCCTGTGGGTCCACGTCCTCTATCACCAATGTCATATTGCCGGCAAATCTCAGAGGCTCGTTGGTTGAGAGGAGTATATCCATGCTCGCGCTGGCGAAAGGCAGGGCTATCGTCAAGGCTGCCAGGTAGATCAATGACCTAAGTATCGATGATCCGATGTCTTGCGTCTTCCATTTCTGCGTCGTATTCTTGTGCCTCCGGCCGTCCGGCCACATCGAGGGCCCAGCGACCGACCAGGGGCCAGGAAAGGATTTATTACATATGAATCCATCGTTCGCTTAGCACGTATGCAAATAAATGTAACATAGGAGCTTTCAAGATGGAGGATATAGGATTGCTTGTGCTCGGGCATGGAAGTACCCTGCCCTACAATAGGGATCTCGTGGAGGCCTTCGCTGAGATGATCTCCAAGATCCACGCGGGCCCTGTTCGGACCGCCTACCTCAACGCTAACCAGCCCCATATACCGGATGGGCTCAGCGCCCTTGCCGCAACAGGCGTCGAGAGGATCGTGGCCCTTCCCCTCTTCCTGGCCCATGGCGTGCATACCCGCGAGGATATACCGAGGGAGCTAGGAGTTGACCCCTCGACCAAGAGGGGCAAGGTCTCCTTGGATGGCCGGGACGTGGAGATCATCTGTGCCGAGCCTCTGGGCGTGGACGAATGCATTGCGAGCCTTGCCTATCGTCGAGCCCAGGAAGCGCTGAGATAGCCGTACTGGACACCATCCACGGCGCTGCCACCCTGGCGAGCGAGATGGTGGACCGTGGCCTTCGTGCAACCGCGCTCGAGGTCTATCACGAGAATCCTGAGATGAGCGGCTACGACCTCGTCGTCGCCCCTGTACACCTCTGGTCAGGAAACCCGGCCCTCGAAGAGGCCCGCAGATTGGGAAAGAGGGTGATCACCCATCATCGAGCCGTGGGCGAGCTCTTGGGCCCTCCTGGTATGAGGGTCTTCGAGCTTACGGGTACCAGGGGAAAGACGACCTCGGCGCTGCTCCTCGCTCGCATCCTCTCTCAACGAGGGCGCATTCTCTCCCACACGACGCGAGGGATAGAGATATGGGAGGATGGCAATTCCCGCATCATCAGCTCAGGGCTGAGCATTACTCCCGCCAACATGATCCTCGCCCTGAAGGAGGCGTTGGCTGCCGGTGCAGGGTCCCTGGTTGGGGAGGTCTCGCTCGGAGGATGCGGCCTAGCGGACTATGGCATCCTAACAAGCCTCTCTGGAGACTATCTCGTGGCCCAAGGCAGCCTCTGGGCGAGCACGGCGAAGCTGCAGATGGTCTCCCTTTTAAGATCCGGCTCCCTTCTGATATCCAACATGGATGCTGCAATCTCCTCCAATATGACCTTCGGGCCGGGTGGGGATGTGAGCTGTGATGGCTCAACCCTCGCATTCAGGGAGCGCTCAGCGAAACTGGAGCTCGGTGGAGGCGTGGACCGTTCAAGCTATCTCCAGGCAATCGCCTGCGCTGCTGCTGCATCCATTGCGGCAGGCCTCTTTGTCGAGGAGATAGCGGAAGCATTGGAGGGCTTCGAGGGCTTTTCCGGAAGGATGATGGTCTCATCGAGGGAGGGCCTCTCGCTCGTCGACAACTCCAACTCGGGCCTCCAGGTCTCGGGGATATCGCATGCCCTCGACTATGCTCGGGGCGGCTCCCTGGCCTTGGTTGCCGGCGAGGAGGCCCAGACGGTCTGCGAGGGAATGGACGTCCCGGCCCTCGTCGAACTCTTGCGCTCCCGTCGTGACGAGATCGACCTCCTGGTCCTCGTGGGAGAGCGTCTTAGGCCCTACGCAAAGGAGCTCCATGCTATAACGGCCTCCGATCTCCCCTCAGGCCTCGCGCTTGCGGAAGAGAGGCCCGGTCTCGATAAGCTGCTATCGTGTGTCAAATGCTTTAGGTGATGCTTATATCGATCGATCCCTTGAAAACCCAGATAATCCATCCCCGGCCGAGCTCTATAGTTGCCGCCCTCTACACATTGAGGGACCTCGGCGTGGATGTGGTGATACTTCACGGACCTAGCGGATGCTGTTTCAAGCACGCCCGCCTCCTCGAGGAGGATGGGCTTCGGGTGCTTACAACCGCCCTAGACGAGACGGGATTCGTCTTCGGAGCCCAGGATCAGCTCTCGGCCCTGCTTCGCAGGGCTATGGAGCTTTTCCATCCCAAAATGGCTGCGGTCGTTGGCACCTGCAGCAGCATGATCATAGGCGAGGACCTGCGCGCTGCAGTTGAGGACTCTGGCCTCTCGATTCCGGTCCTCACAGTGGAGGTTCACGCAGGATACAGGGATAACACGCAAGGGGTGATCATCGCCCTCGAGGCTGCCTTGGAGGCTGGGATCATCGACAGGCCTGAGTTCGAGCGGCAGAAGTCCCTCATGGCCCGGGCAACCGAGGTCGAGAAGCTCCACGGGGCTGCGAGCAGCGAGTACCTGGCCCCAGAGAGGGGCGACCTCAAGCACCTGGCTGCCGCAAGGCTCATCGAGCTCATGAGGGATGGAAAGCGCGGCCTCAACGTGTTGAACGCGAAGAAGGAGACGGCCTACATCTTCGCCGATATCACGGCGGCGGTAGACGAGGTCGCGGGGAGGCTGGGGTCTTCAGTTCTAAACCTGGCAAACCTGGATCCGAGCGTTGGCCTTCCCAAGGTCAGGAGGGATGCGGAGAACATCGCCCGCGATCTGGGGGAGAAGGGGGTGGCCTTTACTACCATCGGGGGGCTCGACGAGTACCCTCTGGCTGGAGATCTCGTCGCCCAAGCGATCGAGAGGGAAGGGCCCTTCGATTATGCAGTGATATCGGGCGTGCCCCATGCGATACCGGCCGCCGCCCTTAAGGGAATCGAGCTCTTCTCGATAACGAACGGGCCGCGCCAGGTTCGCCCCCTGCGGGAGATGGGACATAAGCATGTGCTGGTGGAGATCGACCTCCATCCAAAGACGATGGGATTAACCTCCATGATCGAGTCGGAGTTCGGGGCGACGCTGCGCCAGATGTCCGCGGGGGAGTAGCCCCGCGGCCCAAAGAAGAGGCAGCTGCCTAAAGAAAAGGCTGGCCGGCCTCAGAGGGCCCGGGGAAGCTCGGTCAAGAGGACGTATATCAGGAAGCCTATGATCCCGATAAGGGCGATTCCCGCCATCGATACCTTCCCGATCATCATGAACTCATCCCGGCTCGGCTTCCTTGCAAGCCTCAGGACCCTGATGTAATCCTTGACGTCCATCGAGGGAACGCTGATCCCAATGTCGTTCAGCTTGCCTCCCTTCTCCAGCTTTGCCTTCAGCTGCTCTATCTTGCTCTTCGGCTCTTTCATTCCCTCGTCGCAGGTGCCTTGGATATGAAAAACCTTTCGATCCGCGTGCGCCCCCCTGAGTGCCTCGACAGAACGCTAGTTCCCTCATCTCCCTTCTCTCGAACGATCCAAGCTCCTCCGCGCCGCTCCCTTCCAGGTTGTCGATGGAAAGGGTTATCTTCCCGCATCCCTCTGGGCCGAGGATTGGGACAAGAGGTTCTTTAACATGCTTCTCAAACGGACGCCCGTATGGATGGCCGTAGCCCTTCTGGGGATGATGCTCTTCTCCATGCAGGGGATGGCAGCCTCCCAGATCTACAGCCTTGGGAACTACAACATAACATTAGAGCTCGGTGAGAAGGTCATCTCCATGGAGCCGCAGCCTTCCTCCTCCGACCTCAACCAAGTGACTCGCTCCTTGCGCCTCATAGGCGACGATCCCCTGGACTGGGGTGGCATATACTTATTCCAGGAGCGCGCCGGATTCGCCCTAAACCCGGATCAGAGGTTGTGGGAATTGATGAAGCCGTTTTGCAAGGCAGTCTGGGTCGAGGATGGCTTCGTAGGTGGACAGAGGGCGGTTGTTGCGAGGGGCGAGGCGAGGCTGGAGCATGGCTTTGGATGGATCTGCCGCGCAGGGCTCGTCCCAATGGGCATGGGGGGCTCATCCACCTCGCTTGCGATCGTCGGACACTTCAGGAACGAGACGCTGAATGCTGAGATCTTGCGCACTGCCCGCATCGAGTACTCGGGCGATCCTGTGGATGTTTGAGTTGGGACTGCAATGGCCCCCTGAGTAGGTCCTCGATTGAAGATCTTGGCGACTCCCTCGGGTGGTATCCGAATGATGAAAGCAGTGGAGTGCTGAATGGGGAATGGAGATATATCGTTGAACGGCCAACGTAATCCCATGTCAAAGACCGAGGAATTGCTGAAGAAGGCATTTGCCGGCGAATCAATGGCCAATCGCACCTACCTGGCCTTTGCAGAGAAAGCAGAAGAGGAGGGATACCCCCAGGCAGCCCGTCTCTTTCGGGCTGCGTCCGAGGCCGAGGCAGTCCACGCGAAAAACCATCTTCTCGCGATGAAGGCGCTGAAGGATACCAAGGAGAACCTGAGGGAGGCTATCGTGGGGGAGACACACGAGTTCAAGGAGATGTATCCCTCGATGATAGAGGTGGCAAAGGAAGAGGGAAATTCCGCAGCCCTTCGCTCTTTTCGATATGCAAACGGCGTCGAAGAGATACACGCAAGGCTCTATCACGATATGATGGAGTCGCTGGAGTCTCCAGAGAGCTATCCATACTACGTCTGTCCAGTCTGTGGCATGACCGTTGGAAGGGAGCCTCCGGAGAGGTGTCCTGTATGCGGGGCCAAGGGCTCGCTTTTTGCGCGGGTCGAGTGATCTACCTGACGGAGCCTTTCATTGCCGCCACCCTTTAATATCCTCACTATCGAACGTTATCCATTTGATTCAGGATGGGTTATCTTGAGAGGGGCATTGGCTGCCATTCTGGGCTTGGCATTCATCTCCGTTGCGCTTTTTGAGGCGGCGGGGCCGTTTCAGCCGGACGTCTGCGAGGGCGGCGGGTTCAGCGGCGTTTGGTACTCCATGAGCGGCCCGCCTGATGAGTGGTCGATGGAGCAGTTCATGCAGGCGGAGCCGGAGGACGAGAGCAAGTTCTGGATAGTAGATTGCAGTGGGTCGCAGAAGGAAACGTCGCTCGAGGTTCCGCCGCTTGGTTGGGTTCGCTTACTGCTCGCGCCGGCAGCCGACGGGGAGCTTTCCCTCCACATCCAGTATCCCACGGGGACGGTCGAGAGGGAGTTGCTCGGAAGCGTCACTGCGGGAAGCCAATACCTGATCTGGCATCAGGCTGAGGCGGTGGGCGACTATGAGCTATGGTACAGCGTAGAAGGAGGGGATAGCAGCCCTGTAGACCTAGTCGTGCAGGAGCTAGAGATCTCCGCAACCCCTTATGCTAGCGTTGGATCCAGCAGCGGATCTGGCGGCGGATCCCTCGGCCGGGGCGTTGCAATTCCTGCGGCAGCACCTGCCATGTCCCTTGCAATGTCCTCGGCGGCGGAGTCGATCGGCTTTTCCGTAGGCGGGGCAAAGGACATCGGCAACTTCCGGGAGAATATCGAGGAGGGCTATCTGCCTCTTCCAACGGACGTCACCTACGAGGGCCTATTCTACGATTACTACTTCGACCTTGGAAGCGCTCGACGATGCGATCAGCTTTTCTGCCCGGCCTACTCTTCCGCCATATCAAGCGACCCCCTCTCTGGGGAGCCTTGCCATTACCTCTCGGTCGGCCTCGACTCCGGCATCACTGACTTCTCTCGAAAGAAGCTCAACCTCGTCGTCGTGCTCGACAACTCCGGCTCGATGGAAAGCGCCTTCGATCGGTACTACTACGATCAGCTCGGGAACCTCGTGGATCTGGGCGAGGATCTCGATCGCAGAAGCAAGATGGAGATCGCAGACCGGGCGGTCTTGAGCCTCATGGGCCATCTGGGCGAGGGCGACCGCTTCGGCCTTGTCGTCTTCAACAACGAGGCTTTCCTCGTCGATCCCTTGACACTCGTCGAGGACAAGGACCTCCTCCGGCTGAAGGACCGGATACTCGATATCGAAGCCGATGGAGGGACGAACATGGAGGCTGGGATGGAGAGGGCGCGTCGCCTCTTCGACCGGCTGGGGATCGCAGATCGATCCGAGTATGAGAACCGGATCATCTTCATCACAGATGCCATGCCCAACCTCGGGGAGACCCGGGCGATGGGCCTATCTGCCATCTTGGAGGAGGAGGCCTCCCGTGGTATCTACACCACTTTCATAGGGGTTGGCGTCGACTTCAACTCGGAGCTTGCAGAGAGGATCGCAACGATCAGGGGGGCCAACTACTACTCGGTCCACTCGGAAGACGAGTTTCAAAGCCGTATGGATGACGAGTTCGATTACATGGTCTCCCCCCTCGTCTTCGACCTCGCGCTCCAGCTCGATGCCTCTGGATACAGGATCGCGAAGGTCTACGGCGCCCCCAAGGCAGACGAGGCTACAGGCGAGATAATGGTCGTCGAGACCCTCTTTCCCTCGAAGAAGGTCGAGGGCGAGGTTCGCGGCGGGCTGATCCTCGTCAAGCTCGAGCCCGTCTCCCTCGATGGGGTGACGCCTCAGGGGACGCTTCGGCTGAGGGTGGGCTACACCGACGGGGATGGCCGGCCTGGGGAAAGTGTGGTCCTTGTGGATATGCCTTCGGCTGGAGGGGATACTTATCAGAGCGACGGCATAAGAAAGGGGATCCTCCTTGCCCGTTACGCAGATCTCCTCAAGAGCTGGATGGCTGACGAGAGAAGCGGGCTTGATCGAGGTAGTGTCGCACCTGCAGTGACATTTCTGGGCGGGATCCCGATCTTCGTAGAACTCGGCGAGTGGGAGCGCCAGTCGCTGTCGCTGCGGGTCTCGGCGCCCTACGGCGAGATATTCCGCCGGTTTGCCGCCTACTTCCAGGGGGAGATAGAGGTGATCGGAGATGGGGAACTCGAGCAAGAGATGGATGTTCTAAGGAGGCTTGAGGACTTGGCGGCGGGTGGGTATGGGAGTCCCGCTGCATCAGATCGATAGCGGCGAAGCAGGAGGGTGTTTTGGGGGATATCGCCGATCTCTCCATCTCTCCCTTCTTAGTCCTATATGGCAGGTTGCGCAATATTACTATTAATATGTTATATTTTGTGGAGATGTTGGTGTTTATAATTTATATAATATAAATGAGTTCATCTTTTTCTATACCATCTCTTAAAATAGCCTCGAAATATAACGTCTCTCTTCCTTTGCGCATGATTTCGCTGGGATCATGAACATGTTGCACTGACGTTCTTTGAATAACAGCTATGTCCTGCCGATGGGAATGCAAGGCCAAAGCACTCGGGACTCCACAGGCAGTGCTCCTGGCCAAAAGGCATATATGTCTGAATCGACATGTCGGTATAGATATAATGGCAACTGGCTTCTTGAAGATGCTGATGCTGCACGTCATGACAGAGGGTGAGGCATCGGGCTACGACATTATAAAGCGAGTGGAATCGCTAACTGGAAAGAAGCCTAGCACGGGCTCGATCTATCCATTATTAAAGAGGATGGAACGGGAGGGCTGGATATCCGGCAGGATCGAAGATGGAAAGACCTATTACAGTCTGACCGATCTCGGAAGGGAACACGTAGCCCGGATAAAGGATGCAAAACACGATTTCATAACGAATATCTATCAATCCATAGTGCTGGCTAACGAGACCTTCGATGATGATGGCTTGCAGGCTCTTATGAAAGACATGCATGACTTTCATATGGGCGCTCATGACATCGATCCATGGCAGAATGGCCTAATCGAGCCGTTGATGCTCAAGATCTCTGATCTGCTAAAGAGGGGCGTTGATCGGGGCAAAATCGAATCTATCCTCCTAAATGCATTATACGAGCTAAAAAAGCTCGATAATGGTGATAAAATTGGATGAATTAAATAAAAATAGTCTCGGCCGGTGTTTAGACCTTGCCTCCGCTTGGGAAGAACGGATGGAGCTTCTCATGCAGAATCCCAGATGCGACTTCATTCGGGCGATTCAGAACAATGATTTAGCGCGCTGTCTCGTGAAGACTGCTGAGATCCACGGCCATTTCTGTCCCGGAAGCGCGCTTGGCGTCATGGCCTCGGTATATGGCCTGAACCAACTTGGGATGGGGTCGATACCTTCCGACGGAATGGAGAACCTCATGGCCATCGTCGAGATCAACGCCTGCTTCGCCGACGGCGTACAGGCGGTATCGGGCTGCACCTTGGGGAATAACGGCCTCGTATATCGCGATCTCGGACGGCATGCCGTAACATTCGCCATACGCGAAAGAGGGACCGGGGTTCGCGTCCGTGTCCTGCCCCGCTTTCGAGCCCACGTGGCACGAGCAGCTCCGGAGTTCTTCCCGCTTGTTGAGATGGTCATCAAGGATAGATCGGGGGACGAAGGGGATCTTGCGGCCTTGAGGAGGATGGGAAAAAAAGCCGCCTTCGCCCTCATCCAGCTGCCCTTCGAGGACCTTTTTGCCATAGAGACGGTCCGCCCCGATCTGCCGGACTACGCCCCGATAACCGAGAGCGCCGTCTGCCCTGGCTGCAAGGAGAGCATCATGGCCACGAAAGTAATGGCCGAAGGGGCGGGTCGCGGCCTCTGTTTTTCGTGCGCTGGGAGGGGATACCGCCAGGTCGATGGGCGGGGAATCGTCGCAAAGGAACCCAAAGCGCAGCTTTCATCGATCGAGGGCGTGTCCGACGTCTCTTTGGGGAAAAGTGCAACTATGACCAACGAGGACCAGTGCAACTGTCGGGTCCATGGACAAAAGGGGCTTAGACGGGGTCGAAGCAGCTTTTGGATGCACGATCCTGAGCTTGCTTTCGCTGAGCTTGCGCTTAAAGATGGGGACTGCTTCTTGGATATGGGCTGCGGACCAGGAGATTATGCTATCCGGGCATCGGGGATCGTTGGGGAATCGGGTGCTGTCTATGCGTTGGATAGATGGCAGGATGTGATCGATGATCTGGCCGCAAAAGCCGCATCTCGAGGACTTGGGAATCTCAAGGCGATCGTCTCCGATATTACCGATCCATTGCCTATCAAAGATGAATGCGTCGATGTCTGTCTTATATCTACAGTGCTCCACTCGCTGGACCTGGTCGATGTAGGGGAGATCCTATTCGGTGAAATACGCCGTGTTTTGAGGCATGGTGGGCGTTTAGTAATCATCGAATGCAAAAAAGAAGAGCAGAATTTCGGACCTCCGATCGATATTCGCCTGTCGCCGGAGCAGCTCGAAGTTCCAATAGCCCGATACGGTTTTATAAAAGTGGGATTAGCGGACCTTGGGTACAACTACATGATCAAATTTATCAAAAATTAAATTTATATTAAAGGATTTTAGTGCAAGGAGCGATTCATAACGCGCTATCTGTACAATAAGACTCGGGGATTATGATGGTTGGTGCCAACGCCAGGTTGATTGAAGGGCCGATACAAAAAAATTTGATATTACTGGCAATCCCCATGGTCTTTGGAACTATTAGCATGGTTATTTTCAATTTAACAGATACTTATTTCGTCGGTCGGTTGGGGACCGACCAGTTAGCGGCGATGAGTTTTACGTATCCGGTGGTTCTTTTCATAAACAGTTTAGCCCATGCAGTTGCTATTGGTGCCTCTGCCGTAATTTCGCGTACAATAGGCGAAGGAGATCATGATAAAGTAAGAAGGTTGACCACAGATAGTCTGATTCTATCCCTGATATTTGTGAGTCTTATTGTGCCGTTTGGTCTTTGTACCATAGATCCTCTGTTTAATCTGTTGGGGGCATCTTCCGGCGTCATGACTTATATACGCCGATATATGATGATATGGTATTTTGGAGTAATTTTTATTGTGGCACCTATGGTTGGAACTAACGCAATTAGAGCCTCTGGAAATACAAAAACACCAGCATTGATCATGCTGTTCGCAGCCGGTGTAAATATCATTTTAGATCCAATTTTAATTTTCGGATTGGGCCCTTTTCCGCGTCTTGAAATTGCAGGTGCAGCTATAGCAACTGTACTCGCACGAGCTCTGACGTTGATTATTTCATTATATTTTTTATATTATAAAGAGACGATGCTCTCATTAAGTATACCATCGTTTAATTCTGCACTATGTTCTTGGAAGCAAATTCTCTATATCGGCTTGCCAGGCGCCGGAATAATGATCATTACGCCGCTTGCTGCCGGGGTTATTACCAGCATAGTTGCCACTTACGGGTCAGATGCGGTTGCCGGTTTTGGCATTGCAACTCGAATAGATTCTTTTGCTCTTATAGTTATTATGGCTCTCGCAAGCGTGATCGGTCCATTTATAGGTCAGAATTGGGGCGCAGGTAAGTTTGGTCGCATCAGATCGGGAATAAAGTTCAGTTACCAATTCTCGCTGATATGGGGTCTGGCTATATTTCCATTGCTCGCAATTTTGGGTAACACAATTGGATCGATATTCAGCGATGATCCTGGAGTTATTTCAGTTACCGGCCTTTACCTTTCAATCGTCCCGTTAGGATATGGATTATACGGTATTTTGGTCATTGCAACCACGGCGATGAGCGTATTAAAGAAACCGATGGACTCTGCAATTTTAACAATTATTCAAACATTTATATTATATATTCCGATGGCTTATATTGGATCATTATTGGTCGGTCTTCGGGGTGTATTTCTCTCACTTCCAATATCATATTTAGTTTCTGGAATTATTGCAAATTATGCGCTCAATCAGATTATAATTCGTAGGGAAGGCGTTGATAAAATAGTGATCGATCGAAATTTAGCTCGAATGGAGGTACAAAATTGAGTGAAAATGAAGACAGATGCGACGGCGAACAAACTGAGTGTAAAACGCTTATCGATATGAGACTGAAACCTGTGGGAATCATCAAGAACAATATTAAGGAACCATTCCTGGTTGCCGTAGATGGCGGCCTCGAAATGCAGGGAAAACTAGATCCCACCATGGAGCAAGTTCGTGAAATACGCCAATTGATTTCAGAAATCGTAATCGACAAAAGCCTGGTTGATATTCTTGATGGCGTCGAAGAGTATTCTCATCTTATAGTCTTGTATTGGGCGCACAAAGTTCCAGAAAAAAGCCGCTCCTTAACGAAGGTGCATCCCATGGGCAGAAAAGATATCCCGTCTATGGGCATTTTTTCTACCTGCAGCCCTGCCCGGCCCAACCCGGTGCTCACGACCGTCGTTCGGCTATGTGGTCGAAGGGAAAACGTGCTGGAAGTCGTTGGTATGGACGCGGTTGATGGGAGCCCTGTTGTCGATATCAAGCCTTATGTTAAGAGCTTTTATCCTCAAGAGGGTGTTAAGATTCCGAAATGGATGGAACAACTCCAGAATGAAGTCGGCGAACGTAACTTGTGATAAGTGCAATTTTGGACAAGCAAACGTAAAAAGAGGACATGTCATGGGACAAACCAGAAAAAACGCCGAAACCGTTACGGTTTCGTTCGGCCCAGTTGATGGACCGGTGCACGGGGATGTGAGCAAAATTTCACGACTTAATGGCGATAAGGCCGACAATAGGATCGGGGGATAATCTGTATGAAATGGAAGATTTCATTGGGAGCGGCCATCGGGCTGCCCTTGGCAGCCGGATTGCTGATCATGATGGCTTTCAGCGTTGCAGCAGTCGCTGAGTCCGAGGTAGAGGTCTACACCATGGGAGACACAACCGGCGATTGGGGCTATCCCTCTCCTTACGCTCATTACGTAAGAGGGCCGGGAATCGTCCGAATGAGCTTGATCTTCGATACCTTAGTGTGGAAGGACGATGAAGGGCGCGTTCCCGCCTTGGCAGAGAGCTGGGCGATGGAAGGCGACGACGTCTTCCTCTTCAATCTGCGCAAAGGGGTGACCTGGCACGATGGTGAGCCCTTCGACGCAGATGATGTTGTATTTTGCATCGACTACTACAAAGAGCATCCATATCCGCTGGTGGATAGCAATATCATAGATCGCGCAGATAAGGTGGATGACTACACGGTCAGGCTTTATCTCTCGAGTCCATACGCTCCTTTCCTCGATCAGGTGGCGGGCACCCTGCCTATACTGCCCGAGCACATCTGGAAGGACGTAGGCGATCCAGTTAACTTCGTCGGGGATGAAGCTCTCATAGGCACAGGCCCCTATACCCTTGAGGATTACGACAAGGTCCAGGGAACCTACCAGTACAGGGCCTATGAGGACTACTATCTCGGTTCTCCAAGCGTCAAGGAGATCAGATATATCAAGATATCGACATCAAACGCCGCTGCTGCCCTGATGCAAGGAGCCGTCAACGCGGCGGAGATCCAGCCGGAGATGATAGATCCGTTGAGGCAGAGCGGATTTGAGATACTTACCCTGCCAGAACACTTGTCCATTTACAAGCTCATGATCAACCACAGGAGCGATCCCCTCTCGGACAAGAGGTTTAGGCAGGCCCTTGCTTATGCTATCGACAGGCAGACGCTGGTGGAGATCGCCGCCCGAGGGTATGGATTGGCAGGAAGTCCTGGATTCATTCCCTCTGATAACGCATGGTATAATCCGGAGATCGACGATTATTACCCGCACGACGTTCAAAAGGCAAGGGATCTTCTCCGCGAGATGGGATATGACGGCCGCGATATCGAGCTTTTGATCGTCGGTGGAAGGGTAACGGACGAGCGTATAGGTGAGCTGATAAAAGAAGACCTGGAAAGCGTCGGGATCAACGTGGTGCTGCGAACCATGGACTCCAATACCATCGACTCCAAGGTCAAGGGCTGGGACTTTGATCTAGCCTTGAATTCTCATGGCGGCTTGGTCGGCGATCCCAACATCCTGGCCTTTCTCACGACCAGCTGGGACCACTTCAACAGTGCCCGATATCTGGAGGATGACGAGCTAACAGACGTCTTGGAGACGCAGGTTGCGGAGATGGACGAGGACGCGAGGGGCGATCTGATCGATCGAGCCCAGGTCTTATATGCAGAAGACGTTCCTTCGTTGCCGCTCTACTATCCCGACTCCTTCGTTGCCCATGACGGATGTGTGAACCTCTACTATACATGGAGCGGAATAGCCTTAGGAACTCCAACAGCCCTCGGGAACAAGCTCTCCTTCATCGGCGTATGAAAGACGTCGACGCTGGCGAGCTTTTTCCATCAATTTTTTTTATCATTTAAAATATAATTACCGATCCCGGGCTGTTCCTCCCTTATCTCCCCTCACATCACCCTTTTCGCGTACTCCTTTGCGTAGTATGTGAGGATCATATCGGCGCCGGCCCGCTTGATGCACGTGAGCGCCTCGATCATCGCCCTCTCGCCGTCGATCCAGCCCCTCTCGGCCGCGGCCATGATCATGGAGTACTCGCCAGAGACCTGGTAGGCCGCGGTTGGCATGCCGAAGGTATCCTTCACAGCCCTGAGGACGTCGAGGTATGGCATGGCAGGCTTGACCATGACCATGTCCGCCCCCTCCTCGATGTCGAGCTGAACCTCCCAGAGGGCCTCGGCCAGGTTTGGCGGGTCCATCTGGTAGGTGCGGCGGTCCCCGAAGGCATAGCCCGACTCGGCCGCCTCCCTGAAGGGGCCATAGAAGGTGGAGGCGTACTTGGCGGCATAGGAGAGAATGGGGGTGTCGCCGAATCCCTCGAGGTCGAGCGCCCCTCTGATGGCAATCACCATATGGTCCATCATCCCGCTTGGAGCAACGACGTCGGCGCCGGCCATGGCCTGGCTCACGGCAGCCTCCCCAAGCAAGGGAAGCGTCTGGTCGTTTAGCACCTCCTCGCCCGAGACGAGGCCGCAGTGGCCGTGGCTCGTGTACTCGCATAGGCACAGGTCGGTGATCACAACGAGGTCGCATGCCTCCTTGATCCGGGCTGTCGCCCTCTGGACGATCCCCCTTTCGTCATAAGCCCCGGTCCCAAGCTCGTCCTTATGGTCGGGAATGCCGAAGAGGATCACGGCAGGAATCCCCAGATCATCGAGGGTGCATGCCTCATCGACTGCGCTCTCCAAGCTATGTCGATACTGGCCTGGCATGGCCTCTATCGGCATCGGCACGTCCAGCCTCTCGTCAACGAAGATGGGCTGTATCATATCATCGAGCGAGAGCCGAGTCTCGGCAACCATCTCCCTCAGGCCCGGCCTCCTCAACCTGCGCATCCTTCTCATGTGTCATCATCCCCAAGCGAGAATAGCTGTCTAACAGATCGTAGCAGTTCCTCGTCGCCCTGCTCCGCAGCCCTCCTCAGCTCTTTCGTGGGCACCGCGAATATCTTGTTCACAATGGAGTGGCTCATGTCCATGAGCACCTTCTGCTCGATCTCCCCTAACGTGTGGTAGGCGGAGAGCTTGTTCATGGCCTTCTGGTACTCCTGCTCCTTGACCGACTGGGCCTGGCAGTAGAGCCGGGCGAGCAGATCCTCCGCCTCCCTCCTCTTGTACTTCGCCAAGAGAAGGGCCATCTCCTCGTTGATGATCGCCTCAGCCAAGTCAAGCTCCGTCATCCTCATCCTCATATTGGAGTCGCTTATATGGCGCAGGCTGTCGATGTTGTGAAGCTCCACCCCCTGGACCTCCCGCGCTGCCTCATCGACATCCCTTGGATTTGCGATATCGATGATCAATAGCTTTCTCTCTCGCCCGTTCATCGCCCTTTCGATATCGTCCCGAAGAAGGATGTAGTGCGGCGCCGATGTGGCGCTGATAACGAGGTCGGCCGTTCCTATCTTCTCCCTCATCTCCTGGTAGGGGATGGCGGTCCCGCCAAGGGATGCAGCAAGTGAGAGGGCCGTTCCGAAGCTCCGGTTGGTCACCATGAGGCTTCCTATGCCCTTTGCGACAAGGGCGCGGGATATGAGCTCGCCAGTCTCGCCTGCGCCGATGACGAGGACCGAGCGCGTGCTGAGGTCCCCCAGTATCTCCTTCGCAAGGTCGACTGCCGCCGATCCAATCGAGACCGATCGCTCGTTTATGCTCGTTTCCCGGCGCACCCTCTTTCCTACCTGAATGGCCTTCTTGAAGGCGGTATCGAGCATCCAGCCGGTCCGGCCGGCCTTCTTCGCGATCGAGTAGAGCTCTTTGATCTGGCCGAGGATCTGGTCCTCTCCTAGGATCATCGACTCCATGCCGGAGGCCAGCCTGAGAAGATGCCGCAATGACTCCTCTTGGTTCTGAAAATCGATGATGCGGGAGGAGACGCGAGCCTTCTTGGCAAGCTCGAAGAGGACCTTCTCTCCCCGAGGCGAGACCACGTATATCTCCACTCTATTGCAGGTCTTGAGGACGGCGCACTCCTCCACCTGCTCCTGGCAGACCCAGGAGAGGAGGGCCTCAACATCCCCATGCCAGGCTGACTCAATCTCGCCAATGCTAGCCTTCCGGTGGGTCACCAGCATCGATGAAATCTCGCTCATCCGTTGGTATCCGTTCCCGGGCCTTGATATAGGCTTTACCATAGGACTTCCCCAAGAGCGACCAGATCTCATCATCGCCGAGGATCTGCCAGAGGATCTCCCTTCGCCTGGCCTGACTTCTTAAGCGACCTCTCAGTAAGGGTCGGATCTCGCCTAGCAGCTGGGCCATGAGGGCGTAGCCTTCCATCTTAGCCTCAAGGCGACGTCGAAGATAGCGGGAGAATGCAGGGCTTCCGGTGGATATGGCAAGGGTGATCTCGCCCTTCCTCAGAATTGAAGGGACGACGACCTCTCCTCTTCCGTCCACCCTGTTTACAAGCGCTCCAAGCGACCTTGCCCTCTCCTCGAGCAGGCTGTTGAGGTCTTTGTCATCGGTCGCGGGAATCGCGAGGAAGGCCCCGTCGAGGTGGCCTTCAGCGCCTTCGGGAAGGGAGGCAAAAATCAGCTCGAGCTTCCCCTCCTGTGCTAGCTCCATAAGGTCGCTTGTAAACTCCAAGCTCACGACGACTACTTGGGCATGGGGGCAAAAAAGCCTCGCCTTTCGCTCTGCCACCGCTCCGCCGCCGAGGATCACGACCTTCCTCCCATCCATGTCGAGAAGGAGCGGCATCAGGTGCTCTGACCCTTCGTTATGGCTCATTGTATCAAATCCGAGCGTTGGTCTTCTTGAACTCCCTCTCGCTGAATAGCACCTGGTACTCCTCGATTCCGACCGTCCTCGCCATCTCCTCAGCCATTCTGAGGCAGTCCTCCTTTGACCGGGAGTGGACCATCGTGTAGAGGTTGTACGGCCAGTCGGCGGCAGTCTCCCTTGAGTAACAGTGCGTAACCGAATCGAAGCGGGCAAGCGCTTTTCCCAGCTGATCCAGGTCCTCCTCCGGCGCCCTCCAGGCGATCATGGCGTTTGCGACGATTCCAAGCGCCAGGTGGCCGATCGAGGCGGAGAAACGCCTCAAGGCGCCTGAGTCGATCAAGGCTCTCAACCTTGCTATCACCTCATCCTCGGTAATGCCCAGCTCCTCTCCGACGAGCTTGTAAGGCCTTGGTTGGAGTGGTATCCCATTCTCGCATGCCTTGAGGAGCCGCCGATCCAGTTTGTCCATGATCACGCCCTCCATCCCCATGGATCCTGGAATGGGTGGCTGTCCTTGCCCTTAGATGGGATCGTCTTCGGCTGGCTCGAGGGGTTTCCCGTGACCGAGGAATCGCTCCAGTAGTTTCCGCCGATCTCGGGCCCAAGGTCCCATTGGTTCATCCCGTTATCGACGGCATTTCCCCCTAGGGGTCCGCCGTTTCGTAAGATGACGTTGTGGATTAGAACGCAGCCCTGGCAGTCGGTGAGCCCGATTCCAACGAGGCCGTTTTGGATTAGCATGTTCTCGGTCACGTTGCATCCCTTGGATAGGCTCATGCGCAGACCCTGGCGTTCGTTACTCCGCAGCTCGTTTCCCTCGACCTCCACCCGTTCGGCCGACTGGAGGAAGATTCCCTCCCGGTTTCCCCTTGCCAGGTTATCGCTTAGCCTGGCGACAGTGAGCTGCTCGAGGGAGATCCCAACCCCTCTATTGAACGAGGCGTTATTTCCATCAACAGTGCATCCGTTGCAGCCGGAGAGCGCGATTCCGCGGTCGTTTCGAGAGGCCTTGCTCGACTGGATCTCGATCCTGTGCGACTTGGTGAGCCTGAATCCGGCGTCCTGGTTATCCCATGCGCTGCAGTTGAGCACCTTGCAGGAGAGGCAGTCGAGCAGATACATCCCAATCGAGCAGTTACGCATAGCGCTGTGATCCATCCTCGCGTCTCGGCTTTTGTCCAGGCGAAGTCCGTACTGAGAACAGTTGACCGCCTTGTCGTCGAGGAGGGTCTCGCCTCTCGACCGGGCGATCCAGAAGCCGGTGATACATTCCTCTGCGACGTTACCTTGTAGGAGATTTCCCCCTTCTCCATCGATCAGGGAGAGCCCCGTCTCGGAGTGGCGGATGCTGCAATTGAGAACTCTGCAGCCGTCGCAGTTTACGAGGAGCACGCCAGAGCTCTCGTTCTCTATCGTCTGGCCTCTCACGGTCACGTTCCTGCATCCGACGAGGGTGACCTGGCTATATTCCCCTTCAGCCTGGCATTCATCCTTATCGACCAGATAGAGGAGAGGCCGGCCGTCTGCCCTGTTGCTTTGGTCGATATCCTGGATGTAGGAAGTAACGGCTAGCCCAACTGAACTTGCGAGGATGGCCTGGTTCGCCTCTCCAGGCTCCACGCGAAGGTTGTATTGATTCCCTTCCATGCGGTTATCCCTGAGAACGTTATCCTCCGAGCCCTTCAGCGTTATGCCGTATGTATTGGACAGAGCGAGGTTTCCTTGGATGACGTTTCCTGGGGACGACTTGAGATAGAGCCCGTTTCCGCTATCCTTCAACAGGTTTCCCTGGATCTCGTTTTCCGTAGAGCCCTCGAGATAAATGCCGGAGATCCTCGTCCCTTGGCAGGTGTTGTTGACCAGGCGATTCTCCCGGCTATCCAGAAGCGCAGCCCCTACGTTTGAGCGCGAAAGGAGGTTCTCCTCAAAGGAGCAGTTGCCAACCCTCGTCGCCTCGATTGCCATGCTGCACTCCACGATCTCATTTCCATGGATCAGCGTTCCCTCTGAATCGTGGAGCTGCAGACCTTTTCCTGATCCCCCGGATATCGAGTTGCCGATCACCGTGGCGCCGTCAGCGCTCAGGTTGATCGCATAGGAACCGGACGCGATGCGAGACCCCTCTACAGTGCAGTCCCTTGCGGTCACCTTCACCCCTGAGGAGCCGTTTGAGAGCGTGCAGCCAGAGAGGATCGACCTCTCGGCCTGGAGAACCACAGCAGGCTCAAGGCCGCAACCCTCTATCGAGAGGTTGGAGATGTGGCAGCCAGGCGCTGCTATAAATAGAGCGGTCCGTCCCCTTCCATCGAGGAGCGCCCCCGCTTCCCCCCTGATTGAGATGCTCTGATTTATGAGCAGGTTCTCCCTGTAGACTCCCGCCTTGACCAGTATCTCATCTCCCGGTCGGGCAATTGCGAGCGCAGTTCCCAGGCGGTTAATTCTCTCGTCTCCCTTGACGCCCTGCTCAACGACCAGGGTTGCGGCCTGGGCTGGGATGAGGAGGGACCCCATGAGCAGGAGAAGGAGCGCCATCTGGCAGTACCGGTTCATATCGAAAGACCCCTTGGATAGATATGTCACACAGGTATATATCCTCCCTTCCTTACTTCAGGCTCTTCCAGATGTGGTTGAACCTCTGAAGGGCGGTTATGTGGCTGGAGAGCATCGTCATGACTATCACCCATCCCAATATGGGCAGCCCCTCTATTTCGCCGTGATAGATGGCGTTTCCAAGGGTGGCAAGGAATATGGTCGTGAGCCGGTCAGCCCTTCCCATCATCCCGCCGTAGTACCGGCCAAGGCGTAACGCCTGTGCCTCGGTTCCAATGTAGCTTGTCAGCATCACGCCTACGACTGCCACTATCCCTATCTGGTAGGGCACATACCCTGCGAAGATTATCCCTATGAGGATGAGCATATCGGCGTAACGGTCTATGACATGGTCCAGAAAGTCGCCTCGAGCATCGGCCCGTCCGGTCTGCCGGGCAAGGGCACCATCGGCAACGTCGGAGACGGCGCAGAGGAGCAACATTATGGCCGCGCAGTAGAGCATCACCTCTCGCGAGGGCGATATGTAATAGAAGAGCGCGGCAAGTGCGGAGAATACCAATGATAGCATTGTCAGCTGATTTGGGGTAATGCCGAGCCCCTCTAGGAGCACGGCCAGGGGATCGATGATCACCCTCGCCCTTTCTCGCAGGTCATCCAAGGTCAAGTTCCATCTCCTCCAGCCAGCCCATTCCACGGGGCGGAAGCTCCGCCTCTCCTCTTATTGCCTTGGCAACGAGATCCGCTACCTCCTCCGGGAGGAGGCCGGTCGTATCTACCTCGTACACCCTCTGGCATCTCTCCACCGCCTCCACCAGTATGACGTCCAAGGCCTCGGCCTCCACGTTCTCCCTGATCTTCGCCGGAGGATATCCTCGATTTGATAGACGTCGGGATAGCTCTTTGGGATTGAGCCGGAGCACCACGGCAACCAATGCCAGGTGATGGGAGAGGTGGCCCTCGAGGATGGTCACGTCTTCCGACTCCATTGCCTCCAAGGAAGCGGCTAGGGCTTCCATGTCGGCCTCTAGACAACCCCTCTCGATGTCCCAGCCGAAGTGGAGCCCCTCCTCCTTCACGAGTGCGTTGAGGTCGACCGTTGGATAGGGGAGGATTCGGGCAACTGTGGTCTTCCCCGTTCCCGGAGTCCCCGTCAATGCTACGAACATATCTCCCTATAGGCCTCCAGAAATCTATCGTTCTGCTCGGGAGTTCCGACGGTGACGCGAATGCGATGGTCTCCAGCATCCCTAAATGAGTAACAGTCTCGGACTATGATCCCTCTCTCGAGCATCTCTCTAGCGATATCCGGCGCAGGCTTCCTCGTCTCGATGTAGAGGAAGTTGCCCTGGGAGGGGTGCGCCTCCTCGATCTCTGAGAAAAGCCTCTCCCTCTCTGAGCGGATGAGGGCAACCGACCTCTCCATATATCCCATGTCTCCAAGGGCGGCCTTTCCCGCGGCGACCGCGGCCACGCTCACGCCGAAGAAGGGCGGAGCGATTCTGCGATACTCCATAGCGAGCCACTCGGGCATCACCGCATAGCCGAGGCGAATCCCGGCGAGGGCGAAGGCCTTGGAGAAAGTACGCCCCACGACCAGGTTCTCATAGCTCTGCACCAGGTGGACGAGGCTCCTATCAGCGAACTCGACATATGCCTCGTCGAGGAAGACGATCCCATCCGCGCCCTCGAGGATGGATATGAGGTCCTCCTCTTTGAGCCCGTCGCCCGTTGGATTGTTGGGCGCGCAGATAAATATGATCTTGGCATCTTCGCCTGCAGAGACCATCTCCTCTATTGGAATGCTTGAATCCTCTTCCCTGCATATGAACCTGGGCCTTGCGCCGCAGGTCCTGGTCACGATCTCGTAGTAGCTGAACGTGGGCGTTGCAATTGCCGAGAGGTCGCCCGGGTCGAGGAAGAGCCTGGCGAGCGTGTCTATCACGCCGTCCATGCCTGTCCCTATCACGATCTGCTCCACTGGGTATCCGATGTAGCCGGAGATGGCATCCATCAGCTCCTCGGGCTCTGGGTAGAGCTCGGGGGCGACCTTGGCGAGCGCCTCTCGCACGGCAGGGCTCGGTCCGTAGGGGTTCTCGTTGCTTCCAAGCTTTACGATCCTCTCCGGGGGGATGCCGTACTTCGCTCCGATCTCGCTGATGCCCCGGCCTGCGACGTAAGGCCTCAGCTTGGCAAGGTCAGGGCGTATCTTACTCCAGTATCTCTGCAAGCACTTTCACCACTCGATCGATCTGCTCTACCTCCACCACAAGGGGAGGAACCATCCTTATGGTCTCTTCCCCGGTGTTGTTGAGGAGGACCCCTTTCTCCCTCGCCTGGGAGACGACATCGGCTGCTGCAATCGAGATATCGAGCCCGACCATGAGGCCAAGACCCCTTACCTCCTTCTGCCCCAAACCCTCCAATCGGGCTCGCAGATAAGAGCCCATCTCCCTTGAGCGCTCTACAAGCCCCTCGTCCTCGATCGCCCCAATTGCTGCAAGCGCTGAAGCGCAGAGCAGGGGTCCGCCTGCGAATGTGGATGCGTGGTCGCCTCGCTGCAGCACGTTGGAGTACTCTTCGGATGCTAGCATCACCCCCATGGGAAGGCCCCCGGCAACAGCCTTTGCGAGCGTCATGAGATCGGGGCAGACCCCGCTATGGTCCTTTCCAAACCACTTCCCAGTCCTTCCAAATCCGGTCTGGACCTCGTCGAAGATGAGCATGGCGCCAACGTCGTCGCATATCTGCCTTGCAGCCCTCAGGTAATCCTCGTCCGGCACGTTCACGCCTGCCTCTCCTTGCACCGGCTCGAGTATGAGGGCGGCGGTATCCTTGTCGACTGCTGCCTTGAGTGCCTCGATCTCGTTATAAGGGACGAATCGGGCCTCGTTCAACGGGCGGAATGGCTCCCTGTAGGCGGGCTTGTGGGTTATGCCCAAAGCTCCAAGCGTCCGGCCGTGGAAGCTGCCAACTGCTGCAACCAGGCTCGCGGAGTCCTTGGCCCTCCTGACGAGTTTGATTGCCGCTTCCACGCTCTCAGCCCCTGAGTTGCAGAAGAAGGCCTTGTCCATTCCCGAGAGCTCCCGCAAGCGTTCCGCGAGAATGACCTGGTTCTCGGTGTAGTAAAGGTTGGATGTATGGATCAGCCTCTCCACTTGTCCTTTGATCGCCTGTACAACTCGAGGGTGGCAGTGGCCCACGCTATTGACCGCGACCCCTGCAACGAAATCCAGGTACTCGTTCCCCTCTGCGTCCCACACACGGGCGCCGGATCCTCGCACGAGACAGATAGGCTGTCTCGTGTAGGTGTTCATGATCGCCCTCTCTTCACGCTTCATAATCTCGCTTGTGATATCCATGCCTGACCTCTCCCAATCTTGCGCACTTGGACTCGATGATCTCATCCGCTCCAAAGATGAGCCCATCGCCTCAAAGCATCCTCCTTGCGAACTGAAGGCTGGATCGGATCTGTTGGGGGACATCCCTATCGGTCGTCTCCATGTGGCCGGGGTAGAGAGTCCGAACTTCGAGCGACGCGAGTCGCTCTATCGACTTGACGAGCTCCTCGGTGCTCCCGCCGTATAGGTCGGTCCTTCCGATGTTGCCATCGGGAAATACCGTGTCTCCTGAGAAGAGAACTCCCTCCTCGACCTGGAATAGGCAGATGCTGCCCAAGGAATGACCGGGGGTGTGCAAAACGGTGAGCTTCCAGTTGCCCAGGTCCAGTACCTGCCCCTCTTCCATCGTTGAGTCAGCCTCGAACTCAGGGGCCGGCTCCCCAAAGAGGTAGGCGAGCGTGGTGAGGTCGTCTCCGAGGAGATCTGCCTCACTGTGATGGATGAGCACCTGTGCACCTGTCGCCTCCCTAAGCGCAGGCGCAGCCCCTGAATGATCATGATGGCAATGGGTGAGCACGATCATCTCCAGATCACTAGGGTCCATATGCCGCCTGATATTTTTGATGACAGGCTCGGCGCGCATCCCTGTGTCCACCAGTATGGGCCTTTCCGCCATAATGAGAAAGGAGTTGCCGTCCCAGGCCCCACCGCTAACCTTATGCACTTCGACCAAACAAACACCTCACAGCCGAACTATCTCTTACGATATATTAGTTGGTACCATGACCCTGATGGAAGACGCGTTGAGGGGGAAGATCCCGGATAGGATTAGGAAGGTGGCAGAGCAGGAGCGCATAGACCCAGAGAGGCTAAGGAGGCTCGTCGCCTCCGGCAGGGTGGTGATCCCCCGAAGCGTCCATCGAGAGATTCCTCCCATGGGCATTGGGGAGCGTCTCTCCATCAAGGTAAACCTCAACCTGGGCTCTTCAGAGCATCTGGCTGATCCGGCCGCCGAGGTCGAGAAGGCCCGCGCAGCGGTGGCCTCCGGAGCCGATACCGTGATGGATCTCTCTACAGGTGGGGAGATCGACCTCATTAGAAGAAGCGTCATGAAGGCGGTTAGCGTTCCCATTGGCACCGTTCCCATCTATCAAGCGGCGGTGAGCGGGGATCTCACGTCGGAGGGCTTCTTCAAGGCCTTGGAGGCGCAGGCCAGGGATGGGGTAGACTTCGTAACAGTCCACGTGGGGGTGAACCGGATCTCGCTTGAACGGCTGAAGAGGGATCCTCGCCTGCTCGGCGTCGTGAGCCGGGGTGGCTCGTTGACATTGAAGTACATGGCGGAGTCCGGGGAGGAGAACCCCTACTACGAGGACTTCGACCACATCCTCGACATCGCCCGCGAGCATGATCTCACCCTCAGCCTGGGCGATGGGCTTCGGCCGGGCTGCATAGAGGATTCGAGCGACCGGGCGAAGTTCATGGAGTTCATACTGCTCGGAGAGATGGTCGAACGCTGCCGGACAGCCGGCGTCCAGGCGATGGTGGAGGGGCCAGGGCACGTTCCAGCCGACGAGATCGAGACGAGCGTAAAAGCGATGAAGCACGTGACAGGGATGGCACCTCTCTACCTTTTAGGGCCGCTTGTATGCGATATCGCTCCAGGATATGACCACATAACTGCGGCGATTGGAGGAACCATCGCCGGCATGGCCGGGGCCGACTTCCTCTGCGCAACGACGCCGAGCGAACACCTGGACCTCCCAACGGTCGAGGATATCGTCGAGGGGACGTATGTCACGAGGATCGCAGCCCACGCAGCCGATCTGACCCGGCCCGGGGTCCAAGAGAGGGCTCGAGAATGGGATCGTCGCATGGCGCTCTCAAGGGCAGATCTGGACTGGGAGGGCCAGTTTAAAGAGGCCATCAATCCAGGGCTTGCACGGCGGATCCGCCATCGGCGCGGCGTCGACCTGGAAACCTGTACCATGTGCAGCGAGCTCTGTGCCATCCGCCTGACCAAAGAGGCCATGGAGCGAGAGCGAGCGAGGGACCAGAGGTCGTAAAGCCCCGGGGCCCAGGCGCCCTCTCGGCCGGGCGAACCCCCCACCCTCACCTGCCGAGCTTCACGTACCCGGTGGATCCATCGCCCACTTTGCTTCCCCTACCGAGGACCGCCTGGGCAGTGCCGTTCTCATTCGCCAGCTGGAGGTTGGACGAGTCCTGGGAGCCGCTTCCAATGCTTGCTCGTCCATTGCCTTGCATCGCTCGCTCGATCTCCTGGTCGACGAGCGAGGAGATGGCAAATGTCGAATCGAGGGCGGAGTCGACCTCCTCGTGCCTTTCATCCCTTGCCTGCACGGTTATCCTGTGTTCTCCGGGGGCCGCTCCGGCAGTATCCCAGACCCACTGGGATGAGGCGGACCATCCAGTCATCGGCCGTCCATCGATGAGGAACTTGTATGCGATCTCGTCTTCGGGATCAATTGCAGTTGCAGTCCATGTCACCCTGGCCCCTGCGACCTCTGGGCTGGCGAGGTCTGATGCAAGGCTCTCCAGGACAGGTGGCAGATTGGGCTCATCAATCGAGAAGTCCGCGTCGATCGAGTCGTCGACCTCCTCGTGCATCCCATCCCTTGCCTGCACTGTGACGCGGTGTTCGCCGGCGAATCCCGTGGTCTCCCAGGCCCACACTGGCGAGGCGGACCATTCCGTCATCGCTCGCCCATCGAGGAGGAACCTGTATGCGACCTCGTCTTCGGAATCGAATGCGTCGGCCCTCCAGTTGATCCTCGTCCCCTCGATCTCGGGGCTTGCAGGGTCTGAAGCAAGTCTCTCCAAGACGGGCGGAATGTTTGCGACTGCGATCTTATAAGTTGCATTCAAGGCGCAATCGTAAATCCCGCCTGTTGAGCGCAACAGGTCCTTGGCCTGGACGGATACGATATGCTCTCCAGGGGCAGCTTTTGCGGTATCCCATGCCCACTCAGGCGAGCCTGACCATACCGTCATCGGTAGCCCATCGAGGAGGAACCTGTAGAGCAGAAGGGCCTCGGGATCCGAGGGAGATGCAGTCCACGTCACCCTCACACCTGGGGCCTGGGGGCTCACATTGTCCGATATAAGCGATTGGATCGAGACCGGCGTGCTCGCCGGAATAAGCTCAAAGTTTGCCCCCATCTCGGAGTCGACCTCCTCGTGCCTTTCATCCCTTGCCTGCACGGTTATCCTATGTTCTCCGGAAAGCCCATCTGTCCTCCAAGTCCAAGAGTTCGATCTCGTCCAGTCGGTTGCCAGCGTTCCGTCTGCGAGGAACCTGAACTCGATTGGGTCCGCAGCGTCGCTTGCGTAAACGGTCCATTTGATTGCGGATCCTGCCTCCTGCGGGCTAGGCAGATCCGGCGTGAGGGCATTGATCTCAGGCGGGCTGTTGGACGCAACGAGCGAAAAGTTTGCCCCCATCTCGGAGTCGTACTCGTCGTGTAGGGCGTCTCTTGCCTGCACGGTTATCCTATGTTCTCCGGAAAGCCCATCTGTCCTCCAAGTCCAAGAGTTCGATCTCGTCCAGTCGGTTGCCGGCGTTCCGTCTGCAAGGAACCTGAACTCGATTGGGTCCGCAGCGTCGCTTGCGTAAACGGTCCATTTGATTGCGGATCCTGCCTCCTGCGGGCTAGGCAGATCCGGCGTGAGGGCATTGATCTCAGGCGGGCTGTTGGACGCAACGAGCGAAAAGTCTGCCCCCATCTCGGAGTCGTACTCGTCGTGTAGGCCGTCTCTTGCCTGCACGGTTATCCTATGTTCTCCGGAAAGCCCATCTGTCCTCCAAGTCCAAGAGTTCGATCTCGTCCAGTCGGTTGCCGGCGTTCCGTCTACGTGGAACCTGAACTCGATTGGGTCCGCAGCGTCGCTTGCGTAAACGGTCCATTTGATTGCGGATCCTGTCTCCTGCGGGCTAGGCAGATCCGGCGTGAGGGCATTGATCTCAGGCGGGCTGTTGGACGCAACGAGCGAAAAGTTTGCCCCCATCTCGGAGTCGTACTCGTCGTGTAGGCCGTCTTTCACATGTACGGCGATTTGATGTTCTCCGCTCTGGCCTGTCGTGTCCCAGGTCCAGCTTCCGAACCTGGACCAGTTGGTTGCGATCCGGCCGTCGAGCAGGAACCTGTAGAATATCTTGTCTTCAGGATCGGATGCGAAGGCGGCCCAGAAGACCTTGGCCCCAGGAGCCTGGGGGCTTGCCAGATTGGGCTTGAGGGAGATGATCTTCGGCGGCTCGTTGGGCTCGGTGATCGAAAAGCTCGCCTCAGTCGAGTCGTCGAACTCTCCATCATGCATCCCGTCCCTTGCATCTGCTTCTATCCTGTGATTCCCCGTCGATCCCGAGGTATCCCATATCCAGGAGGGCGACCTCGACCATCCCCTTGTCTCGCGACCATCGAGCAGGAACCTATATTCTATCTTGTCATCTGGATCATCGGCATATGCGGTCCAGTTAACCTTCGTCCCTGCAACTTGGGGGCTTGCTGGATCCGGAACGAGCGATCTCATCGTAGCAGGCTCGTTAGGCGCAATAACCTCCCGGTCGTTGGGTTCGAGTTCTTCTCCCTCGGAGGCAGGCTTGCTTGACGCAACGCCGCTCAAGCCTTCTTGTATAGCGATAATTGCCGTCTGCCAGAAGGGTATCTCCCCTACGCCGGTCGTGGTCGCTTCGTCTCGATCCAGATCGTAGCCTGCGTCCCATATGCTCTGCTGATCGCTCAATTGCCCTTCTGGCTCGGTCGCTGCAGCTTCCTGGGTTTGCGGATCGGTGGTCTCAGATGCTACAGCGACAACTGAAGCGGTCTTAGCTTCTGCAGCATCAGATGCTGGTGTTTCGGCTGTTATAATCCCTTCATCGGTGGTTGTAGGCTCGGCCTCTGCAGACGTCGGCGTTTGCGCCTCGATCGATGCCGAAAGCGTCTCTGTTGACGAGACGCTCGATTGAGTTGAGCCGCCCTTTGCCGATCCCGCGACGGCGAAGGCTGATGCGGTCGATTCCTCCTCCACCGGCCCGGCGGCTGAGCTAGAGCTCGACGATGCGATCGGCCTTGCGGCCTTGGGCGTGGGATTTGCGGATTGGGCGGCATTCGAGATGGTGGAGGTCGCGCTTCTCTCGTCGCTGGAGATCTCGATCTCGGGGGCCTTGGCCTTCGCAGGAGCGCCAGAGGGGCTGCTCGCGGCAGGGCTGGACATTATTGTGATTATCGTATCGTTCGGAGATCTCGTCTCATCTGCCACCTGCAAGGGAGATATCTCTCGGTCCAATGCGAGGAAGGCCATTGCAGCGATCGAGCACGCGAGGAGCACGAAGAGGAGGGCCTTTCTGGAGGGATGATAGTGCAAGGCATGCAAAACGGCTTTCGATCTCCCTATCGAATCGATGATTGGGATCCCGGGTGCGAACATGATGCTTCGGGGCAGAGTTCTGCGCCGGGCGTAGGCGGTCGCCGATAGGGCGATCGCGAGCAGGGCCAAAATGCCCTGCAGCGGATATTGGAGCGCTTCCATGCCTGCGTAGATCAGGCCTCTCTCGGCCAGTATCAGCGCAAGCCCTGTCCCGAATGTGAATAGGGCCCTCTCCCTGCCTCCCAGATCGTACTTGGAGGGAAAGAGGGCGGATACTGTGGCGTAGCCGAGCACGAACGGTAGCACGATTGCGGCAGGCATCGCGAGGACGGATGAAGGGGCGAATATGAGCAGGGCAATTACCGCTGCAGCGAGCAGCATGATTAGCTTGATATCTCCGGGAAGGCTCTCCATTTGCTTCAAATGATCCCCCTAGCCACGTGGAGTACTAGTATCAGATGTATTATTAATCATACAATTTATAAAACCTTCCCCCGGAGGCGGGGCTTCCGGGGGTATGCGATAGCTGACGATGTATTGGCGAGCATGGCTTATTGCTATGGCCAAACAATCGCCAGGTTGCAGATGGCAGGGCTCTGCTTGGAGCCTTTGCCGGATTAGAATCCGCTGTTGGTCCTTGTCAGCTTCACCTGCTCCCAGTCCTCACCTCCAAATCCGCCGGTCTGGTTGATCAGCTGGAGCTCATCGTCCGATGTCACATTCATGACGAGCGTTCCCATGAGGCTTCCATTGCCCTTGGGCACGTCGGCCCATGCCATGTTGATGGCATCTCCATCGACTGCGCCATATGCCACGCACGTCCAGGTCGGATCACTATCCAATGACTCGCCATAAATCCAGACCTCATCTCCCACCTGAGTTATATAAAAATCTCCCTCAAGATTACAGGTCCAGTCCCCTGTCAGATCCAGCGCAAAAGCGGTGGAGCTGACGATCGCCACAAGGGCGATTAAGAATATCTTGCTCATGCCAGTCAGGCCTCCAAACCTTTACAATTATTGCTTTTCCAAGATACTTAAAGCTACCGTATATGGGACTCTACAGATCTAGGACCCAATAACTGTATGGCCCAATAATTATAAAATCATATGGATTACATTTCCCGGATTGTCAACATGGGGCTTTCGTAGGGGGCATCCATCTCTCAAGGCTCTAACTCGTGCCGCCTGCCATGCAGTCGGAGCATTCTCCCATGTAGTTCTCAATGAAGGGTTCGATGTGGATGGTGACGGTGGTCTCCGGATAGCGTGCTTTGATCTTCTTGGTGATTGCATCGGCGAGTCGATGTGCCTCCTCGACGGATAGGCCTCCGTCTACCAGGAGGTCGAAGTTGACGAAACGCTGGGATCCTGCCTTTCGGGTGCGCAGCTTATTGAATCCTTTGATCGCCGGGAACATGGAGGCTATGCATTGACGGATCACAGCCTCCTCTTCCGGCGGGAGGCTCGTGTCGAGCAGATCTCGTCCCGAGGCGAGCGTAAGGGCGAGAGCTGCCCTGATGATCAATAGGGCGACGAGGATTGCCGAGAATGGGTCGAGCCAGCCGAGGTAGACGTTGGGCGCAACGATCGCCCCGGTCCACATAAGGGCAAGGCCAGCCATCACCCCTGCCGAGGTGTAGACATCGGTTCGCAGATGCCAGGCGTCGGCTACGAGGGCGATCGATTCGGTCTCCCTTCCCACCTTGAATAGGTGGCGGGAGACTGCGATATTGGCAAGCGAGGAGAGGAGCATCACGCCAACACCCCAGCCGACTGACTCCATCGGCGCGGGATCTCTAAGCTTCTCTGTCGCCTCCAGGATTATCCAGCCGGCGGCGATGAAGATGAGAAGGGCTTCCAGAGTGCCAGAGATGTTCTCTACCTTGCCGTGGCCGAAGGGGTGTCCTCGGTCTGCCGGCTTTCCGGACGTCTTCACAGCCACAAAGGCGATGAGGGATGCGAGCAGGTCTACTGCGGAGTGGATGGCCTCGGAGATGACGGCAACCGAGCCGATGGTTGCCCCCACCGCCAGCTTGAGCAGTACCAGGGAGGCGTTCGATGCCACCGATAGCATTGCCGCTCTGGCCTTTCTCCGGTCCTTATCCTCATGGATTGCGGTCAACCGTCTGCCTCCGGTTCGACTGACTATCAGTCATTAATTCATATTTAGGCTTTCTCTTCGGGCCTCTATCCTCGGGGCAATGCATTCATGACTCTGCACTCGTGACCCTACGCCTTCTACACTTATATGATTGGGCTAATAACTTCACATCTCCGGCCCGGGTCGTGAACTCAGAATTGGTTGGAATTTCTCTGGCATTGATGAAGGCGATAACTATTGCCACCCAAGGAGGCAATCACTCTCTTTCAAGATGCTTTGAAAATCAATAGCACATGGTGGTGCTGAAACTATTTTGCGCTAAATACCAACCAGTAG
>Ga0268276_1000605_pt1 | contig 40922 bp, 25 predicted proteins | sample saktaG_4_FD_190145 | JGI IMG/M metagenome (GOLD analysis project Ga0268276, IMG submission 190145) | Saline water microbial communities from Sakinaw Lake, British Columbia, Canada - sak_2010_1_5_45m | ecosystem: Environmental > Aquatic > Non-marine Saline and Alkaline > Saline ...
CAGTTGTACCGGTTATTGTAGAAATTAAAGCGCCCGTTTCTCCATTAAATAAATAAACAGCTCCTGCATTACTTGCTACAAGGTCGTCGCCATAGTCCGCTACTGGCACATTCCCATTAGTAATTGGCACAGCAGCAAGAGCAATTGTGGAAGACACGTTTAAAAAATTATAACCAATCTGCTGACCGTATGTTCCTGTATCCGGATTCGGGTCCACCAGCTCAAAGTAATACATGGATCCCGACGGCGCTTGGCCAGACGAAGAAATAGTAATATTCTTAGGATCAAAAAGAATTGTACCCGCTGCTCCTTTTTCTGAAGACGCGTCGGTTTTGGCGTCCGGGGAAATAGATAAGTCTCCACTTGAAGATATTTCAATTGTTCCACCTGCTGCATCTGTGCTCTTTGCGTTGGCTAATCCATCAAACTTTGTTGATTTATCAGACCAAACAACAATGGTTCCACCATTTCCCGTATTTCCATTTGCTTTTAATGTAGTGGTTGGAGAAATAACAGTTTCGTGAGATTGAACCATTGAACCTTGCCCGTGCATGTCACCTCCAATCTTGATTGTTCCGCCCTGGTTCTCTCCCGAAGCATTTAACTTAGAGCCGAATAGTTTAATAAAGATTGCAGCTTCAAGGGTGATGTTGCCTCCGTTGTCTCCAGAAACGTCATACTTGCCAGATGCAAAGATGTGGCTAGCGAATCCTTTGCTTCCATTTAAATAGATTGTATTTCCCGAAACAATACTGCTTTCGCTGTCGATGTATGCACCGCTAAAATTTAAATTGACACCCCACGCTGAAATTGTCCCCTGCTGTAGGATGTTTCTTGAGCTGATGTTGACTTGGCCGGCCGAGCAATTAGCGTCAGCGTCGAGCATAACTACGCCAGAGCTTAGGTTGATTCGCCCACCGTTGCTGCTCAATTCTCCAATAATTTCAATGCGTCCCGAGGAGTTTTCGTTGTCTTCTGAGTTTAAAGAAATGTCGCTGGTAGAATCAATGGAAGAGTTGGATACAATAGAGTTGCCGGCGGTGATGATTAAAGAAGCGTCGTCTCCGCTGGTTTTAGCAATTGGATCGTTTAGGGTGATGTCGCCTTCTGCTTTCAGGGTGACTGCTTTGCCTGAGTTTAGTGCCGAGTTGATATCGTCAACGTTAACGTTGCCTCCGCCAGATCCAGCTTCCCAGCCAGGAGCCTCACCGGCATTTGTTGTCGGGTCGCTACTCACAGTAAGGTTGTTTGACGGAACAGAAACGTAGTCGAAAGAGATATCACCTGAGATTTTTAAATAGAATGTTGTAGCTGGCTGAGAAAGATTGGACAGCGGAATACTATAAGAGCCCTCCTGATCAATGTTGTTTAAATTGGCAATCCATTGATTTCCATCCTGAGTGTAAACATCTATCGAATCAGATTGTCCGTCGTAAGCGGGCTTAGTATATATATTGATAACTCCCGTGGCGTCTAGCTCCTTGCTGAAAGTGAGTTTAATATATTTGTTGTTTTCAATGGTTATCCATTTTCCGTCTTGGATTTTTACAGAGTCATAAATATCTTCTGTAATAGTTTTGTCTTCATCAAGCTTAAATGCCTTAGAGGTGAATACGATCTTAAATGTTTGACTGCTAGACAGGGCGGAAATCGTCCACTCTAGGTAATCTAATTTTCCGTTGTCGTCATTGTCATAGGCCTTGAAGTCAACAGCAGTATCTGTGTTGTCTGGGTTCTGTAGTTTGACTTGTATTTTGCTTTCCTGACCAACGTCGTATATCTCCGGAATGTTAGTATGGGCAACGACGTCTGTGAACAAAACTTGTTTGGCTAAGCAATCTTGGTATGCAGCTTCTTCGTCAGTCAAGGCTTCGGTGGGCGCGGTCTCCGGTTCAGTTGAGGGCGGCGTGAGCACAGAAGCATCTGACTGACTTGTGGTATCTTGGGTAATTGTTGGTGTTTCGGTGACAGATGGTTGTTCTGTTGGGGCCGATGTCTCAGCCGGTGCGATAATTGTCTCAACTATTTGGCTAATTGCTTGTTCTAAATCTGCAAACAAATACCTGTTTATCGTGGATAAAATATTTGACACCGCATTTGCTAGGCTGGCTATGCTGTTTTTGAAGACAAAAGAAATAGGACTGTTGCTCTTATTTGCCGGGTTTAATGATTCGCAATCAATCCCTTCTGTATTTAATGAGGAAACGGTGACCATCTTACCCGTGTCTGTTGTTTCTTGTTTTAAAATTGGGGCTGGTGTTTCGTAGGTGACTTCAACAACGTCTGTGGTTGATATTTCCGGTGCCAGTGGTATTGCCGGGGTTTCTTCCGGAGCTGACGGAACTTCTACAGCAGGAGGCGCCTCTGTTGATGTGGTTTCCGGTGCCGATATGATCTCAGTTAGCGCAGGGGCAACTTCTTCTACCGTTGGAGTGGTTGCTTCCTCCGGGATCTGACTGGACAAATCAACCACCTTTGAGTCATCTGCGGTTGATATTTCCGGTTGAGTTATTGTTTCAATAATTTGGCCAACACCGTCTCCTACACTGGAAAGGAAAAACTTGCTGAGGCCGGATAAAAGACTGCCGAGAAAAAAATTGGATTGTTTTGAGGCTGCAGATAGTTGTTTGCGTTCTTTTGAAGAGAGCTGCTGGGTGTTCTTTACGTTGGCCTGGGCCACAAGTGCATCAGCTTGCTGCCTAGAGATAGTTTTTATCTTGATGTTCTTTGCATTTTTGGGAAGTTTTAGCAGATACTGGGTTTTTGTGAGGTCACTTTTGTTAATCAAGATAGCTCTCTTGATGGGTTGGCCCTGGGCTACCACTAAGATAGTCTCTGTTATCTTGGTCTGGTTGGCTTTAATAAATGCTGTCTGGTCTATCTTTGGCTTTGAAAGATTGATAAATGCAACTGTAGCAGATAACAAAAGAAAGACCGAGAGGGCGGCATAGGAAGAGATGAGAATGATTTTCCTTTTTCGCTGTTCAAATTCCCTTAGGAGCTCGGGATTAATAAAGCTAGGAGAGGCTGATCTATTCTTTTTCTTTTTGAAAAATAGGGATTTAATAAAATGCTGGCTTTTAATAAACCCTTTCCCAAGAGAAACAAAAACACCCTTTAGTTTTTCTGCAATTTGTTGTTGGGTTAACATTTAACTATAATTAAACAAAAATACAAAAGATGTCTTTTTTAATATTAAATAATGATATAATAAAAATGGACGTGAATCAAATTATATAATACTCCCATTGAGGCCTAGGCCTACAATTCTTCAATTTCATTAGACAAATTAAAGAAACTGAGTCATTATTGAAGAGTACACCTTGTTGATTGTTTGATAGCTCCTTAGACAAGCCAAAGGAAGGGAACGAATGATGAAGAGCCGAGGGATCGCAAAATTACTATTTGCATCAGCGCATTTTCTGTTCATTATTACAATCCTGACACCATGTTTGAAAATAGAGGCGGCGATGGTCACGATACCAAATATCCCTGCATATTACTGGTACCATGGATGCACGCCCACTGCGATGGCCGCAATCCTGGGCCACTGGGATATTCAGGGATACACCAATTTGTTTAAAGCCCAAGGTAACGACCTATACCTGACGGCGAATGTACAAGACGAAATATCATCACCGGCTCATAATGCAAAATACGATTCAACCCCCGATGATCCGAACCTACCAACTCCGCCTAAGGAGAGTATCGCTGACTGGATCGGGACATCGGTTGATCCAGTCGCCTTCGGAGGAACTTATATCTACAAAACAACGGCTGGCTTCGTTGACTACGCCGCCTACAAAGGATACACCTTCCAGGCCACACGCATCCTAGCCGATGCAACCTGGACGGCCCTTATTGCCGAGGTTGATTTGGGGAGACCCATGCTATTCTATGTTGATTCCAATGGAGACGGCACGTCCGACCACACTGTCCCCGTATTCGGATACGACGACCGAGGCATTGGTGGCCAGTGGTATGCATGCTATACCACCTGGAGCGAAGACGAAGTTCCTGTCTGGAAAGAATACCAAAACCTCGCCGCTGGTAACATCTACGGGGTTTATGGCTCCACCCAGGTGATTCCTCCCCCGTTGCCAGAGCCCTCTACAATCATATTTATACTGTTAAGTTCACCGCTGATTTTTTCCAGACGCAAACCCCCACTTCATTAATCGTTATAATAATTAGACCCTTCCAAAGAAAACCTGAATAACTCTAGTTCGGGTTTTTTGATTATATATTCACACTTCACCAAAAAAGCGACGCTGGGCGTCGCTTAAATCACCCTCTACAGCAACTCTTATTAATATCTAATCCTATTAATCAACAAATCCAAAAGTACCTTTACCTCCTCCCGCGCTTGAATTTCACTTCCCGCTTCTGTAAATTTTTTCCACTGATCTATAATTTCCTTATTATTGGTTCCCCTAACAGCATTCTCGAGCTGAAGACGATCTTCAAAAGAAACGTCTGTAGTGGCTTTAATCACCTTGGTAACAAATAGTTTAGTAAAATCTAATATCGCGTCATTCTGCTGATAGACTAGATTAAGAGCCCTATACGTCTGCGCATCTTTATAATAAATATAACACTGTCCACTAAGGATAATAATAATTCCGACAAGAGCAATAATAGAGATTAATAGGACAGTACGTTTGTTTATATTTATCATAAAAATTTATAAATTAATTAGTTGCTGTAATTATTCTTTTTTGCATTCTGTCACGATAAAAGATGTAACCAGAAAAAATGAACATTAATATAATAACTAAAATTTTCCAATCAAAATATTTCACAAACCAATTGCTACTCTTAAGCTCGATATTTTCATGCACCCCAACCCCATTTTTAACCTCAAATTCTTCGCCCCTATAGGACGTGTAACCACGAGCCTCCACGGTTATATAATAACTCCCTTCCGGGACCAAGAAAGAATACTTACCAGTAACATCGGTTACTTGTGGGTTTGTTTGTTGATATTTCTTTGCTGGCCAAATCTCGTAGACTTTTGTCTCAGGGTTCATCCAGTATAGGGTGACCCTGCTATCTCTAATTCTTATCTGTCCTTCTGGCTTTTGGTAATAAATATAACCCTCTGGATCAACAACGACGATTAGGCTTGTTTGAGTTGATTTTATCTTTCTATCTTGATAATCAATGACCGTTGTAATTTCATAGTCCCCATCAACGGCTGGAGCAATTATATCTGCTATCCAAATCCCATCTTTGTCTAGATCTAAATAATCAAACTCTTGTAAAACTAATCTATCTCCGTTATTGGCCACTTCCTCTTTGGGACTCCCCAGCAAAGAGGCAGTAATCAAATTTGAATCGCCCCCGTTCAAAGACACTGAATTTCTTTGCTTAACAAGGAAATAACCGGTTACCGCCCTTGCTTGCTTCTCTGGCTTAACAATTAGTTGTAGCCCCTTATTTGAAATAACATCTATTTTCTGCTGTGGTTCACCCTCTTGGCTGATAGAAACATTGATATTTTGGTCAATTAGCCCGCCACCAGTTCTGGCGAAAACAATTTCAGTGGGTATTTTCATCTTTGCGCCATTGGTTAGATCGCCGATAGAAACTCCCGCTGGAGCAAATCCACCCGTACCCATACTGGCTCCGGGCAAACTTACCATTTCCGCTAACCCGGGCAACACAAAGTTATTCCCCAACAATTTACTGACATCTGATGCCCTAGAGACACCTATCTCTCTAAACGCCGAATCCAACTGAGGTATCTTCTGAGAAAGGACGCTTAACTCTCTCGGCATCGGCCCCAGAATAAAGGTCTCAACATTCCCCACCGACAAAACATCTATTTGTTTCCTAAATACAAATGGTGTTTCTTTCGTGACAACCTCCTCTATCGGAGGACTCTCTACGCTTGGTACCTGACCCGAACCTATTATTCCTCCTATCCCTTCCACCACCTTACCGATACCATTAACAATTTGCCCCGGCAGCTTAGTTATACCCTCGGCCACATTGCCGGTTGACTCAATCACCTCTCGGACAATTGTTTTCTTCCCGAGATATATTGAATCAGAGTATGCCTCCGATGACTGACCGTAGGAAGTAAAGAATTTAACATAAACAGTTTTATCTCCATTTCCTTCTGGCAATACCCAGCGAACAATATCTTGATATGGTTGCTGAACTGCGTTTGTAAACTCTGGATTATTAGATATGGCCATTCGCTCAACGTCTGAGCCTGCTTTCAACAAAAGGACGACTTCTGGATTTTCTGTAATAGAGTCGTTGTTATTTATAAAAACTGAGAATCCCCCAGCAGGAATAACCGGCGCCACATAGGCACCAGAAGGTAATCCACTACCACCACACCCCTTTGTATCTATGGTGGCTACATCGGTAAAACTAGTTTCTGCATCATTTCCATTTCTTGCTTTAACTCTAAAGGCATAATTGGTATCACAGGTTAAGCCAGAAGAAGACCAGAACAAAGATGTTACCCAACCAGAATTTGTATTGTTACTAGTGTTTTCGATATAGTATTGAGTGCCCGACGGGTTTGAATTGGCTGTCCAAGTGGCTGTAATTTGACTAAGAGAATCAGCGCTTAAGGTAAGGGAGGAAGGAATATTAGCTAAGGTGTATTTAGAGGAAGGAAGAGAGTAGGCAGATACATTACCCATCACGTCTCTTGCCTGCACACGATAGGCGTATATTGTTCCTGGGTTAAGTGGCGTATCCACCAAAGTATTTGAAGCTTGCCATCCTAATTCAGTAGTATCTCTCTTAAATTGATAGGCGGCAGTAGCGTGAAGACCAGACTCTGAATCAGTGGCTGTATTAGCCACCACAGTTATGCCAGTTGTTGTGTCGGCTGTAGTTGAAGAAATCCCAATGTTGGTAGGTGGGGTTACATCCCCATAGTTAATATCTGCGTTACAAGTTTCATCAAAACTACAGAATATATCAAGGGCACAATCGGCGGTTACTGTACAAGCAGCACCTATGCCCCCACAAATATTATCGGTACCACAAAAGTGGCTACCGCAATCGTTATTGGTGGTGCAGGAGCCACCAAGGGCCACAGCCTGAGTGGTTGCAGATAAGGTGCTGGAATAATTAGAGATGTTTCCTGTTGCATCTTTGGCTCTGACTTCGTATGTATATTGAGTGTTTGGAGTTAAGCCTGAATCTACATGTGTTGTTGAGGATTGCCAACCAGATGAAGTTGCTCCTGGGTTGCCAGTAGTTTCTTGGAATTGATATGGGCTGGCATCTAATCCTGAGCCACTGTTATCTGTTGCTGTTCCGCTAACAACTGTAATTTGAGTTGATGAGTTGGCCGTTGCAGAAGATAGCGCAACGGTCGGAGGGGTAAATACCCAATTTAGGTTGTTGCCACTACTGGTGAAATAGCTTCCTGTGATTTGCTTGCCGACACCAACCAATGCATCAGAATCTTTAACATCAACATAGCTCACGGCTAGAGTTGCAGTTGGATCAACGCTCAACTTCCATTGGGTCGGAGTAGAATTTGATCTTAAGCTTAACAAATTTCCTGCAATTCCATTCAGAGTAATGGTTCCACCTGCAGCGATTGATGTTGTGGATCCGGAAGCGAAGGTTAGGGTGCGTGCAGTGGTGACGGATTTGGTTAGGTTATAGAAGGTGGTGTCGCCGGTGATGGATTGGTTGGTACCATTAAAGGTAACGGCTCCGGTGGTTGTAGAAAATGCACCGTTGTTTGCCCAGTTTCCGCCAACAGAAATATTATGGCTTCCCATGGTTAAGGTTGAGCCAGCATTAACAACTAAGTTGCCACCAGTACTAATATTTGAGCTAGGGGTAAATGTGGAAGATGTCGTGTATTTATTGAAATTCAAGAGTCCTCCGGCGGTGATGCCAGCGACCGTGTTTGAGCTACCTTCAGCGGTTAAACCTATGTCGGCACTGCCCGTTGTAACCAAGTCTCCACTGAGTACTAAGGTTTTGTTGTAAACAATAGTTGTGCTAGCAGAATTGGTCATTGTGCCAACAGTTAAATTTCCCGTTGAACTATTTGTAACCCATATATTGTTATGATTTCCAGTTATGTTGATACCACCTGAGACGGCAGCGGGTATTGTGTGAGAACCAAAGCCGCCAATATCGTAATTATCTGCCGTCAAGTTCAATGTTGTTGCGGTTATAGTGGAAGAACCATCTCCATAAATTGGCCCAGAGTTGGTAAGGTTTACGGTTGTAGCTCCAATTGCTCCGGTTATATTTAATCCAGCTGCAACTTTATCCACCAGCGTAAATGTTTTTCCGCTGGCGCTGACTGTGCTAAGATTTGTAATATTATTATTTGCATTATCAAGAGTGCTGGTTCCGCCGGTATTTGTATAAACAAAAGTGGTGGCTGTTAGCGGACCGGATTGAGTTGTGGTGCCGGTATTGGTTGAGTTATTAAGGGTAAATGTGCGTCCTGTGGTGTTGATGGTGCCAAGGGCGTTGATGGTGTTAAAAACGCTGGACAATGTAGTGTCGGCACTTGTATTTGTATAAATAAAAGTATCCGCCCTCATAGGGTTCGACTGTGTGGTGGTGACCGTGTTGACAAGAGTGAATGTTCTTCCGCTAACGTCAATTGTGCCAAGGGCGCTGATTGCGTTTTGTTGGTCAAGCGTGGTGTTAGCTGATGTGTTTGTATAAATAAAAGTAGACGCAGTTAAAACTCCTGTTTGGGTGGTTGCGGCAGTGTTGGTAAGAGTGAATGTTCGGCCCGTGGCATTGATTGTGCCAAGCGCGCTAATTACATTGCTTTGGTTAAGCGTAGTATTTGCCGAGGTGTTTGTATAATTAAATGTAGCGGCGGTTAACGCCCCAGTCTGAGTTGTGGCAACGGTGTTTGTGAGGGTGAATGTTCTCCCTGCGGCACTAGCATTAAAACCACTAATCGCATTATTTTGATCAAGTGTAGTATTAGCTAAAGTATTAATATAGGTGAAACCAGCGGCGGTTAAGACGCCGGTTTGAGTGGTGGCGACTGTGTTGGTAAGCCTAAACACCATATTAGTACAATTAATTGTACCTAGCGTGCTGATAACATTTGATTGAGTTAGCGTTGAATCGTTTGAAGTATTTGTATATACGAAAGTGCCGGCGGTTAACACGCCCGTTTGAGTAGTTGCAACGGTGTTTTTTAAATTGAACGTGCGGCCAGCGGCATTAATCGTTCCAAGTATCCCGATTGCATTGCTTTGAGTTAATGTCGTGTCGGCCGATGTGTTGGTGTAGACAAAGGTTCCAGCTGTTAAAACTCCAGACTGAGTTGTGGTTGCAGTGTTTACAAGAGTTACTGTTTGCCCGGTGGCAGTAATTGTGCCCAAAGCCGAAATTGCATTTGTTGCGCTGTCTAATGTTGTGGCTCCAACAGAGTTGCTTATTGCTAAGGTCCCGACGGTAATTGTGCTTCCAGCATACTGAGTAATACTACCACCCGTGTCTGCTAAACTTAGAGTTCCTGTAACGCTTGAAGTGTCAATCACAAGCGGAGTTGCTTGAACTGTTTTAATGTATGCATTGCGACCGGTTTGAGTTGTTAATTTCAATGTTCCCGTAACTGCCACATCTATTTCTAAATTGGCCCCACTGGCGCCTATATCATAACTAGTGCCATTAGTAATCATCTCTAGATTAACAGCGGAAATTGGGTTAGTCCCAGCACTGGCTTCTTTAATTCTTGATGCTTGGAGCTTAAAACTAGTGTTACTGAAATTAATTGGACCATAAATGTTCGCTGTATTTAAGGAGCCAGTCAATCCTGCTTTCCCCATAATAATTTTACTATTAACCCCAGTCACTCCCGCGCCAATAGTCACCAAGCCGGTAGGGTCAGCATCAAAGCCAGTGCCTAAGTCTTTTCTACCACCAAGAGCCATCCCAACGTTAGTTCCTCCGGATGGTAGAAGGCTAAGAGTCCCCGTAGTAACAAATCCGCCGGTTGGAGTATTCCCCGGAGTATATCTATTAGTAGTAATCGTTATATTTCCAGCACCGGCCGAAATTGCGATACCATCACTTTGCTGATAAAGGCCGGAACCGCAATTAATCGACACGTCGCTGCCAGAACCATAGGTTGTGTCTACATTACCGGTAACCCAAATACCGGTGTTACCATTAGTTATGGTCAGCACCCCGCGTAAGGTTGTAACTCCCAAATATTGGATTGCGTTTGTTTGCGTTCCAAGATTTAATCCTCCGCCGGTGTCTGTAACAGACAAAGTTCCGGCAGTTACGGCGCCGGTTTGATCCAGGGCGAGGGTATTTTTTAAGGTTACCGTCTGACCGGTTGCATTTATCGTCCCCAAATGAGTTATGGCATTTGTCGTACTGTCTAGTGTTGTTGCTCCAACTGTGTTGTTTATTGCTAGTGTTCCGGCAGTAATTGTGGTTGATGCGGCCTGAGTTATCGCGCCACTTGTATCATTAAACAAACTCAATTTGCCACCGACAGTTGAGGTTCCAATTGCGTATCCAGAAGCAGAAGCAGACTCCACATATGCATTGTTAGAACCCGCTGTCGCCAAATTAACAGTTGTTACAGCAAAATCAATTGCGGAAGCAAAGGATGCTCCGATATCTCCGGTATAAGCATTAAGCGTTAGGGTTGTAGCAGTAATTGCTCTTACTTTCCCTCCGTCTGTGATAGATCCTGCGTTTAATGTTAATGTTTTGCCCGTGAATGCAACGGCGGCACCAATAGTCAAAGCTCCAGTGCTTGAAGTGCTTCCAATTACGATTGGGCCAGTTGCTCCGGTCAAAATAGTTGATATTTCATCTGCAGACAAGTCAAACGCCCCACCGCCGCCCAACGACATGGTTGTGCTTGCGGTTGATGGCTTTAATGTTAAGGTTCCAGAAGTTGCAAATGGATTATTACCAGAATTAATATTAATTTGTATTACATCGGCAGTGATAGTAATAGCACCGCCAATTGTTGAAGTTAAATCTCGGTTGGCATATTGCGAATAAGTTCCGGTACCGCAATTAATTGCTATCGTGCCGTTTGAAGTTACAGATATGTCTCCATCAACATTAAGGCTAGCATTAGAATTCGTAAAACTAAAATCTCCAACGGAACTCGAATCACGCATTAACGTAACAGCATTAGCACCACCCAAATTAACTGTGGAGCTACCGATTACTGATAAGTTGAGCGCGTTAATTACTCCGCTTTGCGCAACTGCCCCGATTGAAGTTAAATAAAATGTTGCGCTGGTTGTTACGTTTCCTAAATTTGTACTATCGCCGGTTGAATTAAGATAAATAATACCTGAACTGTTCCCAATTACTATTGCGCCGGTTGTTTTAACATCTAAATAATCGCCACTGGCTCCGATATCGCCACCGCCCACGAGCGTAAGCGCCCCTGTTCCCAAATCAAAATTGTCTGCAGTTGTGTTTCCATCTGTCATCGCGGTATTAAAATTAACCGTAACTGCTTTGTTAGACACAGTAGTGATTTTTAAAATATCTGTTGCCGTCCCACCATTAATCGTTGTGTCGGTATTGAATGTTACATTGTTAATATCCAAAGCTCCCGTGTTGCCAGCGGCTCCAATTGTTAAACTTGTGCAATTGGAATTAATTGCCAATATTTCTTGGTCGCTCAAATTAAATGTTCCGGTTGGCGAACCATCTCCAATACCAACGGTTGCGTTGGTCGTTTCCGGTTTTATTGTTAAAGTTCCAAGCACATTAATACTTGAGCCAGCAGAAGTACCAAGCTCCATCCCATCACCAATTAGCGTGGTAGTGCTATCCTGTGTCCCTCCGGAAATTCCATACACGCCTTGGGTAAATGTCCCATTCCCGACATCAATTAAAAGCGATGTTCCAAAACTTATCTGACCAGTCAGAGCAAGATTATTACTCCCGTTATCTAAAGAAAATCCTTCTGAGACAACAGTATCATATAGGTTTGAAATATTATTTATATTGCCGTTTAGGTCTACATTACTAACACCGTAGCCACCAACGGCTAGGGTTGTTGCCGATATTGCTGCTGATTGAAAAACCTCGTCTGCCGATTCAATTGTTAATAAATTTATCTGTCCTGAGCCATTTTTAACCGCACCATTAAAATCTAACGGACCAGTAAAGGCTCGAATATTTAAATTATCCTTCGTCTCAATGGCACCCAAATTACAACCAGAGCCACAAACCATTATTATGCTTGTGTCGTAACTACTAGATAGGGCAGATATTGTGCCCGCCGATGAATCAATCACACTGACGCCCGCACCATAGCCAATCTCAATGGTTGCATCGTTGACTATTAAATTTCCCGTAATAATTAAAGAATTTAATGCATTGCCATCTGCAATTTTAAACGGATGGCCATTGGAGAAATAGTTTATACTAGAAATTGTTAAATCAGATGCTCCGGCGTTAGTCCCGGCATCCAAATATAAATAATTAGAATAAATATTTCCAGGTGAATTATTAAATGACCCAGAACCAGAATTGTCTGTATCAACTTTTAAATACACAACCCTTTCTGGGGTACCCACGGTACCGATATCTCCAGTTTGAGCAATGTTGCCAGTTGAATAAATATATGTGTCTGCCACTCCTCCTCCACCGCTACAACCCTCGGTGACGCCACCAATAGATACCGAAGACGGTGCATAAACGTTTCCGATCCTAAGGTCTCCACTACAGGTCTGCACACCAGTAAGCGTAAAAGAGCCAGATCCGGCATAGGTCCCGTTTAGGCCGATTACACCAGTGTCGTCAGAATAAATTGACCCGCCAGTTTGATTAATCGAGCCGGCGCTGACAAGAAGTTGGCCTCCGTTTGACCAAATATTTCCACCGCTCAGTAATAACGTCCCATTTATAGTTAACAGAATACCATCGCTTGGATTGATATTTCCTCCAGCCATTGATAAATTGCCGGCAACTGTGATGGCACTTGTCATATATATGGTGCTATCGTATCCAGCCGAAATAGTCATGGCGGCCACACTAACATCAGACATAGCAACTGCATCATTATCGCAATCGCCGTCAAAAATAATTGTGTCGTCAACGGTTGGCGCAGAACCAGCGTCCCCCCCACCACAACCAGAAGGATCTGTTGTTTTCCAGGCACTACCAGTAGCAAGATTTATATTATCAAAAGCATTTCCCACCCAATATAGCGTCCTTCCCTCCGGGTCGGTAATTAAATCAAAATTAACACTTCCAATAACCCTTAGGTCAAATGAATCAGTTGGCGCTGGAAGGTTTGTAAGAAAGAGTTTGTATTTGGCCTCGTCGGTAATATTGAAGGTGGTAATTAAATTTTTGCCGTTCTTCTCATATACTTCAACTTGAGCCGGATTTCCGTCGGCTGATTTCGCATATAGAGTAATGTCGTTTACACTTGTGAGTTCTTTTTCAAATACTGCTCTTACATATTCACCGCTGTTAACTGTTTCTGACCAAACTCCGTCTTGCGCTTTTGTCTGGTCATAAATATCAGAAATTAATTCTTTGCTAGCATCCAGGTGCCACGCCCCGGTGATATTGATAACGATTGTATATGTTTGAGTTGAAAGGTGAGGAACAATCCATTCAATGTAATCTATAAATCCATTATTGTTTAAATCATAGGCCGTGAATACTGTTGGTTCTTGCGTCCCATCTGGTAATTCATGAAAAATCTTTATAGCTTCCTGTCTATCTATGGGGATGGTATCGTCTAACTCAGTGAAAGCAAGAACGTTGGTATATTGTAGCTCGTCGGGGGCGGAGATGGTGACTTCCTTCTCCTGTTGAATTGGATCATTATTGGTGATGACCTCTGTAATTTCTGGAGCAGGTGTTTCGTATTCAACGGTGACGAATTGCACCTCTGGAGCAGGAACCTCTACTTGTGGTTGTTCCGTTGGAGTTTCCTCTATTATTGGTTCCTCAACAACCGGCTGTTCTTCTGTTATCGGCGTTGTCTCGGGCTCCGCTGGTGTCACTTCTGGGCTTGCAGGAACCTCCTCTGTAGCTGGCGTTTCAACGACTGGTTGTTCCTCGGAGATAGATGGCGCCTGATCAACTAAGTTCCCCACATCAACAAAAACAGCGTCTGGTGTTTGGACGACATCTGTATCTTCTCCACCCACCAACTGAGAGACCAACTGATCGACCGTGGTCTCAACGCTGGCAGTAGCTCTTTTAATGTAATTCAAAACACTGCCCAAGGCTGACCTCAATGGATTAATCTTGGCGATCTGAATACTCTGTTTTGCTTGGGCGATAAACTGCTGCCTGCTCCCCAATGTAATTACTTCTTTTGAGGGAGTGACTCTCTTCGAAATTGTCTTAACAACAACATTGCTAACTGATTTTGGAAGCTTGATGAAAGATTGGCCGCTCTTAATGATACTGACTGGGATTGTCTTTGTTTGTCTTACTATTTGGCCTGCAATAATCTGTGGCTTGTCTTCGTAGTATATTCCATTCTTGGCAACTATCTTTGCTTCGGGAACATTTGAGAAAATGATGGAGAAAAAACTGACAACACTCAAAAGTGCGATCAAAAGTAGGCCAAGAGAAAAGGCAAGGGTTACTTCTTCTTTTCTTTTCTTGTTGCGAATAAATTCTTTTACAAACTCTGGTTTGATGAAACTGTGGAAAGTTGCTTTACCCCTCTTCTTTTTCTTTGGAAAGAGAGAAATGATAGAAGATTGGATTTTAGCAAACCATTCTTTGAGAGAAACAAAAACATCTTTTAGTGTTTCTGTAATTTGTTGCAGAGTTAACATTTAACTATTGTATAAATTAAAAATACAAAAGATACCTTTTCGAATATTAATAAATTATACACAATAAATTATTGTAAAGCAAATATCTAAAAGTTGACCTATTAATTTTAATTTGATATACTGGCACTATCAATGAGGAAAATTGTTTCTCGCATCATAGCTGGCATTTTGGGCCTAGGAATAGCCGTCTGGTTTATTCCCGGAATTGTCCTAAAAGTATCCCCGGATTCTAACTTTTTTGGTGTCCCCTTAACTACGGAGTGGCATGTTATAGTGCTTTTGGGCATTGTTATTGGGATAATCAACTCCTTTGTAAAACCGCTATTAGATATTATAACCCTTCCGCTAAGAATAATCACATTGGGAATCTTCGGCTTCATAGTCAACATCGCCTTGATCTGGGCCGTTGACTTAATCTTTCCAGAGATAACCATTGGCTGGTTCTTCCCACTCCTCTGGACAACGTTAATTATTTGGGGGTTGAATATTATACTCCCCGCATTATTTACAAAAAAAGAAAAAATTTAAACACATGCAACAATATCTATTAATCGCTCAAATAGTAGTCTCCATATTACTAGTAGTCTGTATTTCCCTGCAGCAAAGGGGAACTGCCCTAGGATCTGCCTTTGGTGGCTCCGGCGGAGGAGAATCCTACTCCAGCCGAAGGGGCATACAAAAAAACATATTCTACGCTACTATTGTTTTAACTGCTATCTTTGCAATTTTAGGCATCGTCAATCTCTTAATTTAATTAATGAAAAGCATACAATTTCCTAAGTTTTCTCAGTGGAAAAAAATTCCAAAGATACTCCATAAGAAAGAAAAGATAACTTTTCTGGTTTTTTTAGGATTAGCTTTGGCTTCTTTAATTTTTCTCACCACTTCTCTCTACCTCAAAAACACCAAGGTGGTAGCAGCTTCTGGCGGAAGCTATACAGAGGGGGTAATTGGCCAGCCAAGATTCATTAATCCCATCTATGGGGAAACCAACGATGTTGATAGGGATTTAATTGAGCTTGTTTTCTCTGGCTTAATGTCCTACGACGACAATGGAAACATAGTTAACGACCTAGTGGATAGTTACAAGGTTTCGGAAGACGGGAAAACCTATGAATTTAAGCTAAAAGACAAGATACTTTGGCAAGATGGCCAACCACTTACTTCGGAGGATGTTGTCTTCACCATAAGAACAATCCAAAATTCTGATTACAAAAGCCCGCTAAGAGCTAACTGGCTAGATGTTGATACGGAGATTATCTCAGAAAACTCATTCCGTCTTAAACTTAAGAGCCCATATAATGCATTCTTAGAAAATTGTACCCTGAAAATAATCCCAAAGCATATTTGGGAGAATATTCTTCCAGAAAATTTCGCTTTATCTTTTTACAACCTACAACCAGTGGGCTCGGGTCCGTATAAGTTTAAAAGCCTAAAACAAGCGGACACGGGATTTATTAGTTCAATATCTCTCAAGGCGAACACAAATTACTATAAAAGTCGCCCATATATCTCCAATATTGACTTCAAATTCTTTGAAAGAAAAGAAGACTTAATCAAGGCGGCTAACAAAAAGGACATTGATGGCTATTCTTCTGTTTTCCTAACCGAAAGTCCGATCCAGAAATCATTCTCTGCTAAAGCATTTTCTACTCCGAGATATTTTGCCGTTTTCTTTAATACCCAACAATCGGAAATATTCAATAGTATTAAAGTAAGGCAGGCATTAAATTACGCTACAGATAAAAAAGCCCTCATTGATGAATTAGAGTCTGGATTGCAATCAAAATACGGAGTAAAAACCCTAAATCAGGCTGACTCACCAATTCTACCAGCATTCGAAGGATACAACGAGCCAACGACAATATATGGATTTGATGCGGAAAAGGCAGGGCAACTTCTGGACTCAGCTGGATTTAAAGCTGATGAGCAAGGCCAAAGAACAAAGAATATTGCGAAAACACCAGCCTTCCAATTTAAATCAACCCTTTCCACTGGCTCCAGTAACGGCGAGGTAACCGAGCTACAGAAATGCTTGGCAAAAGACCCTGAAATATATCAGGGAGATGCAACAGGATATTTTGGCAAGGCAACAAAGGAAGCTGTCACTAAATTCCAAGCAAAGTATCTTCCAGATTTAGCAACTAAAGATATCGGCATAGTGGGAAAATCAACCAGAGCAAAATTAAACGAGCTTTGCACTCCCCCCGCCCAAAATACCCTACCATTAGCCTTTGACATCGTGACCATAAACCAACCGTTGATAGTCCAAGCTGCAAATATATTAAAGGCTCAATGGGAGAAGATGGGGATACAGGTCACCGTTAAGACGCTTAGTATCCAAGATTTAAAAATAGTTATAAAAAACAGAGATTATGACTGTTTGCTTTACGGAGAAGCCCTTGGAACCCTAATAGATCCCTATCCTTTTTGGCACTCTAGCCAAAAGATAGATCCGGGATTAAACCTATCGGGATATGATAGCCAAGATGCCGATAAGTTGCTAAAAGATGCTCGGGAAAGCTTGGACGATGCAGAAAAACAACAGAAATATGAGGAATTCCAGAATATCCTAATTGCGGACGCCCCAGCAATATTCCTATACAACTCGAGCTATGTATATATAATATCTAATAAAATACAGGGAATTGACGTACAAAAAATAGTTGATCCTGCGAAAAGGTTTGCCACCGTAGAAGAATGGCACGTTAAAACTAAAAGAGTATTTAAATAATTATGGAATTCAATCTAGAAAACATAAAACCAGACGTTAGACACCTCAACGACATGAGAGAGGTTTTATACGATCAAGAATGGGCAAAATCTGCTCCAGACACAGACCTCTACTATATGTATAGGAAGCTAAAAGAAGAAAATGACCTATTCCACAACATTACTATCACCCTGGCAAAATTCCTGGGAAAAGAATTCAATAAAACCAAAGGGCATATCCATATTGGTAATTACGGGGAAACCTATACAGTGATATCTGGCCAGGCCATCTTCTTTATGCAGAAAACGAACGAAGCGATTGTTGAAGATGTCTACGCCGTTAAAGCAAGCGCCGGGGAATCAGTCATAATCCCCCCTCACTATGGGCACGTTACCATCAATCCTTCTGATGTAGACCTAAAAACTGGAGACTGGAGCTCCAAAAATTCTAAAAGCGACTACTCTTTATTCGAAAAACTACAGGGTGCCTGCTATTACTATACAAAAGAAGGTTGGATCAAAAACGAGAACTACAAAAATGTTCCTCCCCTGCGTTTTGAAGAACCTCTAAAATCTTTACCCGAGGATCTAAGTTTTCTCAAGGGTTAAAAGTAAATACTTTGTCGAGGTGGTGAAATTGGCAAACACGTACGCTTCAGAAGCGTATGCCGCAAGGCTTGAGGGTTCAAATCCCTCCCTCGGCACTTAGAAGTCTCTCTTAGTAAATAATTAACAAGTAAGTAATAATTTAGTATGTACAAAACAAGAACTCAAAATAATTTAAGAATCATCCCTCTTGGAGGATGCGAAGAAGTCGGTAGAAACATGACTGTCTTTGAATATGGGCAGGATATAATAATAATGGACATGGGTATTCAATTCCCGGAGGAAGACATGCCTGGAGTTGACTACATCATCCCCAATGTCAGCTACCTAAAGGGTAGAGAGAAGGATATTAAGGGCGTTGTCTTCTCCCATGGCCATCTAGACCATATCGGAGCAGCCCATATACTCTTAGATAAATTAGGCAACCCTCCCATTATTGGAAGGCCCCTAACCATAGAGATAATAAAGAGGAGACAAGAAGAGGCCCACAGAGGAAGTTCGAAAAAACTGAAGATCATATATATAAAAGATATTAATGACCGAATAAATCTCGGAGCTTTTCAGGTAAGCTTTTTCCAAGTAGATCACGCTATTATGGATTCTGTAGGAACGATTATCCAAACTCCGCCGGCAACAATAATCCATCCTGGCGATTGGACCATAGAAAGAAAGCCCGTAGGAAGAAAAGAGATAAGATATGACTACTTATCAAAACTGAGAAGACCCACTATCCTGATGCTTGAAAGCTTAGGGGCAGTTAATAGAGAACTACCCATCACCGAAGAGGAGATGTTAAAAAACCTACATGGGTTAATTCTTGGAGCTCAGGGAAGAATAATAATTGCTACCTTTTCTTCCCAACTACAAAGGATAAAACAGATCATTGAATATGCCTCCCAAGTAAACAAGAAAGTTGTACTTGATGGCTATTCGATGAAACTAAATGTTGAGATCGCCAAAGAGCTCGGCTACATCAACCCGATGAAAGACGCCATAATCCCAATCGAAAGAATGCATGATTACCCAGAGAACAAGATAGTAGTAATCTGCACTGGGGGCCAGGGAGAGGAAATGGCTGTTTTGCCTAGAATCGTTACGGGTAACCATCGATTTATTAAAATCAAAAAAACTGATACCATTGTTTTCTCTTCCTCTATAATCCCCGGCAACGAGAGATCTATCCAGCGTCTAAAAGATAGCCTCTACCGCCTGTCGGATAATGTATATCATGGAGATATAATGGATGTTCATATCTCCGGCCATAGCAATATCTTTGATATTGAAAGAATAATCAAAGATATTAAGCCAGACTACTTTGTTCCTGTTTATGCTAACCACTTCATGCTAAAAGAAGCGGCAATGATTGCCTACAAAGCTGGCGTTCCCAAGGATAAAATCTTTATCCCAGACAATGGTTCTATTATAGACGTTTCTAACAACGGCTTGAAAATGCTAAAGGAAAAAGTCCCAACTAGCTATGTCTTCGTTGATGGCTTAGGAGTCGGAGATGTTGGCGAAGTTGTCCTAAGAGATAGACAAGCGTTGGCAAATGATGGAATGTTTGTTATTGTAGCAATTGTAGATAGGCAAACGGGCAGGGTGAAGGGCTCTCCAGATATCATCTCCAGGGGATTCGTTTATCTAAGAGAATCAAAGGACTTATTGGCCCAAACAAGGAGAAAGGTGATAGATATTGTTGATAAGGCAGCTGGCACGGGGGGGGCAATCAACTGGGTCTACATTAAGGATGAGATCAGGAATAAAGTTGGAGAATTCTTGCACACCAAAACAGAACGTCGCCCAATGGTTTTACCAGTAGTAATTGAGGTATAATAAAAAAATATGAGAATATTATCAGGGATTCAGCCAAGTGGCGATATCCATATCGGAAATTATTTAGGAGCCCTAAAACAATGGATTTCTCTCCAAAAAGAGAACGAGTGCATTTATTTTGTTGCAGATTTGCACTCTCTAACAGTCCCCTATGATCCGAAGACCCTACAAAAATCGATAACAGAAAAAGTTATCGCATATATTGCTGCCGGCCTAGACCCAGAAAAGAGCACCATCTTTATTCAGTCTCAAATTAAAGAACACTCTGAACTTGCTTGGATATTAAATACCGTCTGCCCTATCGGTGAGTTAGAGAGAATGACTCAGTACAAGGAAAAATCTAAAAAGTATAAAGACAATATCAATGCTGGGCTTTTAGATTATCCTGTTTTAATGGCAGCTGATATTCTACTCTATAAGACAATCGCGGTGCCAGTTGGGAAAGACCAAACCCAACACGTTGAATTGGCCAGAACGCTTGCTAGAAAATTTAATCAAAAATTTGGAAAAACCTTTATAGAACCCAAAGATATTTTGCCAAAACTTGGGGCTAAGATTATGAGTTTAACCAACCCCGAGAAAAAAATGTCTAAAACCGACGAGCCCCAAAGCTACATCTCCCTATTTGAGGAACCAGAATCAATCCAGAAAAAGATAATGTCAGCGACCACTGATTCGGGGAAACAGATAAAATATGACCCAATAAAAAAACCGGGCGTATCCAATCTTTTAACCATATATAGCCTACTAGAAAACAAACCCATAAAGGATATAGAAAAAATGTTTGTTAAGAAGGGCTATTCTGAATTCAAAAAATCCCTGGCAACGACAATGATAAACTTTCTGGAGCCTTTCAGAAAAAAACACAAGGAGTTGCTTACCAGAGATGTTTACATCAAAGAGATACTAAGCCGAGGGAAGGATAGAGCCCAAAGAATCGCTCAGGCGACAATGCAGGAAGTCAAAGAGAAAATGGGATTGATCTAAATATCGGATACTAAGATTAGAAAAAACAGCCCCTTGGGCTGTTTTTAATTTTCTACCTTTGAAAGTCTTCCAACTAATCCCCTTAACTCGCTCTTTTTCTCCTCCAATAACTTCTTCGTATCCGCTTCGATGGTTAAACGCAGAAATGGCTCTGTGTTAGACGGTCTTAGATTAAACCACCAATCAATATATTCCACGGTAACTCCATCTAAGTATTCTTGCCTACCGCTAGAATACTCTTTTTTAACTTCATCAATTATCTGATCTTTATTCTCCACCAAAAAATTAATCTCTGATGATTTTTCATATAGACATAACTCTGCCATTAACTCGGAGACCTTCTTCCCAGAATCAGAAATGACCCTTAGGGCAATTAGGAGGGCCATTAATCCCGAATCCCCATAATAATTACCCTTAAAGCAATAATGACCAGACAATTCTCCCCCCATTACTCCATCATTCTTTATTACTCCCTCCCTTACATTAACAAAACCTACTTGAGTTTTTATTGGGTTTCCCCCCCATTTTTTAATAAACTCCGGCACCGACTTAGAACAAATTGTGTTATAGGCGACACCCGCACCAGGAGTAACCCCCAAAAGATACTTCGCCAAAAGCAAAAGCGTGCAATCTGCTGGTACCAACTCCCCCCTTTCGTTTAATAAGAATATCCTATCTGCATCTCCGTCAAAGATGAAACCAAAGTCAGCCTTTTCTTTATTAATTAAATCCCTCACTTGATTTATTGATCCCTCTTCAAGGGGATTCGATGGGTGATTAGGAAAATTTCCGTCAATACCAAAATTTAATTGGACCATCTGGACCGATGGCAGATCCACCAAAGGAATAATTCTTGCTGCCATCCCATTGCCAGCATCAAATACAATTTTAAGTGGCCCTATGCCCCCCAAGCCGACAAGAGAAGAAATATGTTTAATGTAATCTTCTCTAATGTCTTTTTCCTCAATTACTCCCAATTTACTACCCTTAATAGTATTATCCTGGTTACTAACAATCTCATATAAATCCCTCCCCCTAATCATCGAAAACCCTCCCTCGGCTTTCTTAATTAGTTTGAACCCATTATACTCTTTGGGGTTATGACTAGCGGTTATCATAACGCCGGCATCGTAGCCATACTTTCCAACAGCAAAATACAAAATCTCCGTTGGGATTTGACCCAAATCAACTACGTCGCAACCAGCATCAATGATGCCATGGCATAAAGCGTTAAACAGGTCGGGGGAAGAAATTCGCATATCTTGACCGACTACTATTTTCTTGGCCTCGGTATATTTAACAAGGGCTTTGCCAATGGAAAAAGCCGCATCTTCGTCTAAATCTTGAAGATAAATTCCGCGGATGTCATAGGACCTGAATATAGAAGAGGAAATCATATAGGATTATTATATCACAGAAAATTGAAACAAAAGCAAATATAACCCTGATTTAGAGGGGCCCCTAGGTGGCTTCATACAATGGCTTGATTATTTTATTAACGCCTGCTATAATGGCCTTAACAGAAATCACCAAACATTATGAAAAATTACGAATTAAGCTACCTTATTTCCCCAGAATCAAGCACGGAGGAAACAGAAGCATTAAACGCAGGCATTACTTCAACCATCCAGAAAGAGGGAGGGTTAATATTGAAGTCAGAAATGCCAGTTTCAAAATTTCTAGGCTACACAATAAAAAAGCAGAGATCAGCTCTCTGGGTTAATATTGAATTTTCTGCCGAGCCAGAGAAAATAGCCGTAATCGATAGCTATATGAAAAAGGAGACGAAGATTTTGCGCTATCTCCTTGTTATTAAAAAACCGAAGAGACAAATCAAAGAAAGAAGGGAAAGAAAAGAGCAGACTCCTGCTCCCGAAATTACCAAAGAAGAAAGCGTTATTAAACCTGAAAAATTTGATAAAAAAGTCGATCTCAAAGACATCGACGAAAAGCTAGACGAAATATTAAAAGACTAAAACAAAGTATGAATTTAAATAGAGCTTTCATATTAGGAAACGTTACCCAGGTGCCAGAGGTAAAATCATTACCATCGGGTCAACCAGTTGTTTCATTCGGCATCGCAACCAATAGGTTCTACACCGATACCGCTGGAGCAAAAAAGCAAGATACAGAATTCCACAATATTGTTGCTTTCGGTAAGTTAGCCGACATATGTTCTCGCTATTTAAACAAAGGATCGTTAATATTAGTTGAAGGAAGATTAAAGACAAGAAATTGGCAGAATTCATCTGGAGTTAAGCAATACAAAACCGAAATCATTGCCAATAGCATCCAACTTGGCCCCAAGCCATCGGGGATAGGAGGATCATATCCGAAACAAGGCCAAGCAAAAGATATTCAAGAAGAAACCAAGAACGAAGAAATTCCAATCATTGAAGAGAACTATACTCCCCCAGCATCGAACATCCAAACAGACGAGAATGAGATCGACGTGAAAGACATTCCGTTTTAACTATTAACTACTAATTTCCAATTAATTATTATATAAATATGGCTTGCTATTTTTGTCAGAAAAACGTAGACGAAATTGACTTCAAGAACATCGATGTGCTTTCGAAGTTTGTTTCGGGTATGTATAAAATAAAAGGAAGAAGGAAAAGTGGTCTTTGCGCTCGCCACCAGAGGGGGATATCCCAGGCGATCAAAAGATCGAGACAATTAGGATTAATGCCCTATTTGCCAAAATAGATATTACCCAACAGCAGGCAAGGATATTAGACAACAAAAAACAACCCATGGGTTGTTTTTTGTTATTGATCTATTCTTTCAACCCCTTCTTCACTACATCTGTCTCGGGTTTCTCCAATAAGTCCCTTTCCTCTTTTGTAAGGGCTTCCCCTCTTTTTATTTTTTCTGTAATTTTTTCCAACTCGCCTACCCGCGCGCTATAAACAGCACGCTCTTCTTCTATACTTAACCCCGGAAATTTTTCCGACAGAGATTCCCTGGCTTCTTCTAAGCCCCTCTTGTCCTGTCCTTCTTTTGCCTTTCCCTCTGCGATTATTCTAGAAACCCGTGACCAATCTTTTTTCTTCCCAGAGCCTTGTTCGGGAATGACAGGTGGTTCTTCTCCCCCCTTTGGTTTTTCTCCCATATTTTATAAATTAGATATTTTTTACTTCTCAACAATTACTTCTGGTTTCGCCAGCTCTGCTTTCAATTCTTTCATTAGGCCCGCGTCTTCTTTTATTGACCTCTTCGCAGTCTCTATTCCTACGCCAATCTTTCTATCGCCAAACTGGAATGTGTTGCCAACTTGTTTAATAATCCCCCGGGTCATACAAACCCTTAGGACATCGGCTGATACTGATATCCCTTCGTTGTAGTATATATCAAACTCAGCGATTCTAAATGGAGCAGCCACCTTGTTTTTAACTACTTTTGCCTTCACCCTATTCCCTATAATCTCATCCCCACTTTTTATCTGAGCTGTTCTTGTTAAATTAATTCTAACTGAGGCATAAAACTTTAAAGCCAAACCTCCCGGAGTAGTTTCTGGATTACCGAAAACCATACCAATTTTCATTCTTGTCTGATTTAGGAATATGACAATTGTGTTGGTCTTGGCGACAATACTGGCAAGCTTTCTACAGGCCTGGCTCATGAGCCTGGCCTGAAGACCCATGTGTTGATCCCCAATCTCTCCCTCTATCTCCACCCTTGGAGTTAGGGCAGCCACAGAATCTATTACAATCACATCAATGTTTTCTGAACGAACTAAGGCCTCTACAATTTGCAGGGCCTGCTCTCCGGAATCTGGTTGAGATATTAAAAGCTCATCAACATTTACTCCTATCTTCCTTGCATAGTCAGGATCCATGGCGTGCTCGGCGTCAACAAATGCTCCAACACCACCCTTCTTCTGCGCTTCAGCTAAAATATGCAAAGACAAAGTTGTTTTACCAGAACTCTCAGGGCCAAATATCTCTATTACCCTTCCTCTGGGAACTCCCCCAACCCCCAAGGCATAATCCATGGCAATGGACCCCGTTGGGATGACATCTACATCAACTAAGCCGATGTCTTTTAACTTCATGATAGCCCCCTCTCCGAATCTTTCTTTTATCCCATCCATAGCTTCCTGGAGCCCTGTTCTAACTATTTTTTTCTCTATTTTTTTTGCCATATTTTTTAATTTCTATTTTGTTTAATTAAATCTTCTAAAATACCGATAGTTTCTTGCTTCTTCGCCCAAGTCTTGATATATTTCATATCCACTTCTGAAATTCTTAATACAGATTTTATATCTTCTAACTGCTTTGATGATTCTAAATCCTTGCGCCACAACAATTTACTTAATATTAAATCTTCTGGAGAAACAAAATTAATTTTATAGCCAAAAATGTCTTTTGGAATTCCTCTTTTAATTTCCTGCTTGTTGAATTCATTTTTTATCACCCAGAAGTCTACCTTTAATTGCGATTGTGGATGTATAAAATTAAATTCTCCTTTTCTTTCAAGCGCATCATTCATCGCTTCTTTTGAAACATAAACATCTTTATCTATGGACAGAAGCTCTTCTGCTAATGGGTTTATATTTTTTGCCAATATTTCCACAACAATATCAATATCTGCAGTAAAACGAGGCCTCCCCCAAACAGAAACCGCCATCCCGCCAGTAATTATGTATGGGATTTTTAGCTTATCTAAAATTTTGGCTATTTTGATAAGAAGGTCTTCTATCTCCATTTATTTTTCTATCGTTTAATTGGGCTAACTTTTTGCCAAACCGAAAAAAATCGCAAGTGAGTTTTACTTTTTTCTCAACCGTCATTTTCCTGAAAATATCGTCCTGAATTTTTTCTGCTCTTCCCGGTGTTAAAGTATTTTTATGCATCTGAGTATTCGTGATTAGTTTTAAAAATTTGCCCAAGCACTACACTTTCTCCCAATCATCGGATTCGTCTGCTCCCTCCATGTCGGCTCCTGTCCCGGGGACGCCATCATCCACATGTATGCCAGTATCTCCAAAAACTTCCCTTGGTTTTGCCCCGTCAGCCGGACCAACAACGCCCCTCTCTTCTAGCATATCGATGAGTCTAGCTGCTCTAGCATATCCAATCTTTAGTCTTCTTTGTAGAAACGAAGCAGAGGCCTTTTTAGTCTCTAAAATTATTCTTTTACATTCTTCAAATAATGGATCATTCTGATCAAAAAAGACTTCTCCCCCTCCTCCTTTCTCGTGCTCTTCTTGAGCTTCTAACTGTTCCTGCAAACTCCGGGAGAGCATTCCTGCTTCTGAGTTATCTATCTTACCATTTTGTTTCCCAATAAATTCTGCTACCTTTCTAACATCTTCTTCGGGAACATACGGCCCCTGAATTCTTCTCGGCCTTATACTCTTGGCGGAAATGAATAACATGTCTCCGGCTCCCAATAGTTTTTCGGCCCCAGCGGCGTCTAGGACAGTTCTGGAGTCAACCTGAGAGGCAACCTGGAAGGTTATTCTTGAAGTAACATTAGCCTTAATAAGACCGGTGATAACCTCTACAGAGGGCCTTTGTGTGGCTAAAACAAGGTGTATGCCAGTGGCTCTTGCCATCTGGGCCAATCTTACAACCCCAGCTTCTATTTCTCTGCCCTTGGCTGCCATTAAGTCTGCCAACTCATCAACAATCAACGTTATATACGGTAAAGTTTTCCCGGCAGCAATTACTGTTTTATTTTTATTATACGTATCCAAATTACGAGTTGGTATTTCAGAAAAAACCTCGAATCTTCTTTCCATTTCTTTAACTAACCAATTTAAAGCATTAATGGTTTTATTGGCGTCATAGATAACTGGGCATAAAAGATGGGGTAGGTGATTATAGTGTTGGAATTCTACTCTCTTCGGATCAACCATGATAAGTTTCATGGTTTGTGGAGAATTCCTGTATAACAAACTTAGAATCAAACTGTTTAAAAATATTGTTTTACCCGTACCGGTAGAACCAGCTACCAAAAGATGGGGCATTTCTGCGATGTCGGCATACATTGGCGCGCCAGAAACACTACGGCCCAAAGCAAATAGAAGGGGAGCTGATGAATTCTTAAACGCTGGATCAGCAACCAAATTCCTAAGAGAAACGATACTTCTAGTCTTGTTAGGAATTTCAATACCAACAAGGGACTTCCCGGGGATGGGGGCTTCGATCCTAATGGGATGGGCTGCCAATGCCAATGATAAATTATTGGTTAAAGTAGTAATTTTGGATAGCTTAACCCCTTCAGCGGGCTTAAAAGCATACTGGGTGACAGTGGGCCCAACATTGGCCTCCACCATCTCAACTGGAATGCCAAAATTCTCTAAGGTTTTTTGAATAATTGTTGAATTCTGCTTTATATTCCCACTTGTTGGACTCCCTTCATTCTTAGAAAGAAGATCAAGAGGGGGAAGAATATATTGAGGATCTTTTGGCCTCTCTGATTTTTTAGAATCATCCTTACCTTCTTCTGGTTTACTATTTTTAAATAATGATATCTTGGGCTGCGCGTCTTTATCTAATTTATTTTCATCCCCACTTTCTTTTATGCTTAACGATATCGGTTTCTCGGGGTGAACAATTCTAGAGAATATTGATTTCTTCTTCTCTTCCTCTAATAATTGAGGCCTGAATTGCCACAAAGATTGAGAGAAGATTAAAAGGCCGATTATGATCATTGCTCCAAAAACTAAATTAGCTACCAACAATCCGAACGAGTTAACTGTTAATTGGCCCATTAGATATCCTAGCCAACCCCCTTGCTTCACAGCTAAATCCTGAGCGCCAAGAATCCCGGCCATTCCAAAGATAATAATAAAGATACCTAAAAAAATGGGCAAAAATCTACTCTTTTGTTTTGGTTTTAAAAAGATCAATCCGGCCAAAAGGAAAAGGAAAGGTATAGAGAAAACGGTCTGACCGATTAGAAATCTGGATCCCCTTAATAGTAGATCTCCCCCATTACCCGCCTTATCCCAAAAACTCAAACCAACAATTACGGCCAATAAAAACATTATGGTGGCCTTTATCCATCTTTTTGTACGAGAATTTAACAAAGGAGCCTTCGGCTTCTCATCCTTCTTCGAAGGTTTTTGATTCTCCTTATTCTTTTGATTTTTATCTTTTGACATTTATGAAAAAACTATAAATATAGAGCAGATATCTTTAGATTATTATATCATCTTATAAATACCAGGTCTACAAGGGAAATAAAGGATTTTAACCGTCCTTCATCCCAATAACGGCAACCATTGTTTGGGGAGTCTGCGGTTTATCTCTCCTAAAAGAAAAGTATTTATCTACCAGACAAAAGGTGCAATCGGGGCTTGTTTCCATATTCCCCTCATCCAGCCCCAATGTTAACAACCTTTCTTTAACTATCCTCTTTAAATCAACAAACTTTTCTGAAGAGTCGAGCTTTTCAGCCACATCCTTCCCGACTTCAAAATGGCACTTAGCTATGCCGGGCCCTATCCCAACCAATATATTTTGGGGCAATGAACCAAACTCCTTAACCATATTGCTAATCCCCCCTTCTAGGATGTTACTTACTATGCCCCTCCACCCACAATGCAATAAACCAACAACTTTGTTCTCGGGATCAAATAAATACACTGGCAAACAATCTGCCACAGTTAGGGTCAGGTACAAATCTTTTGCTTGAGTTAGTAGTCCATCAACATTCCCCAATACCCTGCCTGCGTCACCAATGGAAACTGTCTGGACATGGTTCTTATGTAAAGAGCCAACTGTTACCACTGCCTCGGGGGTGATCCCAATTTTCTTGAAAAACTTTTTCCTGTTTGAGACAATGATTTCATCATCAAATTTACTAACCAAAAATCCCGGGGAACTCATTGGTCCGTCATTTTTCTCTGACAACCCAACTATTAAATTATACCCAGAAGATATTTTAAACATTGATTAAAATTCTATCAAAAAACCACCCTTTAATAAAGGTGGCCGACGACCTACATCTAAAAATCACCTTATAGCCAATAACTCTTTTAATTCCTTGACCGAATCTTCTAGTTTTTCTATTCTTTTTTTATGGTCGGCAAGAATTAGTTTCTCAATTTTATCTAATCGCTCATCAACTGAATTAAAGCGTTTATTCATTTCACCTTTTGTTGCCATTTCATTTGCTATACCATTAAACCCCCTTTGAACCATTATTGCTAAATCATCAATTGTAATATTTTTCTTCATACAATTATATTATATTCTCTAAAAAACTGCTGTCAAATATATTATCAAAAAACCACCCTTTGATAAAGGTGGCCTTTTGTTTCTATTTCCTGAACCCTGTCCCCACTGGAATAAGCTTACCAATAATGACATTTTCCTTTAACCCACGAAGCTTATCTTCTTTGCCTTCTAGGGATGCCTTAATGAGCACTCTGGATGTTTGTTGGAAAGAAGCAGCTGATAAAAAGCTTTCTGAGGCCAAAGCGACTTCGGAAATTCCAAGCAACATCTGTACAGCAACCGGAAGTTTCTTGTCGTGCTTTTTTAAGTAATCACAAGCTTCTTGGTATGTTGGGCCCTCAATAACTTCTCCTCTTACCCAATCACCATCTCCCTCTTCTCTAATCTTCATACGGGAGAACATCTTTTGAACGATTATCTCAATATGTTTATCATGGATATCTACTCCCTGTGAGGAATAAACCTTCTGGACTTCTTTAATGAGATAGCGTTGGGTTTCGCTTGCTCCAGCTGATTTATACATCTTCTTAATATCCAAACTTCCACCGCAAAGTGGCTGTCCTTCTTTTATAACATCTCCCTGTTTAACTAAAATTGCAATCCTATTAGGAATCTTATACTCCATCACATCCTTCGATCCCTTGCCAGTAGGTTCAATCTTAATAATCCTCAATTCCTCATCAACTTTTACAACTTTCCCCTCTGTTAAAGATATGATCGCTTCTCCCTTGGGCGCCCTGGCTTCAAATATTTCTTCCACACGAGGCAACCCCTGTGTAATATCTCCACCAGCCGCAACTCCGCCCAAGTGACGAGTTCTTAGAGTTAACTGAGTACCCGGCTCACCAATTGCCTGAGCAGCGATTACTCCAACTGCTTCTCCCAATTCAATTAATTTATTTCTACCGAAATCCCAACCATAGCATTTCTGACAAATTCCTCTTAGAGTTTTACAACTCAACGGAGTGAACACTTGGACTTCCGCTATCTTTTCTTTTTCAATAATCTCGGCCTTCTTCCAATCAATGATGTCGCCCTTCTTAACTATTACAGTGTTGCCATGTTTTACATCTTCGACTGTGACACGCCCAACAATCTTAAATCTGAAGCTTTGCTCAATATCATCCGCATCTTTCCTTAGGATTGCAATGCCATGCTTCTCTCCACAATCTTCTTCGCTAATAATCATATCGTGGGCAACATCAACCAATCTACGAGTTAAATAACCGGCTGAGGATGTTCTTAAGGCAGTATCAGCAGTACCCTTCCTGGCACCATGAGTAGAGATAAAGTATTCAAGAACATTGAATCCCTCGGCAAAAGAAGATTTTATAGGCAATTCAATAATGTCACCAGTCGGGTTATTCACCAAACCCTTCATACCAGCCATTTGAACTGGTTGGGCCCATGTACCTCTAGCACCAGCTGAGATAATGGACATAACTGACCCATCTTGTGGCAAAACTTCTTTTAGTAAAACCTCCAACCTTGTCTTAACGGTTTGCCAGATGAGAATAATTTGAGCTGTCTTTTCTTCCTTAGATAATAGTCCTTTCTTGAAGTAGCTGTTTATCTTCTCAACCTCTGTTTCGGCTTCGTCAATGAGCTTTGCTTTCTGTGGTGGAACAATTAGGTCATCCATGCCCCAAGAATATGAAGCCAATGTTGAATACTCAAAACCAATATTTTTTATCTTATCCAAAACAGCCACCGCCTCATCGTTAGAATAATCTAAGATGAAATCACGGAGCAAAACTTTAATCCCCTTGGCATCAATTAGTCTATTTACAAAAGCGTAGCTATCTGGAAGGTTATTATTTAAAATTATTCTTCCAACACTTGTTTCTATAATCTCCTTGTCTTTTGATTTGGGGTTAACAATTTTTATCTTTTCTTGTAATTTTACACAACCAAAATCATAGGCCGTGATAGCCTCTGAAACACTGGAAAACATTTTCGGGGCTGGCTGGTTTTTCTTCTGCTCATCTGTCATTTTATCCTCAGCCATTCTTGTAAGGTAATAACAACCCAAAGCAATATCTCTGAAAGGCCCCATTACGGGCAACCCAGTTGCTGGCCTTAAAAGGTTAGATTGAGATAACATAATTTCCTTGGCCTCTTTTTGGGCTTCATCGGATAATGGCAGGTAAACTGCCATCTGGTCACCATCAAAGTCGGCGTTAAAGGCCTCGCAGACCAAAGGATTAATTCTTATGGTCTCTCCTTCAACCAAAACTGGGTAGAATGCTTGAATACCTAGTCTGTGCAAGGTTGGGGCTCTGTTAAGTAGAACCAATTTGTTTTGGACTACTTCTTCTAGAATTCCCCAAACTTCAGGAATTTTATCTTCAATTAGTCTTGTTGCTCCACGGATATTAAAGGCCAACTCTCTATCTAATATTTTTTTAATAACAAAAGGTTTAAATATCTCAAGAGCCATATTTTTTGGCAATCCGCATTGGGAAAACTTCAAGTCTGGTCCTACCGCGATTACTGATCTTCCAGAATAATCTACACGTTTACCTAAAAGATTCTGACGGAATCTTCCCTGCTTGCCGGCTAACATGGCTGCTAACGACTTCAGCAAACGTTTTCCACCAGTTGTGGCAGTAGTTGTTACGCCCTTCCTCATTTCATTATCAATTAAAGCATCTACTGCTTCCTGCAACATTCTCTTTTCGTTTCTAACAATTACCGCTGGAGCGGAAATCTCTAAAAGATATTTTAAACGATTATTTCTATTGATTACTCTTCGATATAAATCATTAAGATCCGAAGAGGCATATCTACCTCCATCCAACTGAACCATTGGTCTTAGGTCTGGTGGTAGAACTGGCAAAATATTCATAAACATCCATTCTGGTTTTACTCCGGACTTCACCATACCTTGGAAAAGTTTCAATCTCCTAAGAACCCTTTTCCTGTTAATCGGTAAGGTTGTCTTACTTTCTTTGGCCAATTCTTCTGCAGTTTTCTTTAAATCAACCTGTTCAAAAATTGCCCGAATTGTTTCTGCCCCTGTACCAGCCTCAAAGGTTTCTCCGTACTTCATAGATAAGCTATGGTAGACAACCTCAGATAAAATCCTTAGGGGTTTTATCTCTGAAACCTCTTCTATGGCTTTATCCCTTGCTGTTCGTAGTTCCTGTTTAGCGGCATTGGTCTTTTCTTTCTTTGTCTTCCTTTGGAACTCTTGTTCGATTTCCTCTAGGACTCTTTTCTTGGCATCTTCATTTGTTTTAATGATAATGTAGGAAGAAAAGTAAATGACCTTCTCTAACTGTTGAGAAGACTTATCTAAAACCAATCCCATTCTTGATGGAACTCCACGTAAAAACCAGATGTGAGAAACTGGGGCAGCTAATTTTATATGTCCCATTCTTTCTCTTCTTACCTGGGCCTTCGTAACTTCAACTCCGCAACGATCACAAACCACCCCCTTGTATCTGATCCTCTTATATTTCCCGCATGCGCATTCATAGTCTTTTTCAGGACCAAAAATCCTCTCGCAGAATAAACCATCCTTCTCTGGTTTCTGAGTTCTGTAGTTAATCGTTTCTGGCCTTATTACTTCGCCATGGCTCCACGACAAAATTTCTTCGGGAGAGGCGAGTTTTATTCTGATGCCTTCAAGATCTAATACACGCATTGGTTAATTTTTGAATATTATTTTTATAAACTAAATCAATTGTTATCTTTCTTCCCTTCTAAGCTTCTCCTTAATCTCCACCGCCAATCCCATTGATTTTAATTCAGCGACCAAAAGGTTAAACGAAGCTGGAATATTCGGGTTTTTGATAGGTTCTCCCTTTAAAATTGCTTCGTAGGTTGCGGCTCTGCCGATCACATCATCGGATTTAATGGTCAACATTTCCTGCAATGTGTGAGCTGCCCCATAGCCTTCCAATGCCCATACTTCCATCTCCCCAAACCTCTGGCCACCAAATTGAGCCTTGCCCCCTAACGGTTGCTGAGTAATTAATGAATAGGGCCCGATTGAACGAGCATGGAGTTTATCATCAACCATGTGGATTAACTTCATCACATACATATAGCCAACGGTAATTGGTCTTTCAAAGGGAAGACCAGTCCTACCATCATACAAGATTGTTTGACCAGATTCTGGTAGACCAGCTTTCCTCAACTCTCCTTTAATGCTTTCTTTGTCAGCACCGTGTAGGGCCGGCGAAATTACGTTATAGTTTAATTTCTTCGCAGCCCAACCCAAGTGAGTTTCTAAAATCTGCCCCAAATTCATTCTTGATGGAACCGACAATGGACTTAAAACAATATCAACAGGAGTGCCATCTTCTAAGAATGGCATTTCTTCGGGAGGCAAAACTCTTGAAACAACTCCTTTATTTCCATGACGGCCAACTAATTTATCTCCCACTTTTATCTTTCTTAATTCGGCAATCTCAACCTGAATTCTTTTAATAACTCCTGGTTCTAGTTTGTGCCCCAAGTCTCTGGAAAATATCTTTACATTAATAACCCTGCCTTTCTTGCCGTGCTCCATTCTCAAAGAAGCATCTTTCACATCCTTAGCTTTTTCTCCAAAAATCGCTCTTAGCAATCTCTCTTCGGGGGTTAGTTCTACCTCACCCTTTGGCGAAATCTTTCCAACTAAAATATCGTTAGGACCAACTTCGGCCCCAACCCTTACGATTCCCTCTTCATCTAAATCTTTTAATTTTTCTTCTCCAACGTTAGGGATATCACAGGTAGTTACTTCGGGTCCTAGTTTTGTTTCTCGAACATCACAGGTAAACTCTTCTACGTGGATAGAAGTGAAAAAGTCCTCTTTCGTTAATTTATTAGAAATGGTGATCGAATCTTCAAACCCTCCTCCCCTTAAACACATAAAGGCTACTAGGATATTTCTACCCAAAGCCAACCTTCCTTTTGATATTGAGGCTCCGTCACTCAAAATGTCTCCTTTTTTAAATTCTTCTCCTTTCTCTACTGCTGGTTTTTGGTGGAAACAAGTATATTGGTTTGTTCTAACAAAAGTTTGCAATTCATAGTCCTCAATTTTCTTTTCTCCCCCTATTTCAATTTCTACCTTAATATGGCCGGCGTCTACTTCTTTTACCTTTCCTGGACCCTTGGCAACTATTACCTGGCCAGAATCTCTAGCCACGTTCCTCTCAACCCCAGTGCCCACCAATGGTGGTTCTGGGAATATTAACGGCACTGCTTGCCGTTGCATGTTCGAACCCATAAGAGCCCTGGAAGCATCATCATTCTGTAAGAATGGGATTAAAGAAGTGGCGATACTAATAAATTGTTTTGAAGAAACATCGATAAAGTCTATTTTTGAAATTTCTACTTCGGCTGGTTCTCCTTTCACCCTGGCTTCAACCTTGTTTGGTAGAATTTCCGGTAGAATCTTATTGTCATCATCTAGGGGGACCGAAGCTGGAGCAATGGCATATCTCTCTTCATCCTGAGCTGTTAAATAGTGTATTTCGTCAGTTACCTTACCATTTTTAACCTTAAAGTAGGGAGTTTCGATAAACCCGTATGGATTCACTCGGGCGAAAGATGCCAAGTGCCCAACCAAGCCAACATTAGGACCTTCGGGTGTTTGTATGGGACAAATTCTTCCATAATGAGAAGGCTGAACGTCACGAACCTCAAAACCGGCTCTTTCTCTTGTTAGGCCACCTGGTCCAGTGGTTGTAAGTCTTCTTTTGTGCTCTAGCTCGGCTAATGGATTTTCGTTATCCATAAACTGAGAGAACTGAGAAGAAGTGTAAAATTCCTTAATAACCGCCATAAATGGCCTAGGATTAATAAGCTGGACGGGTGTTATGGTCGAAGGATCTAAGGTAGACATCTTATCTTTAATAATCCTCTCCATTCTCATTAAACCTACCCTTAACCTATTCTGCAAAAGCTCAGCCATTGTTCTTACTCTTCTATTTCCCAAATGGTCGACTTGGTCCGGGTGGGCAGTGGGGTCGTTGTTCATCCTGATGATTTCTTTGATCACTTCCACAATATCTTCAATCTTTAGGGCTCTTTCTTCTTTCTTAATTTCTTTGTCCTTATCGGCTGGGGCAAGATTTGGCAACCTCTGCCAAGTTTTCCAACGGCCAACTTTTGACAGATCGTATCTGTCAAAATTAAAGAACATGTTGAATATTAAATCCTGGGCAGTATCTGGAGCAACCAAATCTCCGGGTCTTAACCTTCTATAAATTTCCACAAGAGCCTCTTTCTGGTCCTGGCAGGTTTCCCTCTTGAAAGTTTCTTGAATATATTTAATTTCGCCGGTGTCTACCTTTTCAAATGCCTTATTAACCTTATCTATATTCTCTAACCCTAACGCCATCAACAATGTTGTTGCTGGAACTTTTCTTTTGCGATTAATCTTTACTCCAATAAATCCTGATTCTTCGGTCTCAAACTCTAGCCAAGCTCCACGGTTTGGAATAATTTTAGCGCCAAAATAGTTTTTGCCACGAGAATTCCTGGCGGTGAAAAAAGCTCCGGGAGAACGGATCAATTGAGAAACCACAACCCTCTCTACTCCATTTAATACAAAGGTGCCCCTCTCTGTCATTAGGGGAAAATCAGCAAGAAATACTTCTTGCTCTTTTATCTCTTTTGTTTTTAGATTAACTAATTTAACCTTAACTCTTAGGGGCGCCTCTAGGGAATCGTTATTCTTTCTGGCTTCCAAGCCGTCTTTATGGTTTGGTTTATCTAGCCTGTAATCCTTAAACCAAAGTTGGAATTCTTTCCCAGTGTAATCTGTTATGGGAGATATCTCTTCTAACAGTTCCTTTATTCTTACATCCAAAAAGTCGTCCCAAGCTTGTTGCTGGAGATTTAGTAGATTGGGGAGATGGAAGGAAATTCGTGACTTAGAAAAGTTTTTTATTTTGATATTATCCTCAATCATATCCTAATCGATAAGGCTTAAAAGCCTAAATAATTATTAAAATATTCTCCTTCGTCTAACCCTATTAATTTTACGACTGCCTATATAACTACAAAAACCCTAAATCCTTAGGGTAACTCCCGGCTCCCTCTTCGAAAAACATTTTGAAGATTAATAGAGTCGGGTGATAAACTTTAAGTTATGAGAAAAAAAGAAAATAAGGCACCTTTTTTTGATATCTCTACTAATTATAGTTATATAGATGTTTTTGTCAATAGCTTGCAGCGGATAACACAAATTTAAACCCTAACCTTCATACTTTGTAGAAGTCCAAGCCCAACAAAAGTTCCTATCAAACCAGACCCTCCATAGCTAACCAGTGGCAAATAAATACCGATCACGGGCAATAATCCTAAATTCATCCCGATGTTTATAGAAAAATGGGCAATTAGAATAATGGCAAAGCCGGAAGCAAAAAGCCTAGGGAAATTAGATGTAGCTGTAATCGCGATCCTAATTATCCGCCAGATTAGAATAAAATAAAGGGACAACATAACTAGTACACCGACTAGGCCAAACTCTTCTGCAAAGGAGGCGAAGATAAAATCAGTATGTGGTTCTGGTAAAAACCCGTACTGAGTTTGAGACCCTTTCGTGAATCCCTGCCCGAATATTTGTCCGGAACCTATGGCAATTTCTGCTTGGTTTTGACTCCAAGAAGAACCCAATGGATCTTTCGGGAAAAGGAAACTTGAAATCCTATCTTTCTGATAATCTTTTAATAAAAACTGCCACGAGAAACCCACCACTAAAATGGCGCAGAAACAAAGAATCAAAAAATGCTTAATTCTAATCCCGGAGATAAGTAATGTGGCCAGCCATATTATCATCAAAATTATTACCGACCCCATGTCCGGCTGGAGAAACATTAGCAGAGAGGGAATAACTACATAAATTCCAGAAAAGATGATATGCCTAAAGCTGTACATTTCTACGTGCCTCATCGAGAAATATTTCGCCAATAAAATAATCAATATTAATTTGGCGGGCTCGATGGGGTCAAAGGAAAGCCCCCCTAATTTATACCACCCCCTCTTTCCCCTTATTTCCGGCGCTAGGAAAAAAACCCCGACCAATAGCAAAAGGGAGATAAAATACAAAATCAAAATTAGGTAGGGATTATTTCTCAATATTCTGTAATTAAAGAAACTGATGATAAACATCAGGATAAGGCCGACTACAAAGAATATTATTTGTTTTTTAAAGTTAAAAAAGTCTCCCTTCCTTAGAGAGGAACTATAGAGTGCAACCAATCCTATGCCAGCCAATAAAACAGAACAAATAATCATTGGCCAGTCCAATTTTCTAAAGTGAGCCCTTAGGGGCCTTAAAGATAAAATATCTAATAACACGTTTTTACTTAATTAAATTAAGAAAATCTTCTTCTCCTAGTATCTTAACGCCTAACTTTTCTGCTTTCTGCATTTTTGATCCAGGGTTCTCCCCGACCACAACAAAACTAGTATTCTTTGAAACGGATTCTGTGGCTTCGCCACCCAATTTTACAACCTCCTCTTTTGCCTGCTCCCTAGACATTGTATCTAATTCCCCAGTGAATACAAATGTTTTAGCTTTTAACTTCTGGGTTTTAAGTTTGGGCTTCTCGTAAACTATTTTAATCCCAGCTCTTTTAAGTTTCGAGATAAGCTTCTTATTTTTGTCTTCGGAAAACCAATCGGCGATAGATTTAGAAACAATGGGCCCAATATCTCTTATCTTTTCTAGGTTCTGAAAATCCGCTTTTTCTAGGTTTTCCATGCTTTCGAATCTATCTGCCAAATCCCTTGCAGTTTCTGCGCCCACATTTCTAATCCCCAGGGCATATATAAATCTCTGCAGACTAATCTCTTTTTTACTTTGGATCGACGAAATCAAATTTTTCGTTGATTTTTCAGCAAACCTCTCCAGCTGCGACACATCGCCTTCTTTTAAGTTAAACAAATCGGCAGGATCTTGTATGAGACCTTCTTCCAATAACCTATCAATTATTTTAGGTCCCAACCCTTTAATATTAAAGGCGGCTCGTGAAACAAAATAATAGAAAGATCTTTTCTGTCTGGCAAAACATTTCTGGTTGGGACAGCGGAGAAGTGCTTCGGTTTCAGATTTCTCTAACTTAGTACCACAGGAAGGACAATGCCTTGGCATTGTAAACTTTTTTTCTTTTCCTGTCCTTAGCTCTGGTAAGACCTTAATAATATCGGGGATTACATCTCCTGCCCTTCCGACAATCACCGTATCTCCGATCTTCAATCCCAATCGCCTAATCTCGTCTTCATTGTGCAAGGTTGCTCTTGTAACAACAGTCCCGGATATATTCACCGGCTCTAGGCGAGCTACTGGAGTTATGGCTCCGGTTCTTCCAACTTGAACAACAATATCATTCACTTTGGTGGTTGCCTGTTTCAGCGGAAATTTAAAAGCAACTGCTCCTCGAGGAGTTTTACCAACAACACCCAATCTATTAAAAGAGCTATTGTTATTAATTACTATAACTACTCCGTCAATTTCAAACGGCAAGGAAGTGCGACCACTTTGCCAATGTTTATGAAAATTAAAAACAGCTTCTAGATCTTTACAATATTTATTATTCTGATTTATTTTAAACCCCAATGCCCTCAAAATCTTATGTCGGTCTTGGTGAGTTTTAGCCCCGAAATCCGTGAGCAAATCGTAGGCGTTGGAATCTAACTTCCTCGAAGAAGTCACCTTTGGATCTAGCTGTCTTATGGATCCTGCCGCAATATTTCTTGGGTTAGCAAAAACAGGTAACCCATTTTTGATTTGCTGTTTATTAATACTATCAAACTCTTTTTTATTTAGAAAAATCTCACCTCGTACAATTATTTCGCCCAGTCCTTTTTTTGCTATCGTATTGGCGACATCTTTTAACCCTTCTTTTTCTAATTCCTTGATAACATCTTCTTTATCCCTCAATTTTAAGGGTATTGCTTCTATCACCCGAATATTCTGGGTAACATCTTCCCCGATGGTGCCATCGCCCCGAGTGGCTGCAGTAACCAATAACCCTTCCCTGTATATTAGCTCGATGGCCAAGCCATCTAACTTTAACTCACAATAGAAATCTAATTGTTCCTTTTCTTTTCCAGTTAAAAGTTTTGAAACTCTTTCCTGCCAATCCCTCATATCTTGCTCAGAGAAGCAATCATTCAAAGAAAGCATCCGTTCTGGATGCTTAATTTTTTTAAACTCTTTTAAAGGTTTGCCACCCACCCTTTGAGTTGGAGAATCAGAAGTTATCAACTCGGGACGCTGTTGTTCTAGATCAAATAATTCTTTCTTTAATGAATCTAGAGCCTCTGGAGAAATTTCCTGCTTGTCTAAAACGTGATAGAGGTAGCGATGGTGGTTAATAAGACGTTTAAGTTTTTCTATTCTTTGCTCAACCTGCTTTATATCCATAGAATAGATTATACGATATCGCTATTATATTTCAAACTAAAATTTCTACTTACCCGCCGCTGGTAACCAATATGGTTCCGTAAGCTTTTAGCACTTCTCCTGTTTTCATGTCTAGGACCGTTATCATCCCCCTATCGCCCGCGGGATTTATTAGATCAACTTTTAGATACCTGTTGTCTTCCATCTCTAGCCCCTGATATACTTCTTTAAAATTTTGACCATTCTGGCCATCTATGATAGCTTGTTGTGTCAAGATAGATCTTTCTTTAATTATATAATCTGCGTGATTGTTTATATAATTATTATTATCTTCGTTTTTCTTCAGAAGTGTTATTATCCTGCTGTCAGAAGCCACTGATAAATCTTCGGGTTTTCTATCCTTCAGCAAAAACACAAAACTAAAAACCAAGAAAATAATAACTACAAATATAATTATCTTTTTAAAAATAGACATTTTTACAATAAACTATAGTGTGCCCGGGGTAGTAAAGGAAAAATTAAAGTTGCCAAGGGTAGTAGAATAAATTGGAAGACAGGCACAAACACGAACCTGACTAGGATCTGACCAGGTGCAATCACTATAATAATTAGCTGGATAAAAACAAGCACCAGTGGTTTTGGAATAATATGAATAATTCGATGCGGATGCAGTACAGCTAGTACAAGCAGATCCCTTAACGCCCTTTATTATATAATTACACCCATGGTCAGCATTACCCGGATAACTATAACATTGAGTACCTGTCCCGCCAAGCCTGGGAGTTTGCCCATAACGAGCACAGATTTCATTACAATTTTTATTTTGACCAACTACGTCCCATGTCTCGTAACAGGTACTATCAGTCCAACTAGCTTGATAACCCGAACAGAATGTGGGAGCAGGCATAATCATTCTTATGGTATAAGTAGTGTTAATTGTAAGATTTAACAAACCAGACCAAATCGTACCGCCAGGACAAGTTGGAGCAACAGTTGTTACTGGGTTTGACGTTAGAGCCTGGGGTGTAATATAGGTGCCCCCAGTACCACCTCCAGCAGGAGTGGCCCCGGTTACTAGCCCCATTGTTGTATTTGTTGGCAAACACCAAAGCTTTCCAGGATCTGCCACACCACCAATCTTAAGCGGTTCCGTAGAAATAATCTGCACCCCCACATAAACATTGGTCGCACCAGCCCTTGCTAATGGGAAAAAAGCTAAGGAAATGAATAAAACAACGAATAATAGGTTTCTTTTAAATGAATTGCTCATATTTTTATAATTACGCACAGTTACGACAGCGCGATAATTAATTATGATTTAATTTATTAAATTGGCTTCATTAAAAACCACTCAATATTCCCATCTTGTGAAAACCTACCCTGGATTTCAACCCTTCCACCATTTTTAACACCAAGCGACTCATAAACAGATTTTGGCTCGGCCGGCCATATTGTATATTCTTTTCC
>Ga0268276_1000607_pt1 | contig 40858 bp, 14 predicted proteins | sample saktaG_4_FD_190145 | JGI IMG/M metagenome (GOLD analysis project Ga0268276, IMG submission 190145) | Saline water microbial communities from Sakinaw Lake, British Columbia, Canada - sak_2010_1_5_45m | ecosystem: Environmental > Aquatic > Non-marine Saline and Alkaline > Saline ...
GATCATTATCCTTAATCTTAGTAATTAATACATTATCTCCTAAATATGATAGACCATAGCCCTGTCTATTATACCCATTTTGCTCATAGCCTACAAATCCATCGAATGGTAATCTATAAAAGATACTATTCTCCTGTGGACCTTTAAGATATGTGAATGTAACCACTGCATTTACGTCTACTTTATCTCCTGCAGTTGTAAACTTCCAATCATTGTTATTAAATACTAGGTCTATTCTTACGTTGTATAACCCAGGGGTCTTAACCTGCACTCCTTGGTTATTTAGAGAATACTTTAATGTGAATTCTAGATTATCTTTAAATAAAGGAGATAAATAACCATGACTATAGGTTTCAGGTGATGCCATGAATGAATAGGTTCCTAATCCCTGATCAACTGATGCTTTTCCTCCATAGGCCTTATCAAATGCATCTTGGAAGTTAGTATTATAGTTATCTGTTATTAGATATGCATTGAATGATAATAAATTCTTGAATGAATTTATGTCTGATTGTGACCATTCAGATTTAACGTTAGCTGGATATTGTTCTTTATTAAACCACATATCTATGTAATCAGTTCCACTAAACTGAACTGTTGTTGCAGGAACCTGACAACCTGTTGCTGCTGCTGGATGTAATCCTAATGTTACATCTGTATTGAATGTAACATATTCAGCTAATCCTCCAGTATAGGTTATCTTTAATGGAAGAACATCTCCAATTATTCCTTCCTGATAAGTAAATATAATTTCACTTGTGTTGTCCTGTCCAATAGGTATGTTTAAACTTTTTGAATAAACATGATTAGCCATTGGAGTTACAGTCTCTGAAACAAATTCACCAGTTACTGGATCTCTTGTTTCAATGGATGCTAAATCCTTGTCCGCAAGATTAATTGAAACAGTTCCAGGAACTTCTGCAGTTGTTCTATTTTCAATAATTACTTTAACTCTTAATTTATTTTCCTGTGCCTGTAGATTTACATTTGATATTCCAATCTTACCTGCTGGAATTGTATTACTTACACTTGATGGACTAGCTGATGCCTGATAGGTTCCTTCAAGAGCCTTATCAATCATTTGTTGATAGCTAAGTGGACAAGAAATATTTGTACCATGATTGTTCAAGAACTTCTGTGTTGCATCAAGTCTATTAACAACCATTTGTGATAACTGTACTGCATCACAATAGGTATCAGTACATTTATTTGTATTAGTAAAATCTTCCCAATCCCAATCAAATGAAACATTTGGAACTGCACCTGGACCTGTCTTACCAATCTTATCAGAGTCAGTTGAACATGAATAAACATTTAAATCAACATTTGGTATTTCCTTTGTTGGTGCTTCATGGAATTCAAATCTGAATTTTCCATTTTGTGAAATTGGTTTTGCATTTACAAATGCTGGATCAACGTTATCAACACTATCATCAAGTGTAGGATAGAAAATCATTGTTTTGTATATTCCTAATGTTTGTGCATTAGATAATGCATCCAATACAGAATCATTTAATTTAAACTCTAAAGGTTTAACACCAGCTTGATCTGGCCAATAGGTTGTATCATATTTGCATATTGAATATGCATCATACCATAAATTCAATTCAAATCTATCAAGAACCTGTCCTGAACAACTTGTCTTATAAATATAACTAGATGAACTATCTTCTAAAGTTGTTTCACCACAGAATGCTGGTTTATCATAAATTTTTAAAAAGCTTCCAACAGGAACCATATGTCCTAAACCATTACACTTCGTGAGTTCTGTGCTTATTTCTTTTTCTCCAGCAAGTTTACCATGAACAAATATTTGTTGATCATAATATTTGTAATATCTTGCACCAGTAATATCAAACACATTAATCAATGAGGTTTGATCCTCAAGATTACTTAATGTTATTGTTTTCGACATCTCCGCTCCATCAAGCAAATCAATTGAAGAAACATCCAGAGATCTAGTGTGATTATCAATTGTATAATCTGAGTAAAATGATGGTGATAACACAGCAGCAATAACTGCAACCGCAGCTGCTATCCAACCAGCCACAGGAACAGTCAAACTTGTTGCAGCAAGAAGTAAAAGTCCAACAACTAATCCAGCACCAATCCCAATTGCGTTAGCTGTAAGAATATCTATTCCTTGTGCAGCTGCATTTGAAAGTTTTTCATCTTCATTAAATCTCATCTTTAGAATAGAATTCTCTCCTTCATATAAGCATCTTGTATCTCCAACAGCACAGGTGCTCCAATGTGCATCATAGTCTGCTTTCCAGTTTGCACCAGAATAATATTCATTATTCATGTATTTACTAAATCCTGCTTCTCCTGCATAGTTGGTTGCATAATCCCAAGGAGTCTGGTTTGTATCCCCATTATATAACTTAACAGGCATTGTTGTTGAATCACCAGCAACTTCAATAAATGGATCTTCCATATATAGTAAATCCTTAACATTTACTTTCAATGGTCTGAACACAGTTGCAACTGCTCTATCATTGTTATTAATTGATTCTATCTTTACTTCAATTGTGTAGGCACCAGGTACTTCTGGCTTTCTTAGAGGTATTGTCTTCTCTGAATCACTTGCATTGAAATTGTATTGATAATCTCCCTCTGGTCTATCATCATAGTTCTCATAGGATAACCCATTTGAACTTTCTTTCATTCCACCAGAAAGGGTTACTCTGAATCTTCCTTTGTCTGCACAGGTGTTTCTAATTGTTAGATCCTTTGTTTGTCCAACAATAATACCAGAATCAACAACAAACATTCCTGCATCTCCAATCTCTTTTGTTCCATCATAGAACTTGAAACAATCTGAGATTTCCATAATGTTTATTTCTGTGTTTAGAAGGATTTCTCCATCTCCATTATTAACATAGGCAAGACCAGATTCTGTTTCAACCTGTCCATTTAGGTAGATCTTTGTTTTAACAAGCCCAAACTTCACTCCACCAGAGCTATATTTAAGTATGCCTGCATATAATCTATCAGCATCTATTCCTTCAATAACTGTTTTATACACACCTTCAGCTAATCTTGTGGTACTTGCATCTATTGTTAAATCATAGTAACCATACTTATCTCCTTCAGATAGGATTTTGGCTCTAATATTTTTTAATTTCAATGGGGTTTCTAGACTATCAAATGCTCTACAATTGTTTATAATTGTAAATGAGATTGATTGGGATCCACCAGAGTTAATTGTTGTAACCCATGGATTAACGTACCCCTGCGCAACTAAACAATTATCAGTTGCAACACCCTTACCAACAGAGATGGTTGTTTTAACAGGAATATTGAATGGATATCTTGTTCCATTATCCTTTGAAACATGACCAGTAATACTTCCAAGAACAACTTGATTTTCAACAAGATTTTTTGAATCCTCTCCAGGACTCATTTTAATTTCTAAAGTTTTCTTTTCTGTTGCTGGAATAATAAATGAGCCACCAGTAGTTACCTGTGAATTTAGATAAGCTTGGGTTTGTCCAATATCTAATAAATTTGCATAATCAAATGCAAGATCACCATCTCCAAATTCATTTAAGATTAAATCATAGTTAGTTAAATTAATTATTTCAACACTTTCTGTATCTCCTGTTAGATTATTCTTATTTATGTTTATTGCAACAGGATTGTCTATTGTTACTGGTGAAGAGCTATAGAGTACCTTAACTATATTTGAATCAATCATTATTTCTTTTCTTTCTGCAAAGTATCCTGATTTTTGAGCTTCAATAATTAATGTTTCTCCAACAACAAGTGGAGGCATGTTTAAATTAAGCTTACCAGCAGAATCAGTATACTTTTCTAAGAAAATTGGATTTTCATAGCTATCAAGCTTTGAATAAATATTTATCATTGCATTAGTAACTGGCTTACCTGCATCATCCTTGATTGTTACAAGCATGTCAAAGGTTGTGTCTGGTAGAATGTTTTCTGGTTGTACTCCAATTACCATTCCATATAAATTTTTTGAAATTAGATTTAAATTAAGATTATATATTTCCTGTTGTCCAGCAATTATCTGGTGTGTTAACTTTGTAACATCCACAACCTGTGGATAGATGTTAACTAAATAATTTGTTTCCTGGTATGAAGAAATCTGAGATGATGTTATTTCATCTCCTGTAAATGGAATCTTATAGTTGTTTGTTGTTCCAACTTCTGCTTTATTGAATGCACCAGAAATATCATAGCTTTTAACATTCACTTTTTCAGTTGGATAATTATCCTTGTCTGAATTAAATATTTTAAGTCTAGCATCCTGATAGCTTGTACTCTTTGCGTTCTTTATTTTATATTCTAATTTATAATCAGAATTAACAAGCATAGGTATCTTTAGATCACTACCAATATCATATCTTAAATCATTGATTACATCAACATATTGTCCAGAAAAGCAAAATACCTGGGAACATAATTCATCAACACCCACATAGTATTCCTGCATATCAAATATTTCGTTATTTAAATAATTGATTGGAGAATAGTATGCTTTATAGTAAACTGGTATTAAATCTTGATCCTTTGCATCATGAACCTGGATTGGAATTGTTAGTTCATAGGTTCCTTTTTCTGTTGGTGAGAAGAAAACATCAACAAGCTTTGCATCTGTTCCTTCAGGAACTGCACTTATGAATGGTGAGCTTGCAAAATAGATTGCAACAGCATTATTTGTTGTAACTGGTTTAATATAAACAATATCATCTTCAACATTGTTTTCCTTTCCAATCTTTAAAGCAAAACCCATTGTGCTTGAAGATACACCATTAACAATTTTATATTTCAAATCATATACTTTATTATTTTGTAATTTAGTAACTAGTTCTCCTTCAGGAGTAAAAACTCCTAGATAATCAGTGCATGGACTATCAGAAACACAATTATCCCTATCAAGAACAATATCTTTTGTTATTGTTTTATTTTTATAGATAGTTAATAATTCAGTAAAATATGGAATGTATCCATCCTTTGTTATTACAACATATACTCTCTTATCAGCTTTAATCCTTTTTGAATAGGTTCCTGAACTACTTGCAAAATCAGAACCAAGAAGATTATTGTCTTCAGTGTATATCTTTATTTCATCTTCTGGAACCACATCTCCTTGTTTGTTTTTAATTAATAATTCAATGGTTCCCTGTCCAATATTAACTGTGACATTCACATTAGTATCATTTGGTGGACTATGATTAAATTTAACACTATCTCCTTCTAAATAAACTTTTTTAACCTTAACATAGAAATAACCCAATGGGATTTCAGAAAAGCTTGCTTTTCCATTAACATCTGTTAACTCATTATTAAATCTTGTATCTATGTATCCTGTGTTTCCATCATATAAAAGAAGCTTAGCTCCAACAACAGCTAATCCATCCTCATCAATAACTGAAACATTAATATCAGAAACATTACTTATTGTTTTTTTAACTAAATTAAAAGTATAATCGTCTATGTTTGGAGTAATTGTTTTAACCTCAGGAATGTATCCTTCAGCTTCTCCTCTTAAACAATATTCCTTTGCCTTATCAATAACAAAGACCATTCCCTGAACAGATGTTTTTTGATCCTGCATTGCATTACAATCAAGAAGTAAAACTACCTTTGCATCAGGTATGTTCATGTCTACTCCTGATTCATCTTTAATTATTGCATTTATTGTTCTTGTTTCAACAGTTATGTTTCCATCTCCACCGGTTGCTGTTTGGGAACCAGCATTAACTGCTAAAAGGTTTAATGTTTTTTCTAGAGTTGCGTTCTTAATTATTGTAATATCAATGGTTGCTGATAAATATTTGTTTGCTGGATCTGATGCAACTAGCTTATAGTCTCCAACAGGAACATCTTTAATTTTTGCTGTACTCCAGGTTGTGTTCATTGTTTTAACAGGATTAATAAGATCATCTTTTTCAAATAACTTAATTAGAATATCATCAATGAAACTATCTCCTGATTTAACAGTAACACTTACTATTCCTGTTTCTGTTGCTACACCAATCTTAGTAACATCAACAACTGTTTGCATTTGAGGTATTAGTACTCCACTTGCAAAATAATTATCATTCTTTATGCTTGCAACAAGTGAACCACAATCATTTGGTAAATCAATTGTGTATTGTCCATTAACAACTTTAAATGCAGAAGGATCAATTACATTTCCTTTTTCACATTTAATAACTAAATCAAGATCATCCTTAATAACTTCTTTTGTGCTTGCATCTACAAAGCTTAATGTTTTTGTACTTGTGGTTGGTAACTCAAATAATTTAAGTATTGCTTTAAACTCAGATTCATTTGTATTAATAACTTCAGAGAATAGCATGTATCCTTTCTTTTCAACAACAAAGGTGTAGCTTCCACCTTTAACTAACGTAATTTCTTTTTTACCAGAATTATCAGTTAGGTATTCTTTTTCCTCTCCTGTTAGTTCATCTCTTACCTTGAATGAGAAGTTTTTAAGAATAACTCCTTTTTCATCAGCAAGCTTAATAACAATGGTTGTATATTCGCTGGTTCCAACTCCACTCGTGAAAGGATTAGCAAATATTAAAACAAGAACTATAGCAATGACTATTAGAAACACAAACAAAGAAGTCAATGGGTACTTTTTATCCATTGGTTTAGTTAACCATTTGATTGGTAATCTTGTATTTATCTTATCTAAGAAGGCCTGATAGTTTTCTGAAAATGACATCTAGTTTCTCTCTCCACATTCTATTAGTTTTTGTTTTCTATTAATTTATTTAAATATATAATAAAAAAATAAAAGAAAGTAATTAATTTACTTTCTTATTTATAATTTATTCCTTGGTTGAAATACATCCACCATTAGCAGCAACGTATGCATTCTGGGTCTTACTATCTGTGCTTCCTCCAAAGAAACTCTCTGCAATCTTGTTTGGATTATAGTATACTTGCATGCTTGTTCCATTGTAGTTCATACATGCATCCTTTGTCTTCACAAGATTGTACATTTCTTTTAATGATTTTAGATCAGCATATATGTTTGTAAGATTAACCTGGCTTCCAGATGTGGTTTTTGTATAGAATGTTGCGTTGTCATTAACAGCATCCAATACAAGTTCAGAATATGCAGTTCCACTTGTTGTGAAGTTGCTTGGTGTATAAAATACTGTTCTTAGGAAAATATTTCCTCTTCTGATAATTGATGAACTACCCCATTCAACACCATAGGATACTGTATCGCTTGGTGTGTATGGTGCAAACTCTGATTCTGTTGCTAGCATATCATCCCTGTTAAGGAATTCTTCCTGGATTGGAACTCCAGTGAAACTCTCACATTCTCCAACTCCAGTCCATTTTGCTAATGACATTCCTGGATGTGCTGCTTCTCCACCATCAATAATTGGTTTACCAACTCCTAGCTTATAGAATGCATAGGCATTGTTTTCTTTATTTTCTAATTTAAGAACAACTGGTGTTGCTCTTGATGGAGAATATCTAAGTTCAGGATTACTATGTGTGTTATCACTTGTGATTGAGAATAACATTCCTCTTGTGTCTCCATTATTTAAATATGCAATATCTCCTGGTCTTGCACCAATCTCTCTAACATTCAGAGTATTTACTGTGTTTGATGAAGTGAATGGTTCTGATCTCATTGAGATATCATGATCAAGTGCTATAATGTCTCCAACATAATCTATACCATAACCTTGTCTTGCATTTGGTGTTGAGATACCTACAAGTCCATTGAATGGCATATAATAAACAGGAGCATCATATTCTGGACCCATTTCCTTATTTAATTTAACTTCAATTTTTCCAACTAAATTGTTGTTAGCATCAAATAATCTCCATTGATCATCGAATGTAATTTCATAGGTAACTTCATATCTTCCTGGTCCTGGTAATACTAGCTTACCTGGTTCTGATTCAAATGAAGTTGTGAAAGTAAATTTATCATTATTTATAAAATACTTATATAATCCATTGGTTGAGTCATCATACCAGCTTGGGCTTTGCATGATTGTGTGTCTATAGTAATCATCAAAGTCTGCTTTGAAATCATTTGAATATCCATCCTTCATTAGGAAAGATCTGAAATCAACTAATTTAGTATCTTCAAATTTAGGAGACACGTTCTTTGCAAAGTCTTTGATGTTTGTGCTTGTTTTTGCTAGACTACACTCAACTGATTGGGTTGTAAATTGGTTTATTAAAGAATTATCCTGTGCTATGTAATCTTTAATGAATGTGTTGAAGTGGAGTGTTGCTTCAACCTTGAAGTCAGTAACAACAGAAATTTGTCCAACATTTGATGTGATTGTTCCTGATTGTTCTCCAACTAAAGTAATTGGTATTGTTTGAGTATCAACAAGATTCCAAGAACCTGAACTCATTTTATAAATCTTAAACTCAATTGAATACAATGATTCTAAGCTAACACCAACATTTAAATCATAGTTTCCATCAACCACATAATTAATTGTGATGTTTCTTAATCCATCATATTCAGAATTTAATTTAGTTATTCCAAAATTATTTATATCTGTTACAAGCTTTTGTGTAATTCCTGGTGTAGGACAAATGAATTGAGTTGAATGTGCTTTCACATAGGCATCTATTGCATTTAACTTATGTAATAACTCAATTGAAAATTGAGTTGCATCACAATAAATTCCATTCTTTGTTTTTCTTGATGCATCAGTATCACACCACTCATCATTCTTTAATTGAGTGCTATTGATTGCTGTTGCTGTGTGTGCATTAAACTCCCAATCAAATGCAACCTTTGGAAGTATTTCTGTTCCTGTTGTTCCAAGAGCAGTTCCATCTTCATTTAAACAATCAAGTTGTGTTAAATCAAGTGATTTGTTTGCATCTGTTGTCCATGAATTAAATTGTAAATGGAAAGGTTGTGTTATTGTGTCTGTTGTTCTTGCTTCATTTATTTTTTCTTTAGCTTTACCATTTGCTATAACCTTATCAAGTGTTAGAAAACTCTTTCCTGATGAGAATGGCATTAATAAAAAGGTCATCCACATTCCATTTCCAAGTAAATCTGATGTTCTTAATTCAATTTCTAAGTTATTTGTATATGTTGCTTTATTATATCTTGCAACTAGATATCTAAACTCATAACTATTAACTATTGTTTTGTCTGGGTCTTCGAAAAGAATACCTCTTTTTTGACCAGTAACATTATTTCCATCTAGGTTTGTTAGATCAAGAACTGATGTTTCCTCTGCAAGTCTGAATCTTGGATTCTTTTTAAGATTATCTGTCATGAATTCAGGGTCATTTAGGGGTTTTGTTTTTATAAATTCAATATCTAATATATTTTTATCAGTTAATATCATATTTGTACATTTAACATCTGTTCCTGTTCTGGTTGCAGGATAATCACATGCTTGTAATCTGTTTGTGTACAATGCATCTCCATAGGCTTGATAATCTTCATTTCCCATTTCTGTTGGACTATCAACGAAATCCATTTCAGCACCAGATATATTTACCATATCCTTCGTAAGAACAAAATCAACTGTTGTATCTAATTTACTATAGGTTGAAAATCCAGAGATTGCTGCCCCAATAAGTCCATGAACAATTGGGTTTGATCCTATTAGCTTATCAATTATTTTTGTAACTGATCCAAGCACTCCACCAAGGACATTGCCATTGCTACTTCCACCAAGAAACCCACCAAAGATTCCCTGTGAATTTTCTTTTGCAGCCTGTTGATCTGCTGGTGGTGCAACACATTGGTTATTAACACAGGTACTTGGAGCTTCACAGTTATCTATGTTACAATCAGCTGCATGAGCAGTTCCTGCAAAGATCATTAAAGTTATAATTGCTATCGCAATTGTCCAAATTAAATTTTTTCCTCTCATATTTTCATACACCTATTTTATTTGAAAACTAATTAATATTATTTCTATTATTTAACTAACTGTTGTTGGTACTGATTTTGGATCAGAAGGATTACCACCATCAATCCCAGTATCACCAGTTCCTGTACCACCAACTCCAGTATCACCAGTTCCTGTACCACCAGCTCCGGCATCACCAGCTCCAGCATCACCAGCTCCAGCATCACCAACTCCAGCATCACCAACTCCAGCATCACCAGCTCCAGCATCACCAACTCCAGCATCACCAGCTCCAGCATCACCAGCTCCAGCATCACCAGCTCCAGCATCACCAGCTCCAGCATCACCAGCTCCAGCATCACCAACTCCAGCATCACCTTCTATATTTTTCTCTTTTGCTGGAGAACATTTATCTCCCTTCTTTCCAATTGATATTTCCCAAAGTGAACAGTTTGAATCAGCATCTCCCTTCATTAACCATTGGGTAAGAGATGATCCTGCCCAAACATAAACTCCATCTCTTAGTGCAGCAATAAGAGCCATACCAAGCTTAGAACTATCCTTAATACTTCCTGTTCCTGTTATTTCCTGTTGATAACAGGTATTAATGATATTTGCTGTATCATAGGATTTAGCATTTACTGCATCACCAGTATTCTCAGAAACATTTCTTCTGTATAAATCAAACTCATATCTATCAAGATCTAAGCATGAATCAATTGGTCTTACTTGAACTTTAACCTGTCCAACATTTGTTTCAGAACCTCTTGCATCCTTAACCTTTGAATAAATATTTATTAAATATTGTCCAGGTATTGCATCCAATGATTTAACAGAAATTGTTTCACTGGTTCCTGTTTCAGGAACATCAATCTCTGTTCTTGGTTCAATTACAATTCCTCTACAATCATCACATGATAATCTATAGGTTGTATCCTTTCCACAACCTTTATTTTCAATTGTAAATGTGTCTGGTTGCTTATATAATTCAAGTACCTTCTTTGAAATAACATAACAATCTTCCAGAGATAACACACTTATATCAAATGCATATTCTGCAATCAATTCTTGATTTCCAGATGAAGTAGGATTAATTGATCTAAAGATTATCTTACCTCTAATATTTCCTTGCATTCTTCCAGTTGGTTCATATCTTAAAACAACAGGATATCCAGAATCCCTATCCATTGAATCAACAACTGTCTTATAGTAACCACTTGATAATTCAAGTAATCTATTGTTTATGTTTGCACTCATTTTTCCAAGAGGGCTTGTCTCATATTGAACCTTAACTTCTAAACCGCCTGTTAATGGAACAGTTTTTCCGTTCATAGTACATTTATTATTAATTAGGAATTGCTTCTCAACAGGTTTACCTAGAGAAACATCCTTCCATGCTGTTTCAGTTAATGTTAAACAACTTACATCATCCATTACACCATCAAATCCAACAGTGATAGCAACTGGTATTTCAACAACCCAGGTAGGTGATGAACCACCCTTTGCCTGAAGTGATACACTAAGCTTAGCTGCCATGTTCTGAACCTCAGTTATTCCTTCAGCTCTTGGATTAACAGTAAGTCTCATTTCAATTGTTTTTGTGGAATCACTATTGTCTGGTGTGTTTGAACTGGTGTCAAGTCCTTTAATTATAAGTCCTGTGTAACCAGCAAGCTCATTATTTAATCTATCAAGATCTACTATGTTTAGATTATCTCCTTTAATTTCAAGATCAGCAACCTCTAGATCAAGTTCAGATAAGTTTGAAATTGTAAAGGTTTCTGTTTTTGTTCTTTCATTATTAATATTCAATGAGAAGCCTAATCTTTTTGGAGCTATTGAAAATAATGTGTCTGATATTTTAATTTCTTTAATATATGTCTTGTATTCTGGTGCAGAAACATAAACGTATATTGAATCATCAGCATTCTGTGCAGGTAAATTGTTTATTGATACCTTTCCAAGAACACCCATTGGTTCAGTTCTTAAAACATCAAAGAATCTATCTTTAATAACTACATAGGAATCATCAACCTCAACATTTGTTAAAGAATCTCTTGCTTCAATCTGAAGTGAGAATGTTTTTCCAGAAGGAATTACTTCAGGAGTTACATCAACTTTGAATTCCTTGTTTGAAGTTACTGTTACTACTAGATCCTGAACAAACAATATTCTTTGATCAGAAATAAACTTAATAACAATATGTCTATCTCCAAGTAATTCTGTTGAAAAATTAATGTCTCCTTCAACCTTTTGCTTAGCATCAAGACTTGAGATTGGATAATCAAATAAATATTCATTTGATGGAATATTACTTGTTATTTGAGAACCGTTTGGTGAATCAATCTTAATTCTTGTAAAATTAATTCCTTCATCCTTGTTCTCAATTAATAATCTTGAATTAATATATCTCTTATCCTGTTGATTATTAATTAATGTAAAGTGTAGCTTATAGTCCTTGCTTGGATCTGCTGAAAAGTTTGTGCTAACATCATATCTTAGGTTAGCAGAAACATCAACTATATTTGAACTATAGCAGAAATCATCCGAACACAATACCTCGTCTCCAATTCCATAGGTCTGAAGACTATAAACATCAAAGTATTCTATATCTGATTGACTTCCTGTATATGGATTGTATGTTTCATAATCATCATCTCTATTTAATCCATAACCTAAATAGAATAATTTTAATTCCTCTCCAAAGGTAGCACTATCTCTAACCTTAATTGTTGCAACAATCTCATAGGTATTACAAAATTCTTCTCCAAGGATGTAATCAGGAGATTCAAGAACAACCTTAGCCCATTTACTATCCCCATCAGTTAAAGTATCTTCATCATATATTCCATCAACCCTATGATTAATCATATCAAATTGAGTGAACTTTTGTATTGATACTGCATTTGGAACATCTATTGATTTAATATATAAATTATCATTTTCTAGATATACTGTATTTCCTGTTCTTATGATTGTTCCAATTTCTTGGAATCTATCATTTCCTGATCTGTCCTGTGGAACAAACAAAGTAAATCTAGCTTCATATTCGCTTCCTGGTTTTAGGTTTCCAGAAACTAATAAATCATCCTTATACAATCCAGATAATTTTAATTCTGGTTTTGATAAAGATGAAACTTTATCATACATTACAACCTTTAGTTCTTTTGTACCATTAGGTGCGACTCTTACAAACTTTGATTGTGCTGTACCTAGGTTTTCATTAATTGGATCAGAAACAACTGCGAAGTAATCGTTTTCTGCATCAAGCTCAAATGATATTTCTCCGGATGCATTTGTTAAATCTGATTTAATTGCAATTGGTGGCTTGAATCCAAAATAACTGTATCTATCATAAATAGTTATTCTTGCGTTTGGAACCACATCATCTTCCTTATCAACAACCTTAACAACTAAAGTTCCTTTAGTTATATTCATTGGTATTGTAATTGGTGAATAGGTGTCTGCTTGTCTAACATCAAAATCAAATGATGCTGATTCTCCTCTTGATGCTCCCTTAATAGCAACTGCATAATATTTACCACTTGTTATAAAGAAGGTTACGTTACCATCATAGTTTGTTAACTTTGGTCTGTAGTCAGTTAGGAAACCTGTTTCTGAATCATACAAAGCAACCTTTGCAAACCTATATCCTCTTCCAAGTTCATCAAGAACCCTTATATTAAGTCTTGCAATTGTTTGAGGAGTTACAAGATCTAGTTTAATTTTTGTAGGTGTGCTTGGTACTGTGTCTGATACAGTTACGGCTGTTGATTTTATCATATATCCATTTGCATCAACAACAACTCTATAGTTTAAAGTTTTATCAGCAACAGTAAATAATCTTTCACCAGCAACATCTGTATAATTATCTGAAATAATACTATCTCCAACCTTCAATGCAACATAGGCATCCTTGATTGCACTATTTGTTGTTTTATCAACAACTAATATCTTAATATATCCAGAAACCTGTGTTGTCATATCAATATACTTTGTAGTATCTGATTCAACATGTAGTGCTTCTGTATAATTACTGTATATTGGAACACTTCTATTGTCTGTTAATCTTAGAGTATAATCTCCTGTTGCTACATTTTCAAGCATACAGGTTCCACCAGTATTTGTTATACATTCAGCAACATCAACACCGATATCATTGTATGCAACAACCTTGATGTTTGAAAGTGCATCGCCTGTTGTTCCCTTTGTATAAATTGTTACGTTGTAGGTTCCACCTTCAAAGTTTCCTGTTGAAGGATCTAAATAAACGTTTGCTGTTCCATTTGTTACTGGAGTATCATACTTAGGATTATATCCATCAGCAATGATTGTTACAAGAAGTGAACAATTAGGATCTGCAGAAACTTTAATCTTACCATTAAGAATATCCACTGGTCTTGGAGCAATTCCAACTCCATTCATACATCTAAATGTAGCTTTTCCATTAGCAGTAACTGCTTGGCTTGTTGTTCTATTAACCACAGAGAACTCATAGTCCTTATCTGCAAGAGAAGCAACAATTAATTCAAGAGGTATTGTAAATATCTTATTGTTTTCTGTGGCATCAAAATAACCACTATATTTACTATAGCCCTCATCCACAAAGTCTATATCCACATAAAAGGTCTGGTCTTTTTTAACATTTACCTTATCAGTTAGTCCTTCAGTATTTGTAGAAACCTGATACACATTATCACTTGTTACCATAAGAGGAACATTTGATAGGGTTGCTCCTGTGATTGCATCAATTATCCTGAATTGCACCTGATAATCCCCTGCTCCAGAAACAAAAATTGCAGGAATCACAAGCAAAATAATTGCAGCAATTATAATTAATATAAGTAATATAAACAACAGGAAAGAAGGCATAACCTTGTCTATCCTATCAGTTATCTTATATAACCCTGTTCTTTCTACAAATTTGTAGTATCTATCCTCAAGAGAATAATAAAATTCTTTAAGACCCATCTTCATTCGACCTCATGTGTTTTATATAAATATTTAACTTCCTTTTGTAAATACATAATCTTTAATCATATTCCATGTTTTAAATTCTTGTTGTGTTGTTGTGAAACAAACGTTTCCTGATTTAATTTCATCAACCAATGCTTTAATTGTTTTATAGTTCATTGTTGAATTGTCTAATTTCTTTGGAACATCATATTGATTTGTTGATGTTGATGTGATATTCTGATTAAATGTTAGTGGTTTATCTGATTTCAATCTTAATTGATAAGATTGATTATCTGTTTTATCTTCATTCACTACAAATAACATTGTTGAGTTTGTCCAAGTTTTTGTGAAATTAGTTCTTTCAGTGTTATCTCTTATTAATTGTATTGTTGGAGTTCCACTTGAGTTAACTTTGATTGGAACTGAACTAATAAACATTGGGATAGCACTTGTTGAGAAATACTTGAATGTATATCCTTCCTGTAGTGTATTCCAAGATAAATAATAATCCTTATACACATAATTGTTTTCAAGGAATGGAACACCTGTCTTTCCATAATCATAGTAGTTTGGATTAATTGGTTTATAAAATATTGGATTTTTAGAATACATTCTATCAGTTGTATCTGTAAATTCATTAAGTTCTTTAACTTCTTTAACAATATTTAAACTAATTATTTTACTTGCTAAACTAGTTTTAATATAATAGGCACCAGGTGCAGTTATATTTCTTAGAGTAGTAGATGATGATAAATTCATATCATACTCACTCTTTAGGAAACCAGATGTTTGCATTAATGCTTTATTTATTGAATCATCTAGGTTACCAAACTGTTCAAGATTAACAATGAATCCATCAAGTCCAACACCATAGTACACATCCATATTTACATAGAACTCTTGTAAATATTGATTGAATATGGAATCATCTATTGCATCGTTTGTACAAAGATATGGTGAATCTGCACACTTGAAATAACTTTTCATTTGTGCTAATGTGTCATCCCTATTTTTATAAATAAAAATATACCACTTTGCATCAAAGTAATACTTCCCATCATTAGAATATCCAGGATAGTCAGGGGAATAGATTAAATAATCTACAAAGTTTGTAAAGTCAGATTTATCTATGTTAACTGATTTATTTTCAACAGAAATAATTGTTAATCCTGTTAGTTCTTCAGGGACCCTCAATAGGACGTTGTATGATGTGTTTATGTAATCTATTAATTCTGTTTTTTGTTTTAACTGGTTTGATTCACTGGTTGTATCCATTTTATAGTTTTGTGCACTCCAAATTTGTGCTAATCTTTCTGGTGCACCAGTTGAATCCTTTGCGAATTTTCTATCATCAACCTTATCTGTTTTTGTTTTTGCAAACTGGATATAATCGCTATTATCTATTTTCTTTTGCTTTGCAGCAATTGATTTATATAATTGTTCCTGATCACAATAATAATTACCCATATCACAGGTTTTGTAGGTTACTGCAGTCCAATCAAGAAGTAATCTATTGAAACCATATTTGTTGAATGCATTCTCTCCAGTAAATCCTAAATCTGCTGTATTCCCAAGTGGACCTGCACAGGTTGTTAATGTTGTTGTGTCTCCACCAGTTGTTCCACCAGGAGTTGTTCCTGCAGAAGTATTTTGATCAGCTAATGATTTACCACCTTCAAGTTTTCCTGCACCAACCTTGGCATCAACACCAATGTATATTTGTCTCTGTAAATATGTTTTCTTTCCATCTTCAGTATAAGCCATTAAACTGAAAAGTTCTTTGAACTTATCATACACATTTACTTCATCAGGTTTTAATTCATCAAGTGGTCTTTTGAAACATAACTTGAAATAACCTTCTTCTTCAAATGATAGTTGAACAGTTAATCTTCCACCATTATTCTGGAATTCTTGAACCTGTTCTTTTGGTATGAATGATGTTAAAGCTTTATTTTCAATTGGTAAATCTTTTATTAAACCAATGAAACACACAGATGAATAATCATCCTTGTCAAGTGTTCTAAACTTGTCTGTTGTTAACGCGCTTTCTTTAACTTTTATGAAAATAATATCATAATCCTTTGGATAAAGAGGAGTTAATTTGTATGATAGAGCATCTCTATCCTCCTGATTAACATATAATGATAACCATCTATCCTTTGCTATGTTTGCATCCTGAGTTCCAAACAATCCTTGGTTTTCTTTATTAAATAATCCAAGCCATTGCATGTTATCAGTTAATTGCATACCAACATTACTAAAGATTGGTTGCATATTAAGACTGGATGGTTGTAATCCAACAGATAGCATAAACTTCAATGCAACCTGTTCTCCTAAATCAAATCCAAATGTTCGGATTGTTGAAACAATTCCAGAAGCATCAGTTCCATACTTTTCTGTATACTTATTAATCATTATTCTTTCAACTTCTGGGTTTCTTCTTAAAGATACAGTCCATCTTTCTATTACATTTCCTTTAGTGTCTTTAACCTGATCAACTCTAATTGGTTGAAGAGAAGCACTATTTCCTGTAATTGATAGGAAATAAATGTTTTCAAACATTATTTCATTTAAATCTTGATAATTCACAGCAACTAATCTATAACCCTGTGAATAACACATGTTGTAAACATCAACATTCTGATATCCATTCTTTAATCCAGAGAAATCAAGTTTCTGTGGAGTTACAACTATACACTTTGAAGGTAAATAACTTAATGGTAATGAAACCTCAATTGGTATTTCTTTAATTAATTTATATTCTGAATCAATATCTGTATTTGGTCTTGCAGAAACTGATAACGGGAAGGTTCCCATTTCTTCTGCTCCAGAAATTAATACTTGTTTCTTTTCTCCTTTTGCAAGAGTCATCTCTTTTTCTGAAATTATATTAATACCATATGGTGCATCAAACTTAAGATCAACATCTTCTGAACAATTGTTTGTTGCATAGATTGGTCTTGATTGACAACCCATCATGTTTCCTTGCATCATGTTTCCATAGCCATTGCCACCATCAAGCATATTGTATGCCTGTGTTGCATTAGGATCCATTCCATTATTGTAATATGAATTTGGATAGTTTAGAGTATTTGTTGTTGACATGTTACTTCCAACATATCCTGTGTTAGATCCATAGGCATATGGATTCTGTTGAGCCATGGCATTATAACCCTGGGTGTAATATCCATTTCCATAATTATAATTATTTCCTGCATTGAAGTATCTGTTTACATTATAACCGCCTGCATAGGAGTTTCCAAAATTATTATTATACGTTGATTGAGAATTCCATCTTGTTTGATCAAGTCCATTGGTACCATAATAATTATTGGACATGTTATTTCCCATTCCCATACTTCCCATTCCCATACTTCCATAATTATATGGACAAGCTAGAACAGAAACTGGGGTTTGTGGAAGATCAATACATTCTGAATATTTATTAACAATTAAACTTAAGTCTAATTCTGATTCTATTTCATCAACACCATTTACATTTGCTCTCTTGCTTGTGAAATAAATGATTGGTTCTGATAAACCAGTTGATAATTTTCCTGTTTTGAATATTACTTTAACTACTTCTTCTTTTCCTGCAGCCATTGTATTTAATATTAAAGTTTTATTGTTTGGTTCAAGAATATAATTCTTAGTTCCAATCTGTAGTGAAACTGCACCAATCTCTTTTGAAGTACCATAGTCTATCTCTGCAAATATGTTTCCAAGGTTTGCTTTTTCTAGTGCTACAGTACATGTATTTTTTATCTTGAAACTTGATTCTGTTGAAACATTTCCTTCTCCTCTTAGTTCAAGGCTTGCTGGAGTTAATTGTAAGCAATCAAGAGTATCAAGTGAATTTCCAAATCCAATTCTAACATCAACTGGAATCTTAGTTTTCCATTCTCTTTTTGTTTCAATGTTTTCTAATGTAATTATTAAATCTGTTGAGAAGGTCTTTGCAGTCATTAGGTTAACTCCTTCATCAGTCACGCTTGTTTTTAATGCATATTCAACACTAGATCCACCAGCTAATATTTTGTCATCACCACTTAATTGTAGTTTGACATACTTATTATCTGTATCATATTTCACAGCAGTAATTGCAAGTGGAAGTGTTGTATTATTAATTAATGTGATATTAGTTGTGTTTGTGTATTCTGCAGATAAATCTAAATACACAGCAACCTTTTCAGGTATGGTTGATATCATATCAGAACTCACAGTCATTGTTGTATTTATATTCTTGTATCCTTCCTTTCTAATAATTATTTCAATTACATCTCCTAGGTCAGGAGCTGGAAGAACAAATCCAAACACTCCATTAAGATTAGTTTGGCCAGTAACAACAACCAGCTTATTTATTTTCACAGTAACATCTGCTTTTTGAATTACTTTATTATTGTCATCTGTTAATACCATTATTACATCATTAGGCACAAATGGAGCTATTGCTCTTGGGGACATTTCGAAATTAATATTGTTTGATGGTTTGATGTCCATGATTATAGACTTTGAAAACACTGTTTCGCTTGCAGATAATAAATTAAAATTCAAAACATCTGAGTTATCATTTGTTATTGCAAATGAAACAACTCCACTAATGTAATCATTAGCACCAATTGTTCCAAGCTCAATTGAATCAAATTCCTTTCCTGTTATTAATCTTGATCCAACCCCTTCAATTGAATAATCCTTTAATAGGATTGTTGACCCATTGCTTGTTAGATTAAGTGTTGCTCCACTAACAGGTCTTAAAAAATTAAGATTAAAATATAGTTTGTGAGCAGTGTTTGATTTTGGACTGTATTTATCAATAATATTTTTTGTAATTTTAGTTGATTCATTGTACATGTAAAAATTATAGCACACTGTTGAATCACAAAAATTAGATTGACCAGTAAATATTTGTGCTTCCTTTGTGTAGGCATATAATCCTTGCTTTGTTCCTGATGTGCTTGATTGTCCAAGTACATCATCCTGTGGATATCTTAAAATATTCCCCCCAGAATAATATTCTGCTCTGTAGTAAACAGGAACAGCAGTTGTTACAAGATCAGAAATTACTAAAGTTGCTTCAATTAAATAACTTCCAGTCATTGGAGAATCAACAGTTACATTAAACCATTTTGCATCTCTTGTTGTCTTGCTAGCTAAATCTGTTCCTTCTCCAAGACATGGAGTGTATGAAACAGAACCAGATATCTTATTTGTTCCAGCATTTATTTCTTTAATGTAAACATCATCCTCTTCAAGTAAATGTGTTACTCCATCACATTTATTTCCTGCACCTGTTCTTATATGTGCAACAACCTTTGAATAATTATTATTTACGTTTAATACAAATCTAGCTTTTACAGATTGACCAGGAGAAACTGAGGTAACCTGGTTTCCACTTGAATCATACAATCCAAGATATTCAATATTTGATGAATTAGAAACCTTTGGTAAAGTGAAATTTAATTTCAATGTATTGTTTGCTTCCTGTGAATATTTACCAGTAATAAACTTACTATCATAATTATTTATAACAAAGTAAACAATCTTGTCTGCTCTAACTCTTATGATTGTAGAACCATCAACACTAGTTGTTGTTCTTTTATTTTCTATTTCTCTATTATTATAAACATCATAAACTGCAATCTGTGTTGAGATTGGTTCAACACCATCAGTTATTGTTATATTATATGTAACCTCTCCAATATCCATTCTTACTTGTATTTCTGTTAATTCTCTTTCAACAATCATAAATGGACTTGATGGACTAGAAACATATTTTCCAGAAACTGCATCAACCTTATAGGTTTTTTGAGGATCAAGATTTGGAATTATAATTTTTCCAAACACATCTGCTGTTCCTTCCTTAACAACAGTATTTGATTCCATATCCCAAATTCTTACGGAAGCATACTCTACAGGTTGAACATCCTTGTCAACAACAGATATCATTACTCCTCTGAAAGTTTCTTGACTTATTCTTTTTAACTTAATTGTTTGAACAGCATCATTCTTTCTAATTCCTGCTTGGGTCTTAACTGTATAATCAGCATTATCAAAAGTAATTGTATATCCAATGTCTTCTCTTATTCCAAAGTTAACAAGACCATCTGCGTTTGTTTTAAAACTAGATAATTTTGTATCTCCCTTGAATAGAGAAACATCAACATTTTCTATAGCTTGATTTGTTTCTAAATCTACTATCTTTAGTTTAATTGTGCCAACAATATCTTTCTTTATTTTTATTGCAGGAATAATATTTATTCCTTCTAGTGCAACATCTATTTTAACTCCGTCAGCAGGAATAATTCCAGAATAAATTGCATCAGGATCTCTTACACCAACAGAATAGGTTCCAAGTTCAATTGAAGATAAATTTACAATTCCATTTGTACTTGTGGTTGCTTCTCCTGCTAGGAATCCGCTTCCATTATATAAACTAACAACAACTCCAGAAACAGGAATATTTAATTCCTCATCAAGAATAGAAATTGTAACATCTCCTCTTAGATTATCTCCTACTCCTTCTAAAAATATTTCTCCTGTTCTATTAAGATTATTAATTGTTAAATCATTTTCTTGAGTTGAATTATTATTCACAAAAGTAACTTCTAATTGACCACAATCAGAAGGAATATTATTAAGTGTGTAGCTTCCATCAACAACTGTAAAAGATTCTTTTATAAAATTAGAATTATTTGTACAGGTAACTGATTCTATTGCAATTGACGTTAATATTTGTTCACCAGTTGCTTTGCTTTTGAAATAAATTGTTTTTGAATAGGCTGCTACCTTTTCAGATAAATAAATTGTAAATGATTTATTACTGGTTGTAACAGTAATATCACTTGGAGTATCAATTAAATATTTTGAACCAATTAAAGATAATGAATATAAACCATTTTGCATTCCTTTAACCTTAGTAACCCCATAGGAATCTGTTGCTATTGATTTAATGGTTCCAGATAAATTAATATCTAAGCTTTGATTAGAAATTAGATTTTCAGAAGGATCCATGAAAGTGAAAACTAAATCATTGCTTGAAGAAGGAGCAGTAAATTGACCAGCAATTACTATTCCAAGTAAAACAAGGACAGCAAGGATAATTAGCCAGAATATTGCAAAGGTTGGTATTCCACGTTTTTCAAGTGGGTCAACAATTTTATAAAAATTAATTCCTTTCTTCTCCATTCTATCTAAGAAGTTAAAATATCTATCTTCCATTCTATGATAAAAAGCCTTTAAAGTCATATTCCTTCATATCCTCTAATATAGATTATATTATATATATTAAGACAATGATTAATTTATAAACTTTATCTTTAATGAACCAATTAAAAGTTTAACTATATATTTATATAATGTTCGTATATCTTTATATACCTTTTTATTAATGTTAATAAGTTAATAGGTTAGTTCTTTAATTATTTTTTCTAAAATCATTGAATTTATGGGCTTACACATGCTTGTCCATATTGGTTACTTGGGTCTCCATAGCTTTCACATTTCCATGGGTCTTCATCATCATCTGGAGATACATTAGGTGGGAAAGGAGCAATATAACCTGTGGTTGAATCAATATATGACCCTAATAATGGTCCAGGAAAAGTAAACTCAGTATAATTATCAATTAATCTCACATAGGTTTTTGGTGTATTATTTAAGATTGAATATCTAGGATTATTTTCTTGGAAAACTAAATCCAATTGAATACCATCAGAACCAAGTTCAAAACATTTTAGATTTTGGTTTAGATTATCTTGATTAAATAATAGTTTATTATAGGGGGGATTTGAATTTATTTCTCTTGCATAAATTCCTCTCTTGATTGATGAATCATAAAAAATTCCAAGTCCTCCTGCACTTTCAGATATTGAGTTAGGATAAAGTGGTTTAAAAACAACAGAATCAAAAGAATCAACTCCTGGTGATGGATCAGTTATGGTTTCTACTTTTTTTGTTATAGTCCCTGATCCATTGATACTTGCAGTGATCTTACTTATTACAATTGGTTTATGTGGATTTATTCCTGTATAATCTGGACCAAGTAAACCATCAGGAATCATTTGAAGAGATTTTGTAAAAGTAATTTGTTCTATATTTTCTCTATCAGATAAATTATTTGTAATGGTTCCTTTCACAAGTGAATTAAATAAATTATAATATTCAGTTGTGTCTTGAGCACCTAAATTATAATTAACTTTAGGAGTATATATCTCAAAAGCACCTGCACTTTTTACATCCGGAGCAGCACCATCTACTGGAAATTGAACATTACATAGCTTATCAAAACCATTCGAAGACGAAGTTTCAAAAAAGTTAGTTCTTGGACCACAGGTTCCTGGATCACAAACCCCAAGCCTTGCCTGCTCTAAAGTATTATGAAGAAGAGGATTAAATAATCCATAATCCAGAGATGCCTGGAATTCAGCAGGATTTTCAGAAGCCTCTCTTTCTGGAGAATATGCAATTCTTCTTGCAACCCTCATTGCCTGGAATCCTCTCCAGGGCATATATATTTTATAATATTGGCGAGCAAGAACTGGTCTTTGCATAACCTCATTATTTCTTTCTCTCTTAACAGTAATGGTTGGAAGGCTTTCATATTCTTCATCACTCAAATCAATGGTATTAAATGTTAAATAAAAGGAACCATTACATTTTTCTAAATTATCCTGATCACAATTAACAACATCAACTTTTTTTCCTCCCTTTTCAAACATTGATTCAACAATCATTGCTAATGCATTTTCATCAGAAGTAAAATTAACTCCAACTCCACTTCCTGTTCCTTTCGTATCAACTATAACCATATAACCAATAACACTTGGAGTGTATCTTAATTTAGTTAATAAAGTTTGGGCAAAGAATTGAGAAAATCTTCTTTCAAAGAAATAATCGTTTGCAACCTTATCAACAAATGAATCCCAATTAAGATCCATGTCTGCTCTTCTTAAAATAATTGTGTTGTCCTTTGAATTTCTATAGCTTTCCCAGTTAGCTCTCAATGACACAACAAATAAATTAAAAGCATCAGCTCTTGCAAGATCAGCAATTGTAATAATATCTGAATTGGATGATTGATCTTCAATCATTGATAAATAAGTATCCTCTGTTTTAACCATGTTGAATATTAAAATCAAGGATATAGATATGAGTAGTAGAGAGACTAGAGCTGTAAATAAACTAAAACCTTTATTATTTGAATTAAACATATTATATCTAACTATATATTATAAATTAGATTTATATAGTTATTGTATTTTAGAAAAAGATGAAATTTATAATTTATGAATAATTACAAACTTCATTCTTGTTTGTTATACAAGCAATTGCTTCTTGCTTTTTAGTATCATCAAGAGTTCCACTTGGTAAAATTATTTCTCTTAATTGATAGGTTGGATGTGCAACAAAGTATTCTTCTATGGTTGTATAAAAACTTACTTGATTATTATTTGTCCATCCACCATCCATAACCACATGCTTCTTTCCATCAAAATCACCAACGTATAAAACAACATGTGAGTATTGATCCTGAGTAAGCCCATGTGCTTGATTTGCTCCATCAATGTATACTCCAAGAATAGAACCAGGAATTAGATTATTATAGTTTAATGAGCTTAAGCTATAGGTTCCTAGGCTTTGATTTTTACTAGCAACAGTCCATGCATCTGGAGCTATGTTCCAATTATTTTGATAATTAAACATATCTATTCCTGCTAGTCTTGCAAACTTCAAACAATCTCCCTGATATTCTATTTTTCCAATATATTTTGATTTTATGTAATCATCAGAACTCGAGGATCTGGTTGGAAGAGCACCAGAAAAGTTTTTTGTACTTGTTGTTGTTCCTGTGGTAGTGGTTGATGTTGATCCAGAATTAATTAGGCTTGGAGCACCAGGAATCACACATGAATCAATTCTTGCATCATCTGGTATTAATGTGTTTCCTGTATATTTTTCAACAGTAAGTATGTACATTGCTCTCTGGCTTGCTTCTGTTTTGTTTGTTCCTGTTGGAACATTAAAATCAGGATTTTCACCAAGAGTAATCATGTACAATGTATTCTTATTAAAGGTTATGTTATCTCCAAGAACAATTGAATTAGAAAGCCCTGTTTCTCCAGTATCACTTAATACATAATCTCCAGCCATGTTACCCATGACTGTACAAACAACACCTCTTACTAATCCAGCACCAAAATTTGCCCATTTTCTTCCAGCACCAGGTTTTACTTTTAATGCAACATTTTCTCCACTTGTTGCTATGTTCTTTATATCATCAACACCCTTTACTGCATCATCACTTAACGCAACTGCTCCTGCTGTACGATCTATTGTTGCACCCTTTGTGATTAATTCTCTTGCGTCTACTAATTTCTTTCTTGCAGCTTCAAGTTCTGTTTTGTTTACTGTTAATCTTTTTACTTCCTTATTTCCACCAAATTGTTTCCACTTACTACCTTTCTCGATTTTTGCAATCTTTTCATCAATTAATTTCCCACTATCTTCTAATTTTTTGATCTGAATATCCATTTCTTTAACCATATCATCATATTCTGCAAGGCTCATACTATTTGTTGGAGCAACTGTTGGGGTTGTTGGAGTGGTTGGGGTTGTTGGTGTAGGAGCAACAGGTGGAACTGGAGGCACTACTGTTCCTGTTGTTTCAAATAAACGAACATCATCCACATATTTTCCAAATGTATTTGAAAATCTGGTTCTTGGATAAGTTTTTGGAATACCAGTGTGTTTTGGAACCATCTCACCATCTACAACTAATTTCTTTAGATCATCAAGATCTGCAGAAGATGCATTATTTATTGCACTCATATTAAATGTAGCATCTGCTTGCCCAGCAGAATTAATGAATTGGTTAACAAGGTCATTATATCTTATTGGACTTGCAAATAAAGGTGGCTTTGCACCATAACCATAGGTTGGATTATAACTATAGGGTGCATTAACATAGTTTGTAACTATTCTTGCATATTCATCTAAAGTACTTTTACCAACACCTTTGAACACAACATCTGCTCTAGTTACAACAGGACCTGGTGTAACAGGTGGAACTACTGGAGTTACTGGAGCTATTGGGGTTACTGTTGGAATTATTCCATTATATAGTGGTATTTTATCTGTTCCTAGTGGTGTTGCTGTAACCATCCTCTTTCCATCAAACCCACCTGCTGTTAATGCGCCTATTCCAGCAGAACCAGGAGTTAATGCATCTCCAACTCCACCAATTATTCCATTAAATAAAGAACCTATTCCATCAACTGCACCTTCAACAAGATGAGCATCCTTTCCAACTAACCATGCTAACAAATATTTATCTATTGCTTGACTAATACTCATATCTGTTGCAGTACTAACAAATATACTTATGGAAGGAATACCACATCCAATTCCACAATCAATTAAGATATCTTTTAACCATTTTGCTTGACCGAAAATAGGAATCCATGCAATTGCAGCATCCATTCCAGCAACACAAGCTCCACAAGCAAGCATACATGATCCACCATATATTCCTGCATTCTTCACAGCTTTTGTAAGTCTAGCATTTTTTTCTGCTGCCTGTGTATCAATTTTACAACCAGCTTTCTTATAATCAAAGAATAATCCTGCTTCAGGATATTCTGTATTGAATTTTATTAGAGTTTCACAAAATGTTTCTGTGTCTGTTGTGTTATAACTCTTGTTCCAATCTATTAATGCATAATAGGTATATGGAATATCAACTGGTTTCTTCTCCATCTTTGCAACTGTATTCTCTGCGTGCTTTAATATCTCAATTGGAGGAACACCACAGCTTGTAAATTTAATTTTTGCGATTGCCTCACGTTGTCCAAGTTTTCCTGAACTCACGTAAATGCTTTTTGCAGAAATTGAAATTTCCTTATCCACAAATTGATAGATCTCTGGAACTGTTGGCGCAAAGCAAACACTGAAGTTTGCATCCTTACCTTTTTCAAGCTCAAGTATTAAATTATTATCATATCTAGTTCCATTATACTTGAAATACACCTGAAGATTCAGAGGTGCTGTATAATTAACTTTAATGGTCTCAGATATTCCTGATGTTAAATTATAATCAACACAACTCTCACTTGTTGTTATCTTCATTAGCTTGTCATTGGATGGATTAAATTTCAAATCTCCAGCAGCAAGTAATTTCAAAATAAGTAAACTATCTCCTGTTTCATTCACACAAATGTCAGCCATGTCCTGCTTTGATAGGAAATTACCAATAACCCTAGTTGCATCAGAAACAACGTTATCAGGAAGCTTCTTCTTGTTATCAATTGCATACCTATCATTTATGTTTATCTCAATGGTTTCTGGTTTTGGATCTTTAGCAACAGTGCTATCAAGGTAATAAATTTTTGCAAGAGCATCTGGGTTTTCAGTAATAGCTCCAATCTTAATATCAAGCTTATTATTCTGTGATGAAAGAGAAGTTGTTTTTGCATATCTTAGTTCATCATTAAACACATTCTTAGCAACACCCTTACCAACATTTTCATCTCCTGTTAGAACAGTTAGCCAGGTGTTTGCTGGCTTTGATTTACTTAACTTTTTATCCCAAGGTAAATAGTTTAAAAAGTTTTCAACTTTCTTTATACATTGTGATGTTTCCTTATAGTCTTCAATTAATACAAAGTAATATGCTCTATCTGGGTATAGGTTTTCATAATCAGAAGCAATTATTCCATCAATTGTAACCTTATATCTTCCACAGCCCTTAAATCCAGAGCTTAGCATTATTGTATTACCTGATGCATAGGCACCATAGACATCACTAGGCATCTTATCAAATGGACTTGATTCAACCATGTAATTCTTAAATGAATAACTTGATTTTGTAAGTATTTCTCTTAATAAATCAGGACTAATAATATCATTCTGAAGATAGAACGTAAATTCCTGTGGTGGACTTTTTATGTTCCCTAGATTTGAGATTGCACAAAATCCTCTCTTTGCACTCTCTGTACATCCTGTTTGAATAACCTTGTTACCATAGTGAGCAGAGATTGATTGAACATTTTTAGATAATTCATCAATCTTTTTCAAGATTAATTCACTTGCAAGATATGCATCACAGTAACCATTCTCTCCAGTACATTCTGTGTTTGCAATAACTGGGAAAGTTAATGTTCTTACTTCATCACTCTTTCCACAAACTGGAACCTCAGCAGTTGTTGATTGTTCCATGTCAGTTAAATCATCTTTATTTTCTGAATTGATTGTGATTGACATAAGAACTGGCTCTGACTTAGCGTATTGTCCAGAGGTAGCTAACTGTCCAATAATGTTTACAGGCATTAGTGGTGAGCCTCCAAAGGTGTTTGCAGTAAATCTCATTGCATAGGTTGCTGTTCCGTTTACTGGAATTGCTGCACCCATATAGTTTCCTGAAACAGGGTAGAGCATTAGTGGATTATTTCCAAAGGTTTCTAGATAAAGATTATTACTCTTATCTATTCCTCTAATAATTATTGGTTCAGCACATGCATTAGTTAAAGTTATGTTTCTTGTTTTGGTTTCTCCAACATTTAGAGTATAATCAAGCTTGCTTGGAGCAAGTTTTATACAATTTGGAGAAGATATAATAAAATAAATACTTACTTTTGCAGTTATTGGTGTTTTTATTCCTGCTGCTTTTCCAGTAACTGTATAATACATATCATCTATTGTTCTTGCATTTATATTTATCTGGAATTTTAAATCAATTGGTATTTCCTTGTTTGGAAGTAATACAGCAACCTCTCTTGGATATTCAGTAACTCCTATATTTGATGAAACAATCTCAGGATATTTACTTAATTGAATATCTGTTATTGGAATGTTTCCAGTATTTCTAATCATGAATCTACTGGAGGTTATTCCAGGAGTTTGTTCATTTAATTGTGAGATAGGTACATAGATTACCTGAGGAGCAACCCAAAGTGCTTTAGAAACATCAAGCAGAGAAACATTAAGAGCAGTGTTTGCAACTGTGTAGTATGAGTTTCTCCAAATGATTTCATAGTTATAGGTTTTTACTTGTTTCTTATCATCAGGATTAATTATGTTAATAGTATATTCTGTTTCTTCTCCAGGAAGAATTATAATCTGTGTTAAACCAATATCAAGCTTATTATTTGAATTTGATTTTAAAGTTCTAAGCTCAGGAGTTATGATTAATGTTTTATCACAATTATTTTGAATTAATGCAGGGAAATTGTTTTCTGCACCAGCTGCAAGTCCAACATAGGTATCTATTTTTTCTGGCTTAATTACAAGACAATTATTTATTTGAAGTCCTCTAACAACCCTCACATTAATTAATTTAGAAACCTGTCTGTTTCCAAACAAACCATAGATTGGTATCTTACCACTAGCAACCTTAAATGTGGAGTCCTTAGAAACCATTGCTGTTGCAATGAACTCTCCTTCTCCTTTCTTAGCAAACCCAATTGGTCCTCTAACATCAATTGTTAGGGTGTCAACAGGATCTGTCCAAATCACATCCCCGATTGAAACATTTGAAATAACAAAATCACTTGTGTTTTTAAGTTTAAATGAAACAGCATCACTAACGTCATCTGTTCCTAGATTCAGAACAATCTCACTTGGTCCAGATAGAATAGAATCATCAGCAATAACAAGCTCTCTTGTGTATGGCACATAACCATGTGAACTAACAGTTACATAAATTTTGTTTACAACAAACTTATTAGTAATGGTATATTTTCCACTCTTTCCATTCACATTACTTCCCTTAATGGAAGTTATAAACTGTCCTCTATCATCATTAATTGTTATTAAAGCATTTTCAATTGAATTTCCAGTTGCTGAATCATAAACCTCTATCTTCAGAGGATCTCCATAGGGAAGAACAACATCAGGATTGAATATAACCCTAAGCTCACGCCTATCAAATATATTAAAACTAATCTTTTCTGATTGGGGATCAATTCCTCCTCCTGAATATTTAAAATTAATATAGGATACTCCAAGAGCCTTTGTTACAAAGAAGAAATAAACTTTCTTTCTTACTCCACCCTCAAGAACAATCTTATCTTTTGTAATTGTGAATTCATTTGCATTTTCTAGAGCATAACCTGATGGGAAAATCAAACTATCATTAGTAGAAACAAATGAAATAATTGGTAAAGTTGTGGATGTTTCTGCATCAATAACTATTTCTCTATTCTTTTCAGAGAATAAATTTAATTCAACTGCATAAATATCATTTGTGATTCCAAAGAATTCATCTCTTGTATACTTAATTGAGTTTGAATCAATAAATTGATAGGATACACATAAATCTTTTGTACAATTAAGAGGCACATCAAATAAATTAACCTCAACTTCCTTGGTTTCTGAATAAAGACCTTGTCTTCTTGAGTTTGAAAATACTTGACCAAGGGTTTCATCTCTTGGATCTCTGAAATAACTTCTATCAACAACATTCCATGCTCTGTATTTGAATTTTAATTTATAATTAACAAGCTCTGTTGCTTTTACTCTTATCTTTATTTGCTTTGATGAAAGTGATTGCTTATTAGTCCATTCCATTTCTAACCATTTGTTAATTTCACCCTCTGTTCCTAGATTAATAACATCCATTGATTGATTTCCAGGAATTGGTTCTGGATTATAGGTTGTAGAATATCTTGATCTTGTGGAATCAGATTGATAACCTGTTATTCCATAGGTCATGTTCTCAGAATCCATTTCTGAATCCTCACCAGCTCTTACGTGTATTCCTCCAGAGGTTGAACCTTCAGGGAAGATAACATCAAACACAAGGAAATAATCCTTATCTACTGCAATGTAATTTACTTTTGATCCTCTGTCATTTATAATTCCAGAAAATTCAATTATTGGATAGTTACCTATTGTCTTTGGCTTAACTGTTAGAGATAATAAATTTCCTTCTCCAAGAGACATACTTGCTGTGGTTCTATTTCCATTAACATCTGTATAATCAACTATATAATCATTATATCCTTTTGTTTCAAACATTACACTATCTGTATTAACATCTCCATCATAGAGAACAGTTCCATCCTTGGTTGTAATTGTTACGTGCCCATCAGTTATTCTTGAACCATCCTGATTTAATAAATCCAAAGTTAATAATCTTGAAGCATCATTGATTACAAAAATTAATTTATTTTCTTGAGTTTTTGAAATTGTAATATATTCGAAATCATTTAAATCTCCAACTCTTGCATAAACTAGGTATTGGGCGTCTACTTTCAGTGGAACAGAAACTCCACCCTGCATATCAGCAAGGAATTCTTCTCCATAGGGAACCTCAATTCCATTAGCAATCTCATACAATCTAATTCTTGCATTTGTAAGAGGTAGGTTTTTACCATCAACAACAAACACATAAAGAAGAGCACTATTATCAACAGTTATTTTTTCAAGTTTCATTTCTATTTCATTTGCATTTTTTAAAGAAACTAAACTATTTGAACAAAAGTAATCGCTTTTACAAGCAACCACATAAATATCAGAATCAACAACAAGCCCGGAGAAAGAAGCAAACCCAACAAAATCAGAATTAATTGAATTTATTTTTTGTCCACTGGTTGTGTAGAGAGTTACAATAGAATCATAGATTGGAAGAAGATCATCTCTGCCCATAACCTTTACATTTAGATTAGTTCCACCAAGTGGAAGAATAACTGTATAGGTTTCTTCAGCATTTAATATTCTATAGGATTTGTTTTCATCACTTGTAACTGTTCTATATCCTTCTTTTGTAACTGTGTATGTAATTGTTTCTAGCATATCAATTGCAAGAAGTGCTTTTCCATTCGCACTTATTGCTTCATCAATTAATGTTCCTTGTAAATTAAATACTTTTACGATTGCACCAGATAAAGGTTGACTATCCTTATCCACAACAATAAATGAAACTTTGCTTTTACCTTCAAAGAGAGCAGTTGATACACTTAACTTGACCTCCTGAGTTAGCAGATCATCATTCAATTGGAAATTTTGAATAGTTGTATCAATATACTTATCTGCTGAAATTATTAATGTCATGTTTTTATTTTGAGGAACCCCCAAAGTCAAGTTATAGGAAGCATCCATAACTCCAGATACTTCTTCCTCCACACCATTTATTGTATATCTAGCAATTGCATTTGCATTCGCAATGATTTTATTTGTTTCTGAATCAAGAACCCTAAGTCTCAATGTTCCAGGAACAATAACCTCATCAAATATGATTCTGATTGTTTGATCCTTTGAACTAATTAGTTCTTCCTGATACTTGTCCTGTTGACCTTCCTTGATTGCTGTTACCTTATAGGTTCTTCCCATCTTTAATTTTAATTTTAATACATCTCCATTATTTATAGTTTGAGAAAAAGTAGTTCCACTTGTTTGGTCCTTTAGAGTCACGTCTACATTCTGAAGTCCAACTCCATTTGGATCCTGGATTACAAAGCTTATGTTCATGCTTCCCTTTAATCCAAACACTAATAAAAATATAATTAAAAGAAGAATAACAAGAAGCATAGAACCCATTAGTGCGAAAGAAGGGATACCTTTAGAATCAAGATAATCATTTAGCTTATCAAGGGGAATTCCAACTCCAGAGATCCAGCTTGAGAATTGTTTATATCCATTCTCTGCTTTTGTATACACTTTTGAAAAAAAGTTTTTGGTCTCATTATCAGAGCTTGTATTTGCCTTTGTCTTTCCCATATCTTTATCTTCTCTTTATATTTTAAAGAATAAATATAATTTTCATTAATATATAATATAGTTATATTTATATATCTTATCTAAATTATGAAAGATAATAAATATACTAGAAACAAAAAGATATTTAAATATTAACTTTTTTCAATTAAAGAGATAATTACACAAATCTTAAAAAATAAAAAAAAGAAATTTCAAATTCAATTTGAATTTGAAACTCTTACTATTGCAACTATTGAAACAACTAATGCAGCTGGTCCAACGAATTGAACTAGATTAACAATTATTGATCTTAGTAAATCTCCAATAACTGGTAACGCATTAAGTGATGTGCTCATAGCAACAAGAGCAATTGCAGCAAGTAAAAACAAAGATATGTTTTTATCTTCTACATTTAATAATCCAACAAGAACACCTAAAATCATTAGTACAATAGCAACCCATGTTAGATTTCTGAAAGACGGAATAATTCCAAAAATGATTGCTATTAATATTCCTGCAAGAAAAGAAAATGCACCAAATTTTTGTAATTGCATATTTTTTCAAACCCCCTAAAGTTAGTTAAATATTATTTAATATATTACTCACAAAAAGTTTAAAAAGGAGAGTAAAATTAGATTAGTTCGATAAATATAAAAGTATTTCTTTAAAATAAAATAAGTGGCAGAAAAGAAGAAGGGCAAATTACACCTTCATTCTTTTATTTTTTGTAGTTTTATTTTCTATTTTGTTTCTTCTTTTTGGCAGAAAAGAAGAAGGAAAAGAAAGGTATTTTTCAATTGTTCTAGAGGGGGTTTAATAGGTAATCTATTACTCTATTTCACAATAAAATATACCTTCCTTCCTGCTTGTATTTTTGTTAAGTAGTTGTCTCTTGTAAGTTTGTTTAATCTCTGGGATGCTGCATTTGTTCCTTTATAATTGAAATGCTCCTGAATACCAACAGCATCAATCTTACCCTTCTCTCTTATGTATGATATTATTCTATCATCAACTTCTGGTAAGATATTATATCCCTCATTCTTCTTTTCTTCTCTTTCTCTAAGAAGTGAGCTTAATAACTCATACTTCTCCTGCATCTCCATAAGAATCTGATTTGTTTTCTTTCTTTCAGATAATAATTGATGCATGATTACTGAGAGGATAAGAGGATCCGCAAACTTTTCTTGGATCTGAATAATATCATTCAAACCCAACTCCTTAGAATCGCTCCCAAGAAGTAATTCCATGATCTCTTGTTTTGATTTACTTTGAATATAATCATTTTGTGTCATAGTATATCATGATTATGTCATGACGTTATTAAAAAGAGATCTGTTTAAGTTTGCTTAAAAAAAAGAGATTTTGGTTTGAAAATCAAACCAAAAGATAAGGTAATTAGACATAACTATAGGGGGAGTTAGCTAAAAACCAATTGATAATATATATAGTACTAAGGATTTATTAAAGAATTGAGTAAGGATATTGAATTTTTATTCTGTTTTGGGATGAAATCCAAAAAAAAGTGGTTTTAATGTATTTCCTCAACCTTAAAATCAAGAAATTTAGTTGGATTATTCGTAATATCCATCTCAAGAATAGAAATTTCTCCTTTAAATTTATCTGCTTTCTCAATTATTAACATTATATCTGGAAATAACTTGTTTTCTTTGTTTTTCTTCACAAATTCAGATATAGGAGCAAATCTATATTCTCCTTCAATACTATTTTCAATTAGTTTACCTTCAGGGTTATCAAAAAGAACAACAAATTGAGCAAAATGAGATAATGGAGTCTCATTTTCTTTTGTTCTAACATTACTTATTGCAATTATTTGTCCATCTCCACACAAACCAGTTTCCTCAAGAAGCTCTCTCTTTGCTGCATCTAGAATCTTTTCAAAGAAATCAATCTTTGCTCCAGGTAAACCATAGAAATCATAGAAAGGTTCCTTTAATCTATGATACAATAAATATTCTCCATCACGTCTAACAACAAGAAGAAGAGCAAGAAATGGTTTTTTTCTTTGCTTTCCTGTTTTTCCATCCAGTTCTGATTCTAAATGCTTTCCTTTTATTGTTAATGAGTATTTTTTAGTTTCGTCCTTTTCAATAAACCCATCTTCAATTAGTTTATTTAGATGATAGGTAAATTCATTTGATGGAATATCTATGCTTGAATCATATAAATCAGTAAAAGATGATTTTGGATAATGAATTAGATGACTTAATATTTTTTCTTGAATATCTTTGGTCATAAATAGATATTGATTAAAACTATTTAAAAAATAGTTACTCAAAAAGATTTGAGTAAAGAAACTAGAACATTCTTCCTTCTCTTCTTTGTCCTCTTAATCCAAAGATCTTTGTTCTTTCAAAGATGTTTGTCATGATTCGCTCTATCTCATTCTCCTTAAGACGAGATCTTATGTCTGCTTCAACCAAAGGAGCAGGATAAACATATTGTTTATTGTGAGAAGAGATACAGGAAAGAGTTGAAACAATCTTTTCTGTATATTCCTTTAGACTTAATCCATACTCTGGAAAATAAATAAACTCTAATCTTAGAGGATAATCAAAATCAGAGAGCTTTAGGTAAACAACATATAGATTCTTGGTTATATTTTCAGGAAAATCCCTTAGGATAGGATGATCTTTAGCTTTTTTACTATAAAGCATAATTCCTGTTCTTTCTCCTTTCTCAAGAAGAGAAGAAATTAGGTTTGAATCATAAATAATACTATCAACTTTCTTTTCAATAATTTCTTCATTGTTTATAAAATTAAAGAATCTATCAGCTCTACAATCTTCAATAACTCCAACTAGAAAAGCTTTTTTTTCTCTTGCAAGATCATAGAGTTTAAAGAATTTATTTAAAAGATTATTATAATCATCATATAATTTTGATTCCTTTCCTGGTCTTGTTATATATTGGGGAATAATTGAGCCATCAAGGAGAAGAAAGTCAAGATTTTTTTCTTTTTCTGTTTTGGATTGTCCAAGAATTTCAGTAGAAAGAGATAATTCTTTATTTAATCTAAGAATGGATGTATTGTAGAGAACCTCTTCAATCTCAAGAGCAGATGTTGTTAAATAAGGTTTAGCTAGATTATATGCTTGAGGGAAATACTTTGTAGAAGAGAGTTTATTATCTTTGTAAGAAAAGATAACTCCAACCTCTTTAATTATAGTAATTGAACCAAAGTTAAGAGCTTTAGAAACAAAACCAGAGTCCACTCCTGCAATCCTTAAGTTATTTGAAGAAAGAGGACTAATCTTTTCAATAATCATTTCATCTTGATTATAGGGATTCTTTTTCTTTCTAAGATCTGTTTTCTTAATCTCATTAACAATAACTTGGTTTCTTTTTGTTGTTTTTTCAATAAGTTCAACAATCTCTAGAATTTCATTTCTTCCTTGCATATTTTTTCTTCTTCTTGGTTTTTTTCTTAAGAAATTCTTTTTCAAGACCTAGTTCTTTTATTACTTCATCAAAAGGAATGCATTCTATCAGGTATATTAATTTTTATTTGAGCCATCTAATCACCAACTCTTTGATTGTTTATACCATTTTTCATAATCTTTGTGCTTACCAATAAAATAAATTTTAATTATTTTTTCATTTTCAAATACTTTATATCCTATTCTGTATTGCCCAACCTCTTCAACGAAAAAATCACATCCAAATTCAAGATGTCTTCTTTGTTTATCCTCTTGTAACCTATTTAATTTCTTCCAAACTCTATCAATTATATCTTTAGATAACGTGTCTAATGTATCAAATACATCTGGGTTTATAATTACTGTATACAATTAATCATCTTTTTGGGATTTTTTCTAGATCAGGATACCTTTTAGCCATATCATCCAATGTATACCATTTTGTGTTTATTTTTTTATCAATATCCTTTAGTACAGCTAATATCATTTTTTTATCTTCTTCAGTATCATCTTCTATATTATTTGAAAACTCTCTTGTGTTTTCCTTATGCAACTCAATTAAACTCAATCTTATTGCCTCTGCACCACTATTCACATAACCTTGACCCAATAGTTCATTTACTATTTCATTCTGCTTACTTTTAAGTTCAATTACCATTTCACTCATTTTTCATCTTTCCCTTTCTTCTTTTTTACATGTGTTTTTTTAACAATGTATTTAATTTTTGTTTTAGGTGATGAAATAACACCTGGTTTCTTTTTATCATAAGCATATCCTGTTTTTGGATGACATAGATATTTTTTATATAATACCAATAACCCAGCTCTAACAACATCTGCTTTTGTTTTATAATATCCATTCTTAACATAATAATCTAAAATTTCATCATGCTTTTTATCAAATCTTACATGTACCTTTACCATAATAACTCTCCAAAAATAAGCTATAATTAAACTAGATTCAAACAATTTATAAAGGTATGGATATGGGGTATAATTGGGATATAGATAAAATAAAGAAAAAGAAAGATAATAGTTTTTTTCCCTTCGGCTTTCTTACAAATGAAAAAGATTTTTACATAGCTTCTAATCTTTTTATTCTCTCTTGGATTGGTGGATGAGTTGAAAAAAGATTCCAAAAGCTTTTCTTCTTAAAAGGATTAGAAATATATAAATGAGCTGTTCCTTCGCTTGCATCCTTAACAGGAATGCTATTTTTATCTAGTTTCCTTAAAGCATTTGCTAGCCCCTGAGGATATCTTGTAAGCCTAGCACCAGATGCATCAGCTAAATACTCTCTTTTTCTTGATATTGAAAATTGAACAAGCATAGCAAAGATTGGAGCTAAAATAATAAACACAAGCGCAACTACAAGTATAATCCAATTTGAATTACCTCTATCATTTCCTCCAGATACAGCTCCAAAAATAATTCCTCTTAACGCAAAATCAGAAATAATTGAAACAAATCCAAATAGAATTGAAACAATTGTCATAACTTTTATATCTCTATTTGCAACATGTGAAAGTTCATGAGCAATAACTCCTTCAAGCTCCTCCCTATTCATGATTTGTAAAAGCCCAGTGGTTACAGCAACTGATGAATGAGAAGGATCTCTTCCAGTTGCAAATGCATTTGGTGAAGCATCATTAATAATATACACCTTTGGTTTTGGAATTCCAGCAGCAATTGCTAATCCTTCAACAGTATTATGAAGATAGATATACTTTTTTGGATCAGCTTCAATTGCTTTACTTGACCAGAGAACCATCTTATCTCCTGCATAGTAACCAATTAAACCATAGAGGATAGCAATAACTCCAGCAATGGTAAGAATACCATAGCCAACAAAAGAAAAGATTGCTTTAAGTGCGATAGCTATTAGGAAGATTAAAGCAAAGAAAAGAAGAAATAAAAAATAGGTTTTAATATTGTTATTTCTAATTTCGTTATGAAAATCTATTCTTTCTGTTTTTTCTGGAATAGCTTGTGCTTCAATCTTTGATTTTTGATTAGTTTCAACCATATTAATTCACATATAATATATTTATTAAATTAAAAATCTTATAATAATAGAAGAACAAAGATAATTTAAAGATAATTGTTTTTGGAAGATAAAGTTATATCCCACAGGATTCTTTTAGCAAATTATATGTCTCTTGAATTTGTTTTTCTCTATCTTCATCAGATAGATCTTCAGGAATTGTTTTAACATCCTCTATATCAAGTATTACTTCATCTTTATTAATTGTTTTATTTATTCCTAAATTAGCTAGAATCCTATCTATTGCATATTTAATTTTATCTGAATCATCTTTAAATTCAGGAAACTTTGGTTGAGTAGGTAAAGTTCCATAAAATCTATGATTTGCTAAAAAACCTGGTTTTCTATTGTGTCCTGTCATAAGATAAACTGGTTTCTCATTCATATAGCAGGAAAAAACAAATCTACCATTTGAAAAATTATATTCTTTATAAAATAAATCATTAATTGTATAAACATTAAATCCAAAACCTCTAAATATAGGAAACTCTATATCTGTATTTAGTTCTGCCCAAAGTATATATTTTCTTAATGAATTAAAGTTAGTTACTTCACCTAGATTTAGTTCTTTTAGATAGGTTAAATCTAATGATTGTTTTAGAGTAGGATCTCTTCTTCTTGAGATAAGTGCATCAAGAACTAGATTATATAGTTCTGGTGATGTTTCTAATTTTTTAAAGGATAGTAATTGTAATAGTTGAGCTAACATAAGCTCATGATAACTATCTATGTTTTGTTTAATAGCTGAAAATATATCTTTTTTAAATGGATAGAGATTAGGAAGAACATAAACTACACTTGTTGGGTATTGATCCTTAACACCATAGATATTTAGATCAATTAAGGAGGTTGCAAGTTCAAGTAAGATTTTTTCTTTAAATTCAATATTATTTATCTCAATCATTATATATAATATATATTGAATAGTTTAAATAAATATGGGTATTAAGATAAAAAATAAAAAAGAAAGAATAAGTTAGTATACTACTTACCTTTTATCCATTTGACTTGAGGGCATTGGTTCACAAACATCTCCAAGATTTTTCCAAACTTTAATATGCACGTCATCTGTTGCCTGGGTTGCTGTTCCTGAGTCTGTTGCAGTAACAGTTAGTTCATGAATTCCTGAACAACCTAGGTAACCTAGACTCATTGATTCAGGAGTTGCACTAAATTCACACTCAGTAGAAATAATATCTGCATTACTTTTTGTCCAAACACAACTTACAGTGCCTGTATTGTTATTCATATTAACAGTAAAGTCAATTGGATTAGTATATTTATACCATTTATTATTTTTTGGGTAAGTAATATATATATTGAATGGACCTGCTTCACTTTGAAGGTATGCAAGTACATTGTACCCGCTTCCTGATAGGGCTTGAACCTTAACTCCAGTATCCTGGAGACCAGTATAGGCACGAGAAGTTGTATCCCACAATAGATTAGGTGGATCTAATCTTTCAATATTATCAAAAGTTCCAAAATCCGGAATATTAGGGAAATAATCCGACCATTCTGTAGTATATAAATCCATAGAATGTAAATTTTGATTATTACTAAAATCTGCTAAAGCATTTTGTTCAAATACAATTCCTGGATGGCTGAGTGTATCATCATACATATTCATATCCGCATCAAACATTACTGAATTTGTTGGATATTGATCTTCAATATATTGTTCATCAACATGGTATATCTCTAATCCACCATTTAAATTATAGATTTGACCAATAAATCCACCAAATAACCATTTATCTTGATTGTAATTAGATCTATATCTATTTGCAACTAAAAAATATTCTCTTGTATTCATTTTTGAATTATCTCGTAAAATATATGCTCCATTTGGAAAGATATCTATTGATGGAAGAGTATAATTACCAGACATAGAACCATCTATTACCGTAGGTTCTATCCAACCAAAAAAGTATCTTGACCATAAATCAAAGTTGATTGGTTTTTGAGGATGACTTGCACCAGATTGAACCATCATTGTTATATCCCCTAACCCATTTCCAACTTGTGCACCATTTGCAGGGTTTATTTGATATAAGTCTGGAAGCCCTAGAACATGAGCAAATTCGTGAGTTGCAGTTAATACTCTACCCCTACAATCTGTTGGATAATTATTATTTTGAATAAAATTAGAGTTACATATATTTGATGGTATCTTTTCTGAAATAATTGCTACATTTCCATAATACATACCTTGGATTATATAAGATGTGGATAAATTGAATATTCTTGCTTGATTTCCAATATTTCCTGGACCTGCATCATTAAGTGAATAACCAGCATGTAACATTATAACCCCATCTATTCTTCCATCATTATCAGAATCATATTGTGTGAAATCAATTGCATTTGGACCTGTACCAAATAAATTCATTGTATCAAGTAAAAATTGAAATGCATTATTTCCTGTCCCATACCAAGTATAGCTGTGAGCAGTTAATGTTCTCCAATCATAAATATCATAGGTAATATCTAAATCCCCATAGGATTCATGGTAATAATATCTACTTACACTTGTTCCTCCACCATTCAAATAATAATTTGAATTGAATTGGTCATCAAATACACTTGATGAAATGGTATTTGGAAAATCCGCAAATTCAACTAACAGAACAGGAATGTGATAACTTCCGGTTAATGGTGCGGATCCATTTAAGTTAACTACAGTTGATCCATCAGTATTTTTAGGTTGTTTTATATTTTTTATATATTCAACTACATCAAAACCAGGAGTATAGCCAATATCACCATACATTTTGTCTGGTAAATAGGATGATGGTGGAAGATTATAATTTGGATCTTCAGGATTATCAATTACTAATGGATCTGCTTTTCCTGTAATCACAGGAACAGTATCAATGGTTGTA
>Ga0268276_1000608_pt1 | contig 40662 bp, 37 predicted proteins | sample saktaG_4_FD_190145 | JGI IMG/M metagenome (GOLD analysis project Ga0268276, IMG submission 190145) | Saline water microbial communities from Sakinaw Lake, British Columbia, Canada - sak_2010_1_5_45m | ecosystem: Environmental > Aquatic > Non-marine Saline and Alkaline > Saline ...
TTTTATTCTTTTCAGAAGTACAATTTTTTTACTAAACCGCCATAAGGAGTAAAAATTATTTAAAGCCGCTTCAGGCGTATCCCTCGCAAGGTCCGCCTGCTGAAGAAAAGTTTTATCGAGCTGCGGTGAAAATAATCATATAGGGGTGAGTGATGCAATTTGAAAAGTCGGATAGATTGAAGAAATTGCCGCCGTATCTCTTCGTAGAGATAGATAAGGCGAAGAAGAGGGCGCGCGATGAGGGAAGAGATATAATCGATCTGGGCGTAGGTGATCCCGACATACCGACGCCGAAGTTCATAATCGATGCGCTGGCGAAGGCAGTAAAGGATCCGGCGACACACAGATATTCGCTCGACCAGGGGATACCGGAGTTTAGGAACGCCGCCTCAAAGTGGCTAAAGAAGCGTTTCGGCGTTGACCTTGATCCCAATACTGAGATATATCCATTAATAGGTTCTAAAGAGGGTATCGCGCATATACCGCTGGCGTTCATAAATCCCGGCGACGCAGTATTGGTGCCCGACCCATGCTATCCGCCTTACCGCTCAGGTACGATATTTGCCGGCGGCGAGATCATCTATATGCCGCTCCTGGAGAAGAACAAATTCCTGCCCGACCTAAGAGAGATAAATCATCATCTTTTGCACAAGGCGAAGATGATATTCATAAACTATCCTAATAATCCCACTTCCGCCGTCTGCGACAAGAAGTTCTTAAAAGGTGTCGTAGATTTTGCCAAGAAGCATAATCTGATAATATGCAGCGACACGGCCTATTCGGAGATAACATTTGACGGCTACAAGGCGCCGAGCATATTTGAAGTGGACGGCGCTCTGGATGTAGCGGTGGAGTTCCATTCGCTTTCGAAGACATTCAACATGACTGGCTGGAGAATAGGATTTGCCTGCGGCAACGCCTCGATAATAGAGGGCCTGGCAAAGGTTAAGAGCAATATCGATTCGGGGATCTTCTCGGCTATACAGAGGGCAGGCGTCGTAGCTCTGGAAAATTACGACAAGCATATCAGGTCGGTAATAAAGATATATCAGGCCAGGCGCGATATTCTTGTCAATGGCCTTAATTCTTTGGGGCTGCATGTAGAAAAGCCGAAGGCGACTTTTTATATATGGGTGAAGGTGCCGGCGCGCTATACGTCAGCGACGTTCGCGCAGACGCTGCTCGATAAGTGCGACATAGTAGCCACTCCCGGCAACGGATTTGGCCGGTATGGAGAAGGATATATACGCATGGTCGTTACGGTCGATAAGAAGAAGATCAAAGAAGCGATCGAACGGATCAGGAAAAGATTGATTTAGATGGCGGTCTGTTACATAGGTCTTGGTTCTAATATCGGCGATAGGCGGAAGTTTATCGACAGCTCGATCGAGGAGCTCAGGAAGGTCCCGGGGATCAGCGTAACGCGCCTCTCCTCGATATATGAAACTCTCCCGGTGAGCGATATACCTCAGGAGAAATATTTGAATGGCGTCATTGAAATAGAGACGGATATCGGCCCGAGATCTTTACTAAAAGAGCTGGTCAAAGTAGAAGAGCGTTTGGGGCGCAAGCGGACGGTCAAGAACGCTCCTAGAGAGATAGACCTCGATATTCTTTATTACGGTGACGAGCGTCTTAACGAAAGAGATATTGTGATACCACATCCGAGAATAGCTGAGAGAGAATTTGTTCTAAAAGGCTTAAGAGAATTGGGAATCCCGCCCCTTTGGCGTAAAGTAGCTAGGAAATAGATTAAATATAATGAACAGGCAAAACAAAATATGATAGGCTTGAAAAATAATAAATTTGCCAAAGGGGCGGGATGAAGACGATCGAAAATATCTCAAGGATGTTGACATTCGTAAAGATGATGAGGAGGGAGGGCAAGTCCATCGGCCTCGTCCCCACAATGGGCTATCTTCATGAAGGCCATCTGAGCCTTGTCAAGGCGGCGAAAAAACATACGGATGTCGTGATCATGAGCATATTCATAAACCCCCTCCAGTTCGGCCCCAAAGAAGATTTCGAGAAATACCCGAGAGACCTGAAACACGATGAAGAGGCGGCGCGCGAGGCGGGCGTGGATGTTATATTCTATCCCTCGCTCAAAGATATGTATCCGGAGGGCTATGCCACTTATGTTACTGTAGAGAAGTTGACGGGCAACCTTTGCGGCGAATCGCGTCCCGGACATTTCAGGGGAGTTGCCACGGTGGTGACAAAGTTATTTAATATAGTGAAGCCTGAGGTCGCCTATTTCGGGCAGAAGGACATGCAGCAGGCCATGATGATAAAGAAGATGGCCTCCGATCTTAATATGGATATAGATGTGAAGATAATGCCGGTAGTCAGGGAGAAGGACGGCCTTGCCATGAGCTCGAGAAATATGTATTTGAGCGATGCCGAGAGAAGGGATGCCGCCATGATCTATCAATCGCTTAAAAATGCCGAGATGCTTATAAAGAACGGCGAGCGGGACGTCAGGAAGATAATAAGGGCCGTAGAGGATATGATAAGATCCAGGCAGTCGGCCAGGATAGAATATGTAAAGCTCGTAGATGCCAAAGACCTAAAAGATGTGAAGACGATAACCGGTGAGACCGCGCTAGCGGTCGCCGTATTTTTCGGAAAGACTCGGCTTATTGACAACATAACACTTATGGTGAAGTAGATGACTACGCATTTGCAGGATAAGGACGATATAAAGTATAACGAGACATTAAAGAAGAAGATTGCCAAGTTAAAGAAGAAACGGAATGCGGTCATCATCACCCATAACTATCAGCGTGATGAAGTCCAGGATATAGCGGATATAAGCGGCGATTCTCTTGCGCTCGCTCAGGCCGCGGTAAGGACGGATGCCGATGTAATAGTATTCTGCGGTGTGCATTTCATGGCAGAGAGCGCCTCTATATTGAACCCGGGAAAGATAGTTCTATTGCCGGTGGTAGAGGCTGGGTGCCCGCTGGCCGATATGGTGACGCCCCAAAAGCTGCGTGCCGCCAAGAAGAATCATCCTGACGCCGCGATAGTCTGCTACGTAAATACGAGCGCCGAGGTTAAAGCCGAAAGCGACATAGCGTGTACTTCAAGTAACGCGGTAGATGTAGTAAGGTCGCTTAAAGAGAAAAAGGTAATATTCGTGCCGGATAAGAACCTGGGAAGATATGTCCAGAGCCAGGTTAAAGACAAAGAGATAATACTGTGGGAGGGCTTCTGCCCGACACATATAAGGGTACAGGAAGAGGACGTTATCAATATCAAAAAACTCCATCATGCGGCGGAGTTTATAGCTCACCCCGAATGTAATCCGGAAGTTCTGGTGCTGGCCGACCACATATGCTCCACAGGCGGGATGTTCACATACGTGAAGCAGTCGAGCGCCAAAGAGTTTATAATCGGCACGGAAGCCGGTATGTTATATAAATTACATAAAGAGAATCCGGACAAGAAGTTCTACCTGCCCACTCAGAATCTGGTATGCGCCAATATGAAGCTGATAACGCTTGGATGGGTGGCGCACAGTCTGGAAAAGATGGTTTATGAAGTGAAGGTTGCGCCCGAAGTGTGTGAGAAGGCCTTGAAGACACTGGAGAAGATGCTGCGCGTTACAGGCGAAAAGAAGAGCGCCGCTATATCAGGATATTAGTAGAGTATAGCGTATTGAGTATTGGGTATTGTGCAAAAAATATACGTAATACTCTATACCCAATACGCAATACGAGAGATGGTAAATCTTATGCGCAAGATTAAAGTAGGGATAATAGGATGCGGAACGATAGGATCCCAGATGGTCCGTGCCTGTCAAGCGGAGCTAAAGAGCTCCATAGATCTCGTAGGGGTATGTGATCTCGTCGAAGAGAAGGCGTTGGCTCTCCAGAAGTCTCTTAAAGGGAGTGCGCCTCTTTTAAAGCTCGACGATCTGGTAAGAATGTCCGACCTGATAGTAGAGGCGGCGGGGGCTAATATCTCGGCAGATATATTAAAAAAAGCGATAGACGGCAAAAAGGACGTTCTTATAATGAGCATAGGCGGGCTTATCGGCAATGAAGACCTGTTGGATAAGGCTGAAAAGTCCGGGATCAAGGTCTATCTGCCGAGCGGAGCGCTCTGCGGTATAGATGGTTTAAAATCGGCTTCGGTAGGAAGGATAGACTCTGTAACGCTCACCACTCGAAAACCCCCTAAGGGATTAGACAAGGCCCCATATATAACAAATAATAATATAGACCTCTCCTCGATAAAAGAGGAGACGGTTATTTTCGAGGGGACCGCTATCGATGCGGTCAAAGGATTCCCTCAGAATGTTAACGTGGCGGCCATTCTCAGCCTTGCGGGCCTGGGCGCAGCCAATACGCGCGTCAGGATAGTTACATCGCCTGATTACACGAAGAACATACATGAAGTTGAGATAAAAGGCGAGTCAGGTAATATTACTACAAGGACGGAGAATCTCCCGTCAAAAGTTAATCCGAAGACGAGCCAGCTCGCCGTCTTCTCAGCCATAGCTACATTAAAAGGGGTCGTTAAAAACGTACGTATCGGAACATAAAAAAATGAGAGATCTGACAAAGACAGGCGCATACATATCTAACAGGATAGGTAAGGCTATCGCCGATTATAATCTGATAAAGGATAAGGATAAGATACTTGTTGCCGTCTCCGGGGGTAAAGACAGCCTCTCCATGCTGAAATTATTGAATGAGAGGCGAAAGTGGGCGCCGGTAGAGTACAAACTTTTCGCGGCGCACATAGAGACCGACTTCAGATGCGCCGGATGTGTACATACCAGGGAATTGAAAAAGATATTTGAAAGTTACGGTATTCCATATTATTTTGAGAAGATAAAGGTAAAGGACAAGAAAAAAGCGACGTCGTGTTTTTGGTGTTCATGGAACAGGCGCAAGGCTCTTTTTATGCTCGCTGATAAGCTGGGCTGTAAAAAGATAGCTTTTGGCCACCATATGGACGATATAACAGAGACGCTTCTCCTGAATATGTTCTATCATGGAGAGTTTTCAGCCATGAACCCAAGGCAGGAATTGTTTAAAGGAAAGATCGTTATAATAAGGCCGCTCTGTTACGTGGCAGAGGACGTTATAAAGAAATTTGCCAAAGAGTCGAAATTTCCAAGCCAGCTCTGCAGGTGTCCCAATGCGCAAACTTCGAAGAGACGCATGATGAAAGATTTTATAGGCAAGGTTGAGAAAGACTGCTCCTATGTGAAGATGAACCTCTTCAAATCCATAGGCAGGGTGAACAAAGAATACACACAGGTCAAGGAAGTTGATTTATAAATATAATTTGAAAGGAGGTGAATTCAATGGCACATAAGAAGGTTGCAAAGGTAGGGATAAAGAGGAAAAAAGGATATCTCTATTACGTCGATAAGAAGGGTAATGTCGTCGAGACTAAGATGGCGAGGGGCAAGTCTAAGGGCGGCGGCGGTAAGGTTATCGCTAAACCCGGCGTAAAGAAAGAGAAGGGATGTCTCTATTTCATCGATAAGGCGGGCGATGTATCGTGCGCTAAGATGTTAAGAGGCGGTAAGAAGAAAAAGAAGTAATAACAAAAAAATGGGGACAGATGCCATTTTTGTTGGTATCTGTCCCCGATTTTCACAATACATATGGTAAGAGATTCTATAACGATAAAGGGCGCGAAAGAACATAATCTCAAAAATATTGACCTCGAGATCCCCCGTGATAAACTTGTAGTAATAACGGGCCTCTCCGGTTCCGGAAAATCTTCATTAGCATTCGATACCATATATGCCGAGGGGCAGCGCCGTTACGTCGAAAGCCTGTCCAGTTACGCCCGTCAATTCCTGGAGCAGCTGCAAAAACCCGACGTTGAGTATATAGAAGGCCTGTCGCCTGCGATAAGCATAGAGCAGAGGACCGCAGGATCCAACCCACGTTCCACAGTAGGCACCCAGACTGAAATTTACGACTATCTAAGGCTCCTCTATGCCAGCATCGGAAGACCGCATTGTCCAAAATGTAAAAAACCTATAACGCGCCAGACGTCCCAGGAGATAGTAGATCAGGTGATGCGCGCTCCAAAGGATTCAAAGATAATCATTCTCGCTCCGGTAATAAAAGGGAAGAAGGGCGAACATAAGGATATTCTCCAAAAGGCTAAGAAGGATGGATTTGTAAGGGTCAGGATAGACGGAGTGATCTATGAGCTCGAAAGATCTGTAGCGCTGGATAAGAATAGAACGCACACTATCGAGATAGTAGTCGACAGGCTTATTTTAAAAGGCGAAGGTATCCGCAAACGCCTGACGGACTCCATAGAAACCGCCCTGGAGATAGGTAAGGGCCTGATAATCGTAGCCGCGGATAGAGATACTCTGTATAGCGAGCTATATGCGTGCATAGGCTGCGGAATCAGCTTGGGCGAGATAGCGCCAAGGATATTTTCATTCAATTCACCTTACGGAGCATGTCCTGTATGCGACGGGCTGGGCAATAAGATGGAGATAGATCCGGAGCTGGTCATATCGGATAAGTCGAGGCCCGTCATAAGCGCCGTCGATGCATGGAGGCGCGGAGGAAAAGGTTTATATCTATACTATAGACGCCTTCTGCGCTCGGTTGCCCGCGAATATGGCTTTGATGTGGAGACACCTTTTAAAGACCTCCCTAAGGATGTCAAAAAAATGGTACTTTACGGCGAGATAGAAAAAGGCCGGGACGGTTTTGAAGGGGTCGTGCCGAATCTGGAAAGGCGGTTCCGCGAAACTGAGAGCGAATTCATAAAGACCGAGATCAATAAATATATGTCCGTACAGCCCTGTCCGGAATGTAACGGAATGAGGCTTAAGAAGGAGAGCCTCTCAGTTACTATAGGCGGTAGGTCCATCGCCCAAGTCTCCGGGGAGTCGATAAAGGCTATGAAAGAATTTTTATCCGGACTTAAACTGACCGTAACCCAGGACGCGATAGCTCATCAGATCCTGAAAGAGATCAACGCACGGCTCTTGTTCATGATAAATGTGGGCCTCGATTATCTCACTCTCGACAGACGGAGCTACACACTCTCCGGAGGAGAGGCTCAGCGCATAAGGCTTGCTACGCAGATAGGTTCAGGCCTGGTCGGGGTAGTATATATTCTGGATGAGCCCAGTATAGGGCTGCATCAAAAAGACAATTCAAAGTTACTCGACACGCTGATAGCTTTAAAGGACCTGGGCAATACCCTGATAGTGGTAGAGCACGATGAAGCCACCATAAGGAAGGCCGACCATATCATAGATCTTGGTCCGGGCGCCGGAGAACATGGCGGCAGGGTGCTGGTGAGCGGGACGCTTAAAGATGTGCTCGATTCCGAGGAGTCTCTGACCGGAAAATATTTGAGGGGAGAGCTCAAGATAAAGATACCCAAAAAGCGAAGGCCTTATTCCAAGAGAAGAGAGCTCAGGATAATAGGCGCCCGGGAACATAATCTGAAGAATATAGATGTTGAGATACCTCTCGGGCTTTTTGTCTGCGTTACGGGAGTATCCGGTTCGGGCAAGAGCACTTTGGTGGACGAAATATTGTTCAAAGCGCTGGCAAAGAAACTCTATAGATCGAAAGAGAGCCCGGGATCCCACGAAAGAATAGAGGGCGCAGAGCTTATCGATAAAGTGATAGTAATAGACCAGTCACCCATAGGGAGGACTCCGCGTTCGAATCCCGCCACCTATACCGGTGCGTTCGCGCCCATCAGAGATATGTTCGCCAGGCTGCCGGATGCGAAGGTCCGCGGCTATAAGCCGGGGAGATTCAGTTTTAATGTTAAGGGCGGCCGGTGCGAAGCCTGTATGGGAGACGGCATAAAGAAGATAGAGATGCATTTCTTGCCCGATATATATGTGCAGTGCGAGATCTGTAAGGGTAAGAGATTCAATGAACAGACGCTCGACGTAAAGTATAAGGGGCTATCGATAGCCGACACGCTGGCCATGTCCGTAGAGGATGCGCTCTCTCTATTTGCAAATATACCATCTGTCAGAAATAAGCTAAAGACGCTTAACGATGTAGGCTTGGGGTATATAAAATTGGGCCAATCCGCCACGACGCTTTCTGGCGGTGAGGCGCAGAGGATAAAACTCGCGACCGAACTGGCGAAGACATCAACCGGCAGGACATTCTATATACTGGACGAACCTACCACAGGGCTTCATTTCGCGGACATAGATAAATTGCTGGAAGTTCTTCATGCGCTCGTCAGCCAGGGCAATACAGTGCTCGTCATAGAGCACAACCTTGACGTGGTGAAGACCGCAGACTATATAATAGATCTCGGTCCCGATGGCGGGGATGAAGGGGGCGAAGTCGTAGCTAAAGGAACTCCTGAGGAGATCGTAAAAAACAAGAGATCGTATACGGGACAGTATTTGAGGGAAGTATTGGGATGATTTCGTCCGGCGTAGAGCGTACAGCGTACAGCGTAAAATTGGTAATATTCTTTTTGCTATTTTCTACGCTCTCTTTCGCTCAAGGGTCCGAAGATGCGGAGTTCGCGTTCGCGAAGAAAGCTTTCAGCGACGGTTTTTACTCGCTCGCCGAGGAGAATCTCGAAAATTTTCTGCATGATTACCCCGCGACAGAGCATCTCTACGAGGCCCATCTTCTTCTCGGACGCTCTCTCTATCGCCAGAACGATCTTAAGAGGGCATATTATGAATTTGACATAGTATTGAGCGCGCCGAATGTCAGCGGGTTTGAGGATGGCGCTATATACTGGACTGGAGAGATATATTTCAATAGGCAGGAGTATGATAAGGCCCTGGGATCATATCAGAAGGTGCTGGACGATCATCCGGCATCGAGATATTCCGGATATGCCATGTATTCAAAGGCATGGGCCTACTACAGGCTCGGATTTCTGGAGGACGCGATCATCGCTTTCGGAGAAGTCGTTTCAAAATACAATTTCGAAAAGATAGGAATGGAGTCATTATTCAAGATAGGCGAATGCGAATATCTTTTAGGCAGGTATAAAGACGCCAAGAGATCTCTGGAAAGTTTCATCGAAAAGTATCCTCTCTCGGATAGGATGGCGGAAAGCTACTATATTATCGGAGATGCCGGATTCAAGCGGGGCGAATACAGTGATTCGATAGGCTATTTCAACAGGGCTATGTCGATATCGCCAGAGTCAAAATGGCGCGGATTTGCTTTATACAGGACGGCGCAGGGTTATTTTAAGACCAATAATTATGATGAAAGCATCAAAAGGTTCGCCCAGTGCGTTAAAGATTCTAAGAATGTTTTTTTGGTCAGCAATTCACTCATCGGCATGGCCCACAACTATCAGATGAAGGGCATGGCAGAGGATGCTTTAAGGGTCTCTGATGATGTTGCGGCGAAATTTCCTAAGAGCGATGCCTTTATCGAGGCGTATTATATAAAGGCGAAGATACTGAATAACCAAAAGAGGTATAAAGAGGCGCGGGCTGCCTGTATCGCGGGCATCGACGATTTCGTTTCGCCCGACAAGACCGGAAAATTATATTACGAGCTGGGGTGTGCTTATGCTAAAGAGGGCAATAGCAAAGAAGCCTTAGCTCAGTTCCTAACGGCGGCGGAAAATCTTAAAAATGAGAAGCTGATCTCAAGCGCTCTGTGCAAGGCGGGCGATATATATCTCGCTGCCGGTGACCTTTATAAGGCCATGGAGAGATATGATGCGGTATTAAAGTCTTATGCGGATAGTCCGTGGGCTGATTACGCCCAATTTAGCGTAGGGAATATATTCCTGGCCGAAAAGAAATTTGACCGGGCGATCCTCTCTTTTCAGAGCGCGCTTACACACTTCCCTCGCTCTCGTCTGAAAGAAAAGATAGTATTCAAACTGGCCCTTGCATATTTCGGCAAGGAAGATTTCGTCCGTGCGGCGCAAACATTCGGGGGGCTGACGGGCATGGAAGCCGGATTTTATCACGCTAACTCTCTGTATAATATGAATAAGTATGAGGATGCGCTGGAGCTATTCAAGGAGATCGCGAAGAACTCTTCCGACAGATCTATGGCAGAAGACGCGCAATATCAGATAGGATGGTCTTATTACAGAATGAATAAAGACATGGAGGCCGCCGATAGTTTTGACGCGTTCCTGAAGAAGTATCCGGATTCCAGATTCAGCCGTGATGCGTTAGACCAATCCGCCGCTATACTCTCAAGCGCGGCTCAAAATTTTGAAAAATGGAAGATGCCTGACGATGCGGCAAGATTATATAAAAGAGCGGAAGCTCTAAAGGGGGGGTAATCATGTGGGATTTGATACAGAAGGGCGGCCCGGTCATGTACCTGATAATGATACTATCGGTCATATCGCTGGGCATAATAATAGAGAGGATGTATAGTCTGAATAGGGCGAGGATAGATTCGCAGAAATTCATGGATGATATAATAAATTCCCTTAAGCATAATAAGATAATTGAGTCCATAGAGATGTGCAATAGGACGCCCGGGCCGATAGCTCATATTATTAAGGCCGGTATACTGAAGCACGATAGGTCGAGGCCCGAGATAAAGGAGGCTATAGACGAGGCCGCCCAGCTCGAAATTCCGCGCATGGAGAAGCATCTGCCGATACTGGCCACAATAGCGCATATCGCGCCTCTTTTGGGATTGCTCGGGACGGTGAGCGGCATGATAAAGGCGTTCCAGGTAATACAGAATAAAGCCGCCACAATGACTCCGGTGAATCCCGGAGATCTGGCCGCAGGCATATGGGAATCGCTCCTTGCCACACTCGCCGGATTGCTCGTAGCTATACCCACCTATGTCGCGTATAACTACCTCGTGAATCATGTGGATAGCCTGGCTTATGACATGGAGAGGAGCGCTACAGACCTGGTCAATATATTATCATCAAGAAGGGATACATATGAAGTTTAAGAGGCGGCTTAAGATAGAGAAAGGAATGATCGACCTCACTCCGATGGTCAATATATTCTTCCTTCTATTTATATTCTTTCTCTTCACGTCGAGTTTCATATTTCAGCCCGGCATAAAGGTGAGTCTGCCGAAAGCCGTGACGAGCGAAGTCATGCAGCTGGATAATGTCACTGTAACCGTAACTAAGGATGACAAGATATATCTGGAGGACAGGCAGGTCACCATCGAAGAGCTTACCGGGCGATTAAAGATCCTGGTAAAAGAGAAGATGGGGTTATTGATAAAGGCCGATAGCCGCGCTCCGCTGGGCCGTATAGTAGAGATATGGGATGCGTGCAGAAGAGAAGGCGTTTCGCAGATCAACATAGCGACAAATCAATGAGTCCCGCCCATTCAAAAACTGTACAGCGTTTATATTCAAGGATAACCTTTTTTATGATTAAAGTCTATTTAGTGGTGCTAAAACAACGATTTGACAACAACCTTTGGAAGGAATGGGCGGGATGAGAATGCCCCGCGTACTCTTATCGGCTTTAATTTTTTCAGCCGTGTGGCATCTCTTCTGGATATCGACGCTGACCGTAGTGGTAGTGCCCAAAGATGCCAAGCCTCCAAAATTCTCAAGCGTCTCATTCCTTGGGCCAATATTAGGGGAGAGTATCTTAAAAGTGAGCTCCGCCGTGCATGAGCGCTCTATCCCAGAGAAGAGATATCTCTCCGAGATAGAAAAACTCATAACGTCAAGATCCGATCTGGATATTTATGCCGAATCTGACCTGGATGTCGGAACCGACATCTTCGAGTCTGATAAAATACTGACAGATCTTGCTATATTGGCCATTGACGGTGATAAGATGGATCCGGGCAATTCCCAATAATTATTTGTATTTGCCGTATTATATGGTAATATTATGATAAGGATAGATATAACGACGCTGGTCTTCTTCTATATTCTCTTTTCTGTCATATCCATATTGATCATATGGGCTATATTAGGATATAGGAGAATGAGGAGTGTCTCCGGGTCGGTAAATAATACGGAGCTTATCTGGAAGTGCTCCATATGTTTTCACGATTACATAGATAGCTTGCACGACGACATATCTGTCTGCCCTCTTTGCGGTAGTTACAATAAGAGGGAGGATTTGAAAAACTTAAGGAGGGTTGATATATGATCACCGAGATAGGAATTACAGCCGGAGATATTTGGCATTACCTCGACATTCACGGTAAGGGCTCTCTCAAAGAGATCGCCAGCTCTACCAATACCGACAGGGACAGGGTCTTGATGAGCGTGGGGTGGCTGGCAAGAGAAGGCCATGTTATAGTTGAGACCCCGGGATCCGATTATCAGATATGTTTGAGAAGATAGACCCTTCGACTTCGCTCAAGGAGCGTATCCCGAGCAAAGCCGAGGGAAGAAGGGTAGGCGAATTATGGTCGAAGATAAAGTTCCGCGCGACGAAGAACAGGTTCCGATAGTTCCTCCGCTGAAAGTTCTCGATCATAAGACGATCAATAAGCGTTTCGGATGGTGGTCCGCGGTAGTCCTATTGGAAAGTTACGGCAGGAAGCAGGTCTGTTTTTATCTCTGGCAGAAGAAGCCCGAAGGCGGATGGAAGAGGAAGCAGAAGTTCGCCGTACATAATCAGCAGGATTGGGCGCTGATCCAGGAAGCGGCAAGCCCTATGATAGGGAATCTTACGTAGAGACAGAACAAAAGTATCCCCTCCAGAAAGAACGCTTTTCCGGTCTTGTCCCATGATTAAAAATTATATACTGATAATGGTTACATGTGCATCCAAAGAAGAGGCCCGTAAGATATCCGGACAGCTTCTCCGGAAACGGTTGGTCGCTTGTGCCAGTATCCTGCCTAAAATAGAATCGAAATTTTGGTGGAAGGGGAAGCTCGACAGCGCCCGAGAGATCCTGGTGACGATGAAGACGGTAAGATCAAATTTTAAAAAGATAGAAGCTCTGATAAAGAGCCTTCACAGTTATGAAGTTCCGGAGATAATAGCGGTGCCTATTGTAGCGGGAAGCAGGGATTATCTTGACTGGATAAGCCGGACTATTGTATAGTACTTTACGTCATTCTGTATAATTCAAAATTTGGGGATGTAGCTCAGTTGGCAGAGCACCTCGTTCGCAACGAGGGGGTCGCCAGTTCGACTCTGGTCATCTCCACCATTTTATTTAATGCTTTCCTTCCAAGATGCATATTTGTTAGGTGTCAAAAAAGTAAGAAGCTAGAGCCTTGAATATAGTTGTTTATAGGGTAGACTTATATATGGATGTGCGATTGAGTCATATTATAGGGTAATTTTAATGTAACGCGCTAGTTAAAATACCTGTTCTTATGGTATCCCCATACTAGCAGGTATTTTTTTGCTTCATTATTAAGAATTTTTAAAATGGTTTGGTCCGGGCGTCTTATGTAGAGCCAGTACTCTCTAGCGCGTGTATTGACCGTAAGGCGTTCCCGGGCCGATTAAAAGAGGAAAGCATGATAGGTTTATTTAGAAAACATATAATTTGTAAGTTGATAGCGCTTTCGGTTTGCCTGACATTCGTTTGGCAATCAGCTGCGCCTATAGGCGCAGCTCACGCCCAGGCGGTAAGGCCCTCTCTCTCCGCCGGTAATTCATCAGCGCATGATAACGTCGACCCGGCATCCGTAAGCCTTCCGGTCCGTCTCGGCGAGATCATGAGCCAGTTTAAGGGCCCTCTCGATAAGACCATTATACATATCCGTGACGCCCATTGCGACTACTCCGCCCAACACTCCATAGCGGGCATGGTAGGTTATTTTCGCGATACATATGGCGTAGACCTGATAGCCCTTGAAGGCGGCACGGGCGATTACGATCTCTCCGTATTTACAGATATAAAAGACAAAGAGCTGCGTGAAAAGGTCGCAGATTACTTTGTACAACAGGGGGAAGTGAACGGCGCCGAATTCTATGCGATCAATAATCCGGAGAAAGTTACTCTTTATGGCATCGAAGACCCCGCTCTCTATATCGAAAACCTCAAAGCATATCGTAATTCGCTTAAATTCAAAGACAAAGCCCTCGCCATTCTTGGATCGATGGCGGAAGAGATATCGAAGCAAAAAGATAGAATATATCCGTCCGGCTTCAGGGAACTCGATAAAAAGATGAGGCTTTTCAAAGAAGATAGAATAGGATTCGAGCCATACGCCGTCGCGATAGCCGCATACGCCAAAAATAATAATATGGATATCTCGGAATATCCTAATATCGAACGCTTCTATTATGTGATGGACCGGGAGAGCGGTATTAATATGAAAGAGGCCGAGCGCGAGCGCAATATCCTCATTGATCTTCTGAATAAGCAGCTCTCGAAGAGATATCTTGAGGAATTGGTAGTCAAGACCGTGGAATTTAATGACGGCAACATGCCTGTTGAAGAATATTATGCGTATCTTCTGGATAAGGCGCGACTTTGCGGTATAGGGCTGGACAAGATGCAGCAGCTGCTTAAATACGCCGATACCGCCAAAGAGACAAAGACTGTAGATAAAAAAGCGCTGGAGAAAGAATTTAAGGCGCTCGAAGAGAAGATGTGCGCTTCCTTTCTTAAGACAAGCGAAGAGAGGGCGCTTTGCGCGCTCGATAAGAAGGTCTTTATATTGAATAGGCTATTCTCGGTCGGGCTGGTAAAAGACGACTGGGATTATTATGTCACCCATCGTAAAGATTTTGACATAAAAGAATTCGCGCCCCTGAACGGTTATCGCATGGATATGGAAAAATTCTATGAGCTCTCCCTAAAACGCGACGATATCTTCATGAATAATATAGCCGGCAAGCTTGAGAACGAAGAACAAAAAAATATCATTCTCGTCACGGGCGGGTTCCATCAGGATAATCTGAAGAGATTATTCATGGATAGAGGTTATTCATATATCGAGGTCCTGCCTAAGGTGGGAGGTGCCGACGGCGAATCTCCGTATTTCCGTCTGCTTTCCGGCGGCGCGGACCCGATCACAAAAGCGGTATCTGAAAGCAGGTCAAATCTGCAGATAGCATCTTACTTAAGCGGCGAATTGGGCCAGAATAAAGAAGCGTTCCGCCTCGCGGTAGGTATAGTGGAACAATTGATACGCGACGGCAGGTCTGCAAAGACGTCTGGAACCGACGCCGTATTTTCACTATATCCCGATGAAGGCACGCTTCTTCTCGTGGACCGTGAACCGGTATCGGTGGGCGGCCAGCAGGTATACGTTTCAAGGTCTGTCTCTACCACGCAGCCGGAGATAACTGTTGCTCCGGACCTCGGAAAGCAGGCGGGGGAGGCGAACATAATTACGGTACCGAAGTCGTATCGTCGCGGCACATCTCGCATGCCTCAGCTTATTACATCATTAGGTGAAATATCTGATGGAATAAATTCTGCCGTCAAAAAAGATCTCGGTATGGAAAACCCTATGCATTATGTGGCTCTGGCAGATCTGTCCGGTAATAGTATAGACGCAATTATGGAAAGGCTGGATGGTGAATATGACGCCCTTGACGAGTTTGAGCAGTCTGAATTCAACGCCAAAGGTTCCGTTAAGATAAATAGCTTCCGCAATGAAACTACCGGGGAAGTGAGTATAGTCGTTTCAAACGACGGCCTGGGCATAGAGCCGTCCGTAATGAACGGATGGCTGCAGGATATCTTTAAATCTACAAAGAAGTGGAAAAATCCGGAGGACGCGCCTATCTATTTTGCAAAAGGAGGCTTTGGCATTCCTCATATACTCGGCGACGCGAAAAATAACAATTATAAGATAACCTTCATAACGCGGCAGAGTGGTGAGGGCACGGGCCGCATGTTTGAGCAGGACCTGTACGGAAATCGAAGGGTAGTATCGAATGTTCCGCGGGAAGGTGTTGGAACGGATGTCATTATAACTATTCCGTCGCGCGCCATAATATCCGCCGCCGCCCGTCCGGCAGTTCCAGTCATGGAATCGTGGAGTGAAGAGAGGTGCGCCGATGTGAGTAGAGAGATCGCCGAAGCGCTGAATCTCGTTTCTTTAGGAGGGACTTTAATTAATACCGAAGAATGGCTCCTTAGGGACAAGGTTACCGGCGTAGATCTCCCGGTCTTTGTCAGAGTAGGATACCTGTTATTCTTGAACGAGAATATGTGCGATGAGTTAAAGAATGGAGCCCCCTTGCTTTGGAATAAGGTCGAGGGAAACGTTATAAAGATAAGGCCTTTTGATGAGGATGATAGATCGATCTTCTTCAAATACGGCGACTGGACCGTAATGACGATCAGGTCCATGATAGATAACGCCGGCATTATAAAAGGCAGGCGTGTGATAGATGTGGGTGCCGGGAGCGGCTTATTGTCCATTGTAGCGATGAAGCTCGGGGCATCGTCCGTAGAATTGATCGAAAATAACCCCGAAGATATTAGCAATGCTGTGAAACATCTCAATCTTAATGGCGTAGACTCCGGCTATAAGACGCATTCTGGTGATCTAAGAAAGGTAACCGGCTTGGCGGGGAGAGAAGAGACTATAGTGGTCTCTAATATAGGAACATGGGAGGGGCAGGGCGGTTACGAGGTATCAAACAGAGATAGTATAAACCTTATAAGAGAGATCCCAAATGTCGTATTATTTATAGGGGGCGGGTATAAAGAAACGGGCGAAGAGTTTAAGGTCTCCGGAGAGGATATAGACTATCTAAAGAGCGTATCCGGTCGTGATGTTGCTGCAAAGAGGCTTACGGCCGCTAAAGATTTCGAAGAAGGCTCGGGCTATGTCGTCGCGTGGTCGGCATCATTAATTGTCGCGAAGCCGGTTTTAGAAGTCTCCTACGCGGATAGAAGAGCTGCGATATTGAACGCAGGACAGAAGATAAAAGATATCGTAACCGCGATATTCCGTAATTTATTCGATGGCAAACCGATAAAGATCTATGTTCTGGGGGCAACGCCGACAAAAGAGGGCGGCGAACAGTATCTTGAGCTGGAGCATAGTTCCGACCTCATCAACGAGAGGAATCAGGCCAACCGGGCCATAAATGAAAGAACCGGTATAGGTACCGGAAATATAGATGTAAGCCATACGATAGGACTCGATAACGCCAGGAAGAAGATAGCGGATGACATATTGCAATTGAGATCAGACGTACCAAAAGAGAGAGTCTACTGCGCTATAAGCGCATTTGTACTGGAGGGATTAGAAAAAGACATTGAGCTTAAAAAGATTCTTGGAAAAGGCGTGCAGGAATTTCTGGAAGAGAGAACGATGTTAAGTATAATAGGCGATTTTACCGGCAAAAATGTCTATCTTATGCCTTATCTTGAGACGACAATATTGGGGTTGGCCAGAATAAATCTCTTATCCGAACTGAGCAAATCGAATGACATTAATAATGAAGGGGTGCGCGAAGCGATGAGCATGTTTTCTAAGGCGATGGGACTGGTTTCGGATATGTCAGAAGAAGATATTGAAAATTCCCTAAAAGAATTATTAGCAGCCGCAAATAATGATCCGATGAACTTCTTTAAGAATCACACCTTCAGGTTATCCGTGCCGCCTGTCACAAAGATACGCTTTGAAGAGCTGAGAGAAGATATGGATGCTATGATACAGACCTGGCGCTCGCTTTAATCTTCGATTTGCAATTATTACCCCTATATGATAATATCAACCTATGCGATCGGCATTTATACTATTCGTTATCTCTATCGTCATAGCCATCTCTATCTCCGTCAATGCCGCAGATGTTAAAGAGCCGGACCTTGCGGGAAGCTGGTATCCCGCGTCAAAAGCTCAATTAGAAGATCAGCTTAAATCCTATCTTGATGCCGCCAAACCCGAAAAAATAGACGGAAAGACCATTGCCATCATCGTACCGCATGCCGGCTATCTCTATTCCGGTCCCGTGGCAGCCTATGGATACAAGGCCGTGGAGGATAAAGAGATAAAGACCGTGATCGTCTTAGGTTTTAGCCATAGGAAGTATCTTGACGGCGTCTCCATCTACGGCGGAAATTCCTGGAAGACGCCCTTAGGTGAGATCGCTGTGGATATGGCTATGGCCGAGAAGATAATCTCATCCAATCCGCGGTTCAGATACCAGAAAGAATTATTCAGCGATGAAAACTCCGTAGAGATGCAGATACCGTTCATACAGGTAGCCCTTGGAAAAATGGGACAGTCCCCTTCCGCCTTCGTCAAGACTTCGGCGGACAAGTCGGGGACAGTCCCTATTTTTCCCAAGATCGTGCCGATCGCTTTCGGCAGCCAGAATTACAGCGACGCACAGGCGCTCGCGGCGGTCCTGGCAGACTTGATAAGAGGGAGGAGCGGCTATCTGATAGTCGCCTCGACAGACCTTTCGCATTATCATCCATATCAAGATGCTAATTCCATAGATAAGCGCACCATAGATACGCTGGACAGATTGAAGGCGAAAGAATTTTACGATGAGGCCAGAGTCGGTGTCTGTGAGCTATGCGGGCTTATGCCGGTAACAACATCATTATTGGTGGCGCAATCGTTGGGCTATGATAAAATAAAGACATTGAAATATGCCAACTCAGGTGATATAACTGGGGATAAGGCTAAAGTCGTGGGATATGTAAGTTCTGTGATATATAAAGATGAGATGCCGAAAGCCGAATCTGATATGTTGAACGATGGTCAGAGGAAGAGATTATTACAGATAGCGCGTGAATCGATCATGGGTTATGTCAAAGACGGAAAACGCAAGAGATTTACCGAAACTGACCCCGCACTCAATAATTCTCAGGGAGCATTTGTGACCTTGCATGAGGCGGGTGAATTGCGCGGATGTATAGGCAGTATGGTAGGCCGCGGAGCGCTATATCAGACTATAGCGGATATGGCTATAGAGGCCGCGACGGGAGATCCGCGTTTTCAAAAACTCTCTCCGGCCGAGATCGATAAGATCAGTTTAGAGATATCGGTTCTTTCGCCTTTACAAAAGGTAAAGAGCGCCGATGAGATAAAGATCCCGGGCCACGGGGTGATCGTTAAGAACGGATCCAATAGCGGCGTCTATCTGCCGCAGGTGGCGATCGAGACGGGATGGAGCAAGGAAGAATTTTTAACGAGCCTGTGCGCTCAAAAAGCCGGCCTGAAACCGGATGCCTGGAAGGATCCGGCAACGGAACTTTACACATTTACAGCCGAGGTCTTCGGCGAAGGAGGAGAATAAAATGGGGAATAAGAAGCTCACTATAGGTGTGATCGTTTTGATAGTATTTGTAGGACTTATTCTATTCGTTAAGGTCATCGCGCCTAAAGCAAGGGCGAATAAGACGGCTCTGCCGGCAGCTCAGGTTAAGAAGGATCTGAAGAAAGCGGCGGCGCAAAAAGTGATTTCGAAGGGCAAGGGCGCTCTTACGGTAAGGATCGTAAATTCAAAGAATATGGAAATACCGATGAGGATAAAGGCGTTCAGGGCTATTGACGCCAGATCCAGCGTTTATGCTGCATCATCCGTGGGCGGCAGGACACTGGAAGTTGTGCCTGGGATATACGATATAGAAGTGGATTCCGTTCCGCAAAAGATATTCAAAAATATTAAGGTGGTTGATGGAAAAGAGACGATCGAAGACCTGGGCTGTGTTACAGGATCGATCATCGTCAAGGCGGTAAACGCCAAGAAGACGGCTGCATATTATCCGATGAGGGTGCTCTATTCCAAGACGAATGATATGGTGACCGCATATATGACCAACAAGACTATGGAGATAGTGCCGGGAGTTTACGATATAGAGATAGGCACTTCCCCCAGGCTCTACAAAAAGGATGTTAAAGTGGAGACCGGCAAGGAAGTGATCATAGACCTGGGCTGCGTCGTAGGTTCTTTGATGGTAAAGACTACAGATGAGGGCGGTAAGAATATCCGTTCTATAGTGAAGATAACGAAAGCGGGCACGAACGAGATCGTGAGCTCCACCACATCGAACAAGCCGATCGATCTCGGCAAAGGAACATACAATATAGAGGTCCTTTCAAATCCGAAACAGTCGAAGAAGGACGTTAACGTGAATTTAGGAGAAGAGTCGGTAGCAGAATTCGTTATAAGCGCTCCTGTAGTGCCGCAGAAGCCGGCCAAGCCCGCTGCTAAGGTAAGACAGTAATAACTAATGTCGCGCTTTTTTGTGCCAAAAGAATTTATAAAAGCCGATAGCATATATATCACCGGACTTGAGGCGCATCATATACTCAATGTGATGCGCCTCAAAGTTCTGGATGAAGTCGTAGTATTTGACGGCTCCGGAAGAGAATATGCGGGCATAGTAAAGAGAGCGGACCGTAAATCTTTAGAGGTCCGGATAAAGAGCACCCGTGAACCCTCTGCCGGAACAGGCCCTATCATTACTCTCATACAGGCGATAACCAAAAAAGATAAGATGGATTACATCGCCCAGAAGGCGACGGAGCTCGGCGTCTTCCGGATAATCCCGGTGACGACGGAACGCACGATTCCCGAATGGAATGGTGCAAAGAAGGCTAGTATAGTTGAGAGGTGGCAGAAGATCGCCAGGGAAGCGGCAAAGCAATGCGGCAGGCCGGATATCCCGGAGATAAGCCCGGTAGCGGATTTCAAGACGGCTCTCATCCCCACCTGCGAGGTGGGTTCTCCCACCTCGCAGGTGGGGGAGTTGAAACTGATCGCTGCATTGAGCGACAAGGCCATAAAGCTGAAAGACGCTCTGAAGAATAGCAGTGGGAATAAGGTGGTGATAGCCATAGGGCCGGAAGGTGATTTCACTCCGGATGAGATAAAGATGGCAGGGGAGAGGGGTTTTAAAATAGTTACTTTAGGCAGAAGGGTACTTAAGAGCGACACCGCGGGGCTGGCGGTATTATCGATGATAAGTTATGAATATGCAAGCTGATACAAATCGCAGATTCTTTATAAAGACGCTTGGCTGCAAGGTTAATCAATATGAATCGCAGGCGATTAGAGAGCTCTTGCTCAATGCCGGCTTTAAGGAATGCCTTGCAAAAGAGACGGCGGATATTTATGTACTGAACACGTGTACGGTTACGCACAAGGCCGATAGCGAGTCGCGCTATTGGGCGGGCATGTTCCACAAGACGAACCCGAACGCAAAGATAGTCTTGACCGGATGCGCCGTAGAAAAGAATGCCGATGCTTTTTCATTCCTGCCGGGTATATCCAATATCATCAAAAACAACGATAAGATAAACATAGCCGACATACTTACCCATAATCCAAATACGCAGTCGGCAGAGCATCGCTTTCTTAAGATCACCGACTTTAAGGATCACACAAAAGCCTTTGTGAAGATACAGGATGGATGCGCTAATGCCTGCTCATACTGCAAGGTACCTTCCGTCAGAGGCTCTTCGATATCGAAGCCATTGCATGACATAGTCGAAGAAGTGAAGACGCTCGTCTCTAAAGGATTCGCAGAGATAGTGCTCACCGGGATATGCCTTGGCTCATGGGGCAGCGAACTGCCTCAGAATAAGAGTATCGTAGACGTCCTAAAAGCTCTTTGCGGGATACCTGGCACATTCAGGATCAGACTAAGCTCGATCGAACCAAAGCATGTCACGGATGAACTGATAGACTACATCTCCCAAAACAGAAAGATCTGCAGGCATCTGCATATACCCATACAGTCCGGGGATGATGAAGTATTGGGCAGGATGAACAGGCCCTATACGGCTCTTGACATCAGAGATCTTGTTATCAGGGTAAGAAAGAAGATAGGGGGTGTGGGAATCACCACCGATGTGCTGATAGGCTTTCCTGGCGAGACCGATAAGAATTTCAGAAATACGGTAGACCTTATCAAAGAGGTTCTCCCTGTGAAGACGCATATCTTCTCTTTTAGTAAAAGGGATGGAACGGCCGCCGCTTTCATGACAGATCTTGTCCCTGAAGGTGAAGTTAAAAAGAGATTCCAGAGCATGAAGATAGCGGCTATTACGGCATCTTACCTGTATAGAGAGCTCTTCCTGAAGAAGCCGTTGGACGTGCTGGTAGAGACTAAAAAGGAGAAGCATTCCGGCAGGCTTACGGGTTATTCCGATAACTACATAAAGGTAATATTTGACGGGCCGGACAGTCTTATGAAAAAGATAGTTCCTGTCAGGATAGAAGAGCTGAATCTGTCCTATACCATGGGTTCATATGTGGAGCTGGACTAAGATTTTGTATAAAAAAACTTGACAAAGCTATTTTTGAAGCTAAAATAGCTGTCATTGTGAGGAGCCGAAGGCTGCGAAGCAATCTAAAAGAGAGGCTGTTATGATACTAAAAGATAAGATAGCGATGATCACAGGCGGAGCCAGAGGTATAGGCCGGGAGATAGCTCTCGTCTTTGCCAAAGAGGGGTGTAATTTAAGCCTGTGCGATGTCAATCCCGATGCCCTAGCCGCGACCCAAAAAGAGATGGAGGCGCTTGGTCGTCAGTGCTTGACCGGAGTGGTGGATGTAACAAAAGCTGACCAGGTCGATTCTTTTGTCCAAAAAACCCTTGACAAATTCGGCAAAATCGATATACTTGTAAACAATGCTGGCATAACAAAGGATACGCTTCTTGTCAGAATGTCTGAAGCGGACTGGGATGCGGTCCTCGGCGTTAATCTTAAGGGCGCTTTTCTCTGTGCCAAAGCTGTTTCGAAGGTCATGATGAAGCAGAGGGACGGCAGAATAGTCAACATGGCTTCGATCATCGGAATAGTAGGTAATGCGGGCCAGGCGAATTATGCCGCTTCCAAAGGCGGCCTGATAGCCCTGACAAAATCTATCGCTAAAGAGCTTGCGTCAAGGAATGTAAGAGTAAATGCTATAGCGCCTGGTTTTATACAGACAGATATGACAGCAAAATTACCGGAAAATGTGAAGAGCGAGATGCTGAAACAGATCCCGATGTCAAAACTCGGGACTGCTAATGATGTAGCGAATCTCGCTCTATTTTTGGTTAGCGACGATTCCGCCTATATAACCGGGCAGGTTATTACGGTTGACGGTGGGATGGTAATGTAGCCCTTCGGCAGGCTCAGGGCGGAATCCCGAGCGAAGTCGAGGGGTGTAGGTTAAGGAATAGGGTAGTAGTACAAAAACAAGGGGGAAAAATGGCAGTGTCTCAGGATAAGGTAAAGCAGATAATAGCGGAGCAGCTTGGAGTTAAAAAAGAAGAAGTGACAGATAACGCGAAGTTCGTAGATGATTTAGGGGCAGACTCATTGGACACGGTTGAGCTGGTAATGGCATTAGAAGAAGAGTTCGGCGTAGAGATCCCGGACGAAGATGCCGAGAAGCTTGCGACTGTCGGAGATGCCATGAGATATATCGAAGAGAAGGCCGGCAAGTAAGACTCTCTGATGCTTAAGAAAAAGCGTGTCGTCGTTACCGGGCTTGGAGCAGTAAGCCCGATCGGCTGCACTATCGATAAGTTCTGGAATTCCCTCCTCGAAAGTAAGAGCGGTGTAAAGCGGATAACTCGCTTTGACCCCACCTATTTCACTTGTAAGATAGGGGCCGAGGTCTCCGATTTTGACCCGTCTCCTTATCTCACCTCTAAGGAGTTAAAGCGGATGGATAGGTTCGTCCAGTTCGCTGTCGTTAGCGCCAAGAAGGCGATGCTCGACTCCAAGATAGATCTTGATAAGGCGGACAGAGACAGGATCGGCGTGCTTGTAGGCTCCGGTATAGGCGGACTTCAAACGGTCGAGGCTGAACATAGTCAGTATCTAGCCTTAGGCCCTGAGAAGGGCCCCTCCAGGATATCTCCGTTTCTCATACCGATGCTGATCATAAATATGGCTTCCGGACAGATCTCTATTACCATGGGCCTTAAGGGGCCGAATACCGCTATCGGGACGGCCTGCGCTACCGGCAACCATTGTATAGGCGACGCTTTTAGGATAATCCAGAGAGGCGAGGCGGATGTTATGGTATCCGGCGGAAGCGAGGCTGCCATCACAGTAATGGGCTTCGGAGGATTCTGCGCCTTGAAGGCATTATCCCTTCGCAATGATGATCCTACTAAGGCTTCAAGGCCGTTCGATAAGAATAGGGACGGTTTTGTCATGGGGGAAGGCTGTGGGGTGGTGATACTTGAGGATCTGGAACACGCGCTTAAGAGGAATGCCAACATATATTGCGAGATGGTAGGATACGGGATGAGCGGAGACGCTTATCACATGACCGCCCCGGACCCTCAAGGGAATGGCGGTATACGATGCATGAGGGCGGCGCTTAAAGATGCCGCAATTATGCCGGAAGATGTGGATTATATGAACGCGCACGGAACATCCACCCTTTACAACGATAAGATAGAGACTCTTGCTATAAAGAAGGTCTTTGGCACTCATGCCAAAAAGCTGGCCATTAGCTCCACTAAGGGCGTGATGGGGCATCTATTGGGCGCGGCAGGAGGCGTAGAGATGATAGTATGCGCATTGGCCATAAAAAATTCAATAATACCTCCTACTATGAACTATGAGACGCCCGATCCGGATTGCGACCTCGACTATGTTCCGAATAAACCGAGGCATCATAAGATAAATGTGGCGGCATCAAATGCCCTTGGTTTCGGCGGACACAATGCGACTTTAGTCGTAAAGAAGTATACTTAAAAAAAGCCCGCCTTAAATAAATAAAAGAGGAGATCATTTATGGATTATCTATTTAATGAACAGCAGGTAATGGTTCGTGACCTGGCGCGCAAAATTGCCCAGGAAAAGATAAAACCTGTAGCGGCTCATTACGACGAGACGGAAGAGTTCGCATGGCCGATAATGAAGATCTTATCGGATAGCGATCTATTTGGTGTCTATATTCCAGAAGCTTATGGCGGCCTTGGCGGCGGCATAACCGAGATGTGTCTGGTCACCGAAGAGCTTTCGAAGGCCTGCGGCGGTATAGCGCTGGGTTTTGCCGGAACTGGCCTGGGTACCTTTCCGATACTTTTATACGGAAGCGAAGAACAGAAGAAGAAGTTCCTGCCCGATATAGCCAAGGGTAAAAGGCTGGCGGCTTTCTGTATTACAGAAGCGGAAGCAGGGTCCGATGCCGGAGGCATTAAGACAACGGCGAGGAAGGACGGCGACCACTATATATTGAACGGCACTAAACAGTGGATCACTAACGCCGGCGAGGCCGAAGTTTATACTGTAATAGCGATGACCGATAAGAATAAAGGCGCAAGAGGGGCGAGCGCTTTTATAGTGGAGAAGGGGACTAAGGGCCTGGAGTTTGGCCTTAAAGAAAAGAAGATGGGTATCCGCGCTTCAGCAACAAGAGAGGTCATATTTACCGATTGCAAGATACCAAAAGAGAACCTCATATCAAAAGAGGGCATGGGATTCATAGTGGCCATGAAGACATTCGATAATTCACGTCCGGGAGTGGCCGCGCAGGCCGTAGGAATAGCGCAGGGCTCTCTGGATGTCGCGATCGAATACGCGAGAAAGAGGATACAGTTCGGCCAGCCGATATCGAGCTTCCAGGCCATACAGCACATGCTTGCGGATATGGGGACACAGGTAGAGGCCGCAAGAGCTCTGGTATATGCTACCGCCAGGATGGTCGACGCCGGTGTAAAGGATGTCGCCAGGGATTCGGCTATGTGCAAATTATTCGCCGGAGATATGGCGATGAAGGTCACTACGGATGCGGTCCAGGTGCTGGGCGGATACGGTTACATGAGGGACTATCCTGCCGAAAAATATATGAGAGACGCCAAGATAACGCAGATATATGAGGGTACGAACCAGATACAGCGCAATGTCATCGCGGCCCATCTCATTAAGGATTCGTTAAGAGCTTCAAAATAGATATGCATATAATAGTCTGTATAAAACAGGTTCCCAATACGACCGACGTAAAGATAGATCCGGTCACGAATACGCTGATACGCGAAGGCGTCGAGAGCGTGATCAATCCGTTCGACGCTTACGCTATAGAGGAAGCCGTGAGGCTTAAGGAGAGGTTCGCGGGCAAGGTTACAGTTGTGACTATGGGGCCGCCGCAAGCCGAGAAAGCGCTGCGCGAAGCGATCTCTCTGGGTTGTGAAGAGGCCGTTCTGGTGAGCGACCGAAAGTTCGCCGGAAGCGATACATGGGCGACAAGCTATACGCTCTCCTGTGCGATAAAAAAGATAGGCGCGTTCGATGTTATACTATGCGGCAAGCAGGCCTCAGACGGCGATACCGCGCAGGTAGGGCCCGGGATCTCTACGCATCTCGACATACCGCAGGTCACATACATTAAAAAGATAGAGGATATTAAAGATAATAAGGCCAGGGTCGAGAGGATGATGGAAGAAGGCTACGATGTCGTCGAGACCCCGCTGCCCTGCCTCTTTACAGTAGTAAAAGAGATAAATACGCCGAGGCTGCCATCGTTAAAAGGCATGATGAGGGCAAAGTCCGCAAAAATTATTCAGTGGTCTGCCGCCGATATAAATGCCGAACCCAAGAATATAGGGCTTGATGGTTCACCTACGCGAGTCGTTAAGATATTTACGCCGCCGGCCAGGAGGGGCGGAGAGATGCTGAAGGGCGATACATCGGACCTCGCAAAAGAGGTCGTGGAACTACTAAAAGATATAGTTATTTAATATGTTGAAACGCAATACACAATACGCACAACTCAATACTAAAATATGGCCGGCTCTATAACGATACTACTGGATAAATGCACAGGATGCACACTCTGCGTGAAGAAGTGCCCTTTTTTGGCTATACACATGGCCAACAAGAAGGCCGTGATAGACATGAACAAATGCACGCTGTGCGGCGCTTGCGTAGAAGCGTGCAAGTTCACGGCGATAGAGATCAAGAAGGACGCTGGCGAGAAGCGTGACTTGGGCGCATACAAGGATGTATGGGTCTTCTGCGAACAGAAGAGATCCGTTATACAGACGATATCGTTTGAGCTGCTCGGTGAAGGTAAGAAACTTGCGAAGAAGCTCGGCGTGAAGCTCTGCGCTGTGATGCTTGGCAGTGAGATCGAGTCAAAGATAGAAGAACTCTCCGCACGCGGGGCCGACAAGATATATATAGTCGATCATCCGGCGCTTAAATCTTACCAGGATGATCCGTATACGGAAGTCCTTGTTAAGCTTGTCGAGGAGTATAAGCCCGAGGTCATACTCTGCGGCGCCACAACGATAGGCCGCAGTCTCGTTTCGCGCGTCGCGGTTACGATAGACGCGGGCCTTACCGCGGACTGTACGGGGCTCGATATAGACGAGAATGAGAGACTGCTTTTACAGACCCGTCCTGCGTTTGGCGGCAACATCATGGCCACAATCATTACGCCCAATCACAGGCCGCAGATGGCTACGGTAAGGCACAAGGTCATGAAAGAGGCCGAGATACACAAGTCGCATAAGGCAGAGGTCATACGCAAGACATATCCCGACGGCGTCTTTAAGTCAAGGACGACGCTGCTCGATATAGTGGAAGAGATAGAAGAGACGGTAAACCTTGCGGAAGCAGATATTATCGTATCCGGAGGCCGCGGGCTTGGGAATCCGGAGAATTTCGCTATAATAAAAGAACTCGCCAAGACGCTCGGTGGAGCGGTAGGCTCATCGCGCGCCGCGGTGGACGCGGGCTGGATGCCATATTCGCACCAGGTGGGGCAGACGGGCAAGACTGTATGTCCGAAGCTCTACATCGCCTGCGGCATATCCGGCCAGATCCAGCATCTCATCGGTATGCAGTCATCGAAAGTTATTCTCGCCATCAACAAAGATCCTGATGCACCCATCTTCAAGGTTGCCACATACGGCATCGTCGGCGACATCTTCGAGATCATTCCGGCTCTCACCAAAGAATTCCAGAAGATCCTCAAAAAATAGATCACACAGACAGGCAGGCAGGCTGTAGACCTTGCGGTCACCCTTACTTTGCTATTGCGATAAAACTTTTCTGTTTCTACAGTCAGTTTATCGCGGGTCCTGCCATTGGATCTCCCAAATTTCTTAATGGGGGGTTAATAAAATAGGACTTCAATAGACCCTTATTATTCTTATCCCCCCATCCCCCATTTCGAAATTTGGGTCCCATCCAATGTCACCCGCATCTGATATCCCCAAGAACAGAAAAGTTTTAGTCAACCCTTCTTCAGCAGTCACCAAAAGGGGTCAGGCGCTTTTTATGGGTAGCCCTGGCACATAGGGCAGGCGAAGACCTTGGGGTCAGCCACCTGAAGCGGTGTTAAATAATTTTTACTCCTTATGGCGGTTTAGTAAAAAAATTGTAATTCTGAAAAGAATAAAATTTTTGTAAAAATTATTCCAAATAAATTTGGATGCCTAATCCAAATTTATGTCCGCTGAAGGTGGCTGACCCCAAGGTCTACAGCCTGCCTGGAGCTGGAAAATTTACAACTAACTATCTTGCCATTATCCTAATTCTATGATATACTTTCATACGGTTTATACTATATGCACTTATTTTACCTAAAATTATATGTACTTTAAATCATTAGAACTTATCGGTTTTAAGTCTTTTGCAGAAAAGACGACGCTGAATTTTGAGCCGGGCGTTACTGCTATCGTAGGCCCCAATGGCTGCGGAAAATCAAATTTAGCAGAGGCGATACGCTGGGTGCTGGGGGAACAGTCCGCAAAATCCTTGCGCGCGTCCAATATGCAGGACGTCATCTTCAACGGCACCGACACAAAAGAACCTATCAATTTAGCGGAAGTCTCCCTCGTATTTTCCAATGAAAACAGAGCGCTCCCGATAGATTACGATGAAGTTACGATCACCCGCCGCGTATTCCGCTCAGGCGAGACAGAGTATCTCCTTAATAAAACCCCCGTCAGATTAAAAGATATTTCCGAATTATTGATGGGCACCGGCATAGGCACGGAGAGCTATTCCATCATCGAACAGGGCAAGATGGACCTCATCTTAAGCTCCCGTCCTGAAGACAGGCGTTTTGTCTTTGAAGAGGCGAGCGGTATTACCAAATATAAGTCCAAGAAGAAAGAAGCCCTGCGTAAGCTGGAACAGACCGAGCAGAACCTTCTGCGTATAAATGACATAATCCTTGAGGTAAAGCGGCAGATAGGCTCTATCGAGAGACAGGCGCGTAAGGCAGAGCGCTATAAAGAGGATTTCGATAAGCTAAAGGATCTCGAGACGAAATTCGCATTTTTTGATTACAGTAATCTAAGGACGAGCGACAAGACATATGCCGTAGAGAGTGAGGACCTGAAGACGCGCGAAAAGGATATGGCGGCCGAGCTTGGCGGGATCGCATCAAAGATATCCAGATTCAGACAGTCCCTGGATGAGATAAACCAGAGGATGTCAGAATTTAAGAATAAGCATACCACTATGTCGAGCTCTCTCGACATGAATAATCATAAGATAGAGATAGATGGCGAGAGAATAAGGGAGCTTATCCAGTCAGAAGGCGCGCTAAAAAAAGAGATGGAGCTCATAGCCGCGAAGACTACCGAGGCAGAAGGGCTGGCTCTCTCGCTCAGATCCGATCTTCGGAAGACACTAGCTCTTAAATCCGAGCGCCTTAAGCTTTTGGAAGAGAAGAGCATGCTTATTGAGACCATTTCGAAAGAGATAGAAGCGTCTGATGAGAAGATCAAGATCTCCAGGATACAGACTATAGAATACCTCTCCAGCGAGACCAAGATAAAGAACGAGCTGATAAAGCTCGGAGCGGATCTGCAGAATAGAAAGGCCCGCGAGAGAAGGCTTGTCGCGGAGAAGGAGACGGTAGAGAAAGATCTTGAGAGTGTAGATGCCGTACTGACATCCATGATGAAAGAATTTGAAGATGCCCAAAGAAAGATCTCCGGCATAAGATCGGATCTTGATACTAAGAAGGGCTTGAAGAACAGTATAGTCTCAGAGTTTGAATCGATCCAGTCCGGGATATCTCAAGATGAGAACAGGCGCGCCGCCACAAGCTCCAAGATCGAGATTCTGGAAGATGTCATAAATAAACACGAGGGGTTCTATCAGGGCGTCAAGAGCCTGCTCGTTAAGATGGATGAAAAGGACGCTTCGTTCTCCGGGATCCTCGGTGTGGTTGCGGATATGATAAAGGTGGAGAAGGGGTACGAGGAGGCCGTGAATGCCTTTCTCGGTGACGGCGCTCAATCGCTGGTCGCGGAAAAGGACAGTGACATAATGTCCGCCATAGAATATCTTAAGACGAACTCACTTGGCAAGGCGAGCTTTGTCTCCCTGGAGACGCTTAAGAATATCAAGAGCTCGAGGGTCAACGCCGATAAGCCGTCTTTAGCGGGCCTCGTTCCGCTGGCGAACTTTGTCAATATAGATCCGCAGTACAGCGATATCCTGGAACATCTATTTTCGAATGCTTATCTTGCGCAATCTTTCGATAGCGCCATGGGAGAGATCATCCGCTCCAACTCGATCATAATAACGAAGTCCGGTCTTATGTATAACAACGGAACGGTCTCGGGGGGCAGTCTCTCCGATAGTGAGGAGACGCTTCTGGTCGGCAGGAAGAATAAGCTCGAAAGCCTGAAAGCCGAGCTCTCAGGCTTAGAGGAGAAGCTCTCGGCTCTTAAAGCGACGGCGGCCCAAAAGGAAGATGTGTCGCGCTCGTTGGATAGCGAAATATCTTCGCTCGAGGTTATATTCCGCGATGAAGAGATAAGCGCATCAGGGATAGCGATGAGACAGGGCTCCCAGGCCCAGAGCGCTAAAAAGCTGAAGGAAGAGCGCGAAGTGGCCGATCTTGAGCTGGTGGAAGTCAAACAGGTGATAGATGAGCTGTCGAAGAGGGGCGAGAGCCTGAATACCCGGCTAAATGAGATAGAGAAAGATAAAGCCATTACAGAAAATATCATCACAGAATCCCTTGTATTGACTACTGACAGAAGGGATAAAAGAGAGAAGCTGGGATTAGAGATAGCGACGTTAGCTGCCGAAAATCAGTCTGTGGATAAAGAGGAAGAGAATTTAAGGAGCAGTGTTGAAAGAGAAGAGCTGAATATAAAAGAGCTGAAAGAGGGCCTCTTTAATAAAGAGAATACTCTGAATGATTATACATCGAAAGAGAAGTCGTTGATCGAAGAGATAGCCGAGCTAAAACTGCAGAACGATACTATCCGGGCGGAGCTTGAGATACTGAGCAGGGAATCGCAGATTATAGAAAACGAAAAATCCAATTTAGTCGATGCTCTGAGCATAGATGAACTCCATCTTAAAGAGAAAGAGGCGGCGGTAGATTCTCTGAGAAATCAGATAAGGGATCTGGATGTTAAGCTTACCGAGGTATCGTATAAGAAGACGAACCTGAAAGAGAGAATAGCGCAGTCTTATAAAATAGATATTGACCAGACGCATATGGAGCTTGAGGACTCGATAGACTGGGAGGCGCTGAAGGCCCAAGTTACGGAGCTGAAGGATAAGCTGGATAAGATCGGGCCGGTGAATCTCGTAGCTATAGATGAGCATAAAGAGCTTGAAGAGCGATATTCGTTCCTGGTCCATCAGCAGGAAGATCTGGTTAACGCCAAAGATTCTCTCATGAAGGCGATCCAAAAGATAAATAAGACGACAAAAGAGCTCTTTTTAGAGACCTTCCAGAAGATACAGGTTGAATTTAAGAATTTTTTCAGGCTCTTGTTCGGAGGCGGTCAGGCCGAGCTGATATTGATCGATGAGCAGGATGTCCTTGAGTCGGGCATAGAGATAATAGTAAGGCCGCCAGGTAAGAAATTGCAGAATCTTATGCTTCTGTCGGGGGGCGAAAAGGCGATGACCGCTACGGCTCTGCTCTTCGCGATATTCAAAGTTAAGCCGAGCCCGTTCTGCGTGCTCGACGAAATAGACGCCCCTCTTGATGAATCGAACGTCGAGAGATTTTCGCGCGTATTAAAAGATTTCCTGAAGATCTCTCAGTTCATCATAATAACCCACAACAAGCGCACCATAGAACTTGCGGACGTCATGTACGGTATAACTATGCAGGAGCGCGGCGTTTCGAAGATAGTATCGGTGAAGTTCATGGAGAATAAAGCCAAGGCTCAAGGGAAGCCTAAAGATGCATCGGAAGTGAAGGTCGAAGTAAAGACCGAAGAGAGCCCTAGCCCATTGCCCTCGTAGCAAGATATATTCTATTCTTTCCGCTGCGTTTTGCCTGATATAAAGCCACATCTGCCATCGAGATCAATTCGTCTTTTGTCCCGGCGTCTTCCGGGTATACGGCTACACCTGCGCTTATTGTCAGGCGCTTCTCCGGGACTATAGCCGTATCTCCCGCATAAAACTTTTCAACCTCGCTTCTAAGTCTTTCGGCAAATAGCTTTGCATTTTCCTTTATGGTATTTGGCATTATTATAGCGAACTCCTCACCGCCATAACGGGCCACCGGATCACATTTTCTGGACTTATCTTGAAATATGCCGGAGATATTTCTCAGCGCCTCGTCGCCCTTCAGATGTCCGTGAGTGTCGTTGTAATTCTTAAAATTATCGACATCTATCATCACAAGGCACAGGTTGGTGGAGTGAGTCCTGGCCTTTTCTATCTCAAGCGCCAGGAGCTGCTGAAATCTTCCGTAATTCCATAGCTTAGTAAGCCAATCTATATTGGATAGATATACGGTCTCTTCGTAGAGGCGAGAGTTTTCTATCGCCAGGCTGGCATGATTGGCGAACATCGTGAGCATTCTCACGTCATTTTTTGTTATATGTTTTCTGTTAAAGACATTATCTACAAGGATAGCTCCTAAGACCTTATCTTTGGTCTTTAGCGGGATCGTCACAAAAAAGTTAGTGTTGAGCATTTTTGTAACATCCGGGAATATCTTATTTTTAGCATCCTCTGTGGTTATTTCGAAAGGCATGCCCTCAAGTATAGTGAGCGCCAGAACTCCCATTTCTTCGCGCAAAGGTATCTTCATGCCTTTCACTATCGTATTGAGCTTGGATTCCGGGTCCCTTTTGAAGCTGTCGTAAGCCGAGACGAAGTCATCGAGCGTCATTTCGCTCTGCGAGAGATGATGCCAGATCTTGCCGGCTTCTTCGGCGGAATGCGGACCTATGCCCATTATACCCTCAAGCGTATTATCCTTCTCATTGACCAGAAAGAGCATGGCGCGGTTAAAGCCGAGCCCCTCGTGAGAAGTGAGAGCCGTCAGTATTATGTAGAATACCTGATCGAGCTTAAGGGTGGTTCTCATGGCGTTGGAGACCTCGTAAAGCATCGAGAACTCCCACTCCATCCGCACAAGATCCTCTTTCAGGTCCTTCTCTTTTTCAATCATTATTTTTTGGTTTGATCCTCGTTCACCATAGGCGCAGGCATTATAGGCGTCGGCGGTTTTGGCATCCGCACCTCTTTTAATTTTCCGGTAACGACGCTTAGAGCGATCTCTTTATCGCCCACTCTTCTCGTCACGACCCTTGCCTTATCGCCGGCCTTGAGCTCTCCGACCTCAATGACTTTTAAAATATTGGCGCCCACTCCTAACTCTACGATATGGCTCTTACCATCAGCATCGTTTATCACTTCCACTTTAACGCTTTCAGGCACTGTTGCATCTATATTTGAGATAGAGCCCGAGATGAAAGATATATTCTTATCCATCGTCATAGGCCCGCGCGGCGGTCTCATCTTTTCCGCAACCTGCTGAGTATTCGGCGCGCCCTTGTTCTCATCTGCGCCAAATGCGGGGCTCAATAGCATCAAGGGTAATGATGCTACAAAAAATATAACAGATAGCTTCCTCATATAGACCTCCTTTGTTTACAATATTAAGGATAGCACAATTGAATGGGCATGTCAATTGGCAGGAGCTGGGCTCAAAAGCTATTGACATCGTAATAAAAGATGATATAATAAAATAACTTCGGGGTGAGGTGTAATTCCTCAACCGGCGGTTCGCATCGGGAATTTTCTCAGAAAATTCCCATATGCATCCGGATTTTGATAAAACAAAATCCGGGAAAGCCCGCGAGCGGTCCAAAAAAGGATCGCAGAACTTGTGAGATTCAAGTGCCGACCGTTCCGCCAAGGCGGACCCGCCATAGACAGCAGAAGGTCTGGTGTAGGCGGGATAGACGGGATGAAAGAAGATGAATCTTTGTTCGTGATTCATGTATTATGATTCGTTGTTGAAAACCCCGATGGAAAATTTGGGGTTTTTTTGTTTGCTATTGTGTAATAGTGGCAAACAATCCGCCGAAGCACTCGCTATATAACGCGTTGATTGCGAAGGCGGATATGAGAGGCAAGGCTATGAATCTGAATACGATTCCGGAAGTGCTCGAAGAGCTTAAGAGAGGCAGGCAAGTCGTCGTTATTGATGATGAGGATCGCGAGAACGAAGGCGACATCATAATGGCGGGAGAGTTTGCAAAAAGCTCAGATATTAATTTTATGGCTACTCACGGGCGCGGTTTGATCTGCGTACCCATGGAGGGCTCGAGGCTTGACGAAATAGATCTCCATCCAATGGCCGCGAACGTTCGCGATCCGTATAAGACGGGCTGGGCTATATCATGTGACGCAAGTAGCGGTGTTACTACCGGTATTTCGGCTCATGACAGGGCGCGCACCATAAAGATACTCTCGGATCCAAAGACTAAGCTTGTAGATCTTTCCAGGCCGGGCCACGTCTTTCCTCTCCGGGCTAATGATGGAGGGGTATTGGTGAGAGCGGGACACACCGAAGCGTGTGTGGACCTGCTGAAGATGGCACGTCTATATCCCGTCGGAGTTATATGCGAGATCATGAATAGTGACGGCACTATGGCGAGACGCGACGACCTGATAAGATTCTCAAAAAAGTTCGATCTAAAGATATGTTCGATAGCTCAGCTCATAGAATACAGGGGTAGATCAGAGAAGCTTATAAAGAGGATCACCCAGACCATCATACCCACGGAAAATGGTGATTTTAAAGTTATCGTTTACGAATCCGTAGTTGATAAATACCATCACTTAGCGCTTATTAAAGGCTCTCCGGCTAAGAGCGGAGCGCTGGTGCGTGTCCATTCTGAATGTCTCACCGGAGACGTATTCGGGTCAAAGAGATGCGACTGCGGCGAGCAGCTGAAACTTGCCATGAAGATGATAGAAAAATATGGAAGCGGAGTTATTCTGTATATGAGACAGGAAGGCCGCGGCATAGGGCTGGCTAATAAGCTTAAGGCTTATCGGCTGCAGGATAAAGGACTTGATACTGTGGAAGCCAATGAGGCGCTGGGGTTTAAGGCGGACCTGCGCGATTACGGGATCGGCGCCCAGATACTGGCAGATCTCGGTTTAAGCAAGATCAGACTCTTGACCAATAACCCCAAGAAGATAGTGGGTCTTGAGGGGTACGGGCTGAAAGTAGTCGAGAGGGTTCCTCTCGTAGTAAAACCGTCTAAGAGCAACAAGAGATACCTTAGGACGAAGAAGGAAAAGTTGGGACACGAAATACTGGTTTAAAAAAAAGGAGGGTAGCAAAATGGCAAATCTGATAAAGGCTGATCTGGTAGCAAAAGGCAAGAAGTTCGCGATAGCGATATCGCGTTTTAATGAGTTCATATCGGCGAATCTTCTCGACGGGTGTGTCGATACGCTCACAAGGCACGGCGTGCAGGATAGCGCTGTGGATGTTGTGTGGGTGCCGGGCGCATTTGAGATACCGTTGATCGCTTTAAAGCTGGCCAAGTCGAAGAAATATGATGCTGTGATCTGTCTGGGCACGGTGATCAGAGGCTCAACGCCGCACTTTGAGTTCGTTGCCGGCGAGGCGGCAAAGGGCGTGGCGAAGATATCTCTCGATACGTCAGTGCCGTGCATATTCGGCGTGATAACCGCCGATACTCTGGAGCAGGCCATAGAGAGGGCCGGCACAAAGGACGGCAATAAGGGCCGCGACGCGGCGATCTCGGCGATCGAGATGGCAAATCTGATGGGTAAGATATAATTTTTCGCTTCAGCTTCGGGCTGGGCCACCAAAGGTCCGCCTGAGAGATTGGGAAAAAATTAAATAGGAGATGTGATGAGAAAGAGGACCAAGGCGAGAGAGTACGCGCTGCAGATATTATACGCTGTGGATATTACCGGGGACGATCCCGAAGATTGCGTTAAGCGTTTCTGGGAAGGTAACGAAGAGTCATCGGCTGAGGTGAGGAAGTTCGCGGCCGGTCTCGTCCTCGGGGTGTCGGATAACAGGAAAGATGTTGACAAGATGATAGCCAAGTATGCCACTAATTGGCAGATCAATAGAATGGCCGTCATCGACAGGAATGTCCTGCGGTTTGCCGCCTACGAACTTCTCTATGCAAAGGATATCCCCCCGAAAGTTTCGATAAATGAGGCGATCGATATCGCAAAGAAATTCGGAGGGCCCGATTCCGGTAAATTCGTGAACGGCGTTCTTGACAAGATAAATAAGACGGAATGCAAAGGATCCAAGTGACCAAGAATAAGTACGCAGACCTGCATGTCCATACATTCTATTCCGATTCGACCTTCTCTCCTCTAGATGTCGTCTCCTGCGCCAAAGAGAGGGGTTTAGCGGCAATAGCCATATGCGACCATGATACCGTGGATGGCATAGACCCCTGTATGGCCATAGGATTGGAAAAGGGCGTGGAGATAATCCCGGGTATAGAGATGTCGGTCGAGAAGATGGATGCGGAGATCCATATACTGGGATATTTTATAGACTGGAAGCAGGAGTGGCTGCGCAAAAAACTTAAAGAGATCCAGGATTCGAGAGTAGAGCGTCTCTTCGTTATGATAGATAAGCTGAAGGCCGCAGGCGTAAATATAGAAGCCGAAGATGTCTTTAAGATATCCGTAAATAAAGGCTCCGTGGGCAGGCTCCATGTCGCCAAGGCTATGCTCGGCTCCGGAGCTATAAAAAACTTAAGAGAAGCCTTCGATAAATATATAGGTTTTGCGAAACCATGTTATGTCCCTTACACTAAATTATCGCCGCAAGAGACGATGAAGCTTATATTGAAAGCCGGCGGAGTGCCTGTGATAGCGCATCCCAAGCTTATGGGGAATGATGAACATATAGATGAATTCGTAGGGTATGGCTTAAGAGGCCTGGAGGTCTATCATACGGATCATAAGCCCAATATTTCCAAGCGATATGAGAAGATAGCAAAAGAGCTCGGCCTTTTGATGACCGGCGGATCCGATTGCCACGGTATGGGTAAGGGCAGGATCCTTATGGGAACGGTCCGCGTGCCGTATGAGCTGGTTGAAAAGCTTAAAGAAGAGGCTGATAAGATAAGAGATGACCCTTCGACGCACTTCGTTTGCTCAGGGTCATAGTGAGCGGAGTCGAACTATGAATACCGGTCATAAATATATGGCCCTTGCTATAAAGCTGGCCAAAAGAGCCGAAGGCATGACGAGCCCCAATCCTATGGTCGGGGCCGTCATAGTTAAGAACGGAATGATAGTGGGCCGCGGTTATCATAAAAGAGCGGGTTTGCCGCATGCCGAGATCAACGCGCTTCGTCAGGCCGGTGCTAAAGCAAAAGGCGCCACGCTTTATGTCACCTTAGAGCCGTGCGATCATTTCGGACGGACTCCTCCATGCGCGATAGCCATCATAAATAGCGGCGTTAAAAGGGTTGTCATCGCCATGATCGACCCGAACCCTGTTAATAGCGGGAGCGGTATCAGAAAATTGAATAGATGCGGTATAAAGACAGAGGTCGGCCTTCTCGCAGAGGATGCTATGGCGATGAACAGGCCCTATATAAAATCTATAACTGAGAAGATCCCGTTCGTGACGGTTAAGGTCGCCCAGAGCCTTGACGGCAAGATCGCTACCAAAAGAGGCGATTCAAAGTGGATATCAGGCGAGGACTCCCGGCGCTACGTTCACGAATTAAGAAGGAAGGCGGACGCTGTGATGGTCGGAGCCAATACCGTCAGAAGAGATGATCCTCTGCTTTTAAGCAGATCAAAAGCGCGCGGCAAACAGCCCGTCAGGGTGATAGTCGCCGGCAGATCGGCGCTTCCGTCCGGCGCGAAGATATTCTCAAATTCACATAAGCATCCCGTAATAGTAGTGAAGCCCGCCGGGCGATCCGGGAAGAAGGTCGATTTAAAAAAATTATTGAGCTCGCTGGCAAAAATAGGCATAATCAATATTCTTGTTGAAGGCGGCGGTGAATTAATAGCGGGCCTGGTGGAGGAGCGCCTGGTCGACAGGTTTCTCGTATTCATAGCTCCGAAGATAATAGGCGGCCGGGACGCAAAGACGGCGGTAGAAGGAGTCGGAATAGAAAAGATAAAGGATGCGTTTAAACTCAAGAATATATCCGTGAGAAGATTCAAAGAGGATATATTGATAGAGGCGCATAGACAATAATGTTCACCGGAATAGTAAAAGAGCTTGGTAATGTTCGCCGGATATCCGGATTGGGCGGCATCTATAAATTATCTTTAGAGGCAAAGGATATCGTCAGTGCTTTAAATATAGGGGATAGCGTTTCAGTCAACGGCGTCTGCCTGACATTGACCGCTAAAGATAGGCATATCCTGGACTTTGATGTCATGGGCGAGACCTTCAAAAGGACTAATTTTTCGAAGCTTAAGATAGGTGAGTCCATCAATTTAGAGCCAGCCCTGAGGGCGGGAGACCCGCTGGGAGGCCATTTTGTGACTGGTCATATAGACTGCGCTGGAAAAGTAAGAGAGGTAAGACGCGCGGGCGATAATTATTCGATAGAGATCACTTTCCCTGTAAAGTATAAAAAACTTGTAGTCGAAAAAGGGTCCATATCTTTAGACGGCATCAGCCTTACCGTTGGCAGTGTTGGTGACGGCAGCGCGATAGTTCATATAATACCTCATACTCTCAAAGCCACTACGCTCGGTTCCAGGCACCCCGGCGATGAGGTGAATATAGAGTTCGATATTATAGGTAAGTACATCATTGGGTCCGGATAGTCTAGTACATCACTTTAAGTATTTAAAGAGTTGACGTTTAGTCGGCCGAGGACGTATAATAAATCAAATCAGTTTTGTTATTCACAAAAATAGGAGGAATTATGGTTAATTTATTTACTTGTCGTCCTCTCTCTCTCTCTCTCTCTCTCTCTCTCTCTAAGCTTCGCGTTCTTTTCGTACTAATAACACTCGCCGTATTTCATTACTCAATATTTACAGCCCAAGCTTACGCCTATAATCTGCGCGTGCAGAATGCATCTTTATATAGGTCCGCCGCTCAGCCGCCCAATACTATAGGCATAAAATTCGATCTTCTGTGGGATGGCTCTTTTAGCTCGGTAGACAAGAACGGTAAGCCTGTTTTTGACCGCGCCTGGGTATTTGTAAAGTATTTTAATAGCGCAGATCCCGCAGACACGGCCTGGAGTCACGCCACATTGATCGCGGGAGGCACTGTAGGTGATTATAGCTCGACCACCGGAGTCGGAATAAGCTCTGACAAAAAAGGAGCCTTCTGTAAGCCGGGGGCTAATCAGATAGTGTACTGGAATCTAAACACCGACGGCCTGGCCGGTACGGAGAATGTCCTGATAAAAGTCATGGCCATAGAGATGGTCTATGTCCCCGAAGGCGCCTTTTATGTGGGCTCAGGAGGCACGGAGACCAGCCCCTTCTACACCTATCCTAATATGACCGCTCCTTATCAGATAACCTCTGAGGCGGCTATCACTGTGGGAACAGACCCAGGCAATCTTTTTTATCAACTCACCACTAATGGTGGTGATCGACTAGGCCCGATACCGGCCGAGTTCCCTAAAGGCTACCAGAGTTTCTACATGATGAAATACGAGCTTACTCAAGGCCAATACAGAGATTTTCTTAATACTCTTACCCGCGCTCAACAAGTAAGCCGTGTGGCAAGCATTGTCGGCAGTTATTATGCGCTTCCCGCCACGGCTACCGCCGCTAATATAGCCAGCGCATCCAATTATAGTAACGGCATCCGGGTGCCGGCTAGTCCACCCGGGTCCGGGCCTATTACATTTGGCTGCGACTACGATCACAATGGAACGTTTAACCAAACCACAGACGGTGAATTCATCGCGTGTAATTATGTCTCCTGGGCCGACCTATCGGCGTATGCCGACTGGGCGGGGCTTCGCCCGATGACCGAGCTTGAATTTGAAAAGGCGGCGCGCGGGCCGATCTATCCGGTAGCCAATGAATATGTCTGGGGCACCGCTACGATCGCAACTTCAGGCTATACTATGGTTAATCCGGGAGAAGCCACGGAAGGTATCACTACGAACTATTCCCCCATAGTAGGAAATGCTTGCTATTCTAGCACACGGAGTGGTAAAGCCATGTTCCGCGGCGGCATATTCGCGGCAAATGCAGGCAATACCGGCAGGATCACCTCGGGGGCATCCTACTACGGCATAATGGAGCTCTCCGGAAACCTATGGGAGAGGCCGGTTACTGTAGGTAATAGCGCTGGCAGATTATTCACAGGAACACACGGCGATGGTGTTTTGACCACAACCAATACCGACTGGCCGTCAGCGTCTGCTGTTGGCGCTGGCTACCGCGGCGGCTATTGGAACGTCGGTAGCTCCTACGCTCGTGTGTCAGACCGTTACTACGCGGCTTACACGAGTGCTAGTCGCAGCAGCAGTAACGGCATCCGTTGCGTCAGGACTTCCCCTTGATTTTTTGCTCTTTTGAAAAAATTATCATTTTGATGACGAACGATGCAAAAAATAACGCCGGTAGTTGAAAAGCATTACCGCTTGATACTATGGATGCTGCCAAAAATAGCAAATTTTCCGAAGGACC
>Ga0268276_1000609_pt1 | contig 40652 bp, 37 predicted proteins | sample saktaG_4_FD_190145 | JGI IMG/M metagenome (GOLD analysis project Ga0268276, IMG submission 190145) | Saline water microbial communities from Sakinaw Lake, British Columbia, Canada - sak_2010_1_5_45m | ecosystem: Environmental > Aquatic > Non-marine Saline and Alkaline > Saline ...
TGTATCGACAGAGGAGCGCCGCCGCCTATTTTGACACCGCCAACCCTGACGGGCCTCGTCTTTTTTCTCTGTATCATCTATCTCCTGAAGAGTTTCCCTATATGTTCAAATATGCCGAACTTCATTATGTCGCTGTAGAATATGAAGACGGTCAACATTATTAATAACCCCACGCCTATGTTCGCTATATTCTCCTGAATTTTAACCGAGAGAGGCCTGCCTCGTAATTTCTCTATGAAGAGGAAGAGTATATGTCCGCCATCGAGCACCGGCAGCGGCAATAGATTGAATATGGCGAGCGACGCGCTCAGCATAGCCATAAGATTGAAGAGATATATAAGGCCCATCTGGGCTGCCTTGCCTGTTATTATAAATATGCCTATCGGGCCGGTCATCGACTCTTTTACGGAAAGCCTGCCGGTGATAATGGACCATAGGGCCTTGTACGTTATCACTGTAAGATCGATGACTTTCTTAAAGCCCTTTGAGAAGGATTCAAGGAAACCGTACCGCACGCTCTCTATTTTTTGGGACGGAGCTATTCCAAGGAGGGCTATTCTATTCGTCTTACCGAATATGTCTTTAACATCCCTGATTACAGGCTGTATCTCGACTTCGGAGAGCTTTCCATTCTTCTCTATCGTGAGTCTTATCGGCCCATCCAGATGCTGACGGATTATCTCGGTCATGTCTTCCCAGTACCTGACATCCTTACCATCCGCTCTTACGACTTTATCGCCCACCACCAAACCCGATTTTTCGGCCGGGTAATCCTTTAGGAGCGAGCCCACTTCCGTGGTAAGGGTCGGGCTTCCGAACATGAATATTACGGAGAATATCAAAAATGCCAGTACGTAATTCAAGAGGGGCCCCGCAAAGATCACCTGAAAGCGGTCCCATACCGACCTGGAGAGAAACTCAAAACTTTTTCCGGTCAGGCCTTCGCCCGGCTCATCACCGGACATCTTTATATAGCCTCCAAGCGGTATAGCCGATATGAGATACTCGGTATCACCGGTCTTCACTGAAAATAATTTCGGACCGAATCCGAACGAGAACTTCTCCACTCTGATACCGATCCGTTTTGCCGCGATAAAATGGCCGAATTCATGCACCAGCACAAGGACGCTCAGCACCAACAAGAAATATACTAACGACACAGTTTTAAAGTCTCCTCTTTTGCCCAGGATTCGGCTGCCATTATATCGCCTATAGAGGGCTCTTTTATTATTCTCTTATGACGCTCCAGTACTTTTTCTATCACAGACGGTATACGAGAAAATTTTATACCACCTTTCAGATAACTCTTTACGGCCTCTTCGTCCGCGGCATTAAGGACGGCCGGGTCTGTTGCGCCCTTCTTTAGAGCCTCGCGCGCCAATCTTAAGCAGGGGAACTTACCGGTGTCCGGCTTCCTGAATGATAAATTTTTTATCTCGGAAAAATTCAAAAACTCCACTTCAGAGCAAAAACGGCCGGGATGAGTAATTGCGTATTGTATAGGCAGCCGCATATCCGGGAGACTTATCTGGGCGAAGACGGTTCCGTCGATAAGCTCTATCATGGAATGGACGGCCGCTTCCGGATGCACCAGCACCTCGATCCCGCTCTCTTCAATATCGAAAAGCCATCTCGCTTCGATAACCTCCAAGCCCTTATTCATCATGGTAGCGGAATCAACGGATATCTTGCTGCCCATCTTCCACTTTGGATGTTTCAGGATAAAATTGCGCGAGAAAGAATCAAATCTCTTTTTTGGAATATCAAGAAGCGGTCCGCCGGTAGCGGTAAGGTATATTTTATTCAGGAAAGGCCGCTTCCCCTCCAGGCACTGGAATATCGCGCTATGCTCACTATCTATAGGTATGATGGAGACGTTATTCTTTTTTGCCAAAGGCATAACTATTGAGCCTGCGCTCACCAGGCTCTCCTTATTGGCAAGAGCTATTCCTTTTCTCTTCTTTATGGCGCGTATCAAAGGGGAGATACAAGAGCTGCCGCTTATCGCGAATATGACCATATCGACGTCTATGCGCGAAACTATCTCATCAAGGCCGTCGGCGCCGCTCAATATCTTGACACCGGAAGGCGCAAAAGCTTTAAGTTTTCCGGCCAGCGCTGAATCTCTAACACACAGGACCTTCGGATGGAAGATACGCGCCTGATCTGACAGAACCTTTATATTTGAATCGGCGGAGAGCGCGGTTATCTCAAACTTCTTACTTAGAGAGGATATGACTTTAAGTGTATTAATCCCGATGGAGCCCGTTGAGCCGAGCAGGGCTATTCTCTTCTTCATTTTATAAGCACCCTCACGTAAAAATAGAATATCGGTGCCGTGAAGAGCAGGCTATCGATGACATCGAGCATCCCCCCAAACCCCGAGATATTATTCCCGGCGTCTTTCACGCTGCAATCTCTCTTTATTAAAGACTCCGCAAGATCACCGACCTGAGCAAGTATTCCCAGGAGGAGGCCGAGAGCTAATAGATGAAGTAATGAGTAGTTAGGCAGATAGGATTTGCTGATGAGGGCGCTTGCCACACTGGCGATGAGTCCGCCTATAGTTCCCTCAACGGTCTTGTTCGGGCTTATCCTGGGAATGAGACTGTGCTTGCCGATCGACCTTCCTACGAAATACGCCCCGACATCACCCATCTTCGTAACCAGTATCAAGAACGCAACGAGCAACGGGCCCTGAGGCAAAAACTTTAATTTTACAAAAAATGAGAAGAACCACGCTATATAAAGCAGGCCGAACATCGTGACGGATATACTGGCCAGGGCCTGTGAGTTTTCGCGGCGTATGAAGAGCAGCACGAATGTGAATAGGCAGGCGATCACGATGAAGAGCGGCTCAACCGCAAAATATCCCTCTATCCCGGATTGAAAATACTGAATAATGGGAACGAGCATTCCTATCAGTATCCCGAAATATTTATATACGAATATGCCTTTCGCCTGAGCCAGATCAAAGAACTCCCACAGGGCGCATCCTATCATGGCCGACGCAAGGAGCGAAAACGCCCAGTTTGGAGAGCGAAAGATTATTATCGCCACGAGGGTCAGTATGAGGGCCGAGCTTAAGACCCTCTTTCTTAATGAGCTTTTATCCGCCATATCGCCTCTGTCTAAATTGGTACCCTTCTACGGCTTTAATAAAATCTTGTTTTTTAAAATCCGGCCATAGTTTCTTTGATATATATAGTTCGGTATATGACAACTGCCAGAGAAGAAAGTTGGAGAGGCGCATCTCGCCTGAAGTCCTTATCAAGAGGTCCGGGTCGGGCATATCTTTCGTGTAGAGATAGCTCGAGAAGCTCTTTTCGTCGATCTCTTCCGGCCTTATTATTTTTGACGCGCAATCATTTACGATAGCTCTGACGGCGTCTACGATCTCGGTCCTCGCGCCATAATTCAAAGCTAGATTCAGCGTAAGGGCTGTATTATGCCTGGTCTTCTCCGTTATCTTCTTCAACTTATCTCGGACGCTGTCCGGAAGCCCTTCGAGCCTTCCTATAACCGATAATCTTATATTATTTTTTGTTATGGAGTCTACCTCGGTATCGATATAGTTTTCGAGAAGTTTGAAGAGCGCCGCCACCTCATGCTTCGGACGCTTCCAATTTTCCGTGGAGAAAGCGTAAAGAGTCAGGATCTTGACCCCTGACTCTCTTGCTGCCTCCACGACTTCCTTAACCGACTTTACTCCGGCCCGGTGTCCGGCTATCCGGGGTAGATTTCTCTGGCTGGCCCACCTCCCGTTGCCATCCATTATTATAGCTACATGTATGGGTATTTTTTTGTCTGCCACAATCTACTTTAACAATGTGTTGTGAATTATGAATGCGGCGAAGACTATAGAGACCATCGACATCAGCTTTATCAAAATATTCAGGCTGGGACCCGAAGTATCTTTGAACGGATCCCCTACGGTATCTCCAACCACGCCTGCCTTATGGGCTATAGAACCTTTGCCGCCGTAATGGCCTTCCTCTATATATTTTTTAGCGTTGTCCCATGCGCCGCCGGAATTCGCCATCATTATAGCCAGGACGAATCCGCTCACTAGGGCGCCTGTCAGCATTCCCGCGACACTATTTACACCGCACAATATCCCCATCAGAATAGGCGCCGATATCGCTAATAGCGAGGGCAATATCATCTCTTTTTGAGCGGCTTTAGTTACGATGTTCACGCATCGGGCATAATCCGCCTTGGCCTTGCCCTGCATCAATCCGGCTATCTCTTTAAACTGGCGCCTGACCTCAACAACGACTGCTGAGGCCGCGCGGCCTACCGCGTTTATCGTAAGCGCGCAGAACGCGAATGGAAGCATGCCTCCTATGAAGAGGCCTATAAGGACCTGCGGATTCATCAATGAGAGATCGAGCTTACCGCCTAAGATCAATATCTGGTCGCGATATGCCGCTATCAAGGCGAGCGCCGTTAAGGCCGCGGAACCTATCGCAAAGCCTTTGCCGGTGGCTGCAGTGGTATTCCCGAGAGAGTCAAGGGCGTCCGTCCTCTGTCTCACCTCTTTCGGCTGATCGGTCATCTGCGCGTTGCCGCCCGCGTTATCGGCAACAGGCCCGTAAGCATCCGTCGCCAGCGTTATACCTAGAGTGGATAACATGCCTACCGCCGATATACCCACGCCGTATAGGCCCATCCCGGGATTCGCCGCGCCTCCGGAAAGATAGTAGCTCGCCATTATGGCCCCAGCCACAACTATCACCGGTAGAGCTGTAGATAACATGCCCACTGAAATACCGCTTATTATTACGGTGGCCGGGCCTGTCAGTGAAGATTCCGCTATCTTCCTTGTAGGGCCATATTTGCTCGACGTAAAGAACTCCGTAAAAAATCCGATCGCCACACCGGCCAAAAGTCCCGCGAGAACAGAATAATATATGCCTATATGCTCCATACCGAGACTCGACTTTACGACAAAGAACGAAGCTATGGCAACTATCACGGAACTTGAATATACGCCGCGTCTTAACGCTGCGAGCAGCGCGCCCTGCTGGGCCTTCTCCTTGGTCTTGACAAAGAATGTCCCGATGATGGAAGCCACCACTCCCACAGCGGCCATGACCATCGGTATCGTTATAGATTGAAGGCTCATACCTAAAGCCCCGAAGGCCGCGACACCTAGCGCCATCGTCGCTACTATCGATCCGACATATGATTCATAAAGGTCCGCCCCCATGCCCGCAACGTCGCCGACATTATCACCTACGTTATCGGCTATAACCGCAGGATTGCGCGGATCGTCTTCGGGTATACCAGCCTCGATCTTTCCCACAAGATCCGCTCCTACGTCAGCTGCTTTTGTGAATATACCGCCGCCTACTCTGGCGAAGAGAGCTTGGGAACTGGCGCCCATTCCAAAACACAGCATGGTGGATGTTATTATGCCCAACTTGTCCATTCCTGCCGGTATGGCATGGCAGGAATAGTACCAATTCAAAAGATAATACCATATCGAAAGATCCAAAAGGCCCAGGCCGACCACTACCAGGCCCATGACCGCTCCTGATGAGAACGCGATGCCAAGCGCTGAGTTAAGGCTGTGTCTTGCTGCATAAGTCGTTCTGGAACTGGCCCTGGTGGCTATGGTCATACCAATATAGCCGGATAGCCCGGAGAAGAAGCCGCCGGTAAGGAACGCGAACGGAACAAAATACGAAAGATATTTTTTTGAAGCCAAGAAGATAAGCACTACAAACATCACGCCGAAGAATATCGCCACACCCGAATACTGTCTCTTGAGGTACGCGCGTGCGCCCTCCCTGACGGCCTCGGCAACATTCCTCATATCTTGAGTCCCCTCATCCTGCATCAATACCTTTACAGCGAGATAAGCCGCAAACACGAGGGCCAATAGGGAACTGATCGGCGCCAAATTCAAAAGATCGAAAGACATCTTACGCTGCCACTCCTTTCAATTTTTCTGAGGAAATTTAAGCCTGATCCGCCGAAGGCTAAAGAAGGGTCTCTCCTCTATTCGCTCGAAAAAGTCTGTTTCCTGTCGGAGCCGACTGATATAAGCACTATCTTGGTGCTTAAAAGTTTCTGAACTCTCTTCAGGTAGTTTTTTGCATTCTTTGGAAGCCTGGAGTAGGCGGTGATGCCTGTGGTATCGCTCTTCCACCCCGGGAGCTCTTCGTATAGCGGCTCGCAGTTACTCAAGACCTCTATATCGGAAGGAAAGTCCTTATAGATACGGCCGCCGTATTTATATGCCGTGCATATCTTCAAGCTTTCCAGGTCGTCCAGCACGTCGAGCTTTGTCACCACTATCTCATCTATCCCGTTCACCATTACGGAATGCTTTACAATAACGCTGTCGAACCATCCGCACCTTCGCGGCCTTCCGGTGGTGGCGCCAAACTCTTTTCCTTTTGTGCGTACTCTCTCCATGAGGTCATCTGAAAACTCAGTTGGAAAGGGCCCTTCCCCCACCCTGGTAGTGTAGGCCTTGACTACCCCTATAACCTTATCTATTCTGTTTGGGCCGACACCGGAGCCAGTGGACGCTCCGCCCGAAGTGGAATTGCTCGATGTGACAAAAGGATACGTGCCGTGATCGACATCCAGGAGAGTCCCCTGGGCGCCTTCAAATAGCACCCTCTCTCTCCTACCAACGGCCTCATTTAAAAAAACCGTAGTGTCGTGGATATATTTTTTTATTCTTTCGGCATATCCGGAATATTCTTCGTATAATTTATCGAAAGAGTATCCTTCCGTGTTGTATATCTTGGAGAATACGGGGTTCTTCTCGTCCAGGTTCTCGTTCAATTTATCCTTAAAGACCTTTTTATTAAGCAGGTCTACAAATCTTATGCCGAGCCTTGCCACTTTATCAGCATAGCAAGGACCTATACCCTTCTTTGTCGTACCTATATTCTTCTTCTTCGCCTCCCTTAGCTCGTCCAGCTTCCTGTGGTAAGGGAATATCACGTGCGCGTCCCTGCTTACAAACAGCCGCGCGCCTATCTTTATGCCTTTTGACTCCAGAGTAGCTATCTCTTCGAGCAGTGCTTTAGGATCAACTACGACGCCGTTGCCTATTACGCAGATCTTACCCTTATGGAGTATCCCGGATGGTATAAGATGAAGTACAAAGGAATCCCTGCCTATTACAACAGTGTGCCCGGCGTTGTTGCCCCCCTGATACCTCACTACGATGTCGGCCTTCTGGGCGTATATATCTATGACTTTACCCTTGCCCTCATCCCCCCACTGTGCTCCTACTATTACTGTATTTGGCATATCTTTCCTTATCTTCTAGGAGGTTGCGGCGGAACCTGAGGCGCTCTCGAAATTTGATTCTGTGCCTGCGGCGGCGTTGACGGAACTCGTGGAGGTTGAGGCGGAGGCTGAACGACTTTTGGGACGCGCGAAGCCTGCTGGACAGCCATCTGGGCTCGCTGTGCCTGACTTATGTTCTCTAGCTGCTTATTCAATCTTTCTGCCTGTATCCTGCTCCCTTCGTTCTGGACCCTCAAAAATAGTTTATCCAGAGTCTCACGGTCCAGCTCTTCTACCCTCATCCCGTTATAAGTATAAGAAAACGTGCCGGAAGCGTCTTTTTCTTTTTTAAGTTCCGGGATGAAATCAAGGATCTCATCCACCGCGTCGAGACGTCCTTTGATATGCGTGACAAGCTCCTCTTTCGTAAGATTCTTGCGCGATTTTTTAACGGCTTCTTCTTGCGATTTGTCTTTGGCGCAGGCGGTCAAAGATGAAGATGCCAACAATGTCACGGCCAAAATCATAATAAATATTTTTTTCACAGTAACGCTCCTTATATTATGGGGCCATTGTGAATATCTTACGGGCTATCTCGGGATATTTGGCGATGAACCTCAATTCATCTTCCGTGAGAGGCCGCTGGGTGTGAACGTTCGCGTAGCGTACAAGCTCCAATATCTTTGTCGCCTCTTCCTCGTCCTTGAATTTTATCTCGATCTTATCATAGACGTTCCTGAAGCCCTTGATACCGCTGTACTCCCCAGCCGTTATCTGTCTGCCGGTTTCGATCAATTCAGGCTCGCCACGCCCGAGCTCTTCAAAATCATAGAGCTCGTAGTTCCTTCTGTCTTTTAAAGCGCCGTCGGCGTGTATCCCCGACTCATGAGCAAAAGCGTTGGCCCCGACGCCCGGCTGATTTATCGGTATCGACACCCCGAAGGCATATGAGGCGTACTTGGCTATCTTCCAAGCGCTTGAAAGCTTGACTCTCTCGTCCAATATATACTTGCCATCTTTAAAACCGCTGGAGTATTTTATTGCGAGTATGACGCTCACCAGATCCGCATTGCCGGCTCTCTCGCCCATGCCGTTGATGGTCGTATTTATGTAAGCGTCGACTCCCGCATCGATGGCCGCCTTGGCTCCCGCAACTGAACAGGCCACCACCATGCCCAGGTCATTGTGACAGTGCAGCTCTATCGGCAACTTTATCTCCGACGCCAGCAATTTTACCCTGTCATATATTGTGAACGGATCGTCATAGCCCAAAGTGTCACAGTACCTTATTCTCTGCGCGCCCGCCTTCTTTGCCGCCCTTGCGAATTTCATAAGATAATCTATATGCGTTCTCGACGCGTCTTCGGCGTTAACCACTATGTGCTTCATATTGAGCTTTTGAGCCGTATGAACGGCCTCGACCATCTCTTTTATGACATCCTCTTTAGAGTATTTGCCCTGAAATTTTCCGCCTATCATCTGTTCGGAAGTCGAGATAGAGAGGTTCAGGCTCTCCACTTTGGTCATCTTATGGGCCTTCTCGACATCTCCCTTGATCGCGCGTATCCACCCGCATAATAGGATAGGCTTCAACACTCCCATTCTTGCAAGCTCTAAGTTCGCGTTGATATAATTGGTCTCGTGGCGCGTTACTGGAAAACCGAATTCAGATTGGGCTACACCCATCTCATTGAGATAAATATTTATCATGGTCTTCTGTAGCTTCGCCAATCCCAGTCTGGATGTCTGCACTCCGTCCCTGTTGGTAACGTCAAGTATATAGATCTTATTCTGTTTTTTTGCCATATCTTCTCCTCTTATAGCTTAAAGCTTGGCCAGCTTTACTTCCTGTACGTTCTTGGCGTTCTTTATATCATCCAGGACCTTCCTCGAGACATCGCTGTCGACGTTCCATACGCTGACGGCGTTGCCGCCCTTAACGTCTCGGCCGAAGGATACGCTGGCGATATTTATATTGTTCTTACCGAAAATCGTACCTATCTCCCCTATCAATCCCGGCAGATCTTTGTTGAAGACGAGCAGCATGTTGCCCTGCGGCACGCAATCTACCCAGAATTCGTTGATCTTCACTATTCTCGGATCGGACTTGGTAAACAACGTACCTGCCACGAGGCTCTTCGCCTTATCGGTCTCAACTTCTACTATTATGAGGTTGGCAAAGTCCTGTATTTGGGCCGTCTTCGATTCGACTACCGTGATGCCGCGCTCCTTGGCTATAACCATAGAATTGACGAAGTTCACCGTCTCCTGGAGTATCGGCTTAAGCATCCCCTTGATCAATGATACGGTTAGTGAAGATAGATCGAACTTTAGTATATCGCCCACATACCTCACCTTGACCTTCTTTATATGGCCTTCCACTATCTGTGTACTGATGGCGCCTATATTCTCGGAAAGCTTTAAGTACGGCTCCATAACCTTGAATAGCTCCGGGTCGACGCATGGCATATTGACTGCGTTCCTGACGCATCTTCCCAGAAGCATGTCCCGTACCGTGTTAGCCACATCTACCGCCACATTCACCTGCGCTTCCTCGGTTGATGCTCCCAGGTGCGGCGTCAGCACCATCTTGTCCGATTTAATAAGCTTGGAATCTTTTGCCGGCGGCTCATCTTCGTAAACATCGAGCGCCGCGCCGGCGACTTTGCCCGACTCTATAGCCTTTATCAGAGCGGCTTCATCTATGATCCCGCCCCTGGCGCAATTAACAAGCCTCACGCCCTTCTTCATGATGTCGAACTCTTTATCCGATATGACATGCTTTGTCGCTTCCGTAAGCGGAGTATGGACCGTTATGTAGTCCGCCTGCTTCAGTAAACCGCCCAGATCGGAAGACTCTATACCGAGCTCCTTGGCTTTTTCAAACGATAGGTATGGATCGTAGGCAACTATCTTCATCCCAAAGCTCAGGGCTCTCTTCGCCACTTCGGTGCCTATTCTGCCGAAGCCGACTATGCCGAGAGTCTTGCCGTACAACTCCACTCCCATAAACTTCTTCCTCTCCCACTCGCCCTTCTTCATGGAGAGGTCCGCCTGTGGTATACTGCGCGAAAGCGCCAGCATCATCGAAAATGTATGCTCAGCAGTGGATATCGTATTGCCACCCGGAGTATTCACGACTATAATACCCTTCTTTGATGCGGCATCGATATCGACGTTATCTAAACCCACGCCCGCCCTGCCGATTATCTTCAGTTTATCGGCCGCCGCTATGACGTCTTTAGTTACCTTCGTGGCGGAACGCACCAGAAGCGCGTCATAGTCCTTTATGACTTTTTTGAGCTCTTCGGGGGTCAACTTGGTATTTACGTCTACCTTAAGATCCGGCTCTTTTGTAAGAATATCGACCGCTTCCTTGGAAAGCGAATCGCTTATGAGCACCTTGAATGACATATTATCATACCTCCCGCTAAAGGATCTTTTCCGCGGCTGTGACGCCTGCGCCTACTGTAAACTTATGCCCTGACTTAGAGAGCGCCATCTCCAGGGCCTTTATGGCCTCTACAGTATGTTCTCTGTCTATACCGCCCATGTGGGCGCATCTGAATATCTTGCCCTTAAGATGTTCCTGTCCGGGCGCAAACGTAACCCCGAACTCCGTCTTCAGGAGCTTTATAAGGTCATCCGCGTTCATCCCGGCTGGAGTATTAACTCCGGTTACCCCGGACGACGGAGACTTCGAGAATATGGTCAAACCGATCGCTTTACAAGCCTCGCGGAATGCGCGGGCCTGAGAATTATGTTCGGCTATCACGTTATCTATCCCCTGAGAGTTGATCCTCTCGATCGCTTTCTTAAGCCCAATCACAAGCGTTATGGCCGAAGTGAAAGGAGTGTCCGCATTGAGCCATGACTTTTTATATTTTTTAAAATTGAAATAGAACTTTGGAAGCCGGGAAGTTTCTACCGCTTTCCACGCCTTTTCGCTGACCGAGCAAAAACCGAGCCCCGGTGGTATCATAAGGCCCTTCTGCGAACCGCATACCGCTATATCTACGGCCCATTTATCATTTTCAAAGTCATCGGCTCCGAGGCCGCTTATCGTATCGACCACAAAGAGCGCGTCCGTAGCCTTCACGATCTCTCCGATCGCCTTTATATCAAAAACGGTTGCCGTGGATGTTTCGCAAAGGGTCGTATATACAGCCTTCACCCCCGGATTCTTCTCTAATGTCTCCTTTATTACCGCGGGCTTAGGACCGGTGCCCCATTCCACGTCTATCGGGATGACTTCAACGCCGTACGCCTTGGCTATATCGCCAAACCTCTCTCCGAACTTCCCTCCGCGGACTACTATTATCTTGTCACCGGGTGAAAGGACATTTACCACGGATGCCTCCATCGCACCCGTCCCGCTGGATGTGAACGTGAAGACGTCATTCGATGTCTTTAATATCTTCTTCAATCCTTCTGTCGCATCTTTGAATATGGCCTGGTACTCCTTCGTCCTGTGATGGATAATGGGCTTGGCCATCTCAAGCCTTATATCTTCGGGGACCGGCGTGGGCCCCGGCGTCATCAAATACTCCTTGCTCATCTTAGCCTCTCCTATTTTATTTTTTTCCCGCAAAACATCTTTAATAGTAGCCTTACTTTTTTTAAGGTGTTTTGCGGGATCCCGCGGACACCTTTAAAAATCTCGCCTATTGCTATAAAGCTGTCCGGCGGGACTTCTTCGTGATATTCTCTACCACTTCGTCCACGATACCGTATGCCTTCGCCTCTTCGGCTGACATGAAGTAGTCCCTGTCGCTGTCCTTCTTTATCTTCTCCAGAGGCTGCTTCGTGTGTTTAGCCAGTATCTCTTCGAGCCTCGCGCGCAATCTCAGTATCTCCTGCGCCTGTATGCTGATATCTGATGCCGCGCCCTGCACTCCGCCCCATGGCTGATGTATCATGATGCGCGAGTGCGGAAGAGCATAACGTTTTCCGGCCGTGCCGGCGGCCAGGAGAAGCGCCCCCATGCTGGTAGCCTGGCCCACGCAATAAGTGTTGACGTCGGGTTTAATGAACTGCATAGTATCGTAAATCGCCAATCCGCTCGTAACGGATCCGCCCGGCGTATTTATGTATATGGATACATCCTTATCCTGATCTTCCATCTGCAGGAACAATATCTGGGCTATGATTAGATTGGCGACCACATCGTCTATGGCCGTACCTATAAAGATAATCCTGTCCTTCAGAAGCCTTGAATAAATATCATACGCCCTCTCGCCTCTACCGGTTGTCTCAATTACCATAGGAACAAGTATACTCATGATCCAGCCCCCCAATTTTGTGAAACAAAATTGATCCTGCGGCTGCGACAAACCGGAGCAGCCGAAGGACATCTCCGCCGCTAATCCTTCTCTTTTATCTCGGCGCTCTTCAAGAGAAAACTTATCGTCTTCTCCTCTCTAATTCTTTCAAGCAGGCTGTCGACAAGGCCTTCTTTCTCGTAATGATCCTTGACATCTTTTTCGCTCTTATCGGACCTTACGGATATCGACTTGTATGCATCCTCGAGATCCTTAGCGTCGACTTTGATATCTTCATCCTTGGCTATTCTATCGAGTATGAATAATAGGCGGACCTGCTTGAGCGCGTCATCCTTAAAACGCTCTTCCAGCTCGCCGTTCCTTTTATCAAGATCTTCTTTCTTAAAACCTTTTTCCTCCAGGCGCACCTTGGCGTTTTCGGACATCAAGCGTATCTGTTTCTTTACAAGCGCGGACGGTACGGCGAAGTCGTTAGCGTCTATGATCTTATTGAGCAGCTGATTCTCCGCGGCTATCTCGTTGTCGGACCTCATCTTATTTTCAAGCTCCTTCGCCACTTCTTTCTTCAGGTCCGCCAGGTTCTCTTTTCCCAGGTCCTTCGCGAATTCATCGTCTACGCCGGGCAGGCTTCTTACTTTTATCTCCTTGGCCTTGACGTGGTAAATGGCCTTCTTGCCGGCAATATTTTTATCCGGATACTCCTTGGGCAGCTCCACCTCGATATCGCGCTCATCATTCTTGTTCATCCCGACCATCTTCTCGGTTAGGCCGCTCATGATAGAGCCCTTTTCTAGGTAAAGCCAGAGGTTCTCCCTCTTCTTATGAGCCGGTTTTGCGTCCACCGTGCAATCGAGATCGCTCACCACGTAATCATTCATCGCTGCAGGTCTGTCTTCGACCGCCAGATACCTGGCGCTGTATTGCCTGAGATTTTCCAGAGCCTTATCGATATCTTCGTCTTTAACTATCGCCTTCTTCTTCTCAACCTCTATCCCCTTATAATTTTTTAACTTGAACTTCGGCCTGGTATCCGTCTTTGCCCTGAAGGACATCGCTTTGCCCTCCTCAAATATTAAGTCGGTTATATCGGGAAAACCTATGGGGTCTATCTTGTGTTCATCCACAGCCTTCTGGTAGGCATCCGGAACGAGATGATTTATCACCTCTTTCTTCGCTTCTTTAGAGTAATGCTTTTTCACGAGCTCCTTAGGAGCCTTCCCGGGCCTGAAGCCCGGCACAGAGGCCGCCTTGGCTATCCCGCTGTAGACTTCCTCGAACGCCTGGTCGACAGTCTCTTTAGGGACCTCTATCTCAAAAAGAGTGGAACACTCTTCTATTGCTTTCGCCTTCGTCTTCACCCAGTACACCTCCAGCTCAAATATTATACCCCACCACACTAACGACTAATTTTAAAAGGTGTAACGGGGTTCATCTCTCTCCTAATTTTTGGAAGTCGTAATTATATCACAAAACCTATATCACCGCAATATAACAAATGGCACTAACCGTCATTGCGAAGGAGCGAAGCGACTAAAGCAATCTCGTTTTTTGAGATTGCTTCGGACTTCGTCCTTGTAATGACCATATTCAATACCTCACAACAACATTGAATATGGTCACATTGAAAATTTCGCTTCGTGGAATTTTCCGTACGCATCATATTAAAAATTTCACTTCGTGGAATTTTCCGCACGCATTACATAGAAAATTTTTCACCGAGATATATCTCCCTGGCCTTGGGATCCGAGATCAGCTCTTCTTTCGGCCCGGATATGAGAATCCTGCCTCCCGCCATGAGATAGGAGCGGTCGCATATGGTCAGGGTCTCCCTCACGTTGTGATCCGTTAGCAGTATGCCCAATCCTTTATTCCGCAGCTCTTTTATTATCTCCTGGCATTCGCCGACAGCTATCGGGTCTATCCCGCTGAAGGGCTCATCCAGTAATATAAACATCGGATTTGTGACGAGCGCCCTGGTTATCTCCACGCGCCTCTTCTCCCCTCCTGAAAGAGTATATGCCATATTCTTCCTGAGGTGCGTTGTCTTGAGCTCGTTCAACAGCTCATCGCATCTTCTCTTGCGTTCACGAGGCGAAAAGTCCAGCGTCTCGAGAACCGCCATTATATTCTCCTCGACCGTAAGCTTCCGAAATATCGAAGGCTCCTGGGAGAGATACCCGATACCTGAGCGCGCGCGCATATGCATCGGCATACCGGTTATATCCTGCCTGTCAAAGATTATCCTACCACTATCGGGAGCTATAAGGCCCGTGATCATATAAAAGGTGGTAGTCTTGCCGGCTCCGTTCGGACCCAAAAGCCCTACGACTTCTCCTCTCTTGACATTAATATCCACGCTATCTACCACACACCTCTTGCCGTAAGTCTTCATCAAGCCGGTCGTCTCTAATAGATGCATATCATCTCCCCGGGAAAGCGTCCTCTATTACGCTATCGCCCTCCTGGGCGATAATTATCTTAGGGTTTCCGCTTATAGAAACCTTCTTCTCCGCTTCATTGTATTTCGCATTATCGCCGTAAGCGACATTATCACGCTGGGTTATCTTCACATGGCCCTCCGCTACTATATCGTTTATCTTCTTTGTGCCGGGATCCAGGTTGACGGTTATCTTGTCAGCGTCTATATCGCCGTCGGCGCTCTTGACCTTTACATTATCCTTAAAGTACGCCAGATTCTTGGCATAGTCGAATTCAACCTCGCCGTCGCATGTTATCACTATTCTTTTCTTCTCTTTAGGCTTCGACGCCGCATCCTTGGCGCCACCGCTCTTTGCCGAGCCTTCCGGGAGCGGCGAGAAACCCATCTGCTCCTTCAATGTCGAACCCGCGTTTTCAATAGTCGCCACAACGTTCTTCTGGAGCCTGACATTATTCTTTGATTTATCATAGACCCCTTCGTCGGCCGTAATTACGGCCTCTTCGCTACCATAGGTCTTTGCGACTATATCTTCGAGCTTGATCTCGTTCTCCGATATCGATTTGGCCGTCCTGCCTATCACCTCCCACTTCTTCTCGCCTTTTTCGGTCATGCCCTCGAGATTGAACGACAGAACATTGTGTTCAATGCTTTCAGACTGCTCTTTCTTGGCCTGATCTCTCCCCTTAGGCTCAACGGTCGTTACGGGATCGACCTTCGGCGGCTCTTTCTTTCCGCAGCCCGTTACGATGAGCGCCATCATCAGAAATATATATGTAAAGTACCTATTAGATCTCAATTGACTTTCTTTGTCTTCCATCTCTTGTGTATCCAGACCCACTGCTCTGGATACTTCCTGATATAAGATTCTATAACATCCGACCATCTCTGGGTGTTGGTCACTATATCGGCCTCTTTGTTTCCGGTATCGACCAATTCTATCGGTTTTTCTATTATAAAACGGTGGTGGCCGCCCTCTCGTATAACAAAAGTCGGCACAAGGCTCGCTCCGGTTGCACGCGCCAGCACAACCGGTCCTACCGGTGTAAAGGCCGGCCGTCCGAAAAAATTCACAAAGACGCTTTCTACGGAATCAACATCCTGATCTGCGACTATGCCGAGTATCTTGTTCTCTTTTAATACTTTCAGCATCTTTCTGGGGGATTCATCGCGGTATATAACATTGATATCCTGTTCTCTCCTCAGGCTATTCAACCAATTGTCGTACTTATAGAAATATATCTTCCTGCCTATGGTTGAACCCGGATAACCTTTAACGCGAAATGTCAGGCCGAGAAGCTCCCAGTTACCAAAGTGGGATGCAAGTATTATCGTACCTTTGCCCCTTGCGAAAGAACCGTCGACGACGTCGATGCCTTCTATCTTTATAAAACGGTCTATATTTTCCTTATTTATCTTGGGAAAATTTATCAGCTCGGCCGCGTTCCTGCCGAGGTTTTCAAATACTTTTCCGGCAATGCGCCTGATCTGGCCCGGGCTCTTTTCACTGCCGAATGCGTGAGTAAGGTTATCTATCGCTATATCTCTATATTCGGGAAGAATATAAAAAGCGCACCTGCCAAAAAACGCGGCAATCGCTGAAGCTACCCTAGTGGGCAGCAGATATACTAAAAATGCGGCAGCTCTTCCGAGGTAATAGAGGAAGTACCTCCTGTATTTATACTTCATATGCCATATAACTATATAATACTACTGTATGCTTGTCAAGATTGTTGCGGAGGCCGCCAAAGTGTGCACTGACATCCCCCTGCCATCACTCCAGGTCTTTGTTCGCGGCCTGAAATTTCCCTCGCTCACCGGTATGGAAATTCCGCATTTGGTTCGCTCGGGGATTTCTCCAAGCGAGTATATGCGAAATTTTTTGCCGTGTGCTGCGGTTTACGTTTCGCGAATTTGCAGGAATTCCCTCCCTTAAGCCCATACAGTTTCAAGGTGTTCCTGTATCGGTATGGGCGTTGGTCGGTCAGTTCCTGCATTCGCTCAACGTAAATCCTTGCACACCGACTAGCTATATACAATATGCCAAAAAATTTCTAATGGCCGCTCACAAAGCCCTGTAGCGCTGACAGGTGCAGGCGGAATACCCGGTGGACCACTTCCATAGAGGTTATGGCAGGCAGACCTCGCGGGGTGGTGCCTGAAGCGGCGTTAAAAAATTTGATACCTCATGGCGATACAGAAAAAATTTTAAATTCCTGAAAGAAGTTAAAATTTTATCAAATTTTGTCCGAATAAATTTGGATGCCCAATCCAAATTTATGTCCGCGAAAGGCACGCCCCGCGAGGTCGATGCCTGCCTGGAGTAAAATATTAATTAAGGGGTATTACTTGAAGTATCTGGAAGTTGCTTCGTCCCATTTGTTCTGGGACTTGAGGATGAGCTCGCAGATCTCGCGCACAGCCCCGCGGCCGCCGGGTTTGGCGGTGACATGGTGGGCTATCAGCTTGACTTCTTCCATACCGTTCGGGACCGAGACTGCGAACCCGACTCTATTCAGGATAGGTATATCTATCAGGTCATCGCCTATGAAACAGATCTCGTCCTCAGGAATCTTGAAACGTTTAAGCACATCTTCAAAAGGAATGCGCTTATCAATAAAACCCGCATAGGCCTTTGCGACTTTCAGATCCCTGGCGCGAAGCTTTACAATGCGTGACTTCTTTGCGGTGATTATCACCGTCTTTATGCCGACTCTATGTAGAAGCGATATTCCGAACCCGTCAGTCACGTCGAAGAATTTCAGTTCATCTCCGTAAACGCTGTAGACGATACGCCCATCGGTCATAACGCCGTCGATATCCGTTATCAGCAATTTTACGCGCCGGGCTCTTTCTACTGTCTCGCTGCTTATCATACGAGCCCCGCCTTCAATAGATCCTGTACATCAAGTAGACCGACGGGCCTCTTCCGGTCGTCGACCACCGGTATCTCGTCTATCTTTTTCGAACGGAGTATGTCGAAAGCCTCCGCGGCCAATCTCTCCTTCTTTATGGTAGTAGGGTTTTTGGTCATGAAATATTTAACTCTTTTATTTATCAGGTCCGGCTCTGACTCCAGATGGCGCCTTAAGTCACCGTCCGTAAATATGCCTGTGAGTTTCCCCTTGGCGTTCACAACGCTGGCGCTTCCTGCGCGCGCCTTCGTTATCGCAAGCAGCACCTTCTTAACCGTAAAACCTTCATTCACTATGGGGCTGTCCCTGCCTTTTCTCATTATATCTTCCACTCTCAGTATCAGGCGCTTCCCGAGTATGCCGCCCGGATGAAAGAGAGCAAAGTCCTTGGCCTTAAAGCCCTTTTTGTCCAATAATGCCACGGCGAGGGCATCTCCCATCGCCAGCATCGCGGTCGTTGAAGTCGTCGGAGCAAGACCTAGCGAACACGCCTCTCTTTTCACCGACGTGTTTATTATGTAATCCGCGTTCCTGGCCAGGGTTGAGTATCTATTCCCTACCATGGCCATAAGCTTAGCCCCGATCTTTCTAACTATGGGCAGTAACTTCACCACCTCTTCCGTCTCGCCGCTGTTGGAAAGAGCGAGTATAAGGTCGTCTTTTGTAACCCTGCCGAGGTCCCCGTGTAAAGCCTCTGCGGGATGCAGATATAGAGATGGTGTTCCGGTAGAAGAGAGCGTGGCCGATATCTTCTGCGCGATAAAACCGGGTTTACCCATGCCGGTAACTACGACTCTTCCCTTTATATTATAGATGGCGTTTACCGCTCTCCCGAAATTCGAGTCTATCCTCTTTATCAGGCTGGAGAGAGCGTCCCGCTCGATCCGTAAAACTCTCTTTGCTGTCTCTAAGGACATCGCTACACCATTTACCTGCCGGACGTTTGGCAGGCCCTCTCTACCCTCTTTAATTTCATCAACATGGCTTCCAGCTCATCCAGCTTGATCATGTTCGGCCCGTCGCTCAACGCCTTTTCCGGATCCTCGTGAACTTCCACGAAAATCCCGTTGACGCCGCAGGCAACAGCCGCCATGGAAAGATATGGAATAAAACGTTTTTCTCCGCCTGACCTGTCACCCAGGCCTCCGGGCATCTGCACGGAATGGGTAGCATCGTATACGACCGGATAACCGAGGTCCTTCATGATAAGAACGGACCTGAAATCGCTCACGAGATTATTGTAACCGAAGCTGGTGCCTCTCTCGGTAAGCACTATATTCTTATTTCCAGATGCCTCTATCTTCTTGATTATGTGGCGCATATCCCAGGGCGCCAGGAATTGCCCTTTCTTTACGTTCACTGCCTTACCCGTCTCCGCGGCGGCAACGATAAGATCGGTCTGCCTTGAGAGGAAGGCGGGTATCTGGATCATATCGAGTACTTTGGCGGCCTCTCTCACATCTTTCTTACAGTGGACATCCGATAGTACCGGGATGCCCAGCTTCTCTCTTATACTCTTCAATATCTTAAGGCCCTTCTTTAGCCCCGGGCCGCGAAAAGAATCTATTGAGGTGCGGTTGGCCTTGTCATAACTCGCCTTATAAACGAATGAGACGCCAAGGCGCCTGGTGATATCCTTCAAAGCCCTGGCGTGGCGCAAGGCGCTCTGCTCGGACTCTATCGAGCACGGCCCGGCTATAAGCACGAAAGGATTATCGGCCCCTAACTTGACGCTTCCTATTCTGACCTCTCTTGTCGCTGGCATAGTATTTTTACTGCCTCTCCGAAAGCATCATCTCTTTCACTCTCATAAGATCATCGTGCGTATCGACCCCTATAGTATCAAACTTAGTCTCGACAACTTTTATCTTATAGCCGTATTCGAGGACTCTCAATTGCTCAAGCTTCTCTGCGCTCTCCAGGGAAGATTTCGGCAGGTTCCTAAAAGTAAAGAGGAAATCTTTCGTAAAGGCATACATACCTATGTGTTTGTAGTATACCGGCTTCTTCTCTTTATCCGTCGTATTGGTCCTGTTGTAGGGTATAGCATATCTTGAAAAATATATGGCATACCCGTTCTTATCAAATACGGCTTTGACTACATTGGAATTTGTGAGCTCGGCGTCATCCTCTATTCTCTTTACCATGGTGGCCATCTGCGCGATCTTCTCGTCTTCAAGGGCCATCACAAGGTTGTCTATCATTATGGGTTTTACAAGCGGCTCATCCCCCTGGATATTGACAACTATCTTGACATCCATGGGATTAACTACTTCGGCCAGCCTGTCGGTACCTGAAGGCTGATCAACGGATGTATATACCGCCTTCCCGCCGAACCCCTCTACCACCTTCATTATCCTCTCGTCATCGCACGCAACCACAAGGTCATCGAGCGCCTTGGCCTTCTTGGCGCTCTCCCATACATGCTGGACTACCGGCTTACCCAAAAGATCGGCCAGAACCTTACCTTCAAATCTCGTTGATCCCCAACGTGCCGGTATAACACCTATTGCTTTCATTTAACCCTCTCCCTGTTTATCCTATCTATAAGTTCTTCCGGAGTCACTACAGCTATGCCCACTTTGCCTACGACTATACCTCCTGCGCAATTTGAAATATGCGCCGCCTGCAGGGGGTTCGCGCCTGAAGCGAGAGAGAGGGTATAGCTGGCTATAACGGTATCGCCCGCGCCCGATACGTCGAATACGTCCTGGGCTACCGTCTCTATATGCTTCATGGGTTTGTCCTTTTCGAAGACCGCCATCCCGTTCTCACCCAGAGTTATCAAAGCTATCTTGCATTTAAACTTCTTCAGCAAAGCCGCTCCGGCTTTCTTGAGCGTAACGGCGTCTTTGATCTCAAAACCTACGGCCTTCGACGCTTCGTGGTTATTGGGAGTTATCAGTGTTATGCCATTGTAGTACCTCAAGTGCTCTTCCTTGGGATCGACCGAGATTATCTTTCTACGCGCCTTGGCGAACGGGACGATCTCCTTCAAAAGCTTCGGCGTAATGACCCCCTTGCCGTAATCTTCTATGATCACGGCGTCCATCTTCTCGATTATATTCTTCGTATTATTTATTATGCGCTTCATCGTATAGTCACTTAAACCGCCCACCTTCTCTTTGTCGATCCTCACCACCTGCTGGTGATGCGCCACAACACGGGTCTTCAGCGTGGTTGGACGCGACTCATCCACCACGATACCGCTTACATCGATATTCTTCTGCTCAAGCTCGCCCTTCAATATGGCCCCGCGCTCATCATCCCCTATAACTCCTGCCAGATATGTACGTGCGCCCATAGAGCTTAAATTATTGGCGACATTCGAGGCGCCGCCCGGCATAAAACTCTCTCTCTTGACCCATACTACAGGCACAGGAGCCTCGGGAGAGATGCGCGAGACATCGCCCCATATGAATTCGTCGAGTATAAGATCGCCTACAACCAGTACTTTAGCGTTCTCGAAATTCCCTATGATGCTCTTCAGTTTATTAAAATCGCTCTTTCTCATGCTCAAACCTTTTCTATAATCGAACGATAAAGAAGCGGTATCATAAGCTCGTGATGGCCCGTGATGTTATAGCCCCTGCCCCCGGTAGAGGTGGGTCTTAAGATTACGTTCTGGTGGGGCCTGTAATGGCTTATCATGTCAAAGTTCGCTGTTGTGAATTTACGAATTTTATACCCGAGATTGCGCGCCACCGTAACGGCTTTCAGGAAGACTTCCGGCAGTATAACGGCGGATCCTATGTTGACCGCCACGCCGTTCTCCAGCTTAGAGACGCTGTAAATAAAAGTCTTGAAATCCAATAGAGAGCCTTCGCCTATCGCCATGCCGTTCGCGCTCGGGTGCTGATGAATTATGTCTGTACCTATAGCGACATGCACCGTAACGGGCACTCCCAGCTTGTATCCCATAGCGAGAACGCTCTTCTCTTTGCACGAAAAATTAGACTTCATTATACGCGAGCCGACCGCTTCGCCGATACCTATGCCGTTCCTGAACCCGTAGTTCACGGCCCCGTTTATGAATGACGCCGTCTCCTGGGCCATTCCGAACGAGCCATCGACTATCCCTTCGCCTACATCCTCGCTCGTCCTGCCTATCATCGACACTTCAGTGTCGTGAATTATGCCGGCGCCGTTCAAGGCAACATGCTTTACAATGCCCCTCTTCATCAGGTCTATAACGATCGGCGACAGCCCGCACTTTATCACGTGCGCGCCCATCATGAATATCACCATTCTCTTCTTCGCGCCGGCGGAAACTATAGCGTCCACGGTCTCTTTGAAATTCCGGGCCGCGAGTATATTAGGAAGAGAGTCGTAGTAACTCTTAAACGACGAGCCTTTCTTTGGCAGGGACGCAAAGTCCTTAACGGTGACTTTGCACTTTCTCGAATCGAGATGTATAGTCTTGATTTTTGAGAGGTCTATACGCTTTGTCATACTCTAATAGTCCTTAAGGTTACGATATCTTACCACAGTAACTTTGATTTTTCAATATCTTATCCGCTGCCAAGAGGACCTCTTCGACGCTTATCGCATCGAGACACTTGAATCCGAGCCTGCAGTTATGCGCAAGGCAGATATCGCATCCCACGTCTTTATGTAGCACAATATCTCTATCGCCTAAAGGCCTCCATCGTTCGGGCGAGATGCCCCTGTCTTTGCGGCCGAATATCGATATCACGGGTGTACCTACAGCGCACGATATATGTACCGGGCCGGAGTCATTTGATATCAAGAGCCGGGACCTTCTCAATATGCTGGCAAGATCCGATACGATAGTCTTGCCTGCAAGGTTTAAGGCCTTGGACTTCATCAACGCGGCGGCCCTATCCCCTATCATCTTATCGTCACCGGGTCCGGAGATTATGACTATCCTGGCGCCGTACTTTTCGGCAAGGGCGTCAGAGGTCTTCGCAAAACGCTCCAGCGCCCACCTTCTCGAGCGGCAGCTCGCCGCAGGGTGGACCGTGATCACCAGATCGTCCTGTGAGATCCCGTTCTTATCGAACAGCTCCTTCATCCTCTCCTCGCTCAACCTGCTAAGCGGTACGTGAAGCCTCTTATCCGAGGAGTCGATGCCTATATATCTCAAAAGGCCGAGAGCGTAATCTATCTCGTGCTTCAGTCCGTACTGTTTTGTATGCGGAACTCTCTTCGTAAGGAGGATCCCGAATTTCCTGTCATAACCGAGCCTTTCCGGTATTCCCGCCAAATATGTAACTATGTGAGAGCTGTTCTTGGGATGGAGTATAATGGCCAGATCGAATCTTCTATTCCTGATCCGGGCTATAAACCTGATCTTTCCTAACAAGCTCCTCTCCTTACCTGACTTATCGTAGGTTATAACCTCATCGATGTAAGGATTGCCGTCCACGACCCCGCGAGCGTAAGGCCTGACGAGAACGGCTATGCGGCCATCCGGATACGCATCTCGTACCGCCTTTATTGCGGGGCTCGACAATACGACATCCCCGATCCTGTCCATCCTGATGATGATTATTTTCTTATTCATAACCCTCGATCATCATCTTAGCCCTATCGAGTACTTCATCGGCAGATACCAATTTCATGCATTCGTGGCCGTACTTACATGCTGCAACTTCGCACGGCGAGCAGAATAATTTCTTGCTTATGACGGCGTCGAACTCGCCCGTAGGCCCGTACTTCTTAGGATCGGTCGGGCCAAATATCGCCAGGACCTTCGTACCGACGGCGCATCCGAGATGCATCGGCGCGCTATCATTAGTTATAAGAAGGCTTGATCGCTTCAAGAGGCTCGCGAGCTGCCTTATGTTGGTCTTATCGACAAAATCCTTATACTTGCCCTTCATCTTCCTGGCGACGGACAGAGAGATCTCTTTGTCCGGACCGGTCCCCACGAAGACTATTGTTGCGGCGCATTCACCCGCTAAACCGTCGCAGACTTCGGCAAATCCCTCAATGGCCCATCTCTTCAAATGGCTCTTGGCTCCGGGGCTCACTATAACAATGGGCTCGGTTACCGCATTCGCCTTGATGAGATCATCGACATAATCCTCATCCTCTTTGGTGATATGTATATACGATCTCTCACCGAGACCATCGATCCCGAACGGAGCAAGCCTGTAAAGATGCCTCTCCTTCTTATGCACCACATCCTTTGGGAAAGATTGTATCGGGCTGGTCCTGTACCTGGGTGCCAGCAAAAGCGGAAAGACCGTATTCCTCAGATCGACCACGAGATCGTATTTCAATCTTCTCAACTTAAGCTGCAACCTCCGCTTTTCGGCTATCGATATATGCTTGTCGTAGACCACCAGCTTGAATATTCTTGGGTCCTTATCGAATATATCCTTGCCGTTTGGGCCTACCATCACGTCTATCCTCGAACCGGAAAATTCCTGCGACAAGGCCCTTATGACGGGCGTCGTCAAAATTATATCGCCTATATTGCTCAGTGTGATGACGAGTATACGCTTGATCTGCGCTTTATCTATTACCGGCATTTAGAACCCTTTCGGCTTCGTCAAAGACATCCCGAACCGTTATGAGCGCCATGCAGCGGTTGTCGGTGCACGTAACATCATAACAAGGAACATCGCACTCTTTGGTCTTACATATTACCCTGTAATTACCTTTCCCGTACGGTCCGGTCAGCGTGGGCGATGTAGGACCGAACAAAGCTATAACACGGGATTTCATAGCCACGGCCAGGTGCATCGGGCCTGAATCATTGGCAACTACCAGATCCGCCCTCTCCAGCATCGCCGCAAGTTCCTTGAGCGTCGTCATGCCGCACGAAATTACCGGAATGCTATTCATCATGAGCCTGATCTCTTCTACCAACAGAGCGTCTTTCTTCGCTCCCGACAGAATTATCTTTGCGCTTGTCTTTTCGGCGAGCATATCAGCGAGTCTGGCGAAATTGGTCTTGGGCCATCTCTTCGGGGCCCAATTGCCGCCAGGGCATAGAACTACAATCTTGTCACTGTCCGCCACGCCGTGCCCTTTCAAAAACTTCTTCACGCTCTCTCTGTCGGCATCCTCAACAAAGAACTCATAAGAATTTTCGCGCACTCTTATGCCGTAACCCCTGGCAAGGCCTAAAAAATATTCCACCTTGTGGACTTCATCTTCGGGCAGGTCTATGGTTCTGGTGAGCAGAGGACCTCTATTCTTGGTAGGATAACCTATCCTCTCCTTTACCCCTGCCAGGAAGGTCAGTAGCGCCTTGGTAAAAGACCTGTGTAGCACAAATGCTATGTCAAAGTGAATCTTGCGTAAATACGATATGAGCATCAGCTTTCCGATAATGCCTTTATGCTCCCCTTCTTCGTCATAAACGATGATCTCGTCTATTCGCGGGCTTCCCTTAAGGATCTCCACACACCTTGGATGCAGAAGACAGGCTATATAACCGTCCGGATAAGCGTCGCGAACAGCTTTGATAAATGGCGTGGAGAATATCACGTCCCCTATCCAGTTCACATTTACTATGAGTATCCTCTTCCCGCGGTCTGAACTACTTATCATCTGCGCTCCTTGAACCATGCATACCACCTGGATATCTTGCCCCAAAGGATGATCGGACTTACGGATGATGAAGACATCTTTATACGCCTTATGGCGTAGATATCGTTTATGCCGCTCTTCCGAACCGGGTTGGTCGTAAAGGCCCCTTTATAACCGGCTCTCTTTGCAGTCTCTTTGGCCAGATCGTTAAAACCGCCGTTCGGATAGCATATAAAATCTACCCTCTTACCCAATCCTTTTTCCAGGACCTCTTTGGAACCTGCCAGCTCGTCCCAAAGCTTCCGGTCATTTATGGATACAGAAGGTATCCAGGGATGTGATTTTGTATGGCTGCCTATAGTTATAAGGCCGGAATCCGACATCTCGCTTAGTTCTTTCCAGCCCAAATAGCCTTTCTCTCCTATCCTGTTTGTAACTATAAAAAATGTCGCCGGCAGGTTATACTTTTTCAATACCGGATAAGCGTTCGAATAAAAATTATAGTACCCGTCATCCGCGGTGATGATTACGGTCTTTGCCGGCATCTTCTCAATTCCTGTCATGTAGGCGATAACCTTATCGGGCCCCACGACGTTGTAATGATGCTTTGCCAGAAATTTCATCTGATGGGCGAATATATCGGGCGACACATAGGGTATCAACTTATCTTCTTCAGCTTGGAAGGAATGGTACATCAATACCGGCACGACCGAACTCGAGCTCAGACCTACGTAGTAAACGAGCGATATAAGTACTAAGAGAATGGCTGCGCCGGATAAAAGAAGCCCCTTCTTAACGTTTCGCACTGATCACCCTTTTGTAGAGATCTATCATACTATCTGCCATGGTTTCGATGGAAAATCTCCCCCTTACAAAATCCTTTGAGCTCTTCGACATATTTTTTGCAAGATCCTTGTCGCTCAATATCTTCAGAATGGCTTTCGCTATTGCGCCGCTATCTCCTACCGGCGTAAGAATGCCGTTGACTCCGTCATTTACAATATCTCTTATCCCGCCCGTAGCTGATGCCACGCAGGGTCTGCCGAGGCTCATCGCCTCAAGAAGGGCAAGCCCCAACCCCTCTTCTATAGAAGGCAGCACAAATATATCCATGCAGGCCAGATAGAGCGGTATATCCATATACGCAGCACCGGTAAAGATGACACGGTCCTCCAGGCCGAGCGACCTGGAGAGATCTATCAAGGCCGCCTCTTCACGGCCGCTTCCTATGATCAGGCACCTTGTCTCCTTCGATCTGGAGACGACCTCTTTCATGGCCTCTATAAGAAATTTCTGCCCCTTTACCGAAGAGAGACGTCCCATGGTCCCAACTACGTCTCCACGCTGAATACCCAGAGACCTTTTCGCTCTCGCTATTTGATCCTTGGAATAGATATTCGAAAACCTGTTTAGATCGATACCGTTATATATCACTTCTATTCTCTTAGGATCCACATTAAAGTCTTTTTCCAAATGGGCCCTGACAGCCTCGCTTATAGCTACGATCTTCACTCCCCAGGTATCGAACAATCTCCTGGAAAGCTTCGCGTTAAAATATCCGTGGCAAGTGGCTATGTACGGGATGTCGGTGCGCCGCGACGCAAGATATGACGCGACCTGTGAAACCCTTGTGTGCGCGTGGATCAGGTCTATATTGTTATTTTCTATGATCCGAGCCAGCCGTGACGCCGAATGGAATACCTTCGGTCCGAATTCGAATTTCGTCTTCATATCCAGGCGGGTGTGCCTTATATCTAGCCTGACAAGTTCGGCCTCAAGCTCACCTCCGCTTGAAGCGACAAAACATTCTACCCTCTTTTGCTTCAGCGCCTTTGTAAGTGACACTATGTACTGCCCTATTCCTCCTATATCCATATGAGTATTTACGTGAAGTACTCTCATGACGGCCCTTCGCTCTTTGACAAAATTTTCTTTACGGCGGCGAATACCTCTTCAACTTCTATACCGCTCATACACTTGAATCCTTTCGAGCAGTTGGGATTGTAGCACGGGCTGCATTTCAGGTCCTTTTTTATAACGACGTGGTCTTCCGAAGGCACTACGTGTCTCGCAGGGTCGGTCGGACCGAATAGCGCAATGTAAGGCGTACCAAGCGCCGATGCTATATGCATGGGAGCCGAATCGGGTGTTATATATACCTTACACCTCTTTATGAGGCTTGCCAGCTCCATTACGGCCGTCCTTCCAGCCGCCACAACCGGCTTTGATGATGTCAGGCCTTTTATCTTTTCTGTAAAGAGCGCGTCTTCTTTCGTTCCGGTAAGTACCACGCGCATATTGAACTCCTTCGCAAGCCTGTCACACAGCTCGGCTATGCGTTTTGGCGGCCAGTTCTTCGAATTCCAACGCGACGACGCCCTCACATTTATGCCTGCCAGGGCCTGAGAGGGCTTGATCCAGTTCTCCTGGAAAAGGGCATCTATCCTCTCGGAGTCCGAGGGCGAAGGCCAAAGCTCCAGTCGCTTGTCAACCGGCTTTATGCCCGCGGACTTCAGCACCCTGAATTGATGCTCCAACGGGTCCAGGTACGGCGCGTCATCCCTGATGCCGTTATTCAGAAGAAACGAGTACTTGCCGTTGTTGTATCCGTATCTTAGCGGAGCCATGCTCAAGAAAGAGAGTATATGGCTCTTCTTATTGTTCTGGAGGTCTATCGCTATATCGAAACAGCGCTTCCTGAGGTCCTCTCCGAGCTTCCAAAGGCCTGATAGCCCTTTATCCCTGCCCGTAAAATCGCATACTATCTTGCCGTTTATATAAGGGCAGCCGTCCAGCACATCCCGGGCCTGCAGACCTACCAGCACCCTGATATCCGCGTCTTTGAATTTATCTCTTATCGCCTTTAACGAAGGGACGCTCAATATCACGTCTCCTATAGCGCTCACCTTTATTACGAGTATATTTACCGCCTTCAAAGCCTCTGTGTATACGGAAAGGGTCTTAGTCATCATCGTATCGAGACCGAAATTCTCCTCGACCCTTTTCCTGGCGTCTATAACCAGCTTGTTACGGAGATCCTTATCCCGGTAGAGCTTGAGTATTTTGTCGGCCATATCTTGCGGGTCCTGGGCGTTACAGAAGAGACCGTTCTTTTCGTCCTCTATTATGTCAACAACCCCTCCAACCCTTGTCGATACCACTGCGACTCCCGATGCCTGCGCTTCTACGATAACTCTGCCGAAAGCTTCTGGGGTTATTGTAGCCGATACCAGGCAATCGAGCTGATGCATTATCAAAGAGACGTCATCCCGGGCGCTCAAAAACTCCACGATTCTAGTCAGGCCGAACCTCCTGGTAAGCATTTCAAGGTCGGCCATATATTTATCCTTGGCAGCGGTGCCGACTATCATGACTTTCAAGCCGGGAATATTTTTGCGCAGGAGAGATACGGCTTTTATAAAGAAAGAATGCCCTTTTAGCGGCGTTATCCTCGATACCATCCCTACGGTAAATCCTTTTGATTGATGCGTTCCTGGGGCCCTGAACTTAAATCTTGAGAGATCAACGCCGCGCGGTATGAAACGGATCCTGTCATGCGGTACGCCGAATTCTGCTACCATATGCCTGGCTATCATGTTCGACGGCACTATTACGAACCTTCCCCAGGCCATTATTTTACTCAGTAGATGTTTCTTATAGTATCCGTGAGCGGTCGTTAAGAATACCCGGTTCGTGATCTTGCATGCCACGTAAGCTATAAGGGCCGGGACACGCGAACGGACATGCACGATGTCGACATCCTCGTTGCGTATAATATCGCAGACCCGCCCGATCATCTTTATAACGCTGACAACGGATTTCTTACCTACAGGCAATGTGTAGTGGCGCGCGCCGATCTTGTCGAGCTCTCTTACGAGCCTGCCGCCGGACGAGATAACGACCGCCTTATGCCCTTTTTGCACAAGGTATCTCGCCAGGTCGATCGTCCCAGTCTCGACCCCTCCCACATCCAGTGACGGTAATATCTGCAATATATTCATGAGTTATACCTGTGTTCGCTCTAGCCCCGCATCTCCGCAACCCCGTAACCCTAATCAGATTAGACTAATCTGATTAGACTAACCTGATTAGACTAATCTAGACTAATCTGATTAGACTAACCTGATTAGATCAAAGCGCGCATCGCCTCGTAGATCCTGTCCGTATCACAGATCTTCTTCGAGGGAGAGGCGTCTTTGAGCGCACGTCCCACCAGAGATATGAGCTCTCCTCTTCTGGCTATGGAGACGTGACCTTCTTTCACGAGATTTTCCAATGCAAGCTCATGCTTAGTTATGCCGCTTCTTTTCTTCTCAAGGTTAAATACCACCGTCTTCTTTCCCGAGCTTATTGCCTCTGAGATCATCGATATCGATTCGCCGGAAACAATAACGACATTACCCAATGCTAAAATCCCGGAGAGGGTTCCTTCCGGGTTATTTTCATTAGCGATCACAAGGAGCCTGCATCTCGGATTTTTCTGCAACGCAGCCTTAATTATAGACTCCTGAGATCTATTTGTACGCCTTGAGGTCGTAACAAGCAACTCGGCATCATTAGCTTCGCATATCTTAAGCGTGTCGGCCAGGACCTCCCGCAGCAGGTTATCTGAAAGCTCAAATTCGGGATTGTCCCCGCCGATTAAAAGGCCCAGCATCTTATCTTTTTCGATTCTCAGGTTCTTTTTAAGATCTTCCCCAGAAAGTCGCAACGATTCCGCGTTCACGAGGTTCGGCGCAAGTGTTGTGGTAATTATATTTTTGCCCTTTTTTATGCTGTCGTGTTTCGGCGCTATGACAAAACTGAACTTCTTCAGGGCGAATGGAATGGCCGGATCCATCACGACTATATTTCTTGCATTATTCTCCTTGGACATGAAGATATTAACGGGTGCCAGGCTCGAGCCGCAAGAGACTATAAACTCGGCGTAACTCTTCATGAGCTTTTCGTAAGAATCTCTCTCAAGGCAGATCTTCATAAAGCTCATGCGGCCGTGACATCTCCATGAGGCAAATATTGATGCAAACGTCAAGAGAGCCCTAAAAAATTTGTTCCTATACCTTACTTCCGCAACGACTATATTGGTATCGCTCAGCCCGTAATTTTGGGTTGTCCTGGCCCTCTGTATCTGGCGCGCAACCGCAAGCGATTGATTGAGATGTCCGGCCTTTCCGTCATTGAGGATGAGGACCGTCCTCTTGGGCGTAGACTTCCATCTTTTGTGCAGCCACAGCCACTGTGCCGGATACTTCCGTATATATTTTTCCAGAAGCATCATATACCTCTGTAGGCCGTCAACCAAACCCTCCCTGCCCATAGAATGCCTGACATCGATGTAATCCTCTAGATATAATTTATGAAACGGGCCGTTGACGCGCACTATGAAGTTAGGCAGTATTATGGAGTCCGTGTGCTTTGCTATCTCGAAAGGCCCTAAATGCGCGGATGTGGGGCGTCCGAAAAAGTTCGCAAACGTTCCCTTCTTGCCCGCATCCTGGTCGGATAATATTCCAACCATACTCTTCTTGTAAAGCTCCCTCAGGATATTTTTCGTCGACATTCCCTTTCTGACGACCTTACACCCCTTCGACTCCCTCAAGCGGTTCAATAACTCATTTAAACGTTTCATCTTCTGCTCGCGTGCCAGGACCGTTATCGGAAAGCCCTTCATGGCGCTTACGAGGCTGGAGAGCTCCCAACCTCCGAAATGGCCGGTTAGAAGCATAGTGCCCCTACCGGACTTGGCCGCATTCTCTATACGCTCCATATTTACCACTTCCACGTACTTATTAACGTAATCTTTGTTCACCTTGGTAAGGCTCACTATCTCGGAAAATGTCTGGAAAAGGTTCACGTAAACATCTTTGGTAATGGCGCGCAGCTCTTCGGGACTCTTCTCTTTGGCGAATGCGGCCTTAAGATTGGCATAGGCTATAAGCCGCCTCTTTCTGTTGAAAGCAAAAGCCATCCCGCCGAAAAACCTCCCGATCCAAAGGTTGGCCTTTATAGGAATAAAATGAAAAAGCTTGTTGAGCCCTCTAGCGAGTATAGAGGCTATGTAATCTAGCAATTAATCCCTCTCTCCCGGAGAGTATCTGCATCTCCACTACCAGGGTCAAGACTTTGTACGAGCCGATAAAGAGCCCGAGACGGTTCAATTTAACGATGTCCTTTTCGGTTGTTACTACAAAATCAAAATGTCGTTCATCGCATCTTGCGGTCACTCTCTCTATGTCCTTCTTTCTGTAATCATAATGATCCGGAAATTTTAAATGCTCGATAACATCGGCCCCCAAGCCTCTTACCGTCTCTTCGAAGTAGGCGGGATCTCCTATGCTGGAAAGGAGGATAACCCTCTTAGATCTGATCGTTGACAGTTCATGGATCCTCCTAGCTCTGCCCTCATAAAGATATTTGGGCACGTGCGTGGCCTCCAGGATCATCGCGTTCCTACTGATGGCTCTCATCTCTTTTCTGATGACATCCATACCGACAGCCGTTCCGTTATTTTTTGTAAGCACTACGATATCTGCCCTCCTTAGGGACTTTTTTGGTTCGCGCAATACCCCGCGCGGGAATAGGTGACCATTGCCGAACGGATTACGCGAGTCGACTAAAACTATATTCAGGTCTCTCGCCAGCTCCCAGTGCTGAAAACCATCATCAAGTATCGCCGTATCGCTGCCATAAAGCTTTACCGCCTTGTTCGACGACCGGGACCTATCCTGCCCTACCAAGACCGGCACATCGGCAAGATTGCGCTTAAGCATCTCTTGCTCATCCCATCCGTATCCGCGTATCAGAATACATACACTCCTTTTTAACTCCTCTTCCAATATCTTTGCGATCGCCATCGTGAACGGGGTCTTCCCGGTGCCCCCGAGGGTCACATTACCGACACTTATAACTTTAAGCGGCGCTTTATACTTCTTGAAGATATGCAGTCCATAAAGAAGGCCTCTTACAATAATAACTGATCCGTATACGAGCGAAATCAAATAGAGTATAAATTTGAACGGGAAAAAAATCGCGCCTTTTCTTTTGTCGGTCATCAAGGAATAGATAAAATCGGTCATGGTTCGACTCGCTCACCATGCCCCGAGCAAGTGAAACGCGTCGAGGGGCATCTTAATATTTCGCCTATCTTTTCTAAATTCCTTCTTGTCGCGCCGCGGTTCTTGGCGATCGCCATCTTTGCGTTTTCGCCGAGATCGGCTCTTCTTGATGGATCATTGACAAGTTTTCGTAACTCATCAGTCAACTCTTTCTTGCCGGCGACCTGCACTGCGCCATCTTCCTGTAACAAGACCTTGGTTATATATCTGAAGTTGAACATATGGTTGCCGAAGATGATGGCCTTGCCCAGGATGGCCGGCTCCAAGGGGTTCTGCCCTCCGTGCTTAACAAGGCTGCCGCCTACGAATACCAGCATAGCGATCGAATAAGCTTCGTTGAGATGTCCTATCGTATCGAGAATCATTATTCGTCGTTCGTTCTTCCCTCCGGGCCTATCGGCCCCTAGGGCCGGAAGCGTAGTTTGTGATTCGTTAAGTCTTGATACCCTGACAGGCTCGAACTCGTATCTTTTTATAACGTTTTCTACCGCCCTGACGCGGTCGATATGGCGAGGGGCTATCAACAATTTAAGCTTAGGAAACTCAGTAACAAGCTCTTTGAAAGCTTCGACGATCATCTCTTCCTCACCGTTATGAGTGCTGCCCGCCACAAGCAGCATATCACCTTCGTCGAGTCGCAAGGACCGGCGGATAGAATCCGCCGTTCCCACACTGGCCGGTGCCTCGGCGTCAAATTTCATATTTCCCGTAACCTTCACCCTATCGGGTTGGGCACCGAGAGAGATCACTCTATCGGCATCGATGGAATCCTGCATACAGAGGCTTCTAATCTTTGAGATCACATTCTTCAAAAAAGGCTTGGCCAGCCTATACTTCCCTATCGATCGGTCCGATATCCTCCCGTTAATCATAATCGAAGGGACGGATTTCAGCGAAAGCTCATTCAGCAGGTTGGGCCAGATCTCTGTCTCCACCATTATATATATGCCGGGTTTGATATATTTTACGGCTCTCTTCACCGTAAAACTGAAGTCGAGCGGAAAATATATTATAATTGCATCTTTGGAAAAGAGTTTTTTAGCGAGATCGTTACCGCTCTTTGTTATGGTAGATATCACAAGGTCGCGTCGGGGGAAACTCTCCTTCAAGAGCGGAATGAGGGTTCTGCACAGGGCCACCTCGCCGACGCTCACAGCTTGTATCCATATACGATCTCTGCCGGAGAGAAGCGCCCTCTCTTTGATCTTATCGTATCTGCCAAACCTCTCGGGAAAATCCCTGTGCAGCCTCCCTTTAAATACCAGAGTAGGCAGATAGATAACGGAAAATATGAGAAAACCTAAGTCGTACAGCATCTTTTGTTGAATATCAACCTTATGGCTAAAATACAAGCGCCTATTGTAATGGACGCGTCCGCGATATTGAATACCGGCCAGATTCGAAAATCGAGGAAATCTATTACATAACCGAATAGAACCCTGTCTATGAGATTACCAACCGCGCCGCCCAGTATAAGACCCAGCGCTGTCATCACCAGAATCTCTCTGCACGAGCCGCGCCATAGATAAAGAAATATCAGGGCTATTACAAGAACTGAGGAGACCATGAAGAATACGCTGCGGCCCTTGAAGAGTCCAAAAGCTGCTCCGCTGTTCAGGACCAAAGTGATGTGGAAGAGGCCGGGGACGACCCTGACCGACTTCCCCTCAGAAAGATTTCTGAATAAAAGATACTTTGTCAGCCTGTCAACTATCACGACCAACGAAGATAGCGCTAGTACCTTAAGTATCACTTGCTTTCGTTCTTGGACTGGCATGTTATGCAGAGTTCCGTATGAGGCAGCGCATTTAGACGTTTCTTGGGTATCTGCTTACCGCACTGGGTACAGTTTCCGTAGGAGCCATCCTCTACCCTCTTCAGCGCCTCATCTATCGTATACAGGATATTTTGTTCGTCACTGGCCCTGCCGAGCGAGAACTCGACTTCGTAATTGTCGCTTGCTACGTCCGCCATATGGAACGAGTATCCGGAAAGGTCTCCTGAGGCCTCTCTCTGCGACGTCTTAAGAGCATCCTGAGTTATATGGTTGATGCCGCCGCCTATCTTCTCGCGCTCTTTTACCAAAAGCGCCTTGTACTTATTGAGGGTTTTCTTAGGCATCCTCTTAACCTTCTTCTTCCCAGGCATAGCCCGCGCTTTAACAGACTTTGCTCTTTTTACAGCTTTCCTCTTCGCCGCTCTTTTTACTTTTTTCATATGAAGCACTCTCCTTTTTTAGATATTACTAACGCATCTTTCGCAAAGGGCAGGATGATCCTTATACGAACCAACCTTTGGACTGTAGTTCCAGCACCTGGAACATTTGTCACCTTTGGCCTTCTCTATGGAGACGGCTTCTTCACCGTCCCTCAACTCGACATTTGAAACTATGAAGAGATATCTTAAGAAGTCTTTTTTCTCATTCAATACCTTTTTGACCTCAAGGTCGTTTGTAGTTATAGTAACGGAGGCTTCGAGGCCCGAGCCAATCTCGCCGGCCGATCGCTTCTCTTCCAGCTTTTTGAGTACCTCTTCCCTCATATGAACCAGAATACTCCATTTCTTATCCAGGCTCTCGTCTACCCAGCCGTTGTATACCGTATCGCTCGGCCATGATTCAAGATGCACCGATTCGCTTTTTATCTTTGAGTTAATATATCCCCACGCTTCATCGACAGTGACGGCCAAGAGCGGGGCCATAATCTTAAGGAGGGCGCCGAGCACCTCGAACATCGCCGTCTGCCCGGACCTGCGCTCGATAGATCTCTTCGCGAACGTGTACATCTTGTCCTTCATAACATCCAGATAGATCGATGAGACCTCGGTGACACAGAAGTTATAGACATCTCTGTATACCTTGTGGAAAGAGTACGTTTCGTAGTTCATGGTCGTCTCTTTTAACAATAGAGCGAGCTTGTGAAGTATCCACCTGTCAAATTCCGGCATATCCTTATAGGCGACCCTGTCATGCTCGGGATCAAAGTCGTACAGATTACTCAAGAGGTACTTGTATGTATTTCTTATCTTCCTGTAGGCATCCGCAAGCCTGGTCAATATCTCACCTGAGAGCCTGACATCTTCCGAATAATCGCTCGATGCCACCCACAACCTCAATATATCCGCTCCGTACTTCTTCATGACCTCTTCGGGAGTTATTACGTTGCCCAACGACTTGGACATCTTCTTTCCCTCGCCGTCAACCACAAAGCCGTGAGTAAGCACCTGTTTATACGGCGCTTTTTGGTCTATAGCCATCGCGGTTATGAGAGCCGACTGGAACCATCCCCGGTGCTGATCGGAACCTTCAAGATAAAGTTCGCATGGATAATCGAGCATCTCTCTCTTCTTCAGTACCGCCTGATGGCTTACGCCCGAGTCGAACCAGACGTCTATGATATCGGTCTCTTTTTTGAAATTACCGGATCCGCACTTGCCGCACTTTGTCCCGGCCGGCATAAGAAGCTTCTCTTCCCTGATAAACCACGCATCGGCACCTTCGACCTCAACGATCTTTGCAACATGGTCTATAACCTTGGCATCGAGCAGGACTTCCTTACAGTCTTTGCAGTAGAAGGCTATTATGGGAACGCCCCAATATCTCTGGCGCGACAGGCACCAGTCCGGCCTGTTGGCTACCATAGCGGATATTCTCGACAGACCTACTTCAGGTATCCACCTGACCCTGGATGATATCGTCTCCAGCATCTCCTTGCGCAGGTCTTTGTGATCTATCTTCAAAAAGTACTGGTCCGTGGCCCTGAATATTATGGGCTTCTTGCACCTCCAGCAGTGCGGATATGAGTGGGTCACCTCTTCTTCGTGCAATAAACGGTCTAGAGACTTCAGTTTACCCAATATCTCTTTGTTCGCCTTTATGACATGCTGGCCGCTGAACTCGCCGCAGGTATTATCAAATTTACCGCTGGAGTCAACCGGCATCAATGTCTGGAGCTTATATCTTTTACCGGTAATGTAATCCTCCTGGCCGTGGCCCGGAGCGGTATGAACGCACCCCGTCCCGTCCTCCATCGACACGTAGGGGGCCAATACCACCTTTGAAACTCTATCGATAAAAGGATGTTTCGTCTCTAGCCCCTCAAGGGCTCTGCCCTTAACGGTCTTAAGGATCTTGTACCCCTTTATCCCTATCTTTTCCATGGCGGCATCTACCAGCATCTTTGCCATTATATAAACTTCGTCGTTTTTACCGGTTACATACACATAATCCGCATCCGGGTGGACGGCTATCGCGACATTGGCAAGCAGCGTCCATGGCGTTGTCGTCCATATAACGAACGATGTGCTATCTCCTAATTTGAACTTTACATAAACGGATGGCGACGCCTTATCCATGTACTCAACCTCCGCTTCCGCGAGGGCGGTTTCGCAGGTCGCGCACCAATTGACAGGTTTAAGATCCTTGTAAATGTAGCCCTTCTCCACGAGCTTGCCGAAAGATCTGATTATAGACGCTTCGTAATCCTTCGATAACGTCAGATACGGAGTGGCCCACTCGCCCATTATTCCAAGGCGCTTGAACTGCTCGCGCTGAATATCCACATATTTCATCGCGTAATCGTAGGCCTTCTTCCTGAACTGAACCTGGTCGATCTCGTATTTGGTCATCTTCAATTCTTTGAAGAGCTGATGCTCTACCGGCAAGCCGTGACAATCCCATCCCGGCACATAAGGTGAATCGTATCCGCGCATCGTCTTGTAACGTATTACTATATCCTTCAGGATCTTGTTCAGCGCATGTCCCATATGTATATTGCCGTTGGCGTAGGGCGGGCCGTCGTGCAGGATAAACTTCTCTCTTCCTTTGTAAAGCCTGCGGATCTTGCCGGCAAGGTCTATCTCCTGCCAATGCCTGATAAACTTCGGCTCCCTGTTGGGCAGGTCGGCCCTCATGGGAAAATCGGTCTTCGGTAGATTTAATGTCTGCTTATAGTCCATCTTATTTTACGTACTTTCCTATTATCAGCTCCAGCTCTCTCTTCTTCTTTGCCGGAATGGCTTCGGGTCTTGTGACTATGGAATCTTTGAGAGCGCACGCACAGACACAGTCCCTCTCTTTTGATAATTTCGGCAGCACCGATTTCACTATCCTCTTTGAGACATCGACATTCTTAAGCAGGTTCTGAATTATCATATCCAGCGATACGCTTTCGACGACCTGATCCATGTGCCAGCAGTCATAATCCGTAATGCACGCCAGGGTCGCATAACATATCTCGGCTTCCCTGGCAAGTTTCGCCTCGGCAAGATTCGTCATGCCGATTATATCCATACCCCATGATCTGTAAAGATAGGATTCCGCTTTGGTGGAGAACTGAGGGCCCTCCATATTTATGTATATGCCGCCCAGATGCATCGACGCCCCTGCCTTTACCCCTGCGGCGTAAAGCTCTTTCGACAGATGCGGGCATACCGGATCAGCGAACTGGATATGAGCGACTATGCCGTTCCCGAAGAATGTCATTTCGCGCCCGTAATTCGTCCTGTCCACAAACTGGTAAGGCACTACTATGTCGAGAGGCTTGAGCTCCTCTTTTAAGCTGCCGCACGCCGAGACCGATATGATGCGCTCGACACCCAGCTTCTTCATGCCGTAAATATTCGCGCGATAATTAATTTCGCTCGGCAGGATCCTGTGCCCTTTATCGTGTCGGGCCAGGAAGACGACCTCGACGCCTTCAAGCACGCCGGTCACATATTCGCTCGAAGGATCACCGAAGGGCGTAGTCACCTTTACCGGTTTCACGTCTTTTATCCCGTCGATATTATAAAAACCGCTTCCGCCTATTATGCCTATCCTGCCTGCCATCACAAACCCCTTCCGGTAGCCTGTCTTTCTGCCTGCCGGCAGTTAAGCGTCGGCTACATTGTGGATAACTTCGTACTATCCCATCCTTATCGCTATACCGTAAAGCGTCCTTACCAGGAAGAGCTTCAAAAACCATATCGCCAAGAGCGCGAATATGACTGATATATCTATTCCTATGGAATACGCCGGTACCAGCCTCCTGAACGGCGCCAGTAACGGCTCCGTCACTTTGTAAAGGAACTGCACTATAACGTTATACGGATCCGGATTTACCCAGCTTAACAACGCCCTGATTATTATGAGCCAACTGGCTATTGTCAGAACGTAGTTCAATACCGTCGCCAGCGCCGCTATGAGATTTCCGAATACGAACATGATCACCTCTTCTGGATTTCTTTTGAACGCGTTCTTGCCGCACTCACGGCCTCTTTTATTATACTCTTGATTTTTTTCGATTCAAAGACTTCGATAGCGGCCGCGGTGGTGCCGCCTTTGGATGTCACCTTTGCCCTCAATGCGGCGGGATCCTCTTTCAGCGCTTCCAACAACTTCGCGCTTCCGAGCGCCGTCTTAACTGCGAGTTTTTTGGCAACATCTTCTTTAAGTCCTTCGGCGCATCCGGCTTCGATCAGCGCCTCTATCACGTAGAAGAAGTACGCCGGACCGCTTCCGCTTATAGCGGTCACTGTATCTACCAGCTTCTCATCGACCTCCACTACATCACCTATCGCTAAGAATATCTCTTTGGCAAGCGCCATATCTTTGGGATTAACGGAGCTCCCGGCAGATATGCTGGATACTGACTCTCCTATCGCAGCGGCCATATTTGGCATAACCCTTATGACGGGAACGTCTTTACCGACTATGCTTTCTATATATCCGGTTGTAATTCCGGCGGCTATAGATATCAGGAGCTTCTCCTTTGAAGCGCCGCAGCAGACTTCGCTCTTTAAGATCGCTTCGAGGTCCCTGGGTTTCACGGCCAATATTATAACATCGGCGAATTTAACGACCTCGTTATTGTCTACCCCTACTATGACCTTATATTTTGATTGGATGTAGTCCCTCCGGCTGGCGTCGAACTCACTGACCATTATCGACGTGCTCTTTTCAAGAACGTTCGAAAGGCGGTTAAGAATGGCTTCGCCCATATTTCCACAGCCAATTATTCCGATCTTTTTATCGATCATTTGAATATCGCCCTTCCCACTCTCACCATGTCCGAGCCTTCCTCTATCGCTACTTCAAAATCGTTGGTCATGCCCATTGATAATTTATACTTAACAGTTGATAGCTTCAATTTTTGCAGTTCGTCGCGCAGCCGGCGAAGCCTGCAAAAACACGGCCTTGCCTCTTCCGGGTCCACTACTTCAGGCGCCATGGTCATTAGACCTAATATATTTATATTAGAATACGATGCGGCTTTTTCAAAAAAAGGTCCGGCTTCATGTTCGGATATCCCGAATTTACTCTCTTCACCAGACGTATTTACCTGTACGAGTATATCCTGGACCTTGTCTAATCTCTTAGCTTCCCTGTCTATAGCCGCTGCCAAACGAAAGCTCTCCACCGAGTGTATCAGCGAAGATATCCCGACAGCATCCCTGACCTTATTCGTCTGCAAGTGCCCTATAATATGCCAGACGGCCTTGTCGCCTATAGCCTTGTATTTAACCAGGGCATCCTGCACCCTGTTCTCGCCGATATCCTTAATGCCTAAGGCCAAAACCTCTTCAATTTCCGGAAGGCCCACCCCTTTGGTGACACATACAAGTTTTACGCTATCCGCCGGCCTACCGGATTTCTCGCAACTCCTTGATATTCTTTGTGTTACAGCTTTTAGATTCTCGGAGATCATAGGGCTATTTGCAACGAGATAAAATAGCATATATCGGCCCAAATAGCAACCAAAAAATATAGCCTATTATAAAACCCAAAGGATCGCCCGCGCCCTTGGGCGGGAACTTACGGTGCCCGCCTTCTACTAATGGCAGGCGAAAATCAGGAATTTTTCAGTAGTAATTTGACGATTGGCAGGTCGGCGCTCATGAAGTCGTATGAGCCAAGTTCGGATGGGCTGACCCATCGGATCTGGTCGTGCTCGTTGGCCTTGAATTCTCCGGAAAGATGCCTTACCCTGTAGGCGAGCAATTCGATCGGCACCAGGCAGTACGTGAAACGGCTAGCTATAATAAACTTTCCTATTTCGGACTCTATTCCAAACTCTTCTTTAATCTCCCTTTTTAAACACGCTTCGGCCGTCTCGCCTGGCTCGATCTTTCCCCCGGGAAATTCCCATCTCCCGCCGAGAGT
>Ga0268276_1000610_pt1 | contig 40606 bp, 39 predicted proteins | sample saktaG_4_FD_190145 | JGI IMG/M metagenome (GOLD analysis project Ga0268276, IMG submission 190145) | Saline water microbial communities from Sakinaw Lake, British Columbia, Canada - sak_2010_1_5_45m | ecosystem: Environmental > Aquatic > Non-marine Saline and Alkaline > Saline ...
CAACTTTACGTCGAATTGTTCTGGTCGAAAGTTTTTCTTTTCAAAAAGGAACAGGGGAAAAAGCCGGTTTATTTTTAAATTTAATGGCTAAAGCCTGGTTTTTAGAAAAATGAAGAAAAAATTTAAATTAGGAAAAGATATTTTAACATTGGCTATTTTTACTTTAATTACGGCTCTTACCTGGGCTGGGTTTGCTGTCTGGTCAGCCGCCACCCAAAACACTATTAATAAAATCACTCAAGAACAAATGGCCCCTTTAAATCCTCAACTTAAAAGAGAAGTTTTTGAGTCTTTGAAAAAAACTTCCTTTTTTTCCGAAGAAGAAATGGACAGTTCTCGTCAAACAACCCCCTCAACCCCTTCAGCTGAATTAGAGCCAACGCCAGTAGCCACCGGGGCTAGCCAAACCGCCACTGAAAGTGCTATCTTAGAAACAAGATGAAAAAAGTTCTACGTTTACCAACCATCTTAGGTCTTTTACTCGTCTTAGGAGCCATTGCCACTGGGGTCATTTTGATCAAACAAGGGCCAACCATTTTTATTAAAGCCAACCCAACTTTAACCCCTAATCAATTGAAAATCACTAATGTTAATGACACGAGCTTTACGGTTTCCTGGCTGACCGAGCAAAGCACCAGCGGTTTTATTAAATATGGGACTGATAATAATCTGACTTTTACGGCCGCTGATGACCGTGATCAGCTTTCCGGCAAAACCGGGGAGTTCACCAGCCACCATATTACGGTTAAAAGTTTAAAACCTTTGACCAACTATTTTTTTAAAGTCGGTTCTGACGGCAAAATTTTTGATAATAATGGCCAGCCCTATCAGTTGACGACAGCCACCGTCTCTAAGGGTTCACCCCCTGCCAATGATGTTGCCTATGGCACAGTCGTTGACCAAAACAGTAATCCGGTTGAAGGAGCCATTATTTATCTTTCCCTGGCCAATGCCAATCCGGCTTCAACCTTAACCAAATCTTCTGGAAGTTGGGTTATTCCTTTAAATCTCGTTCGCTCGGCTGATTTAAGCTCTTGGGCTTCTTATGATAAAGAGGCTTCGATTGAAGAAATTTTTGTTCAAGCCGCTTCCTTAGGAACAGCCACGGTGGTGGCCACGACCAAAAATGACAGTCCGATGCCTAAAATTATTTTAGGGCAAAACTTTGATTTCCGGAAAGTGGCTGAGGAAAAAATAACCGCTCAACCAAGTATCACCCCAACACCAGAAGCCACGGAAGCCAGCAAATTTACGGTGGAACAATTAGCCACGCCTTCGGCTTCAACCAGTTCTGCTCAAGTGAAAATTCTCAATCCTGAACAGGATGAAAAATTAAACAGCCAAAAACCAGAATTTTTAGGGACTGGTCCGGTAGGAGAAACTTTAACCATTACTGTTCAATCTCCAGCCACTTATTCCGGCACGGTAAAAGTTGATAGCAAAGGCAATTGGCAATGGACACCACCGGCCAGCCTAGAACCAGGCGAACATACGATTACGGTTTCTTACAAAGATAAAAATGGCTTGTTGCAAAAAATTGCTCGAACTTTTATCGTGTTAGCTTCCGGAGAAAGTAATTTACCAGCCATGACGGCCACTCCTTCCGGAATAGCCACTCCCTCACCCATACCAACCACTAAAATTGCTTCTGGTTCACCCACGCCAACCTCAACAATAAGTGGCCGAACCTCTATGCCTTCAACTGACGGCGGGATTCCTTCTTCAGGATACTTGACGCCGACATTTATAGTCTTCATAATGGGATTCAGTTTGATATTCTTAGGTCTTTTTGTTAAAAAATTATTTCATTTTTAATGGACAATAATCTGCCAGCTGACGACAATCAAAAACCAATAACCCCTGTTGAGCCACCGCCACCACCGACAGAATCTCCATCTGTCATTCCGGAAACCCCTGAAGAAAAACCATCATCCACAACACCGCCACCGGTAATAGAAGAAACACCACCAATCACTTTGCCGGAAGAACCAAAACAAGAAACACCGGAACCAACCATTGAAATTGGCTCTTTAGGCCAACCATCTTTATCAAAAATTCAAGATGTTGGTGGTAAATCAAGTAATAAATCAAAAAAAATTAAAAGTGTTGTTTCTGTTTTAGGACTTCTTTTAATTATTACGGCCTTACCTTTAGCTGTAGTTTTAGTTAAACAAAGACAGGAAATAAGAAAAGAGGCAGCTACCAGCGCTCTTAGCGGAGGAACACCAGATCTTTGTGGAATTGCTCTTGGTTCTCCATCAGAAAATAAAGGCAATGGAACTTATTCTATTACTGTCCCTATCACAAATAATCGTGGGGATGCAGCGAGAGTTGAAATTCACACTTATGGTTGCGCCTGTTCTCAGGGAGATCTTGACGAATGTGGTCCTGGTAGCGGTAGTTGCAATAGTAGTAATGAAGTTGTTACTTTTGGCCCTAAAGAAACCAAAAATTATCCAACCGCCACTGCTAATCAAAACGGCCAAATATGTGGTACATTTCAAGCTGACCTTTTTATCGTATCAGTTAATGACGATACTAGTTGCAGCAATAATTAATGAAAAAAATTAAATTATCAAAACAAATTATCTTCACCTTAATAGGTATTTTAATTATTGTTGGTTCTATTCCTCTAACAATTATTTTAGTCAAACAAAAACAGGAAATTAGAAAAGAAGCGGCAGGCGGCCCTATTTGGGGAAGATGGAATACAGCAGTAACTTGTTCTACTCCCCCTCCTGGTGGAGGTGAGCCTCCTCCTTCTGGTCTAAGTTGTGGAGATTCAGGCGGAAATGCTTGTGGTACTCCCTGGTCAGATAGTTGTACAAACTTAGGTAATACTTATGACTGTTCCCCTTGTTTACTTTGTAATCCTCAGGGTACTTACCCCCCTCCCGTTCCTATTCATACCGGTCTTTATTGTTGGAGGATTTTGAATGGTTGTGGTCCTAATCGTGAGTGCCCAGCAGGAACGATGTGGCGGGAAGATGTTTGTCAGTGGCAGACAGGACCCCTTAAGGGACAGTTCGACAGTTCAAAATATTCTTGGGGCTGTGATCTTGATCCTAGTTGTCCGTTACCAACCCTACCAACTCCAACCCCCACACTACCGCTCCCACCAATATATACCGCTCAATGTGAATCCTGTCGGGGCTATGATAATAATTGGAACCTAATAACCAACCTTTCCACTTTAACTGTTGGTCAAACCGTCTATTTTGCCACCCAAGGTTCAACCACTCACCCCCAAAGCATCACCAAAGCCAGATTTAGAATTACCGTTAACGGAGTAGCAAATCCGTGGCAAGAAACAACCAATAAACGAGATAATGAGTTTTATATTCAACATACCATCCCTTCATCTGGTTCATTTAAGATTGAATCAATGGTTTTTAATCCAGATTTAGGGTGGTATTAATTCAAAAAATTAATATGTCAAAGAAAAATTGGTATTTAATCTCAATTTTCCTAGCCACTGTCGTCTTGGGAGTAATTGCTGTGATAACCGCAATTAAACTCCGTCAAGTAGGTGAAGAGCCAGTCGCTCCAACTGCCCCTGAACCGGCTTCAGCCGTGGAAGAAAGGGCCCCAAGTCAGGCTTGTACTTTAGCCTTTAATATCGCCGCCTTGCCCACACCCACACCGACACCCACGCCAACAACTCCGGTTTCTTGTAATAAAAGCTGTAGTATTGATTCTCAATGCAGTGGCAGTCTGATTTGTTCTTCTGGTTATTGTCGCAATCGAGACTGTACCGGTGAAACCGATTGTTCTTGTCCTGGACCAACTTCCACTCCAACTCCCACAGCTACCTCTACCCCCGGGCCAACATCAACCCCTGGGCCAACCACCACACCAACCACAACCACCGTCATTGCCGGAACCACTCCAACACCAGTGGTGGAATTGCCTAAAGCTGGTTTTACCCTACCAACCTTCGGATTTGTTCTTGGCGGTATTTTACTCATTATCACCTCATTAGTTTTTATCCTCTAAAAAGATCTACTTTGTGATAAAATTGTTCCATGCGAATTGCGATTATTGGCGCTGGTTTTACGGGCTTAGTCTCGGCTTTAAGACTTTCTCAAAAAGGTCATCAAGTTTTTATTTTTGAAAAAGAAGAAACAGCCGGTGGTTTGGCTGGTGGCTTTACTCAAAAAGACTGGGATTGGCCTCTTGATTATTTTTACCGCCATTTATTCACTTCTGACCAAGAAGCTCAACAACTAATCTCTGAACTAGGTTTAAAAGACAAGTTTTTCTTTATTAAACCCAAAACTTCTATTTTTAAAAACAATCAAATTGCCCAATTTGATTCACCTTTTTCTTTAATAAAATTTCCTTATCTTTCTTTTCCTGAAAAAATCCGCACCGGGTTGATAACCGCTTATCTTAAACTCAACAATAATTGGCAAAGATTGGAAGAAGTTAAAGCCACTTCTTGGTTAAAAAAATTCTATGGAGAAAAAACCTACCAAGTTTTGTGGGAACCGCTTTTAAAATCTAAATTCGGGGAATTTTTTGACCAAATTCCCGCTTCCTGGTTTTGGGCCAGAATCAAAAAAAGAAGTTCCAAACTCGGCTATCTTAAAGACAGTTTCCAAACCTTAATCAATGGATTGGCTAAAAAAATCAAAGTCAATGGCGGGCAGATTTTATTAAACCATGAAATTAAAAATTTCAATGAACTGGAAAAATTTGACCGAATTATTTTTACAACCCCCACAGAAATTTTTCTCAAAATTATGAAAGATAAACTTCCTCAAAATTATCAACAAAAATTAAGCCAATTAAAAATGATTGGAGTAGTTTATTTAATCTTGACTCTAAAAGAATCATTTCTAAAAGACGGAACCTACTGGTTAAATGTTAATGATGATTCTTTCCCTTTTGTGGCCGTGGTTGATCACACTAATTTTGTTGATAAATCTCACTATGGGAATCATCCAATTTTGTATGTTGGTGGTTATTACCCCCAAAATCACCGCTATTTTAAAATAACCAAGGAAGAAATCTTCAAAGAATGGTTTCCTTATCTTCAGAAAATAAACCCAGGATTTAAACAATCCTCAATTATTAACTTCCAGCTTTTTTCTAACTTATATGCTCAACCTATTGTTCCTTTAAATTATTCAAAAATTGTTCCCTCTTACCAAACCCCTTTAAAGAATGTCTTTTTGGCTTGTATGCAACAAGTCTATCCTTGGGATAGGGGTGTCAATTACGCCATTGCCGAAGGTGAAAAAATCGCCCAATTAGTCAACTCATGAATCAATTCCAAAAATTTCTAAAAAGATTTTGGCCGGAAACAATTTTTTTTACCACTGCTTTTGTTTTTTCCTCCTGGTTAATGTGGCACACTTTCAGTTACCAGGACCATACCTTTTATATTGCCACCAAAGCCTGGAGTGATTTTGCCGCTCATCTTCCCCTAATTCGTTCTTTTTCTTGGGGGCAAAACTTCCCACCGCAATATCCTCTTTTCCCAGGGCCATTTATTCATTACCATTTTCTTTTTTATGCCTTGGTGGGTCTTTTGGAAAAGTTTGGTCTTGCTATTAGCTGGGCCTTAAATTTGCCCAGTTCTCTGGCTTTTTTGGGTTTAATTTTGGCGATTTATTTTTTGGCCAAGCTGCTTTTTAGAAGCCGTTTTGTTTCTTTTCTAAGTGTCATTTTATTTCTTTTTAATGGTTCTCTCTCTTTCCTTGAGTTTTTTAAATTGCATCCAATTTCTCTAAGGACACCGATGGAAATTTGGCAAAATAACACTTTTCCTTCTTTTGGCCCTTATGATGATAAAATTGTTTCTGCTTTTTGGAATTTAAACATTTATACCAACCAAAGACATTTGGCTCTAGCTTTTGGTTTGATTTTATGGATTCTAATTCTTATCCTTAAACCCATTGTCCAAAACCAAAAAATCACCGTTCGCCGAACTATTCTTATTGGTTTATTGCTAGGGGCAATGCCGTTCATCCACAGCGCTGGTTTTATTATGGCCATTATTATTTTTGCCAGTCTTTTTCTTCTTTTAAAAAATCAACGTCAATCTTTATTGATCATTACTCTTATGGTCCTAGTCTTAGGGCTACCACAAATTTTCTTGACTCAAGGAATAGGAGCGACAAGAAACTTTCAATTAAACCCAGGTTATTTAATCGCTGGTCATTTAACTTTGGTCAATTTTATAAACTATTGGTTTTTAAATTTAGGTTTATCTCTCTTTCTTATCCCCTTAGGCTTTTTCAAAGCCAATTCTTTGGCCAAAAAAGTTTTTCTGGCTTTTTGCCCTCTTTTTCTTATTGGCAATCTTTTTCAATTCTCTCCGGAAATGGCTGCCAATCATAAATTTTTTAATCTTTTTTTGATTGTCGGAAATATATTTGTCGCTTATGCTATTTTTTTTATTTGGCAAAGAAAAATTTTAGGCAAAATCTTGGCTCTATTTTTGATTTTTTTCTTAACCTTATCGGGGATTATTGATTTTTTCCCCATTAAAAATGATTCTTTATTTGCCGTTGATGACGCGCCTAAAAATCCAGATATTGAATGGATAAAGGAAAACACCCCACCAAGCTCTGTCTTTTTAAACTCTTCTTATCTTTATAATCCTGCATCATTGGCTGGCCGAAAAATTTTCTTAGGCTGGCCCTATTTCGCCTGGTCAGCGGGATACGATACTGATAAACGTTCTGAAACACTAAGAAACATCTTAAATTCTTCTAGCCTACCGTCCGCATGTTCAATATTAAAAAAGGAAAATATAAACTATATAGAAATGAAAGAGCCGAATAATCTTGAAAAGGTCCCCATCAATTACAATTTTTTTAAACAGAATTTTATTGAAGTTTTCAAAGGCGAGATTACTATTTATGATATTCAACTTACTTGTCAAAATGTCAACTAATATTATTAAACATAAACTATCCTTTGACCCTCTTCTCGGAATTTATATTGGTCTTTATGCCTTTTTATGTCTCCCTTTTATTGGGCTGATACCATATTTTGACGGAAACATTGATTTTGTTAAATCATACGATTTTTTTACAGGAGGTTTTGCCAGATTGTTCCAAGAATGGGCAAGTGTTCATCCGCCCCTGAAAGAGTTTATCACCTTCCCTTTATTTTCTTTGTTTGGCATTAATAGATATATTTACACACTTCCTTGGCTTTTTTTTGGCATCTTGGGGATTATTTCTCTTTTTTCATTTGTTAAAACAGTTAGCAATATTAAGACAGCCAGGATTGCCTCTTTTCTTTTAGCCACATCACCTCTTTATTTGTCTGTAGGAATTTTTGGTCTAACTGATTTCCTTCTTGCCATTTTTATCATAGCCGCAATAACTCAATATGTTAAAAAACAATATCTTTGGTATTCCTTTTTCGCCTCTTTAGCCATATTAACCAAGGAAACAGCGATCATTTTTTGCTTGACTGTTCTTTTCGTCGAGTTAATAGTAAGTATCTTGCTCCTCATTAGAAAAAAACATCAAGCCAAAAATTATCTTTACCATCTTATTTTAATTTTTTTCCCTTTCGTCGTGTTTTTTCTATGGATAATTTTTTTGAAGACATCTGGCAAACCTCTCTGGTCAGATTGGAATTTTTCGGAGACGGCAAATCGGGGAAGTCTCTATACAATATTTAATAATCTTTTTCGATTCAAGTTTTTTAATAAATACACTTACCAAAATTGGCTCCATCTTTTCGTTTTAAATTTCAATTGGTTTTGGTGGCTTCTTACTTTCATCGGGTTTAGTTTCCTTTTTATAAAAAAACGCTCTCATCTTAAATCTACTCTTCTTGTGCTAACTCAAAAAACAAAGGCTTTTTTAATAGTCATTATCTTTATTCCTTTTTATCTGGTCACTGCTCTCAGCTTCCAAACATATACCATTACACGATATGTTCTTCCTCTTATCCCTTTCCTTATCATTGGCGTCTCAATTTCTTCAGACACTCTTATTAAAATTTTTCCAAAAACAAGATTACTGCTTTTTACCACAATTTCATTGGTTATAGTCCTTTCACTTTTTTTCTCTGTTGATCCTTTCTCTAAACATCTTTGGGGCATAACCCTTATTCAAAAGCATCCTTTTTATGCGCTTCACAAAAAACTGGCAGGAAACGATGGTTTGACATACAATATGCAGTATCTGTTTTTAGCAAAGGAACGCACAAAAAAAATTATGGAAGCCAATAATTCTTTTGGGCCAGTTGTCTCCCAAGAATGTCGATGGATATTCCCTGATCCCAATAATGATAAAAAAACTATTAATATTTTGCATCTCAAATTACCATTAAATAAACTGTGTATAAATCAAAATGAACAGTTTTAATGATTTCTCTAATATCATTCTTTGGTGGTCTTTAATCTTTAGCTTAGGTGTTGTCTTTTTCCCTTTAAATTCTTTTTTCTTTTCAAAATTCTTTGACAAGGGCTATGCTTTAAGCAAAATTCTTGGCATTTTACTTGTTTCTTTCCTGGTTTGGCTTTTTGGTAGCTTAAGAATTCTCCCCTTCACCATCTTTAGTATTTGGAGCATCATCGCTTTTTTTGCTCTGATTAATTTGTTCATTATTAAATATCAAAAAATTAATTTTAAAAAAATCTTTAAGGCTTCTTGGAAGATTTTTCTTTTTGAAGAAGTTTTATTTTTTTTGTGTTTGATTTTCTGGGCTAATGTTCGTGGTTTTCAGCCAGACATTCATGGCTTGGAAAAGTTTATGGATTTTGGTTTTGTTAACTCGATTTTAAACAGCCGTTTTTTTCCTCCGGCTGATATGTGGCTGGCCGGTAAAACCATTAACTATTATTATTTTGGCCATCTCCTCACCGCCGTTTTAACCAAACTTTCAAAAATTGATTCAGCCATTGCTTACAATTTAATGATTGCCACTATTTTTGCCTTGTCCTTAACCGCTGCCTTTTCCTTAGGAAGCAACTTTGTTTTCTCAATCATGAGAAAACCACCAAGTAAAAGACAAAAAAGATTAGCCATCATTCTTGGCCTGCTTTCTGCTTTAATTCTCACCTTGGGAGGCAATCTTCATTCTCTTTACTGGTTTTTAACTCATCATTTTAGCTTTGTCAATTATTGGTATCCTGATGCTACCCGTTTTATTGTTCAAGAATTTGGGGCAATGGACAATACCATTCATGAATTCCCCATTTATAGCTTTATTGTGGCTGATTTGCATGGCCACTTAATTAATCTGCCGATGGTTTTATTCTTTATTTCGTTAGTCTTCTCGTTGTTTATAAACAAAATCTTTATAATTAAAAATTTAAAACTAGGCCTGGTAAATCTCATTTTCCCTGGCTTAATTTTAGGAGTATTTTACATGACCAATGCTTGGGATTTGCCTATCTATTTTTTGGTTCTTGGTTTGGCTATTTTTTGCGCCAATTATCAAAAATTTGGCTTTAAATTAAAAACTTTTATCAGAACCATTACTCTTGCTCTTGGCTGTTTTGTTTTCGCCATTTTCTTTTCTTTGCCTTTTCATCTTCAGTTTAAATCCATTGCCAGCGGCATTGCCTTGACCGACTTTCACTCCCCCCCATGGATGCTTTTGGTTTTATGGGGGTTTCCTTTGTATATGACCATCAGTTTGCTGCTCTTTTTGAAAAAACAAAAATTAAAACAAGCTGACTTTTTTATTTTAATTCTTCTTTTTGTTTCCTGGTTTTTAATTATCGTCCCAGAATTCTTTTACATTAAAGACATTTATATCCATTCCTATCAAAGAGCCAACACGATGTTTAAGTTCACCTACCAATCATTTGTGATGTTTAGCCTTTCTTCTGGCTATATTATCTTCCGTATCTTAACTGGCCTTAAAAGAAGATCTTTAAAATTTATTTTTGTTCTTTTTTATCTTTGCCTGGCTTTTTTCGTTTTTATCTATCCTTCTTTTGCTATTCGTTCCTATTATGGATTAAAAAATTACCAGGGGCTTAACGGCCTTGCCTATTTGAAAAGTCTTTATCCGGATGATTATCAGGCCATTTTGTGGTTAAGAAAAAATGTCTCTGGCCAGCCGGTGATTACCGAAGCCGTCGGCGAAAGCTACACCGATTTTGCCAGAGTCTCCGCCAACACTGGGTTACCTACCATTTTAGGCTGGCGGGTTCATGAATGGCTTTGGCGAGGGTCATTTGATGAAGCTGGCAAAAGGACTGAGGAAGTTAAAGAAATTTACGAGGGAAAAGACCTTAATAATATAAAAACTCTTTTAAGGAAATATCAAGTTAAGTTTATTTTTGTCGGTAGTCTGGAGCGACAAACTTATCCCCAATTAGAAGAAGATCAATGGCTTCAATTGGGAAAAATTGTTTTTTCTTCCAATCAGACTAAAATTTATCAATTAGATTTTTAACGTGATTTTGAACTGCTTCCCAAGTGCCGTCTTTGGGAATTAAAACCCATTGATTATCATACTTTGCTTTTGAAGTTGGCGGGTTGATTAAAAAACCGTCATTCAAAACTTCCATTTTGAATCTATTTTTTCTTAACTTTAAGGCAATTTTAGACAAATCATTATATTTTGACTGAGGAATGTCGGTTTTTATGTTGGCCAAAACCAAATTAGTCAATTGAGTTAAACGCTTTGGGTTGAATAAAACCTGGGGAGTAAAAACTTTCTTCTGAATAGCCATGAGCAATCTTTGTTGTCTTTGTGAACGAGCAAAATCAGTTCCTTCTTCGCCTTCGGCATTGCGGGAGCGAACATATTTCAAAGCCTGATCACCATTCATCATTTGCTTGCCGGCCTCAAAATGAAGACTCTCATAACGGCATTTATATTCCGGATCCCCATTACATAAATCATTTTCCCGACCGGTCAAGGGATATTTCTGGTCATCAAAGCTTTTCTCCACCTCAACTTCAACTCCCCCTAAAAGATCCACCGCTTTGGTAAAAAGATTAAAATCAATCACCAAACTGTAATTTATTTTCTGACCTAAAATTTCACCCACAGCCTTTTTTGTCTCTTCCATCCCTTCATAATGATAAACACTATTTAATTTAGCTCTTAAAGGGGCAATCCAAATATCTCTTGGCAAAGACAAAACTAATGTTTTTCCAGTTTGATTCTCCAAAGAAACGAAAATAATCGAATCAGTTAAATCACCACCACTATGGTTTTCACCGGCCACCCCCAAAACCAAAAAGTTGGTTCGGCCAGAAGAAGGACGAAGAAAAGATAAAACCACTAAGATAAAAATCCCCAATATCGTTAACCCTAAACCGAACCAAAAGATAGTTTTTCTCAAACGATTACTCATGTTAGAATTTAATGATGCCCGAGTTGGACAATAACATTCTATCCCATCTTAACCAAACCCAGCAAGAAGCAGTTGCCTTTGGGCCAGGACCTCTTTTAATCTTAGCCGGTCCGGGTTCAGGCAAAACTCGGACTTTAATTCACCGCGCCGCCTGGTTGATTTTAAAAAAAGGAGTTGATCCGGAAAATATTCTTCTTTTAACTTTTACTAATAAGGCGGCTGAGGAAATGAGGGAAAGATTAAAAAAAATTCTAGGGGAAAACAAAAAACAGCTGCCCTGGGCCGGAACTTTCCATAGTTTTTGTGCCAGAGTGTTGCGAACGGATGGCTATTTTTTAAACATCCCCAAAAATTTCACCATTTATGATGATCACGACCAGGAAGATACTATTAAGAAAGTTTTGGAAAAGTTAGACTTTTCCCCAAAACAATACAAACCATCATCAGTTTTAGCCACTATTTCCCAAGCCAAAAACGAGATGATTACGGCTTTGGAATATCCACAATATGCCCGGGGAACCTGGCAGGAAACAGTGGCTCGGATTTATTTAAAATATCAGCAATTTCTTAAAGAATATCAGGCCTTGGACTTTGATGACTTGCTTTTGGAAACCACTCGTCTTTTCCAAAAGGAAAAAAATGTTTTAAGCAAATATCAAGACCAATACCACTGGGTTTTGATTGATGAGTATCAAGACACCAATCACACCCAGTACCTTCTAACCAAGCTTTTGGTCAAAAAGCATCAAAATTTGAACGTCGTAGGTGACTCCAGCCAGGCGATTTACGGCTGGAGAGGGGCTGATTATCGCAATCTTTTAAGTTTGCAGGATGATTTTTCTAATCTTAAAGTTATTAATCTTGAGCAAAACTATCGTTCCACTCAAAATATCTTAGATGCCGCCAATAATGTCATTAAAAAAAACACCTCCCATCCGATTTTAAATCTCTGGACCATTAAAAAAGGTGGTGAGAAAATCTCTCTTTATGAAGCCCAAAACGAACAGGAAGAAGCCCAATTCATTGTGGAAATTATTAAAAACCATTTAATTTCTTCCCCTGAACTTTCTTTAAAAAGATTTGCTGTTTTATACCGAACCAACGCCCAGTCAAGAATTATTGAAGAAACTCTGCTTCATTCCGGTTTGCCTTATCTTTTGGTCGGCGGGGTAAGATTTTATGAAAGAAAGGAAATCAAGGATTGTTTGGCTTATTTAAGAGTTTTGGCTAACCCACAGGACAAAATTTCTTATCAAAGAATTGAAAAAATTGGCAAAACAAGGCTTAAAAAATTCCAAGAATTAGTTAAAAAAAACAAAGGCAAGGAAATTCCGACCCTTGAGTGGTTAGACGAAATCTTGGCAAAAACCGATTATTTGCAAATATATGATGAAAGTGACCCCCAAGATTTGGCCCGGGTGGAAAACGTCAAGGAACTCCGGTCGGTGGCCACGGAATTTCCTGATCTAAATCAGTTTTTGGAAAATGTGGCTTTAATTCAGCAAGAATACTTGCCCACCGGTAAAATTAATCCTCAAAAAGATAACAACGTGATTACTTTAATGACCGCTCATTCTGCCAAAGGCACTGAATTTCCGATTGTTTTTATTATTGGCTTAGAGGAAGGTCTTTTCCCTCATGCCAGAGCTTTAATGGAAAAAAACGAGGTTGAAGAGGAAAGAAGGCTTTGCTATGTGGCGATGACCAGGGCTAAGGAAAAACTTTATCTTTCCTATACCAAACGCCGTTTTTATTTTGGCGAAAATTCCCAAAGTCAGGCTTCACGCTTCTTGGCTGATATTCCTATTCATCTTCTTGATATGATAAAATAAGCACAGCTTGTTACTACGTAATTAAAACAATGATTGTTAGAGAAGTTTTAGAAGAAGAAAAAAATCAATTTAACCAAGTTGCCACTCACCCCCTTCAATCTTGGGAGTGGGGAGAATTCAGGAAAAAAACCGGCAAAAAAGTTATTCGCCTGGGAGCGTTTGATGGCAAAACTTTAAAAGCTGCCTACCAGCTCACGGTTCACCCTCTACCAAAAATTAGCTACACTGCCTTGTATTTCCCCAAGGGACCAATGCCGGACAAGTTAATGCTGGAAGCTTTAAAAAAGGTCGGCGAAAAAGAAAGAGCCATTTTTATTAAAATAGAACCTAACATTAAAGACAATCAGGATGTGGTTAATTTTCTTCTGGCTAATAGTTGTCAAAAAGGCCGGCCTCTTTTTACCAAATATACCTTCCAGCTTGATTTACAAAAAACCGAAGAACAACTTTTGGCAGACATGAAACCTAAAGCCCGTTACAACATCAAGGTTGCCCAAAAACACGGGGTGGAGATTGTTGAGGATAATTCAATCAAAGCTTTTGAAGAATATTTAAAACTCACAGCTGAAACAACTAAAAGACAAAAATTTTATGCTCATTCAGAGGATTACCACCGAAAGATGTGGACGTTAATGCAGCCTTCGGGTATCGCCCATCTTTTCTTGGCCAAATATCAAAATCAGGTTTTAGCGGCCGATATTTTCTTTGTTTTTAACAAAATTCTTTATTATCCTTATGGTAGCTCGACTCGAGAACATCGTGAAGTCATGGCTCCTTACGCTTTATTCTGGGAAGTTATCAAATTTGGGCAAAAAATGGGTTGTAAAGTTTTTGATATGTGGGGAACCCCTGGCCCTAACCCCAGTCCTCGTGATCCCTATTTTGGCTTTCATCGTTTCAAAGAAGGTTTTGGGCCATCTTTAGTAGAGTTTATCGGCACTTATGATTTGGTGATTAATTCTTCTTTCTATCCTTTATATAACTTCTTGAATAATCTTCGCTGGAAATTTCTCCACCTCAAGCCATCGGCTTTTTAAAAAATAGTAAAATAAACTTATGTTCACTCTTTCTCGAGAAAAACACACAAAACTCTGGAATAAATTTTGGGGCGAAACTAAAAAAGAGTGGTTTAAAGTTGAAGTGCTTCAAGACTATTCTTATGAAGATTCTGGTCCATCACTCAAAACATGGCTTAAAAGAGATAAGGAAAAATCTGTTAGGTTTATGATGAGAAAAATTGATTCTAATGAATGGGTTAAAATGGCAGGCAAAGTCCACTTTAGAAAGATAAGAATTCATATTGTGGAAAAGCCATACACTCCTTATTTAAAGTGGGAGATCGAGGTTTACAAACATATTAATATTCCTCTGGCAAAAGAGGAAGTTTATCTTATTGATAAAAATAATGTTCTAGATTTGGATCTTCCTGATGGCGATTTTATGATTTTTGACCAAAAAAGAGTTGTTAGAAATTACTATGATAAATCAGGGAAAGCCTACAAAATGGATTTTTATGAAGCAAATGATGATATTACTAAATTTCTCTTTCTTCGCAAGAAACTTTTAGGAGTAGTCTCAAAACTATAATTTTCGGGTGATTTCTTTAATTCCTCTTAATTCTCTTTCTTCTATTTTTTCATTTGGGTCGGGATAACCAAGAGGAATTAAAACTACCGGTATAATTTTTTCCGGAAGATTTAAGGCTTTTTTAAGACCATCTTTCATTTTTGGTTCTTTATTGTTATAGCCAGTAACATAAACTGCCCCCAGTCCCAGTTCATGGATAGTCAGAAGGATGTTCATCGCCGCACAAACCCCATCTTCCACCCATCTTGTTGCCGATTTTTCCGTATCAACACAAATGACAATAATTATTTTTGCTCCCAAAAGACATTCTTCATTATCTTTACCTTTAAGTTCAGCCAATTTTTTCTTAATCTCGGAATCTTTGACAAGAATAAACTCCCAGGGTTGAGAATTCATGGAAGAAGGAGCGTATCTGCCGGCGTCGATTATTTTTTCAAGGAGTTCATCAGAAATCTCTTTATCTAAAAACTTTCTTCTTGAACGTCTGGCTTTGATACAAGCTATTGTTTCCATATTTCTATCATATCAAAAAATAAAAGTATTAACTCCAAGCATCACAGATTAATTTATATTCACAAAAATCACAGAGATTGCCTGGTTTGGGTTCAAAGGAACTGGCCATAATTTCCTTAGCTTTCTCTAAAATATCTTTTTTAGCTTGGGCTAATTGCGCGGCTGTTCTTTTGGTCGAGATTTTTTGACCGGAATCAAGAAAATAAAAGGTTAAAGTTATATCTTCTGGCTTTTTATCGTAAATACCTTTGTCTGATACAGCTAAAGCATAGACTGTCATTTGTAATGATTTATCAACCCCCTTTTGTTCCATCGTCTTGCCAGTTTTATAATCAATAATTTCCAAAATCCCTTCTTTTTTCTCATCAATCCGGTCAATCTTGCCGACAATTTTTAAATTAGGACCAATTTTAAGGGTAAAAGATTGTTCCAAAGCGATAATTTTTGCCTTAGGGTCAAAATCCTTATAAAAGTTAGCTAATATCTTCTCTGCCTGCTTTCTGGCTTTTTCTTCATGGCTTTTGCTGGCATAGCCCAAAGAAGACCAATTATTCTCCAAGATTTTAAGCAAATCTTTTTGGTTTATCTTTTGATTATTTTTAATTCCTTCACCAAACTCTTTTAAAGTTTTATGAACGGAGTCTCCAAAAGTTAGAGCGCTGGAAGGTGGGGTGGGAATTTTTTGTAGGAAACGATAGCGGTATTGCAAAGGACAATTATTAAAAGCCTCGATCTGGGAAAAAGATAAATAATTAATTGGCTGGCGGATAACTGATGAATTTTTCTCTTCTTCCTTTTGCCAGACTAACAAGGGTGGCTGGCCACTTTTAATAGCTAAATGGCTTAATGATTTTATTGCCGTTTCTCCCAATGTTTCAAAAACAAAAGGGGAAAGTTTCTTTTCTCTTTTGCCCTCACCATAATAATCAGCGGCTGTTAGGAAAAGACGGTCACGCGCCCGTGTTAGCCCAACATAAAAAAGCCTTCTTTCCTCTTGCTCGTGATAGTCGCCTTGGGGCAAAATCTCCTTGATTAACTTTTCGGGAATGGGAATTTGTTCTTTTCTTTCTCTGGTAGGAAAACGTTCGGAAACTAGATTAACCAAAAAAACCACTGGGAATTCCAAGCCTTTGGCAGAATGTATGGTTAAAAGATTTACTCGATTTTCCTCAAACCAATCGATGTTATTGGCTAAAGGCGACTCCCCCAATTCCATGGAAAGATTAAGCCAATCGACCACCGACTCAACTGAAGCATCCTCATGGTCAATTTCATAGGTCCTCAACCGATCAAAAAACTTGGCAATGTTTTGGGCGACTTTCTCTTCGGTTGGTGTTTTGTATTCTGTCATTTTTCTCAAAAGTCCGCTGTCTTCCAAAAAATAGTAAAGAATTTGTCCGGCGGTTTCTTTTCTTATCAAACCCAAATGGCGGTGAACCATTTTGACGAAACTTGCAACTTGTTCCTTGGTTTTTTGACTGATAAAGATTTTTTCCGCCTGTTCGCAAACTTCAAACAAGGAAAGATTTTGTTTGCGTCCGTAATTATTAATCGCCGCCAAATCCCGGGGGCTAACATCAAAATATTCCATTGATAAAACGCGATACAAAGCCACATTGTCCTCAAAATTGTAAAGAACTTTAAGATAGGCAATTAAATCTTTAACCTCATTCTGGCGAAAAAGCTGACCAGGGCCCAGAAATTGATAAGGAATGCCATGGCGGGTCAAAGCCCGGACAAAGGGCTCGATATGATTATTGGCTCTAACTAAAATCGCCACCTCAGAAAATTTATATTTTTTAAAAGTTAATTCCTTGATTTTTTGAGCGGTAATCTCGGCTTCATTTTCCACCCGATCAGCATGGATAAATTCAATTGGGATATCTTTGACTTCTCTCACGGCCTTTAAATGTTTGTTAATTTTTTCTTTAACTTCCAAGCGGTCAGGATTATTATTTTGAATAAGTCTGTAGGCTTTATCTAAAATTTCTTGGCTGGAACGATAGTTTTTAACCAAGACTATAATTTTGGCTTTGGGAAAAATTTGGCGGAATTGAATGACGTTGGAAACAGCCGCTCCCCGCCAGCGATAAATTGACTGGTCATCATCGGCACAGACGGTTAAGTTTTTCTTCTTCCCAGAAAGCAAAATAGCCAACTGGTTTTGAACATAATTCGTATCCTGAAACTCATCAACCAAAACATATTTAAATTGGTTTTGATATTTTTGCAAAACTTGGCTACGGGTACGGAAAAGTCTTAAAGTTTGATTAATTAAATCACCAAAATCCATCAGACTTTGTTTGGTTTTTAACTCTTCATAAACCTGATAGGCCTTAGCCAGTTCTTTGGTCTTGGCTACTTCTTCTTTTTCGGCTTTTAGTTTTTGGCTATATTTTAAATATTGTTCGGGAGAAACATCTTCATCTTTTAATCTGGAAAAATGCTGAAGGAGACCACTGATAAATTTGGTCGGATTACCCAAAGGGCGAAAATATTGCAAATCAAACTTAAATAAACTCTTTATTAGGAATTGGGTTGTTTCGGCTTCGGTCATGAGTTTATAACGAGGATCCAAACCAATATGAATCGCTTCCTGTCTTAAAACACGATCACAAAAAGAATGGAAAGTCGAAATCCACATGTCGGTATAACCATAAGGCATGGCAATATCAACTCTTTCTTCCATTTCCCGAGCCGCTTTATCAGTAAAAGTAAGAGCTAAAATCTGACCTGTTTTGGCTTTACCTGAAAAAACAAGATTTTTAATTCTTTCGGTGATAACGGTGGTTTTGCCAGTCCCCGCTCCGGCAATAATTAAAAGCGGCCCTTCACCAAAATGCACGGCCTCAAACTGCTCTTTATTTAATTTTTTTTCTTCCTCATTAAGCATAAATTATTTAACTGGAGCGATTTGTCTCTTTAATCTGTCCTTTGGTTCCTTGGCCTAGAGTTTGGGTGGAGTTGATTTTTTGGCCAAGCTGGTTAAAGCCAGCGTTAACATTATTCATTTGATTGTAAGCATTTTGAACATGTCTGCCCAAAACTGAAAGATTTTCTTCGACCTTTAGATAATCTTTCTGGATAGCTTTAATCGCCGATAAAATTTGTTGAGCATGTTCTTCAATTTTTTGTCCTTCAAAACTCATCAGAATTGCCCTTAGATAAGCATAAAAAGTCGTTGGGGAAACCGGCAAAACTCTTTTTTTGCCACCATAATCAAAAAGCTCAGTATTATTAACTACTTCGTAATAAACCGTTTCTGAAGGCAGATACATTAAAGCATAATCAATCGTCCCTTCTTCAGTCAGAATATATTTATTAGAGATATCATCAATATGTTTTTTAACATCTTTGACAAACTCTTTTTCAAAGGATTTTTTCTCTGTTTCATTCTGGGCGTCAATCATTTTCCTGAAGTTTTCCATGGGGAATTTGGAATCCACCGGAATAATTCCGGCTGAAGTTTTAATGGCTGCATCCACCTTGACTCCTGATTTAAAAGTATGTTGGAGAAAAAAGGAATTTTTCGGCAACATCTGAGCCAATAAGTCTTTTAAGACTTGTTCGCCAATATTACCTCTTAACTTTGGTGAACGCAGGAATTCTTGAATGTCTTTCATCCCTCGGCCGATTTCTGACATCTCGCCAATATTCCGCTGGACTTGAGAGATGACTCTGGCAGCATTATCTAAGCGTTCATTAATCGACCTGGACATAATTTGGCTTGATTGCTGTTGTGATTTAAGCCAATCTTTAAGAGTTTCATCAGGCTTGGTCGCTTCTTTAATTTCGGCCAGCCTTTTGAGGATTAAAAAAACCGCAATAACTAAGATTAAAATAATTAAAGCTGAAAGGAGATAAATCTGTCCATTCATAGTTATCTATTTTACCACTTAAGCGGCTATAAGTGGCAATTTATACAAGCCGAAGGCGTAGTATAATTGAATCATAAGAACCTGCCTTCGGCAGAACCTTGTTTTTCGAGGACTCAAAATGGAAAAGCTAACAGCCGCTAAAATAAAAAGACGCAAAAACTTCCTTCCCGCTTTAATTTTTGCCTTAATCTTTTGGGGTTTATGGGGATGGTTAGTTTATTCTTTCTCTCCAGCTAACAATCTTTTGATTTTAATCTTTTATCTTTTACTTTTCTTGGCTACATTTTTAACAAGCTCTTTGATTTTTGCCAATTCTAAACTCGGAGCTATCGCTGCTTTATGGCTGATTTTATTTCTCATCTTTCGCTTCTTTAAAATCGGAAATATTCTTAATCTTTCACTTCTGACAGTTATCTTTTTCTTAATAGGCATCTATTTTTTCAAATCAAGCCATCAATAAATTTGACAAAATAATTTAGAAGTGATTTAATTGATTCAACTTTTAATTCTCCTGCCTCATTTAATCAATTAAATTGCCATGCAAGTTTCAAAAAAGAAAATTAGTCCTAAAATCAAAAAACAAATTTCTGACTTAATTTGTCAGGTGATTGCCGATATTAAAAATCCAGCCGAAGTTAAAGAATTTTTGAACAGCTTTTTAGGTAACAATGAACAAGAAGTCATCACTAGAAGACTAGGCATCACTTATTTTTTAGAAAAAGGTAAAACTTACAGCTGGATTAAAGAAAATCTTTCTGTTTCCAGTACCACCGTCGCTAGTGTGGCCAGAGAATCAAAAAAGGGCAAGGGCTTTAAAATCGCTTTACAAAAAATTCATGCTGACGAATGGGCTGAAAGATGGGCAAAAAAAATAGGCCAGATGTTCAAAAAGGGGAAAAAATAATTCTGTAAAACAGAATTGATTAACCCCAGGCCTCCTTTAAAAAGGAGGTTTTTTAGTTTAAAATAAAGAAAACTATGAATAAAAAATTTTATATCACTACACCAATTTATTATGTTAATGACGTGTCTCACGTTGGCCATGCCTATACCACCATTGCGGCTGATGTCCTGGCACGTTACCACCGTAGCCTAAAAGAAGACGTCTTCTTCCTAACAGGAACTGATGAACATGGGGCAAAAGTAGCTGAGGCAGCTAAAAAAGCTGGTAAAGAACCAAAAGAATTTTGTGATGAAGTTTCTTTGAGATTCAAAAAAACATGGGAGAGATTGAATATTTCCAATGATTATTTCTTTAGAACTACCGATGAATGCCATGGAAAAATTGTTCAAGAAATTCTCCAAAAAGTCTACGATCGTGGTTTGATTAAAAAAGGAATTTATGAAGGGCTCTACTGCATCGGTTGTGAGAAATTTTTAACTGAAAACGACCTTGTTGATGGTTGCTGCCCACTCCACCCTAATCAAAAACCAACCCAGCAAAAAGAAGAAAACTATTTTTTCAAACTTTCGGAATTTAAAGAAAAATTAAAAAAGGCTATTAAGGATAAAAATGATGCTAATCATTATGAGATTTTACCCAAGCCAAGGGAAAACGAAATCCTAGGTAAATTAGAATTAGGCTTAAATGATGTTTCTATTTCTCGCGAAGGAGTTGAGTGGGGAATCCCTCTCCCTTGGGATAAAAAACAAACTTTTTATGTCTGGATCGATGCTTTATTAAATTATTATACTGCCACTCGTTTTTTAGAAAATAAAGAAAAGTTTTGGCCAGCCGATTTACATTTAGTCGGCAAAGACATTCTCTGGTTTCATTCGGTAATATGGCCAGCTTTACTTTTGGCGGCAGAACTTCCTTTACCCAAAAAAATCTTTGCTCATGGGTTTTTTACGATTGATGGCAAAAAGATGTCCAAATCTTTAGGCAATGTTATTTCGCCAGATGATTTAATCAAAAAATTCGGTGTTGACGGCGCGAGATATCTAATGCTGTCTGAATTTTCTTTTGGTAGCGATGGAGATATTTCTCTTAAAAAGTTTCAAACAAGATATAATGCTGATTTAGCCAATGGTTTAGGCAATCTTGTTGCCAGAGTAGCTAAACTTTGCGAGAATTCGAAATCTTCTTTCAAAACAAAAACAGATTTCAATTTGGATAAATTTATCATTGGACTTCTTAACGGCTTCAGGTTTGATGATGCTTTAGAAAGAATCTGGGGATACATTCGTGAGAATAACAAAAGAATCAATGATAATAAAATCTGGGAGCAAAATGGGGAGAAATTAGAAAAATCACTTCAGGAATGTATTTATGCTTTACAGGATATTGCTTATCATTTACAACCTTTCCTTCCAGAAACTGCTGAAAAAATCCAAAAACAGTTCCAAGGGCCGAAAATCAAAGCTGAAAAACCGCTTTTCCCCCGCCTTCATTAAAGCTACGGCGGGCAAGCAAAAGAATGTCAAAGCCGCAGGTTTCGATTATTATTCTAACCAAAAATCAAAAGAGATTTATTGAACGCAGTTTACTACTGATTTTTTCCCAAACTTTTAAAGATTTTGAGGTAATTATCGTGGATTCGGGCTCGACTGACGGTTCAATTGGAGTAATGGAGGGATACCAAGTCAAAATTTTAAAGTTAAAGATGAAACCATTCAATTATGCTAAAGCTTTTAATTTCGGCGCTAGTAAAGCTAATGGTGATTATCTTGTCCGTTTGAGCGGGGACGCTATCCCTGCCAATCAATACTGGCTTGAAAATCTCCTTAAGGGGCTGGGATCAAAAAAAGTTGTCGGAGCTCACAGCCGCTATCTTTTCTCCATTTTCAGTGATTTTCTTTATCAAATCTGGTTTCGAGAAAGTTTTAAATTTATCCGAAGTGGTAATCCAGTTTCTTTTGGTGGAGCCAGTTGCGTGGTTAAAAAAGAGGCTTGGAAAAAATATCCCTTTAATGAAAAATGGGGGCCAGGAGAAGATTGGGAATGGGGAGAAATTATGAAGCAAGCCGGATATCAAATTCTTTATCAAAATAATTCTTTGGTTTTCCATGAACACCGTAGTCCACTTCCAATTCAAATAAAAAATTTTTTGGATTGGCTTTTTGTTAGCAGTAGAAGAAGGATAAAATCCATAACATGCTAGTTGATACTCACGCTCATCTTAACTTCTCTGATTTTGAGAATGACCTTGACGAGGTTATCAAACGTTCGGTTGAAAATGATGTTAAAAACATTATTTGTGTTAGTAGTAGTTTAAAAGACTCCATTAAAACCATTGAGATTGCGAAAAAATATCCAGGTATTGTTTACGCAGCTGTTGGTATTCATCCTCACCAAACCGATTCTCAAGAAAAAGGTTCACCAAAAGAACAAATCAAACAATTAAGGGAATTAATCAAAAACAATAAAGTTATTGCTATCGGGGAATGTGGCTTGGATTTCTCACCAACCCCACCCATGGAAAAAGACCGTAGTGAAAAAGACCAAATTTTTCTTTTCAAAAAACAAATTGAGCTGGCCATAGAAAAACATCTGCCATTAGTGGTTCATTCCCGCAAAGCTTTGCCTAAAGTTTTGGAAATTTTAGACCCTTTTAAGGGAAAAATTCGTGGTGTTCTTCATTGCTATTCCGGCAGCAAAAAAGACATTAAAAAAATCGAAGAACTCGGTCTTTATTTTGGCCTTGATGGAAACTTAACTTATGATGTAGGATTACAAAATGTGGCCAAACTTATTCCTTTGGAAAAAATTTTGCTGGAGACTGATTCTCCCTTTTTAACCCCCCAACCTTACCGCGGTTTGAGAAATGAACCCAAAAATGTTAAAATAATAGCTGAGTTTTTAGCCCAACTCAAAGGTTTGCCCCTGAATCAAATTGTGGAAACAATAACTAAAAACACGCATGCAGCCTTTTTTGGAAAAACACGATAAAAAAATTCAGAGATTCCTGGAAATTCTGCCGGGCAGTACCACCTGGTTATTTATTCTTTTCCCCTTATGGGGGGCTTTTTTAATTCCCAGAATTGTCGCTTACTTTACCATCGCCTTTCTTGTTTATTGGCTTTATCGTTCATTTCAAACTGGCATTTTAGGGGTGAGGGGTTATCTTAAAATCCGGCGGAGTGAAAAAACCAACTGGTTTAAAAAATATCAACAAGATAAAAAGAAGGATTCACTCTCCTGGAAAGAAATTAGGAATGTTATTGTCATCCCCAATTACAATGAATCAGTTAAAACCATTGGTGAAACCTTAGAAGTCCTCAGTAATCAAAAAGATATTAACCAAAAACAGTTAGTGGTCGTGCTCGCTATGGAAGAAAGAGCCGCCGGCGCCCATGAGCGAGCTAAAGAACTTTTAAAACAATTTAAAAACAAGTTTGGTAAGTTAGTGGCCACTTTTCATCCTGATGGTCTTGTCGGTGAGATTAAAGGCAAAGCCTCTAATGAAGCCTGGGCGGCCAAAGAAATTAAAAAGATTCTGGTTGATAAAGAAGGTTTGGATATTAATAAAATCACCATTACCAGCTGTGATGCTGATGCTCGCTTTCATTATCAATATTTCTCGGCCTTAACTTATCATTTTGCCCTTAATCAAAATCGTTACCTGCGTTTTTGGCAGTCACCCATCTGCTGGTATAACAACTATTGGCAGGTGCCAGCTTTTATAAGAATTACCGGTACTCTCAGCAATGTTGGCTATTTATCCAGCATCCAGGAGCCGGACGGTTTATTTTTTAATTATTCAAGCTATTCCACTTCTTTAAAACTGCTTGATGAGGTTGGCTATTGGGATACCAATATTATCCCTGAAGACTGGCATATCTTTTTACAATCATTTTTTGCCAAAAAAGGTTTGGTCGAAGTTGAACCCATCTTTTTGCCCACCAGTATTGACGCTCCGGCCGGCAAAACTTATTTCAGTGCCCTCAGAAACCGCTATCAGCAATGTAAGCGCCATGCTTGGGGAGCCACCGATATTCCTTATGCGCTTAAACAAGCTTTTAAACACCCGGAAATTCCTCTTTTAATCAGATTTTTCAGGGTTTACAAAGTTATTGAAAGTCATCTTCTTTGGTCGACCAACTGGTTTATCTTAACCCTAGGTGCCTGGCTGCCAGCTTTGATTAATCCTTTTTTCCGCCAAACAGCTTTAAGTTATAATTTACCACGGATTTCCCAATATATCTTAAGCACCTGTTTAATTTTCTTGGTTATGATGATTGTCCTTGATCGTCTCATTCGGCCCAAACTAGCTAGAAAAGAAGCCTCGCGTTTATATCCGCTTTGGGAAAACATCCAATGGGTTTTAATGCCAATCGCTGCCTTATTCATGTCGGTTTTACCGGCGGTGGAATCTCAAACTAGATTGATGATTGGTAAAAGATTAGAATATCGCGTCACCGAAAAGATATAATTAACTATGAATCAATTTACTGCCAGTTTATGGGGAGATGAAGCTTGGGCAGCGACCTTAGCCATCAAACCTATTTTTGAAATCATCAAAATCGTTGCCAAAGATACTTCCCCACCCCTTTATTATCTTTTACTTCATACCTGGATGAAGATCTTTGGTACTTCCGAAATTGCCATTCGCAGCCTTTCTTTTTTATTTTTCATAGGAACAGCTATCGTGGTTTATTTTATTGGCAAACATCTTTGGGACAAAAAAACAGGCATTCTAGCTTCCCTTTTAACCCTAGCCAATCCCTTTTTGTTTGCTTACGCCTTTGAGGGTAGAATGTATTCTTTGCTGGCTTTAACCTCCACTTTGTCCATTTTCTTTTTCTTAAAAGGATATCGATGGGGATTTATTTTAGCCACCACCGCCGCCTTATATACCCATCATTTTTCTTTATTTATGGTTATTTTTGAGGCAATATGGAGACTTAGGGAAAGCTGGGGTAAAAACTTAAAGCAATTTGTAAAAAATTTTTCCGATTTTCTTATCATTGGCGCTTTTTATCTCCCTTGGATTTATCCTTTATATTACCAAACCTCGTTGGTGGGAAGCGGCTTTTGGCTGGGCAAACCAACCCTTAACATTCTAAAGGAAACTATTCAAAAATTTTTAGTCGGATCAGGAAAGGAGATTCTTCGCCAAGTAGCCTATTGGTCTATAATCGCCATTTTAGTTTTAAGAAAATGGTCAAAAGAAGGGAGAAAGACAATTTTTCTGGGGGGTTGGTTTTTCACCCCATTAATTTTGACCTATATTGCCTCTCAATTTTTTCAATCAATTTTTTTTGATCGGTATCTTTTAATCGCCATCCCTGCCCTACCTCTTTTAATTGCTTCAGGCAAAAGAAAATTCTCATTTATCATTACTCTCGTTGTTATTTTTTGCTTAGGCATTCTTAACTGGGGTTATTTCTCTCATCCCCCCAAACCACCGTTTAGGGAATTGGCTAATTTTGTCAAATCACAAGCCAAAGATTTACCTTTGATTAATCACAACGCCGCTGCTCATCATCTTTGGGAGTCAAAATATTACGGTCTTCGCGCACCAATTTATGCTCCTCAATCTCTCCCTTTTTACACCGGAACAGCTCTGATGCAGCCAGGGGATACTATTCGAGAACTGCCAAAAGAAAAGAAAATCGGGATAATTACCAGCGCCCCGGTTGAAGAAGTAAAAATCCCCGGCTATCATCAAATTAAGTCTCAATCATTTGATAAACTTTTATTTATATGGATGGAAAAAGACTGAAAAAATTTTTAATTTTTTGGCCTTGGCTTCTTCTTGCTCTGGTTTTTTTACTGCGTCTTCCTTCTTTATTCGAACCTTTCACCTATGCCGACGAAGGCATCTATCTAACCCTGGGACAAGCCATAAGAAGAGGTTTAGTACTTTATCGCGATATTCACGACAACAAACCTCCCTTAATTTACCTTTTGGCGGCTTTTTCTGGAAGTTTTTTCAACTATCGCCTCCTTCTTCTTGCCTGGAGCTTAGCCACCATTTTTGTTTTCTACCAACTGGCAAAACTTCTTTTTCAAAAAAACAAACTTTCTATTCTTTTAACCACTAGTGTTTTTGCTATTCTCATCAGCTTACCTACTTTTGAAGGTAATATTGCCAATGCGGAAAACTTTATGATGCTTCCCACGATCGCCGGCTTTTATCTAATTCTCAAATTCCTTGGCCCAAAAGAGGTTCCCCAAAAAATTCCCAGCTTTTGGTTTTTAGGAGGTGGTCTTTTTGCCTTGGCCGTTCTTTTTAAAGTTCCAGCTATTTTTGATTTTGCGGCCGCCTTTATTCTTTGTCTTTTATTAATCAAGAAGGGAAGTCTTAAAAAGACATTTATTAATTTTCTTTTTTTATTGATTGGTTTTTTAACGCCGATTTTGATCACTATTTTCTACTTTGCCTCTAAAAATTCGCTTTGGCCCTATCTCCAGGCAGCTTTTTCCCAAAATATTCCTTATCTTTCTTCCTGGGGAAACCAGGCCAAAAAAATCAGTACCCTCTCTTTTGGCCTTTTGGGAAGAGGATTGGGCTTGGCCTTAATTATCCTCCTTCTTTTCTTTTTCCGCCAAAAAATCTCTTTGGCTTTAAAGATAATCATTCTTTGGTTCTTCACTTCTCTTTTTGCCGCCCTTTTATCCTCAAGGCCTTATCCTCACTATCTTCTTCAAATCCTACCAGCCTTTTCTTTATCCTTTGGCCTGCTGACCTTGCCTAAAACTAAAATTTGGCTAAAGTCATTACCAATTCTTTTTATTTTCATTTTTACTTGGTTTTTTCTTAGCTTTCATTTCTGGTATTATCCTAATCTTCCTTATCTTAAAAATTTTTATCAATTTGCCTTCAGGCTTAAATCCTACCAGGCTTATCTGAATTATTTTGATAACCAGGCCAGCTCTCTTTATCAAACAGCCTCTTTCTTAAAGAGTCATTCTAACTCTCAAGAAAAAATCTTTATCTGGGGAGTTAAACCTTCAATTTATGCTCTTGCCCACCGTTTGCCAGTTGGCCGTTATACTGTTTCCTACCATATCATTGATTTCCAAGGTTTTAAAGAAACCATGGAAAACCTTAAACAAACCCCACCACGTTGGCTGGTGACAGCCCAAGATGAAAAAGCGGCTTTTCCTCAACTGCAAAATTTTATTGAAAACAATTATGTTCCTTTTAAACAAGTGGGCGACCTGGAAATCTTCTATCTTCTCCCGAAAATCTCCAGGTTATGATAAAATGATTTAAGTCTGCCGCGGCAAATATGAAATTTATTCCTTCTTTTGAAAGCCAGGGTTTAAAACAAATTTTCCAATTGGCCATGGTGGTTTGGCTTATTGAAGTTCTTCTGATTATTATTGTCTGGACTTTTTTACCGCCTCAAGTACCTCTTTTTTACACCCATCCTTGGGGGGAAGAACAGCTTGTTCATCCGGCTAATCTTTTTATTCTGCCTGTTTTGGGTTTGTTAGTTTTTTTGATTAATCTTTCCATTCTCTCTTTTGTCCCCAAAGAAGAAAAACTCATCAATCAAATCTTAGTCAGTCTGATTTTAGTTTTTAATTTTTTGTCTTTAATTACTCTTATCCAAATTATTAGATTGGCTCTTTAATCATGATTTTAACCAAACTCATTATTCTGCCCCTCCTCGTTTCTTTTTTGGTGGCTTTAATCGCCACTCCTTTAGCCATCAAGCTGGCCTGGAAGTTTGGTTTGGTTGATGACCCGACCAAAAGAAAACATCCAGCCAAACTTCACCAAAAAACCATTCCACGGGCCGGGGTGATCCCTCTGTGGCTGGCTTTAGTCGTAGGTAGCCTTTCCTTTCTGCCCATCGATCGTTACTTACTGGGGATTTTGGGTGGGGCCACTATCTTATTAATCATGGGTGTTTTGGATGATAAATATGATCTTAATCCTTATTTAAGACTGATCGGCTGTTTTTTAGCCGCCCTTTTGGTCGTTGCCTCCGGAATCCGCATCTTTTTTATCACCAATCCCTTAGGGGGCAACATTATTCATTTCAGCCAACTTTTGGCCATCTTACTGGCTCTTTTATGGATCAGTTTTCTAGCCAATGTCACCAACTGGTCAGCCGGTTTTGACGGCCAGCTTCCAGGCATTGTCGTCGTGGCGGCCCTAACCATTGGTTTTTTGGCTTTTCGTTTTTCCGCTGACATCACTCAATGGCCGGTCACCATTTTGGCGGCGGTGACCGCTGGCGCTTTTTTGGGTTTCCTGCCTTACAATTTTTATCCCCAAAAAATGATGCCGGGTTTTGGTGGAGGGGCACTCGCGGGTTTTATGCTCGCTGTTCTGGCGATTTTATCGACCACAAAAATTGGCACCCTTTTGGTGGTCTTGGGGATTCCTTTTTTTGATGCTCTTTACGCGATCGTCCGCCGAGTCATCACCGGCCACTCTCCAGTTTGGGGAGACCGAGGCCATCTTCATCATAAACTTCTGGACGAATGGCATTGGGGAAAAAGAAAAGCCGCTCTCTTTTATTGGGGGGTTACCGCTTTGTTAGGAATTCTGGCTTTGAACTTGCGTAGTCTCCAGAAATTTTATACAATGGTCATGTTACTGCTTATTATTGGCATCTTGCTTTTATGGTTCAATTTCTTTTCAACCTTTTTAAATCGATCCGGCCTCGGCAAACACTCAAAAACCTAAGTTTACTTGCGCCTCTAATTTTTTCCGGCCATTTTTTTACTGTTCTCGATTTTCAAAGAATCATCTGGGCAATTATCGTTTTTAGTTTAACGACTTCAGCTTTGTATCTGATTAATGATATCAATGATCTTCCCCAAGACCGTCTTCACCCCTACAAAAAAAACCGGCCAATTGCCTCTGGTAAAATCCCCATTCCCATCGCCCTTTTTATCGCCATTTTTTTTATTTCCCTTTCATTGTCACTTTCCTTTACTTTAGGCTTTTTCTTCTTTTTAACTTTGCTCACCTATTTAGTTTTACAACTTGGTTATACCTTCTTTTTGAAAAACATTATTATCATGGATGTTTTGGTTATTGCCAGTGGCTTTATCTTAAGAGTTTATGCCGGATCTTTTGCCATTAACGTTCACATGAATGTTTGGTTTTTACTTTGTGTCGTTTCTCTGGCTTTGTTTTTGGCGGTTGGCAAAAGAAGAGCCGAGCTGGCCTTCCTGCAGGAAAGAGCTCCCCAGCACCGTAAAACCCTATCTTTTTACACCAATGATTTGCTTGATGCCTATCTTTCGATGTTTGCCAACTCAACTTGGCTGGTTTATGCTCTTTTTACCTTCTTTGCCCCACCACCCATCGTGGGCACAGCACCTCTCTTGGCCGCATTACCTTTAACCGTCGCCGGCATCAGTAAATGGCTCATGGCCACCGTTCCTTTTGTTATTTATGGGATTATGAGATACATGAGCATCGTTTATCAGGGGGAAAGGGCCGAATCACCGGAAAAGGTTCTTCTATCTGATAAACCGCTTCTTACGACAGTTATTCTTTGGGGCTTGGCGGTTGTCTTCATTCTTTATGGGATAAGAGTTTAATCTCCATATGGACCAAGTTTACTTTCTTAAAGATTCTTCCAGATTAAAAGAAGTTTCCCAAAAAATCTTTCAAGATTTTTATCCTTCTTCATCCGAAGTTTTAATTAAAATTCACTTTGGCGAAGTTGGTAACAAAACGGCTCTGACACCAAAAGATATTCAGCCTTTAACTGAGGCTTTTGCCAGTCAGAAGAACAAATTAACTTTTTTTGATACCTGTGTGATGTATCGCTCCCCGCGAAACAACTCTTTGACCCATAAAATTTTAGCCCAAACAAAAGGCTGGGGGAAATTGGGAAAGATTAAAATTGGCCAAAACTTTCAAACTTTTAAGGCAAAAGATTTAGAAGTCGGAGTTACCAAGGACCTCATCAAAGCCGAAAATGTTTTAGTTGTTTCTCATGTCAAAGGCCATCCCTTGGCTGGCTTCGGTGGTGTTATTAAAAACTTGGGGATGGGTGGTGTTTCCCCAAAAACAAAGAAAGATGAACACTGCTTAGGCAAACCCCACTTTATCAGCAAGTGTCAGGGGTGTGGCATTTGTGTTGAAGTTTGCCCTTTTAACGCGGTGAGCCTGGTTAATAATCAAGCTGAATTTGATGATAATTCTTGTTTTGGTTGTTCGCTTTGCGTGATGAAATGCCCTCATCACTGTTTGGCCACGAGAAAAGCTTCGTTTGATGATTTATTGGCTCAAGCGGCGGTGGAAGTTATCAAACACCTACCTAAAAAAACTTTTTATGTGAGTTTTTTGAAAAATATCACTAAACTCTGTGATTGTATGGGGAATGCGGGAAAAATCATTACCTCCGATATTGGCGTTCTTTTTTCAGAAAATCCGGTGGCTATTGATCAAGCCAGTCTGGATTTAATCAACAAGCAAGCTGGAATTAATCTTTTTGAAAAAATTAATCATAAAGACCCTTACCTTCAAGTTAAATACGCGGCTAAATATCTAAAAAGTAGTCTCAAATACCAGCTCAAAAAGATTTAAGCGTGGTCTTCTTCATCCGCCATCGCCTCTGCTTTGGTTTTGTGAATTTTTTTATCCGGATGATTTGGCGGTGAATAAATGGTATAAAGCTTTAAAGCCTCTGTACTTGAGGTATTAATGACATTATGTTCGGTACCGGCCGGAACGACAATCGCCGAGCCGTCTTTGATTACATTCTCTTCACCATTCATGACAATTTTGCCTTGCCCTTTTTCCACCCGAAAAAATTGATCAACGGTTTGATGAACTTCCATGCCAATTTCTTCATTAGGGAGAAGCGACATGACGACTAATTGAGCATATTTGCCGGTAAAAAGAACCTCACGAAAGAAAGTATTAGCTAGAGTCTTTTCTTCAATATTATCAACGAAACCTACCATTTTCTATTCACCCCCTTCTGAAAAGATAAATTTATTTAATCAAATCAACATAAACCCCGGAAACCCAGCCTTCTTTATCGGTCGCATATTCAATCTTTAACCAACCATTATCTTCTTCGTTTAAGTAGGGATACATTTCACCCGGCTTAATTTGAGCAGCTTCGGTGGCCGAGGTAGATGGGCCCAGGCGCACGCGCAAGAAACCAGTGGGTGTTTCTTTGACTTCCACATAAGGTTTGGCTGGTGGCGTGGTCGTTATTTTCGGGGTGGGAGTGACTTTTCCACTTGGTGTAGGAGTGGCTCCTTCTTGAAGCTCACCACTTGGCGTGGCTTCAATACCTTCGATTTGTTGGGCTAATTTAATATTGATGATTAATTTATAGCCACCAACAGCGTGAGCGGAAACAGTTTTTTCTTCATAACCAGAACTGCTAATGGTCACTTGATAATCCGCCGGAGTCAAATCATCAATTGTTAAAGGGGTAAACCCCTTGGGTTCACCGTTAATTTTAACCACGGCTTGATCCGGCATGGAAACCACAGCTAAAGAAGATTTATCTTTGCGGCCAATTTTTTCCAAGCTAATAATTTCTCCAGAGGAAGCTGATTCACTACTACCCAAAGTCCGATTAACAGCGGTAATAATCCCAGGTAATAAATTAATTTTACCCTCCCAAGAAATAAGACTATCAGTGGTTGATTCAGGAACTAACTTAAGGGTATGTTCACCCGCTTTGATTTTGTCATTAAAGAAAGGAGTAACGCCAGATTGAGTGCCATCAATAAAAACGGTGGCTCGGGGAGTAGCCGAAACTTGAAGAGCTCCCGGTCCTTGGCGTCCTAAAAATTTTGTTTTAACAATAATCCCAATTAAAACCAACGCCAAAACCCCAACAATAATCATCAAGCCTTTTTTCTTCATAAGTGAAAATAGAATATCATAATTTGTCAAAAAGGGCAAGGAATGTTAAAATTTTAAACACGGCGCGGTGGCGAAGTGGAAACGCTGGGGTCTGCAAAACCTCGATGCGGGGGTTCGATTCCCCCCCGCGCCTCAAAAACAAATTCAGGAATTTAGAAAAGATTATTTTTTAATTTTATTAAAATGTTCTTCCGCCTCTTTAACTTTTAAATTGAAATCTTGATCAGTTTGTAAAATTCCCTGTTCTTCTTTTGAAAGTTGTTTTTCCCCAATTTCTCTTAGTTTGTTTTTGATTATTTCAATAGCATCTTTTAAACTTATTTCTTTCTCAGGAAATTCTTTACCAAGATTTTTACTGAACTCAAAATCTTCAATAAGAATATTTATTCTTTTTAACTGAAATTCTTTTTCTGCTTGTTCTTGATAAATTTTTCCCAACTCCTTAATTTCTCCGCCCAAAACTTTTACCCTTTCATTTAAATTCGCAATAATAGGTTTATTACGTTTGGCCCGAAGACCCAAGGGGTCAAAACCTTCCTCTTTTTTATCATCCAACTGTTTTTGAATTCCTTTTAATTGAGCTTCTTTTCCTTCTAATTCTATCTTCATCCCAAAAGATCGCTCGAATTCTAACGAACAGAGTTTATCAAAATATCTTTTAGAAAACCCTCCTTCATTATTAGGAATAGATTCTCCCTGTGTTTTTAGTATAGAAATCTTTTTGTCCAATGAGTCTTTAATCTTCGTTTGAATATCATCTAGCCCAACTAGGGCTTCTTTTGCTTTTCTTTTTTCTTCTTCTATTACATTTTGTTTCTGTTCTATTGACCAAATACTATTCTCTTCTTTAAAATTATTTTCTTTAACCTTCAACCAATCAAGGTCTATCTTTACCTGAAGCTGGTCCTCGATTCTCTTAAGTTTTTCTTCCGTCTCTTTTTTAGCTTCCTCAACCCCTTTTTGTCGAATTAAATTTTTTGTTTCCTCTTTGGGCTTAAAATTATAATCGGCTTCTTTTTTGCCAAAAAACTCCTTAAGTTTAAGACTTATATCTGTTTCCCCACGGTGGTTGCCCTGGCCGCTTTCCTTAAGATACTCAAGAGAATTTTTCATATATAAAGATAATTCTTTACTAAGGTTCTTTCCCAAATCACTAAATAAACCAAACATTTTTTCTGTGTCTTCATTTAAAATGGCAATATTAGACATACCATCTTCCAAATGCGAATAGTCCGATTTAATCAAATCCTCCCCTTTTTGGCATAATCTTTTCGCATTGTAAAACCAATCTTTAACGCTTTCTGCAAGATTATTTTCGAAGAAACTATTCCTTAAAATAGTCGACACATTGTTAGTCCTAAAAAAATCCCCACAATCATTACGAAGTTTTTCATTTATTTTAAGCTCTTTCTCTAAAATTTTGGGTAAATCTTCCTCAGTTAAATCTTTTATTTTCTCTATCTTACTGCTCAAGCTCGGATAGCTATTAATTATTCCCTTAAAATCATTTAGCAAACTTAATTCCTGATTGATCTCTTTTAATGATTTTATTTTCTCATTTTTCTCTTGAAAAGCTTCAGCAATAGCCTCTTTGACAATCTTTTCTCCTCCCTCACCGATATTCCTTGATTCTTGAAAATACTTATCGGTAACCAAAACAGCCTTATCTACTCCCTCTGAAAAGTGTAAATTCCAAGCTTCTTTCCTTATTTTATCTTTAATTTCTTGCTTTCTTTCCTCCTGGCCTTCTGGAGTTTGGAGTTTTAATTCCTTTATCTTTTTATCAAGCTCTCCAGATTTCTTTTTTACCTCTCCAGGAAAAAACTTTCTGGCAGTTTTGTCTATTCCTTTCCCTCCCAAATTCTCCTTGGCTTCAATCACCTTCCTCATTGTTTCTCTCAAATCTTTACTACTTCCTTTAAAAGCTTTTATTTCTGGTTCTTTTTTAAATTTAGGAGTATTAGCTAGTTCCCATTTAGTTTTAATTCCCTTTGCCTTCTCTAAATCATCCTTATGTTTTTCAAAAAGATTATTGATTATCTTTTTTGTTTCTTTAAAATGAGCCAGCTGTTCACCAACCAGACCATAACTTTCATCCACAGCAAAAGAAGCACCTTCTAACCCTTTTTTGTCTTTTTCAAGATAGGTAATATTTTTACGGATACCAGATAGGTCTTTTTCTTCTTTGGTTTTTTCTTGCTGGTGAACCTTTTGGCTCAATTCTCCGAGTGATTGTTCTAAAGACATATTTAAATTATTATAAAGTATTTTTAAAGATGAAAGCAAGAAAATCATAAAAACTTGACTTTGGGGATAAATTTTGGTACTATATCTTGCAGATCCTCCTATCGTAAGGAGGATTTTTTTGTGGGCTAATTTAACCCACAATATGACTTATAAAATTGCCAAGAAGTCTTTAAGAAAATTCTTTGAGAAAAGAAACATTCGTAAGATTTTTGGGTTCAACCTGGCCGCGGTGGTCTTATTCACCGGTGTGGTCAGTACTCCTTTATCCGCTTTGAATCAAACTCAAGCTCAGGAAACGGTTGCCCTGACGGCCAATGTGGTCAGTTTGACGACCGAGCATGGGGTTCGAATTCCTTTAGATAGCTTCAAGCTAAACCAAGGCTATTCAGGCTTGCATCATGGGGTTGACCTTGACGGCAACCTGGGTGATCCTGTTTACCCCATCATGGGTGGTATAGTTGAGAGTGTTTTTTACAGTCGTTTTTCCTACGGCAACCATGTCATCGTTAACCATGGCTCAGGTTTCAAATCATTGTACGCCCACTTAAGTAAGGTCGTCGTTCAGCCTGGCCAAGAAGTTGATAAAAATACTGTTTTAGGCCTGGTTGGTTCCACTGGTTGGTCAACTGGTACCCACCTCCACTTTGAGGTGTACGATTCTGAACGTGCCTTCAATCCTCTAACCATTCTGAAATAAGAATATCGTTTACGAAGACCAAGGGATTTTTGAAGATTTGTTTTGAATAAATTCATCCTCATTTTTTTTATGCTCCTTTTTCATTTCCTCAATTTTTTCCCTTATTTGCGTTAAATCCAATTCCTTGTCTTGCCAAGATTTTACAAACCTTCTCATATCAGGTGGTCCACCTTCAGTAGAACAATTGGGGCAGCTAACATTTACGTGACCAGGGTGATCCTGGTTATAAGTGTCATATTCATTCACACCACTAGGATATTCGTGGGCCAACGTCCCACAACCAGCTGGGCAAGGAACTTCTTTTCCGGCCATTAAAAAATCACCTCCTTCCTAATAAACTTTTTAAAAAAATACTTCATAGTCTTATCTTTGTACCGGCTTGGTCACGACGGGCATGATCAAAATCTGAGAGCTTAAGTAAAAAACGATAATTAAAAACTGGTCCTTTCCGACAAACAAGCACGCCATTAACTTCGCATTGGCCACAAATTCCCAAACCCCCGCATTTCATAAACCTTTCTAAACTTAGAAAACAGGGAACTTTTAATTCCTGACAAATTTTACCTAATACACCCATCATTTTTTCCGGGCCACAGCTGTAAACCATATCTATTTTTTCTTTTTTTATAATTTCCTTTCCAATATCCGTAGCCAAACCTTTTCGGCCGTAAGAACCATCATTGGTAGTGACAAAAACCTTAACCCCCAGTTTTTTAAATTTCTTTTCATATAAAAGTTCTCCTTTCTTTTTTGCCCCCAAAATAACAAAAACTTTTTTCTTTTTCCTTACTGCTTCTTGGGCAAGAAAATAAAGAGGGGCCACACCATAACCTCCTCCTACCAACAAAATATTTTCCTTTTCAATTTTAAAACCTTGACCAATTGGCCCCCGATAACCAAGTTTTTTGCCTGGAGCCAGCTTTTGAAGAGCGGCAGAAAATGGCCCCACCTGAGCGACAATAATTGTCAAGGGGTCAGGATTAACAATACTAAAGGGTTTTTCACCAATCCCCGGTAGCCAAATCATTAAATATTGACCTGGAATAGCCTTTATTCTTTCTTCAAAAATAAAAGCTTTGACTTTTTGATTCTCTTTGATAATTTTTTTGATCTTTACCAATTTAGGAAGCATCTTTAATTTTTATGAGCAATTCCTCTAAACTCAGATAGGTTTTGAAACTGGTGATCTTTCATGAACTTTTCTATTTCTTGGTTAATTTTCTTGAAGACTTTTATTCCTCGATAATAAACGGCGGAACCCACCCCGACAGCAGAAGCTCCGGCCATCATCATTTCAATGGCATCTTTTCCAGAAGTTACTCCTCCTATGCCAATCACCGGAATTTTCACCACTGAACAAATATCAAAAACCTTAGCGATAGCAATGGGACGAATCGCTGGCCCTGATAAACCCCCGACTTTATTGGCTAAAATTGGTTTACCTGACTCGATGTCTATAAACATCCCAGGCCCGACAGTGTTAATCGCCGAAATAGCATCAGCTCCAGCTCCCTCAATTGCCTTAGCAATTTCTTTTATATCGGTGACATTGGGAGAAAGTTTTACAATTAAAGGAATCTTTGTTCGTTTTTTAACCGCTCTAATAACTGCCGTTGCCGTCTTTGCCTCAGCCGCAAACATCCGGCCCAGATCAGACTCGGTATTTGGGCAAGAAATATTTGCTTCTAAAAAATCCGGTTTGGCTTCGGAAAGTTTTTCTGCCAAAAGAGCAAAATTGTCTATTTTATCAGCAAAAAAACTGGCAATCAACGGTACCCCCAGTTCTTTCAGTTTAATCTTGGCTTTTTTTAACTCTCCAACCTCCTCTTTAACCCCTGGATTAGAAAGGCCAACCGCATTCACCAAACCATGTTCCCATTCCAAAACCGTTGGGTTTGAGTGACCGGTCCGAGGAAACAAGCCACAAGATTTAGAAGTAACGGCTCCAGCTCCGGCTCTAGCAACATTCACCAAAAGTTCACTACTTATTCCCAAAATCCCTGAGGCTAAAATGGTCGGGTTTTTTAATTTAATTCCACAGAGAGTAACTGAAGTCTCAATCACTGTTTATTTTTCTTAATCCAGGTGGCCAAAAATTCTTTGGCTTCCTTTTCTTGGGCGGGAGTAATCTTTTTGTATTTTTGCAAAGTCAATAAAATATCATAAATATCCATCACTGCATGACAATAATAACCCTTCGTTTTCAACACCGTAGGGGCCCCTTGTCCTCGATCAACAAGAACAATAATATCTTTAACTTTCAAACCTTCATTTTCAAGAACTTTTATCATTTCAAGCTTGGTGGCTCCGTCAGAGATAACATCGTCAATAATAACGGCTTTTTCTTTAGGTTTAAAGATACCTTCAATTAGTTTTTTAGTACCATAATCCTTAGCCTCTTTACGAGTAAAAATCATTCTTTTGTTAAACAGTAAGGCAATCGCCGTTGCCAAAGTAATTGAGGTATAGGGAACGCCAACAATCAAATCATATTTCAAACCAGATAAAATTTTGGCAAAGGCTGAGGCGATATTTTTTAAAACTCGAGGATAAGAGCACAAAAAACGCAGATCGATATAATAAGGGGAAATCTCCCCTGATTTTAGGGTAAATTGGCCGAATTTAATGGCCCCGATTTTGTAAAGTTCAAGAATTAATTTTTCTTTGTTAGTCTTTTTTGCTGTCATAAATAAAAATTTAACGATACTTATTAATCTCGTCTCTTAACTTTAAAGTTTCTTGCCTGGCAGCCTGAGCAAAGTCTTTGCCACTTGAGGCATAGATTATACCCCGAGAAGAGTTAATAATCATCCCTCTTCCATTCTTATTAATTCCTGCTTTAACTGTTTTTTCCACATCTCCTCCCTGGGCACCAATCCCCGGAATTAAGAAAGTAATTTTAGGCGCTAATTGGCGAATTTCTTTTAATTGTTTCGGCCAAGTCGCCCCAACCACCATGAGACAATTACCATATTTCTTATGCCAGGAAACAATTTTTTTAGCCACAACTCGGTACAAAGAAATACCACCAACTTTTAAATCTTGAAAATCTGCCGCCCCAGGATTTGAAGTTCGACAAAGGATAATAATCCCTTTATCTTTTCTTTGTAAAAAGGGCTCCAGAGAATCAAGGCCGAGATATGGATTAACTGTCACGGCATCAACGCCAATGACGTCAAAAACCTCTTGTGTATATTTTTCGGCAGTATTGCCAATATCATCTCTTTTGGCATCAAGAATCACCGGAATCTGGGGATAAGTTTTATGGATATAGGCCACAGTTTTAATTAAAGAGTTAATCCCTTTTATGCCTTCAGCAGCGTAGAAGGCAACTTGAGGTTTATAAGCAGAAACCAAATCTGCCGTAGCATCAATAATTCCTTTATTAAAAGCAAAAATCGGTTCTGATTTTGAAAGGAGAAATTTAGGGATTTTAGCTGAATCGGTATCAAGGCCAACACAGACAAGACTATTATTCTTGGATTGTGAGCGGGAAAGTTTATCAAAAAAGTTCATCCCTTCAATATTTACCAGTAGCAAGCTAAAAAGTCAAGAAGTAAAATTTTGTATTAAAAATTCCAGTACTCTCCTTCAGGGGGGCTTTAATGGGATTTTTTCAGACCGTCACGCAAGCTTTGTTTCGAAGCATCGTCATATTTCCCCGACCAAGCTTGATATTTTCCTTCTTTTAAAGCTTTATCAACTAATTCAATTTCTTCCCTGATACCAGGAATTATTTCATATTTTTCCAATTCCTTAATATCAACCCAGACATATTTGATTAAATCTTTGGAAAGCCTAACCTCACCAGAGGCATAATCACAAAAAAGGCTAATAATCAACGTGGGGATATTATCAGAACGAATATAAGCCAGGCTTAAAAGATAACGGATGTTTTTGATTTTTAACCCAACTTCTTCCTGAACTTCCCTTCGCAGTAATTTCTCCAAAACATTGTACCATTGGTCAGGGGTGTCTTTGGGAGAATTTTCATAATCACTTCTATTAAGTTTGCCGCCAGGAACCGTCCATAAGCCTGGAAAGGCGGCTTCTTCCAAACTTCTTCTGGCAATTAAATATTTGCCATCCTTAATGACAATCCCGGTAACAACAATATAATGAGCTTTCTCATCCATAAACTAATTTTAAAAAACCTCCTTGCGGAGGTCAATGAGAGAAAGTGGAATTATTTCAATCTCCTTATTTTTTCAATAAAATCATTAGGGTATTTGACACTTAAAAATTTTACAGCTTTATCTTTGTCAAACCAGCCAAATTTAGTGTGTTCATGATTTAATTTAATTTCAAACTTACCAACAGGAACAATTTCATAAATAAAGAGAATCAAACCGCAGTTTAAATCCTTAAACCAGTAATTGGAGACCACCGCATAAAAAAGACCTTTTTTCTTAAAATTCTTAATCCCTGCTTCCTCTTTGATTTCTTTTTTTAAAGTTTCTTCGATTGAAGAGCCTTCTTCAATTCTGCCGCCGGGAATGTCCCAATCTGGATTCCGACCGAATTTTTCACTTTCTTTAGAACTCTTAAACAAAAGAAGAATTTTACCTTCTTTATTTCTGATTAAGCCTTTAATTCCCAGCTGAAAATTTTTATGATCTGCCACGCTTTGATTATAACAAAAAACCTCCTCACGGAGGTCAAGATTTTGGCTAGAAGCTATTAGCCATCAGCTATCAGCTAATTTACATCCCCATTCCGCCAGGCATACCGCCACCCATTGGGGATTCTTTTTCATCCTTAATTACATCTGTCACTAAACATTCTGTAGTTAAAATCATACAAGCTACGGAAACGGCATTTTGAAGAGCGGTTCGAGTCACTTTGGCCGGATCAATAATCCCGGCTTTAATCATATCCACATATTCACCGGTTAGGACATTAAAACCAACACCTTCTTCCCTTTTACGCACATTGGCAACCACGACATTGCCGTCTTCGCCGGCATTTTCCGCCAAGAGTTTCATCGGTGATTCCATGGCTTTTTGAACAATTTTCGCTCCGGTCAGTTCATCACCAACTAAACCTTTCAAATCAATCTCTTTGGTTGCCGTCATTAAAGCCACGCCACCACCGGGAACAATTCCTTCTTCAATTGCGGCTTTGGTGGCCGCCACAGCATCTTTAACTCTTTCCTGTTTTTCTTTCATTTCGGTTTCCGTCGCGGCGCCGACTTCGATCACAGCGACCCCGCCGGATAATTTCGCCAACCTCTCTTCTAGTTTTTCTTTGTCAAAATCAGAAGTTGTTCGGTCTAATTCGGTTTTAATCTGTTTGATTCTGCCTTCGATTTCTTTTTTGTTGCCTTTACCGCCAACAATCACGGTGTTGTCTTTATCTGCCGTCACTCGATCAGCTTGACCTAAATCTTCAATGGTTACATCTTCCAATTTGCGGCCGACATCCTGGGAAATCACGGTGCCACCGGTTAAAATGGCAATATCCTGAAGCATTTCTTTGCGTCTATCGCCAAAACCAGGGGCCTCCACTGCCAAAACATTGAAAGTCCCACGTAGCTTGTTAACGACAATCGTCGCTAAAGCTTCGCCGTCAACCTCATCAGCAATAATGACTAAATTTTTGGAAACTTTGACTAATTTTTCCAAAAAGGGAAGTAATTCCTGAATAGAAGAGATTTTTTTGTCGGTTAATAAAATATAGGCGTCTTCAATGGTCGCTTCCATCGTCTCCGGATTGGTAATAAAGTAAGCGGAAGTATAGCCCTTATCAAATTCCATCCCTTCCTTGTAATCAATAACCAGTTCCAAACCTTTACCTTCTTCAAC
>Ga0268276_1000613_pt1 | contig 40399 bp, 4 predicted proteins | sample saktaG_4_FD_190145 | JGI IMG/M metagenome (GOLD analysis project Ga0268276, IMG submission 190145) | Saline water microbial communities from Sakinaw Lake, British Columbia, Canada - sak_2010_1_5_45m | ecosystem: Environmental > Aquatic > Non-marine Saline and Alkaline > Saline ...
CGTAAGCCCTCTTCATGCCCGTCAAGATATCGGCAACACTTGTGAACGGCCTTAACGCGCCGCTGGCGTCATAGACTAACGTATAGAGAGCGGTCGCCTCCCCTTCGTTAAGCGGTCCTGTCGCGGGAAGCGTAACTCCCGTGAAACTTGTGAACGCCGCCATCGCAGCCGGATCTGCTCTTAACGCCATGAGAATATCGCTTGCGCGCTTCATTCCAGCAATGGTAACCACTGGATTTGAGGCGTTCATCTGCAGAGAGCCATCGGCTTTGTATATCAGTGAGTATAGAGCGCTGGATTGCAGTGCGCTGAGTGCCCCGGTCGCCGGAATCGTAACACCTGTGAGATTTGCTAATGCTGTTATAGCGGCTGGGTCTGCCCTTAACGCCGCGAGCATGGCACCCGCGAGCTTTAATCCGGCGATCGTCTTTACTGGGTCGCCCGCGTTCGCCTGTAGGTTGCCTAAATAAGTATAGACGAGGCTGTAGAGCGCGTTTGCCTGCGGCTCATTAAGTCCTCCGGACGCAGGTATAGTAGTCCCTGTGATGGTCGCGAGCGCCGTCATCGCGGCCGGATCCGCGCGTAACGCTATCAACATCGGCGCTGCGAGCTTAAGCCCCTGCATGGTTTTGGCCGGATCACCCGCTCCGTACTGCAGCGTTCCGTCGCTTCGATAGATAAGTGCAAATATAGCATTTGTCTGCGTCTGGTTAAGCAAGCCTGAAGCCGGGATAGTTACGCCTGTTATCGTAGTGAACGCCGATGAAGCCACGCTATCCGCTCGAATGGCCGAAAGCATGGCGTTAGCAAGCGCCAAAGGATTTACAGTGCTGGCCTGCAGCGCTGTCAGGAACGTCGCCTGGACATATAGAGGATCCATTACGACGCTGAACAGATTGTCTACATAGTCGCCGGGATAGATTACAAAAAATTTGGATTTAAGATTTGCGGCTTCCAGAGCGTCATTCAGTAACTTCGCTTTTGGTAAAGCTGTCATGAATGTGGCCTGATCATAACCGGGGTCACTGGTGACAAGTATGAGGCTCGTCTGGTAGTCGCCCGGGAAGAAGAATATGAACGCGTCTTTTAAGCCCGCCGCTACAAGAGCCTGGTCGAGCGCTATAGTCTTTGATCCACTGGAGAGGCTGGCAATAAACGCCGCCTCATCGTAACCGGCGGCTCCCACTACCGCGAAGAGATTAACAACGTAGTCCCCGGCATAAAGAGTCGTAAAGAATGTCTTTAGACCGGCGGCAACCAGCGCGTCGTTTAGAGATTTCGCTTGCGGAAGTTCCGCCAGGAATATAGTTTCGTCATAACCGGCCCACCCCACAACTTCGAACAGGCTGGCTACATAGTCACCCGGATATAATGCTGCAAGCGATGTTTTTAAATTTGCGGCTACAAGCGCCTGATCTAATGAAGCGGCCAGTGGTAAAGCGTTTATAAATGCGTCCTGGTCATAGCCGGGATCGCTCGTTACGGCGATTAGGTTTGCATTATAGTCGCCCGGATACAAGCTTATAAACTCATCTTTTAAGCCCGCCGCGACAAGTGCGTTGTCGAGCGCGGTCGTCTTTGAGAGGCCAACGATAAAGGATGTCTTATCATAGCCGACTCCCCCCACTACCGCGAATAGATTGGTTATGTAGTCACCGGGATAGGTGGCTACAAATACAGATTTTAAGTTGGCCGACAAAAGCTCTGTGTTCAGATCCAGTACTTCCGGCAGAGCGGCCGTATACACAGGCTCACTATAACCGGGATCTCCTATGATATTGAAAAGCTGCTGGGTGTACTGCGTGACATCGTTGACCGGTAGTCCCGAAGCATCTGTAATATTGGTGAAATTTCCGAAAGTTCCTTCCCAGAATATCTGCGAAATATTATCCGCTATCGCGCGAAGCGCAGGATCTCCGGAACGGTAAAGGTTCATTATCGCCATACCGACATCGTAAATATTGGATCCATTGAATATGAAAGCGGCTTCACCTAAAGGATCCAATGCATTTGTACCCAGTATCTCGGCAAGCACGGCGGCTACCGAAGCGGGCGGCACCATGTAGCTGCGTATCATGTCGTACGACCCGTCCGTCATCGTCGAAAGCAAGTTCACTAAATTTTGTTCCGGCGTTAATCCGGGTAAAGAGCCGTACATCGGTATCGTGCCGCCGAGAACGAACGGATCAAATCCGGAAGTCAGGAATAAGACCCATGAGGTCGATGCCGTGCTCACAGTGTCAGTAGGAGGCGTATACCACCCGAAAGGAAGCCATACCCTGTCGGAGGCGTAGATAAATCCGGTTGTGTCGGCAGCGGTGTTCACCTTATATGCCTCTATCCCCTGACGCATATCTATCGCGTCCTGGAGAGCGGCGTTTGACCGCGCCGGATTAGAAACCTTATAATAGTCCGCTATCTTAAGCGCTGCTTCTATAGCTCCCGCGGTCCACTCGATCGATATCACGTCCACAACATTGTTATAAGAAAGGCCTAATAGCTCTCCTCCAGCGCCAAACTGTCCGGCAAACGCCCTGGTAGTCTGCCAAATATCCCATGCGGTGCCTGCGCCGATCATTGCATCGATTTCTGCGGGCCCGAGCGCCGCTATGGCCCACGCCTGGCAGTCTGTCGCGAAATCCCAGTTTATTTCCCAAACCGCACCGTTTACATATGCGCCTTGCGCGAACCTTTTGTCACCGGTGTTATAAACATTCGTGAGAAACTGCAGCATCTTATTCATGGCCGTAAGGTACTCGGCTCTTCCGGTAATTTCGTAAAGCATCTTGAATGACGCATACCACGAGATGACGTTCTCTGTCGATATGACGTCGGTGCCTCTGCTCATTCTCAAGCCGCCTATCGAATCGGTCACTATGAGGTCCATAGCGGCTCTGGCTATCCTTTCGGCAAGCGCCATCTCCATCTTCTCTGGATCGTACGAAGCTCCGTATTTCTGATAATATATCTGGAGTTGGCCCATCGCCAGCCACGCGTTATCGCCGGCTCTTGCGTCAAAATCGACCCATGTGTAATCGGTGCCCGAAAGCGGATTTAAGAAAGTGCGCTCTCCGCTCGTAGGCATATTTCTGTAGAAGAGGCCCTCTCGCTTCGTATTTAACGCGCCCTGCACAGTCACGCTGTAGAGGTTGCCGAAGGAATCATCCTGACCTTGAGTCATGGCCATGAGGGCGTAATGCAGATTTACCGTTCTTTCGACGCCCGTCAAAAATCCGTCTATATCATTGATATCAAATGTGCTGCCTCCGACAATGCTGAATAACAGATTCCGGTAATCAGGATTATCAAATCCGTATGTTGGCGAGATGCCGTAAACGGCTGTAAACGCCGCCTTTTGCTCGGCAGTGGCGATCTGTAGCGCATCATTCAGTAATTTTATTTTTGGCAGGGCCGTCATAAAGACGGTCAGGTCGTATAACGGATCCCCCGTTATGTCAAACATCTTGCCTATATAAGCGCTCGACCCTACGCTAACGCCATAGACTTCAAGGAATAAGGGCCCGAAGTTATTGGTGATTATCGCGTCATTCAGAGCGCTTGCCTTAGGCAGTGCTGCAATGAATGCCGCCTGGTCAAATAAAGGATCGCCGGTCAGATCGAAGAGAGATTTCGTATAATCGTTGCCGAATAGATTCGTAAACGCGACTTGAAGGCCGCCTGCGATGATCGCATCGTTCAAATTCGATGCTTTCGGCATGACAGTCATGAAGCTTCCCTGGCTAAAGGCGGGATCGCCGGTAACATCAAATAATGCCTTCACATAGTCTGCGCCGAACAAATTCATAAATGCCGGCTTTAATCCGGCGGCTATTAATGCGTCATTAAGTGACAATGCCGCTGTAAAGCTCGCTATGGCCTGTGCGGGATCATTGGCATACGGCTGATATGAGCCGTCCGCCTGGTAGATAAAAGTGTATATGAGCGCGGACTGTTCCGCATTCAGCGGCCCCGTCAAAGGCAAAGTTACGCTCATCAGCGTCTGGATGGCGGTAAGCGCCGTAGGATCTGCGCGCAGCGCCGTCAACATGGCGGCCGCCAGCTTCAATCCTTCCATCGTTCTTGCCGGATCGTTAGCATTGGCTTGCAGGCTGCCGTCAGCCTGATATATGAGACCATATACCGCGTCCCATTGGGCCTGGGTCGGATTGGCCGGCCACGGAACAGGTATCGTAACACCTTGAAGGGTCAATATCGCCGCTCTGGCGTCCGCATCCGCTTGAAGCACGTTCAGCATATTCTGGAATATCGGCTGGCCTTGTATAAGTTCTTTTAGGAAATCATCCTTTACGTATCCGGGCCCGCCGATTATCTCGTACAACTTGTTCCTGTAGGCGATATTATTCACCGGGTCCTGATCTGCTATGGCGATACCGTACTTCTGTTCAAAGAGGTCTCTGTATGACGCCAGCGCCTGGTGCAGATCTGCCGCTTTCTGCATTGCGGCTAAAAATACGGCTTGATCATAACCGGGGTCGCCTCTTATCGCAAAAAGGATAGTGACGTAGGGACTGTTATGCAGGACCTGGTCCATTACCGCGATGCCGTATATTATCTCGAACTCGGGCCTGAGTGTAGAAAGCGCGTTATGAAGCTCCTGGTTTGCGTTAAGATTGGTCAGGAATGCTGTCTGGTTATAACCCGGTGATCCGACTATGCTGAAGAGGTAGTCTCTGTAGGTGACATTGGTTACCGGATTCTGGTCGGCTACCGGTATCCCATACGCATTTTCGAATGGATCGCGATAGGGATCCAGCCCGCCATGAAGATCAGAAGCCTTCGGGAGGTTGGTTAAGTATGTCGCCTGATTGAACGAGGGATCTCCGTATATTGAAGAGAGCCTGTTCCTATAGACTGAATTGCTTAAGACCTGGTCTACGACCGCTATGCCATAAATGGTGTTGAAATCATTACGCAAACTACCAAGCGCATCATGAAGTGTCTGCGCGCTTATGAGAGCATTGATAAAACTAGCCTGATTATAGTTATGGTCGCCTACTATTTCGAAAAGCTTATCCCGATAAGCGGTATTTGCAACCGGATCTTGGTCGGTCGTAGCGATACTGTATGCCTGCGCAAAGAGAGTTCTGCGGGTTGCCAGAGCCACGTGCAGGTCGGCCACATTCTGCAGCGCTGCGGTAAACTCAACCGGATCAAATCCGGAAATGCCGACCAGCGCGTATAATTGCTGCAAGTACGCGTCATCTGATAGCGTCGCGTTTATTCCGTAAATGGCCAGGAACGCAGCCTCCAGGGAATTAGTTGTTATCAGCCCATGCAGTGCATGCACTCCTGTCATCGATGTTATATAGTTGCCTATAGTGGTAAAATTCGGGTTTTCAACTATGGATATGATCTTACCGGAATAGGCAGGGTCATCCGGATTTATGGCAAGGCCGTAGAGATTTGTGAATGCTGTGCTGTTTGCGGAAGAGGAGGCTATCGTCTGATGAAGTTGCTCTGCGGTCGATCCGGGGACAAAACCAGCAAAGGCGGTATTACACGCTAATACTATGATAATAGATGCTAACACTACTATCTTCATAGCATTCTTGTAACAACTCCCGGCCTTCATGAAACAGTTAAATAGGCTCATAGATAGTTTCCGCCCCTTTTTATATCTAGATTATACCACAGTAATGGCCTGAATTAATGAAAAAATTCCAACTTTTTTGTTCTTTAACTTATGCTGCCCGTAAGGCGGCCACCCTACCTTTATTGGCGTCTTCAAGCACTCTATAATCTACCGCTTCCGGCTTCGGCATGAATATAACTATCCTGCGAACCTCATCGTATGAAAATATCAGCGGTGTATTCGGCGGCGTCTTCCCGACGGCAAGTTGGAGCGTTATGGATAACATCTCCATTATTTTGATCTCAAGTAGTTGCCCCATCAATTCCATATCTTTTTTATGCTCTTTATAATGTTCCATCATGTCGGACGGGTCCACGCCTGCCAGGAAAGCCCTCTTTTCCTGAGGTGTGCTCCTCAACGCCTCGAAGCTGGCCGAATTTATGGTTCCGGCGGACGCCAATACAACCACATTTGACAGATTCGACTTAGCCTTGCCTAGCAATGTTTCGGATAACGTCTGGCTGCTTCCCTCTACGACCTCAACGTTGTCCAGACCGAGCCCTCTCAATGTGTCTCCTATGGATTTTATCTCTTTTAATAGGAGATTCATGGCATCATGTTGTGAGCCGTAGCCTGTTCCTTCGTTGATGCCCGGGATCCACTCCGTTTCAAGACCTATAACCAGATTTTGGCCTTCGAGTTTGGCCTTTCTCGCCAGGACGATCACCGAGCCGATGATGCTGTGGGCGTCGGCCTGTGCGGCCGTGGCCTTTGCCCCGTCGTATTTGACAGATTTCTCGACGAGATCGAATAACTGCTTAGTGGCCGGCGCGGCTTGCCGTTCGTCACCACCCTGCCCCAGATTGATGGGCGCAAGATCTTTTTGCCTTATTATAAAACCGCCTTCTTTGAGCTTGATAACAACGCTCTTACATGTGTCGGGAGGAACAACCATATAAACTCTTCCTTCCGCCTTTTCTTTCGCTGACTCATCTTCCTCTATGTAGAGTACGCCGTTTTCAAAAGCCCTATGCCCTTTGAAACCGCTAAACTCCGCCTTAAAAGACGTGTTGGTAAAGGATCCTTGCGGCAAAAGCAGTTGATCTGGATGACAGTAGCTTGAGTGTACCAAAACCAGCTCTTCTCCCTTCGCATTGATTTGCTTAAAAGGAATAGTTTTATCAGCACCATTTTTTGCGATTGCTCTATCCAAGCTTTTCCTATCCATAAGGGTATTGGCGCTGGGTATCTCGATCCCTTCGATCGCAACTGGAATATTCGAACGATCCGAATCAAACTTCATTACCCCGCCTCTTAAATCCGCGAAATCGGATTTGTACGAGGCGCCGCCTCTTATCGTGAAACCTGTTATTTTACTACCTTCCGGAACTCGCAAAGCTTGAGCACCCTGCTCTAGTGTCGACGCGCTTATATCGGCATTCTCAGGAAATATTTTGCAGTTCGGGCCAATGAGGTTTGCCTTTTGGCCCATCCCCTCCCCGGAGCCCATGAGCGCGGGCTGTAAAAGCTGCTCCACTGTGCGAAAATAATAATCAACTCCTTCTACTTCACCTGGGCGCGGAGCACGTGTTGTATAAAGAACAATGCGGGAGAATTCATTTTCGTGTTTTTGCTTCACTTGGTTCCATAAAGGACCTTTTCCCGTGGCGGAAGGCCCGGAATATAGAATTAATTTCTTACCAGACTTTCTGGCATTATCAATGGCACTCATAAATTGCGCAACTACTTTAGCTCCTTCGTCACCCGCCCATCGAGCATTGTCTTTTTCTAAATCTTTTAGTTCGCTGTTGACAATAACGGTATCATATTCGTTCTGCCGAGTCATTTCTATAACTGCTGCTTGAGCGCGTGCGAGTTGCTTCTCTTCACTGGTAGGCTTTTCTACTGCGCGCTCTTTTTGCCGCTCTTTCATCTCCTCAAAAATAACCTCTTCTCGAGTCTGACCTTTATTCTGCATTCGCTCTCTGATCTGCTCTTCACTTAAAGGAGATACAAAGATAGTATAAACGTCGTTGGGGTAGGTTTCTTTTATTTTCTTTGCCCAATCAACCGAAACTTCAGCAATAGCCGTCTTCCCGCTTGCAATCGCTTTTTCAACATCTTTGAAATCCAATCCCTGCAAGTCTTTATTCACCATCATGGTGATAAACTTCGCGGTGGTGTTTTTACTGGCTTTGACTTGCTGCGCAGCATCGCTTCTTATCGTTCGCAGGGCTTCCTTAGCAGCGCTAGCGACTTGGAAAGAATCACTGTTATCCTTGGATAACTCTATAAGATATTCTACGGCCCTGGGATCCTTTATCGCACCTAGCGCCCATGCGGCGTTTGTTCGGACAATAGGGTCTTCGCTGGCTAACGCTTTTATGAGAGAGGGAACTGCTGGCGTACCTATTTTTATCAAGGCATGTCTAATACTGGTTTGGACAGAATAACTATTGCTTTTCATCCGCCATATATACCAATTAATCGGGAAAAATATACGCCAAATCGCGAAGAATGCGGCTACGCCTATACCGAGCGCCACGACTCCCGCAATTATCGGGTGCGCGAAGGCAAGGTCTTTCGCCGCAGAGAGAATCGAAGCAAGCCCAACTACGCCAAGCCCGATGGCGAAGGGGTTGATGGACTGAAGAGTAGTGTCTCTGTCATCTATTTCACCCAAAGATTTTTTGATATTACGAAGTCTCTCAAGCTCGTCATCCCGCTCATCATCCCGAATATTCCATGCTCCACCATTGCTAGCAATGAGACGCTCTTCTTCCGACAGTGGGACATATTGGGGAGGTTCATTAGAGCCATCGCTGGATATCATATAAAACACTAAATATAATACTCCCAATAACCCCACTACACCGATCGCCGCGATTCCCGCGATTATCGGATGCGCGAAGGCGAAGTCTTTCAGCGTCGAGAGAATCGAGGCAATCCCAACTACGCCAAGTCCGATGGCGAAGGGATTGACGGAATTGAGCGTCGTGCTTTTGTCGCTTTTACCTTCCTGCGTCGTTTTAGGAATAGACGTGTCCGTTTGTGAAACGTCCCAAATAGCCGTTGGTTTCACTGGTCGCCTATCAAACATATTGACATGATATAAGCAACATACGACATCATCGTAGTTGGTCCTCTGCGGCCAAAGACCATCCCCTCCAAAGCCTCCAAATATTGCAAAACTAGTCTCGCCGATCTTCATACTTCGCTTTTCTTCTTCACCTTGTCCCTGGAGAACCAATTTAACCGAAACCTTGCCTTCAAACCAACGATCAGAGTCGGGATCGAGTTCCCAACGTACGGGCTCCAGGACGACCTTTTCAGCATGGATATCATTAGCCTTGATCAATTTATGTATCCTAACAAGGTCCTCTTCAGAAAACACATCCTTTACTGTCTTGGAAATGGGTGGGGAATTTAACGCACCTGCACATAACACCGGCAATTTATTTATTTCCTCATCTGTCTGGAGGGACTTTATGCCAACCTCGTCCCTGACTTTCGACATAACTGGCTCAGCAGGATTTTTAATAGGTTTTGGTGCAATAATTTCTATAACTTCTTGCTTGTCAGTTACCAAACCTACTCTGGGAGGACCATCATAATCGTAGTAATACTCATCGCTTGCTGCTGGATTTTTTTCATAATGGGTCACTGCGGGCGCATAAAAAACATCAAAATCTCTATACTGTGCTATCATGCGCTTAGCATCTTTTCTGAGTTTTAGCGCTTCATCAATTCTAAGAGGACGACTAATTTTGGAACGTATTTTTTGTATAATAGAATCTGTCTCAAAAAGTTTTTCATCTAGTTTATCTTGCCGATTACTTAATAAAATGGTCAACAGAGTTATAACAATAACTGCTGTTACCACTAATAGAACTGTTATGCCTTCATGCTCAAAGACAAATTCGCGTAGCCATTCCAGGCCCGAAGCCGCACCTCCCACTGCAAGAATCGCGGCAAAAGGGTCGATTGAAAACATTTTTCCTGTCAAAGAATTAAATATAGCCTTGACAATAAAAGTCTGAGCTGGCGCTTTAACTTCGGCTATCGGTTCGCTTATGGTTGGTTTCGGCGCTACTTGAGTTTCTCCAGTCAGCGCCTTTCTTTGAAGTCCCGCAATCACCTCTTCCAGCCTATCTTTACCCAATACTATACTTGCTTCGCGGATTACATTGGCAATACTATCAGATGCGTGAATCCTATTGGTGATTGGCTGGCTGTTTCTGTCAGAATCGGTCATCATATCGCCCCGGATAGTGCCTTGAACTTTTCCGCCGGTTGCTTTATCTACGCCGGTTATTGGGCCGACGATACCTCTTATATCACTAATGGCATCTTCTTTTTTGGAGCGTATCAATATGGGTATGACCTCGCCGCTCATCATGTACTTTATAAGAGGAGCGTAGAAATCCCTCTTTTCATATTCCTTATAAAATTGTTCGGCTGTTTCCCTTATTAGTCTAATCGGCTGGCTTTGATAGACTATATCCCGTTCGTTATTTCCATTCAATTTCGATAATATCGCATCGAGGTCTTTCATACCATCCGGCTTTATCATCACAAATGTAAGCCTGGCATCCTTTACGGCTTCCGCCAATTTAGCATCGACAGTCGTGCTTATACTGGCGACTGGTCTATAATCATCCGGCAGGTACTTCACTAGATACTCGTCCGATCCGGGCGACTTGTCTGAAATCACTCATTCGTATCCGGGAAGATTTGCGGGAGAGACTTCACCCTTTTTGGCTATTTGTATGAGAAACTTCCTACCGCCCTTTTCACATAGTATAAATATCACCCTCTCATTGGGCAGAGTACCCTTAAAACCTATCTTATCAAGAGCGTCTTTAAGTTTTGCCGGCTCGGTCTGTCTTAAGTATTCGACCGGTACCATATTCAAAATGGTGATGCCGGACTCGCTTAACGACTTGCCAAATTTGGCCTCTACGGCCTCTCCGGCATAGCTCGAAGCGTCTTTGGTATCGTTAAAGAAATATTTGCCTATGTCGCAAACGGAAGCAAGGAGCGCGCCTTCTGAAAATATGGACTTTTCGAACTTTTGCTGGAAGCTTGACCATACAGCGAGATTTTGGTTGGGGGCATTATGCTCGGGCGGATAGGCATAGGAGATGTCGAGAGAGATAAAGGTAAAGATCAATATCAGTGATATGGTTCTGAAGAGGTGTGATCTTTTTATTTTATCCATCTTTATTTCTCCTTTGGTAGTTCCGAGCTAGTTAAATTCATTTTATCCTTCGGCAGGCTCAGGATAAAAACCCTGAACGCTTATCAAAAGGTTTTTAAAAACTTTCACTATCCCATATACAGTCGTAGCGCAGGTTAAAACCTGCGCTACTTAATCATTTGTATCCTAAATCTTCTCAATATCGGATTATGTAGCCCTATCCCCGCTCCGTTACGATGGCCGCTTGGCAGGACCATGTAACGAGCGGAGATAGGATCAGGGTAATCTCCGATCCCTGTCTACATAAAAATCTTTATGCCGCAGAGCCGATTATCTTCATCGATCTCATGAAATCTACTATCTCACGGCCGTAATCGATAGGCACTATCGGCGCATATTTGAAGCGGCCTCTCACCCCTTCATTAATAACTCCCGGAGGTAATACTTCTCCGTCGGCAGCTATCAGCATCTTTAAGAGCGTCTGGCACGAGTTCATGGTCCTGTATATAATTTGACCCTCAAATGGCATCGACCTAATTTCTAAGAAAACGCCTCTGACGCCGTTAGAGACCTCGTTAGCAGAAAGTGCCACTTCTCCCTCCAGCGCTCTTATACCTATATTTTCCTGAGGGATACCCGTCTCGCGGCTTACAACAGCCTCTAAATCTTCATGCGTCAAATCCTTACCGTCAGCGCCTTTACCATTGATAAATTTGGTTCCGTTTATGGCTCTCTCCGTATATCCGCGCGATACCAAATACGCCCTGGCGTCCGCTTCGGTCCTTATGCTGTCGTCATTCAATCCGTATATGACCGCCTGCGGGATATTGCCTGCCATGCTATTCGCATCACCGGCCGCGTACATATCGTAAGTCAAAAGTCCTGTCGTCAAGGCGGAGCCTATTTTCTTTTCACTCAAAGCCGCTTCGGCAATAACCTTTTGGGCATTGGCATTATAGACGGGCGCTATCTCGCGCTTTCTCGCCTCGACGGCTTTGTTTAGTTTATCTATCAGCTGCTTCAGCTCCAAAGCTCTGGGACCATTGAGCACTTCTCTTAATCTCGCGTCCAGATCCACGCTCTCCATCACAGGCAGCATCGCTTCTATCTCTTTCAGTATCCTCTCAAGTTCATCTCTGGTCTTCGTGCTCAATATGATCCTTGATGCCTCGAAATCTATGGATGACAACATGTCCTTGGCTGCTTCCGGACTTGCGGCGATCTCCGCGACGAAGGTCTCGTCAGCGTATAAGCCTTTCTCGCCGGCAGCGCTAAATCTCCTGTTAAATCCATCCAGATCCATTGGCTCTACTTTTATTTTTACTCCCAGCTGGCTGGCATTTACACTTACTGCACTTTCTATTCTATCGACCGTTGCCTGCAGCGTCCCCGCCGGCACACCGATAATAAATCCTGCCGGGGATGGGGGTGTTACAGCTTCAAGGGAAAGGTCTTTTGCCGAACGTAGAACTTCCTCAGGGATAGCCACATTCACTACAAATTCTGGCCGAGGATAGCTTCTGTTTGTCAACCTAATTATTTCGCCAAGCATCAGCGAGATATAATATGCCTTCTCATTCTCATTCATCGTTGAAACGTCGGGTATAAATGGCGCATAGCTTATGCGTTTAATGTACCACTTTTGATATGCCGGCTCCGCCATGATTTTGTCAAATGTAACAACAGCCCTTCTCTGCATGGCAGGATGCTGGATTATTATCATGCTGTGCAGATTTTCAGGAGTATAGCCCTTGCCTTCCAAAACGGCCATCAGATTCCTGATATTCTCTTCAGTATTAGTCGAAGCCTTCTCTGTAATAATAGCTCCTGCTGGTACGCCATTGACTATCAGGATCGCCTCAAATATCTCAGCTTCAGACTTCCCGTCACAATTGATACCGCTATATTTTTCAGAAGCTTTAACTTTTTCTACAAGACGAGGAGTCTCCCTACCAATGCCTCCGGCTATCGCTATATTTCTCACCAGTCCATTTTTGTATATTTCGGCTGCTTCTTCGACTGTCTTTATCTCGCTATTGCCCAGCAGGGCCAATACGCCTGCTTGCTCCTGGCCTATTCTCTGCGTTAGAGCATTTTTTGTTGCTTGGGGCATATCTCTTTGAGCTAAGAACCTGATTACTAGCTGTGTAGCAGATTCAGGATATACGGCAAGTAATGGCCTTTTCGACACAAACAGGCCTTTTCTATTTATCGTGCCTTTATAAACCCTTGCGTTGTTACGCCCGCGCATAGTATCAAGCCTGTCTTCCAGCTCCTTCTTCTTCCCTTCTTTTGCAATAAATAGGGCAAACCCACCGCCTCCAGCGCCACAGAGCTTCCCGCCGATTACCAGATCTTTGACTGCGTCGAATATCTCCTCTATGTTCTTATTGCTAGCTTCAGGATTTAATATCTTCCATTCCTTCCAGAAATCGGCGATAAGTTCGCCCAATCTGTCTATGTCTTCGCGCTGGATTGCCTCTATAATGGCTCGATCCATGGCAACCAATCTCTCTCTCGATTCGAGTTCAACGCGGTTTCTTGATATATAATCCACCGTCAGCTTAGTTAGTATGTCCCCCGCAAAATGGCTCGCGCCGGTGTAATATAAAACAATCCTGCCTTCGAGCTTTCTTGTGAATTCATCGGATATCTGTATCTCATGAGCAACCGGTTCCGGTTTGCCCGGTTTCGAAGTTATCTCCTTGATGCCGCCGACAATACCTCCAACAGAATCCTGCCATCCGCCTCCTACGTCCAGAATCTGCTCAAGATATAATCCGGCATCAATGACTTCATCTTCTGTTTTATCCTGGCCGGATATTCTGTATAAACCATCCAGCACAGCGGCGCCCAATATGCTGCTCGTTCCGAGCCCGCTGCCTTTAGGAACATCCACGAATACCTCTAACTCTATGCCGCCGCCCAGATCTTGTAAAATATCTTTAAGAGACCTTGTATCCCTTATGCTGATTATCCCGGTAACCACAAAAGCTGCTTTGAGCAATCTTAAATCGTCCCTCTTATCAGAATAATCTAATATCTCCCCCTTAGAGTCTATGATTTTTTCAACGCCTAGGTCTTTAGATATCAATTTTATGACCGGTTCGGCGAGTCTCTTAATTCTTATTTCTATCGGGGCCTTACCGTTCAGATTGAGCGCGATATTAACTGCTCTGCCGCCCCTATCGTATGTCATGGCAAATAGGTCCGACGCCCCGCCGTGCGAAAGATCAGCCCTTACCGGACAATTGATGAAAAGCTCGGAGTCGCGGTATTCATCCGGTATCCTTAATTTCGAAATAGGCCCTTCTACCGATCGCTTCGAAGCACCCCGAATAACGTTCAACGCTTTGCTTATATAATCTCTCTCTATATCAACGCCTCTGCCGAAATATCTGTATCTGGAGTAGATATATCCTGATAGTAAATAAGCTCTCGCCTTTATAGTAACATTCTCGGTCTCTTCAGCAAGATTCTTCAACCTTGCTGCCAATGTAAACAGCACTTTCCTGTCTCCACCGGCCCTGCCTAAAAGCTCTACGTTACTTATCGAGTTTCCTTTATATACAGCCTCTATGACCTCTCCTATAAATCTTCTTTTTCGAGATATAGCCTCCATATCATATTTAAATGCCCCCAATATCGGCAACGTATACGCGACGATTTTGCCCGACAGGATTCTGTTTTTATATAGATGCGTTCGTTCGTGGAGTAACACTAACTTCTGAATTATTTTAGGCAGGTTGTCAAACTCCGGCGCGGTCCATATATATTTGGCGCCATCCGGATCGGTTCTTGTTTCCGCGATCGGTCCGGCGCGTGTCCCGAGCGCCCTATTTATATAGGTAAGTACAACGAGATTTATAATAGCGTGGATAAGCGCAAAGCTTGCGATAATGCCCAGAGCTATCGATAACGCCGTTATATCGTGCGCGGCGTAAGCGGCTGCCGCCATTCCGAGAGCGGTTATCCCTGCGCCCGTCGCCGTCCATGCAAGTCCGCGGGTGGTGATGGACTCACCTTTGGTCCTGACAGCATCATCTATATTAGTGGGCGATGTAACAGACGGCTCTGCTTGTCCAGGGGATTTATCCTTACCCTCTTTTTCCAATATTCTATCAATATCTGACTTGGTTTGTTTTATCAACTTCCACTGCTCTTTCTGTATCTGTATTTGTAGCCTATTAAGCAAGCTCTTGGCTTTTACTCTTTGAATTTCACTAGTTGCCTCTTTTTTAATCCTATCATATATCTTTTTGTATTCCCTCAGCCAATATTTAGATAAGATTCTACTTATAATTGTAGTGATCTTCGGGTATATCGAAAAAAGAGCAATGACAGGCAGCGCTATATATTTAAAGAATTCCGCGAAAGATAGCCTAAGCGGCATTTTACTGAGGTCGAAGCTCAAATAAGGAATATTCTCAATACCAAACCAGTGAAACACTGATGTATGGAAGGACTCTAATGACGGGAGATAGATCGGAATTTTCCCCGCCATCGGAGTTATAGCAAAGCAAAGGGCAATAAAAACAGTCGCTAAAAATGATTTTATTAACTCGGACTTAAAACGCCGCCCGTGTTCCTTATCGATCTGCTTAGCAGTGACTCTTTCGACCTCTATTTCTTTTCCAGCGCCATCCTCAACTTTTACCTTTTCTACCGGCGTAGTGGGTGGCGCAACAGGAGGTGACAATATTTTCATAACCTTATAGAATATAAATCCGGCGCCGGCTATTATTACAGAATATAGTGTTATATAAACTAAATAATCGCCCAATCCCTTAAGGCCGTTATTAAGCCCTATCCCCAATAGATTAGCCACGCCGGCCCATAGTAAAATATAGAGTACACCTAATACATTTCCGGCTCTTTTAGCCCACCAGTCTCCCGACCCACTAAATATTCCATAGCCTATTTCCATACCGGGCTTATTGGCGGCTACAAATGACCCTATGGTCCAGTATATGATGTACAAAAGTGTTATCATCAATAGAAGCGGGTTTGTTATGTCTAGTGTCCTGAGGGCGTTCAATCCCAAAATATACATAAAAAGCCCGGATATTATCACAAACCTGAACGTATTTCTCATCATTGCAGGGGTTGGCTTTCGAAGGTACTTAAATATGTTGTATTCTGATAAACTACCGCCGGCGCCGGATGTCTTGAACTCATGAGTAATCTTAACAAAAATAGCCTTCATGGCCCCCACCTGCTCCAACACATCTCTTGTCGCGAATGCCGCCATGATACCCGGGAGCGATCCGAGCCAATTACCCAGGCCAACCCAGAAACCCACCGTTTTTATCCGTGCTAACAGAAAACCAAGCGTAGTAACCTGATTGAACACAATACCAATAAGCCACATTACGAGGCTTGCCCCAACGTACGGACTAAATCCAAGCGGGATAGAAGCTATTGTAAGGAATGTGGTTAGGGCTCTCACGGGGCTATAAAGGTAAAAGTTACCATCGCTTACATTTGCCAACCGTTCCGCATATCCTTCGGGTCCATAATCGTTTATATGTTGCAGGATTATGTCTTCAACCACATTAGCTCGCCCCGAGGGCCACCTTATAACAACGCTTGTCTGCTCTGTCGCCAGATACGATTCCCTCCTCTTTGTGTATTCAGCCAATGATTGCCCATACAGCGCTTTTCGATTTAACGCGATATTCACATATGAACTTGTGACAACGCCTGCATAGTCCTCGCTTATGTGCGGAGCATTGGGTCCGAACCCCATACCTCCGAAGAATCTTTGCATAAAACTGCTTTTCCTGGATTCTCTCTCGGCGGAAGATATGGAAAGTCTGGGATACTCAGGATTAGACATGACAAGCAGCATCTTTTTAAGCTGAACATTTTGCTCGTTCCCCCACCCTGTCCCTATTTTCGGGTTATAGCTCGACATGGCAATGCCGTGCGCGGATTCAAGAGGATATATGAATGAATATATGGTGGTATCGCGTCTTGCCACGTTAACGACATAATCTTTATCAGCCCGCATTATCTTACGATCCGATAATGTCGCCTCAAGGTCATCGGCTACGGCATTTCTATCTAAGATGAAAGCGCTGTCGATATCGAGCGCCTCCGCGTTCATCTGGAATATGTTGTTCATGCAACCGCTCTTTAAAGGGTATACCGTCTGGTTGTGCAGGACTGAGCAAGGTATTTTGCCTTTCGATGCATAACTTATTAGCTTTGCCAATCTTATTCTCTGCCACAGCTCGAGATCATGGGCAGCGTTAGTCTGTGCGCTTGGAGCCTGATCGGCATTTTTATGCTGATATTTATTGGAACATATCAACACGGCCATGTGCTGCGACATATGCTCATCATTGGCAAGCACCTTTGCCATGTCTATCATATTTACGGCGGTATCGATACTTTGATAACCAAGTATTCGCGCAACGACCTGACGGAGTTCCCACCCCCTGGTTATATCGTCTTTATCGGTCGCGCTAGCCGTGATACTAATATTGCTAAGCTCAGGGTCTTTAGTAATGTCTTCGGGTGTAATATTAAGCTGTGTCGCCGGGTCCCACAATACAATATTACAATTTTTTTCGGCATTATGAAGTTTGTTCAGCCATAGCGTAGCCGCTACTCTTGCTCTACCATAATCCTTCGCGAATGTCCTGCTATTCTCAAGGGTAAAACTTTCCTCTCCTAATAAAGCTCTAAAGATAGCGGTTGCATAAGCTCTCGTCTCATAATTATAGGTCACGAGATAATCTAAGTGCTTTAATATTTCTCTCGTGGCTTCGTTCGCACTCTTCCCCGTAACAGTAATACTGGTAAGCGGATCAAGCCCAGCCAATACCATTGCGGTCCTGCCCTTATCAGCAACTAGATATTTAGTCTCTAATTTTTTAATACCCTCTTTATATTCTTCAAAACTGATCGTACCCTTCTTGTATTTTTTGTCTAATTTCCTTAATTCTCCGGCAAAACCACCCCTGTTCTTCATAGGAATTATCGCAAATACTGTTTGCAGCCCAAGCCATAATGCCTGCCATACGTTTACCATATTGAGAGACAGTAGAACCATTCCACCAAACGCCTTTGCCAATCCAAAGTGTACATAAGTATTCTCTATTATGTTTCCGATAACATTAAATCCCCACACACCAAGTCCTATGAAGATAAAGTATCTTAGAAGAACCAGCATTATTGTTCTCGGCCTTCCGGCGCCGGCAGCCGGCCTTAACATGTGGAATAGCGCGGTACCGATAAATGATCTTTTAGCCGCGGCGAGAGATATCCCCTCGATTAATGCGATCGCGCCCACTGCAAGAAGTAATATAGCTATGTTGAAACTTGCAACTATCGGAGAGCCTGTAATAAAGGGCTGCGCCACTATATAAAACATAGCAAACGGTGCTAAAGCCAGGAGCCGTCTTAAATTTCCTCCTGTTTTGAATTTGTACATATATACAAACTCACTCATGATTATCCCGAGCGAAACAACTCCAAGTACCAGAGCCAGTGTTGGCAAGGAGATTATCGACAATGGCAGGCTCGACGCGACACCTGCTGATATTGCAGATATGGAAATCGTTCCTCCTTCTCTAAACAGAACTGCTCCCAATACTGATAGAAACATCGCGAATATGGGCGGATAATAAACAGCGTAGAAGTGCGATATTCTCTCTATCTTTTCCCCGGATATAAATTCTTTTACACCCTTAAAGAAAACCTCGGCACCTGCCAAATCGCTTATATTCATGTTCGAGAGCTTAGTAATATTGTGATTCAACTCATTTGCATTACTTCCAGTGGCTTTTTGGGCCTTTGTTCTTAATTGCTGAATCCTCGAATTTATCAAAGCACCTTCCTGCTCTATAGCCTCTTTGTCCGGTCGAATTTTGGTGAGCAATTCGGTCCAAAGCTTATTAACTTCATCGGTTTTGTTCGCCGCGATATCTTGAACAAGCCGCGCCGCGTATTGACTCAAGTATATCTCTATCTTCGCCCACAGGTGCTCATCATAGTCGCCCTTGACAAAGTACTTGAGGTCCAATCTCTCCTCCGGCTCACCCCGCACTACCTCTCGCACTATAGCCAGGGAAACTATTTTAGCAAATTGGTCGAGGGCCTCAAGCTTTGCCGAATCATTCTTATAAAAATTGCTGAGTAACGCGTATATATGAAATAACTGAAACGAAAATAGTCCTTCCATGTTACCGTCTGCGGTTCTAAAGTAAACTCCGCCGGCAGCACCTGGCGTAACAGTATTCATGTTTATATCTTTATCTTCGCTTCCCATTACATTCTTCATAAAGCGGGTTGTTGATTTACCAAGCGAATCGCTATCTATACACTTGGATCCCCCTTTCTCGGCATTTTCCAGGACATCTAATATAGATGACTTGTGCGCCTTCACCCACAGCGATTTCACCAAGCCCGTTATATAGTTATAAAGTATAACAAGCGGCATAAACATAACCGCGAATACCCAAAGTTTCCATGTTAGGACTATTCCTGATAGCGCAGGGCTAATAATTGGCGCGCCCGTTCCGAAACATCCGGATAATGCCAGAACGCCGGCAAACATAATAAGCATGCCCGTTATTTTACCCGGCATTATTTTTTTCAGAATACCCGCAGCCCTTCTCCACATAGTTACCTTTTTGGTAGCTGCCACATCCCCGGCTGTGGTCACCGATGAGCCAGCTGTGGGCGCCGGCCCTGCTTCACCGTTCCCTGGGCTGCTTGGAGGCTTCACAGCTTTCTGGTCTTTATCGGCTTTTTTATATCTAAATTTGATAGCGGGGATTATAAGGGATACGATAAGGATCAGTATCGGCAGTAATCTCAGGATTGCGGCATTGATATTTTTATTTACGTCACTTACTACTACAGGAGCAGGTTCTACGCTTACACTACCTTCCGGTCCAATAACATCGGAACCGGATAAAGCATCTTCGCACTTTTTCTTTAAGCCATTTATTTCGTCGGTCCTAAGGGCGGGTAATTTTATATCCCTCACCCTATTTTCAAGATCTGTTGTACCAAACACTTTTCTCCACAGGAACTCCGATGGCAAATTATCACGAGTATTATATGCTTTAGCCTCAGGCGTATTATCTACATGAGAAATGCGCACAACACCGTCTGCCAAAATAAAAATTGGTTTTTCGGGATTTACGGATTTTGAATTATATACCAAGCGTTGATCAACCTCGTTCTTAGGATCAGTGCTTAATTCATACGTGTATGGCCCTTCTTCAATCGTAGCATTACGATAAAATACCACTTTCCCGTCGATTCCTGATCCGGTAAAAATAGTACCTATGGGATAGAGCCCGTCTGGCCCGTAAACCGTTGTAATCGATCCTTCCTCGAACTGCCCCATATAGTTCTTGTATTTAATTTTCTTTGTCTCATACCACCTGGTATTGTCCGGCCTTACCACGGTAGTCACATGGTTTGGTTCAAGCTCGCTGGATTCATTAGCTTCTTTCTTAGTGATATGTTTATTACCGGATTTATCTGTAGATACGTTCGCACGTTTTTCTTCGTAATCCTCAATATCCTTTTTTGTAAATGCGCTATTTACAACATTGCCTTCGCCCAAACGCATAACGTCTCCAACCTTTATCTCGCTATGCTGTCCATCTACTCTTATGGACATTGAATCTATTCTTGCGGGATCTAAACCTTTTGCCACAAGCTCTATAACCGGTATGGCTATGACAACATCGTCGTCTATCCATGGCGAGTCAGCTACTAGGGTTGACCTTGTTATGGAGCTTACCGTGTTTGGAAGGTTCAAATCATTAAAAGCACATGGACTCCATAGGTCATTTAAAAGAATCGACTTATCATTACCATCCATATCTTTACCGCTCACCAAAAGCGAATACTTTGCAGGTTCTTTTCTGTTAATATAAAAATATAAAAACTCGGCGTTGTTAATCCCTTTCTTAACGCTGCTATTCATATTAAGCTTTGCTGTATATTTCTCGGCCGAAACAGCCGTACTATACGGGATTTCACCGTCTCTATTAAAATGATAGGAGACTACACGCTTACCAGTACCAGGAATTATCTTGCCATCCCTGTCCTTCTTCTCCTCTTCGATTATCCTGATATCGACAACCGGATTGCCGAACCTATCGCTCCATTGTTCACCCTTATATGATAAGCCGCCCACTTTATCGTAATATTCGACTTCGCTGACTGTGTAGAATTCAGCGTCTTTGTCCGGGAAATACGGATTATGCATGACGCCCCGGGTTTTCACCTTGCTCTTTTTCGTAATAATCGCTTCTTTGCTCCTGTCAACGCCGAGCTTGTTATCTTTATTTACGAGAGTCGGATAGAAGCCTATATCTTCCGTATAAGCATCAACTTCAAAGCCCCATTTACCGAAGTTTATCACCGAACGCAAAAAGGCATCCTCTATCATCTTACGATTGCCACGGTTTTTGTAGTAATTGTTGTACACGTGGCTCTTAACATCCGTGCCGCCGGGCGCCATCCTGTAAAGCGTCTCTTCCGCCTGCACCACACCTCTGTCGGTTAGGCCTGCGACTTTTGATTTGCTGGTTGTGAAAATACGTTTTCCATTCTCATCCGTCCGCCATGATTCAACAGAGTCGGCGATATCGAACCGGCCATAATCTTTTTCGCCTTCGCCATAAACTGATCTGGTTTCGGCGATGGCTATAAAAATATTTTCCTCCGGCTTTGCACCATGTTTTATGTATCCAACCCGGGTTTCGATCGGTAACCCGTTTTTATTCTTGACGATTCTGCGGGCTAACTCTGTCAAATGATCCATTTCCAAATAAGTTATATTTCCGTCGGCATCGATGGACACTATTTCCGAAGAGCTGCGTACGTACTGCTTTCCTGAAGAAGGATAATCAAGTAAGGTTGTCTTGGTGGCATCTGCAATACCGTAAACTCCGTAATCTTTGGCTCCATATTCATAGATCAGATCTTCCCGCACTGTGGGCGTAAATTTCATTAACGGGTTTTTCTGATAGCCCTTTATCTTGCTCCACCTACTTTCGGGCGTTTTATCTGTAGCCAGACCCGTTTTTATCGGCATGATATATTTATCCTGGTCTTCGTATGTAACCAGCGAGGACATTAAAACGCCTGTCGGATCCTTAAGTTCATACCAGAATTCTACTGTTTTGAGGCTTACAACCTGGTTATTAATATATCCTTCGGATGAAAATCCCGCAAACCATGAAATCATAAACGGCACGTTTCCAAAATATGAACCATCTTTATTAAGAGCGTAGGTTTGGCCCATATCAGCCACGTCCATAAGCCATCTGCAGGCATCAGAAGCGTCGTAATGTAAAATGGTGACTCTCTCGCGCTTGAATTCGCCTTTCTCCCAGTCTTTGTCGTCAACTTTCCCTTTATATAAATTAACCAGACGGCCTTTTCCGTCCTTTTCTTCCTGCCATACCAGTTTCTTTTTGAAATTATTAATTCTGACTAATATGTTTCCGGTCTCCGGGTCGCGCTTTTCAAAAACAGACTGGTTGATGATTTTTGTCTCATCGATATTTCCTTTTTCATCCACTGCGTATGTTGTGCCTCGATTGGCAATACCGGAAAATGCAAGTCCGGGCTGACCAACATCGTCATATTCAAGCTTTGTCGCGTTTTTTCTTACAGGATTCGTAGTTTTATCGTCATGTAACCCAAGGGAGTATTTTACGGCAAGCCTGCCCCTTTTATCCTGCAATTCTTCCCAGGAGAATATAGCCGCCGTCTCATTGACACGCAAGTCATATCTGTAGAGAACACCGTTCGCCGTTTCTGGAACAACATTTTTGTCCCTGACAGCCTTGATAATGACGTCTTCTGGTTTGTAATCGGTTATTTTTTTATTAGCGTCATATTTATATGTGCAACTTCTTTCGCCGATACCATAAGCCCCGTAAAGTCCTTCATATTCGGGCATCTCTATGTATATAGGTTTGAAATTCCCTTTTTCATCCATCGCCCCGCCTATTTTTGCTTTCAGTCGGCCTGCCGCGTCCATGCTCTCCTGTGAATACCAGTGCGTTGTTTCATCCTTTACCAAAGAAATCATATTACCTTCGGCATCAAAACTTACCGTGGATGTCTTGAGAGGCATATTAGGTTCTGTATATTTTACCGAATTAGTCTTGGGGTCAAATCCATATAAATAGGATTTGCTACCGTGAATCATGCCGAATCTGTATTCAAATTCTGTCACCTCGGCAAAATTTGTTCCTGTAACAGGCTTTTCGGTTTTTTGTATATTTCCGAAAAGGTCATAATATTCAGACCACGATGTCTTCCACAAATTCTCTGTAATCTCAGTTTTTACTCCTACAATTTTCCAACCATCTGGCACTTTATCGTCCAGCCCGATAACTTTTCTATTTTCCCCTGTTTCGTCTGTAATAACATATCCCGTAGTCTTACCGCTTTTGACTACTTGTCCGTTAAAGGATGTTTCAGTGGATAATTGACGCATAAATTCATCATAATTAAACTTAATTACCAATTCTTTGCCTATTCTTTTTTCTATTAAGTTTCCGAAAATATCTAGAGTTGATCTTGTGATATTATTATTTTCGGTTATGTCTACTATGTTTGCGCCATTTTCACCGTAGCCTACAAATTTTCCGGTAGATACAGGCTTTGCAACTATATTTCCCGCTCCGCTAACAACCATGCCATCTGAATAGCGCACTTCACCTGAAATAATTTTACCGTCTGGGCTTGTAAAGTTCCCGTCTTTATCCACCAGATAGCGATAGCGGCGCTCTTCTCTTCCATTTTCATATACAACTATTGTTTTAGCGTAGACTTGGCCGCTGGGATCTATTATTATCATCGCTTTCAGGTTGCCGATCGGATCGTACATTTCTTTTTTCTTATAAATGACATTGTTACTCTTGTTCAATACGTTTATTATTATCGCTCTATTGCCGGCTTTGTCATATTCATCAGTGGGTTTTCCGCTTGAAAGGTGCGTGGTTTCACCGTTTTTGTTTACGTAGTAGGCGTCACGACCTGCCTCTCTGCCTTCAGCTATGTTAACTGTCATAAATATATGCGCACCTGCAACCTTTGCGTCTTTACCCTCACCTACGATACGACCCCCGTTTAATGCATCCGGTATCTCCTGGCGGATTAAGTTACCGACAGCGTCGTATATCTCTATCTTCTTATAGGCAAGCGAACCGTCTTCTTTCAAGACGCTAACTAAGACCCTTGCAGAACCGTCTTTAATGTCATTACCTAAAAATACGCCTTCCGATAATTTCGTCTCCTGGCCGACAGCATCCACGTACTTTGCCCTGCGACTAGTTTCGCGGCCGGTTTTTTTGCCTAAATCAATGTCTATAACTATCTTAGGCCCTACTATAGTGCCATCTTTTATGGTGCCGCCGTTTAATGTATCCGGTATCTCCTGGCGCCTGAGATTGCCGACTTCGTCGTAAACTTCTATCAATGCACCATAACGAGGCATGCCATTTTCATCTAGAAGCATCTTTCCGGAGCCATCATAGAGAAATTTATGCGATTCTACAAACGCTTTGTGTTTATCTTTATCCTCAGGCCTGACATCTTTTGGCGTCACCGGGAAACCCGCCGATAGATGGGCGCTCTCGACCGAATTTTTTTCGTAATAAGAATCCCGGCCGGTCTCCTTCCTGGGGTCTGCCTGATCGTACTTCGTCAATACCGTAATAGCGTCGGACTTGTCCTTATTGACCCTGTCCAATTTTGTTGACTGCTTCTGGATAAGGCCGAGCTCATAAGTTATTGTGGCCGGATTGTAGGCAAGCAGGGTGACGTCACACCCAGCAACATCTTCAGGCTTAACAATAGAACCGTCCTTCTTCAGGTAGTTACCCGCGGCGTCGACAAGAAGCTTATGATCTTCCACTACGTTGCTATCAAGTTCATCCCCTACCCCGTAGCTGTCGAGCACGTCTCTAGGCAATGCGGGATTGGTTCTATCTATGAAATATGTCTTCGTCTGGGCGATCTCGCGCGTGGAGTCATAACGCTTCGTGACATCCATCCTATAATTGCTGATGACGTTAACGTCCGTACCTTTTACCTCGATGCCTTTATATATGCCTTTATCGTCTTTAGTTTCATCGATTCCGCCGGCATACGTCGATTCAAGCTCACCATTTATATTGTAAACGTCAACCTTTGGCGGCTTATTATGCTTATCGTCGGTGACCAGGAGCCATGTCCTGCCATACGAATCCTTTTTATAGTCTCCCTCTTTGCCGTCTTTCTTGTCGTATTTGCCGAGCAGTGACTCTATTTTTATGCCTGTATATAGGGTGAAGAATTCGTTTAATTGTGCTTCGGTGGGATTATTTATGGAGCCTTTGCCGTACTTCTCTTCGAATAAGAGGGTGAATTTTTCTTGTGTTAGACCCATGTTCTTAATATAAGCCTGCATTACCTGACGCTTATACTCATGGGCGGCCTTTACACCGTATACTACGGTGCGGAATGTGCCGTCGCTTTCGCGCCATGAAGCGCTTGCCATCATATCTTTTGCTGTCTCGATGAGTTTAGCCCGTATATTCGGATCTTTGGTCTTGCCTATCTTGTCCGCGATTTCACCAAGCGCCCTTCTGAGACTCAACTGACCCTGTCGCAGGCTAGCGAAATCCGTAAGAGGTTTACTGGGATCCTTTTCATAATCCGGCGTCACGAAGGCGCCGTCAAGAAGAGCCTTTTCATACTTTGCCGCATTTTCTACTTCCAGCTTCGAGATCTGGAAGTCTGTCGACTGCAATTTGCTTATCCCGCTTCCGAATATTATCTGGGGCGCCTCATTGAATGGATTCGGAGTAACTCTGTCCTGGATCTTTATCTTTATCCAACCGTTATACGCCGTCATGGCCGCCTTATAATCTCCCCGCGCGAAATATCTCAGCGCCATCAGTTCCTGGGTGGGGCGGGAGACCTGCCATATCCTTGCCGTCTTCCACGCGTCCGGGCCAAGAGACGCCTTCTTTTCAGGAGAAAATTCCTCACTTACCCCAAGGATACCTTTATCCTCCCTCTCCTTCTGCGTCCATCCGAATACCTTCTCAAATTCTTCACTGTTGCGGAATCCCGCCTCGGCTACCATACCCTTTATACCGTCGTCCCTGACCATATTATAGCCCGTCAGCACCTGACCTTTACTGCTGTACCTTACGGCCACAAAATGGCGTATTATATGGTGGATGGTGCCGTCCTCTGCCAGGAACGTCGTCCTGTATTGCTTATTCGGATCTTCAAGCTCTTTACTTTGCAGCGCCCGAACACCGCCCTGACGTGAAATATCCTCGAGTTTCATATAAGGGGTCCCTACCTTTTTGAATCCGACAAGATCGCCATACGCGTCGCGGATCTCCGTGAACTCCGTAGCGTAATATACCTTGTCTTCCTTCTTCATATAATTCTCTCCGGTGGCCAGCGCCGACATCAGCCTGCTTATCGATTTGTCCGCATTTTCCACGGCCTCGACATATGCCTTTCCGTCACCGTTTACCTGCCCTTTCTGGATAAGGGCCGCTAAGGCTTCCTGATAGGCTTTAATCTTCGCATCGGCTTCTTGCTGGAATTTATCGTGGGCCACCATCGGGCTTTCCAGGCTAGGAGACGCCTCCACCGATAATTTTTCTAGCTTGACCAGATTCTCAAGCCGCAGAGACCCGTCCGGACGAAAATGTAGCAGCAACACATTGATGTGATTCTGTACGCTGATATAGTGTTCCGCCCGCCTGAAGACTTTCTGCGTAGCCTCATCAAAAGCTCTCCGCGCGTTGATCAGCTCCTGCACGGGATAGCTTATTGCGTTATTCTCCATCAGCATCAGTTTATCCAGGGCATTCCTTTGAATCCTTATGGCGCTTCGAAGAAGGCCAAGGTTGCTGTTATACTGCCTTAATAGCTCGTTCATATCCTTCCACGTCTCATCGCTGTTTAATAGAGCCAGCAATTGGGCCTGCTCGAGTTTTACGCGCGCGGCCTCTGCGCTGGACATGTCGGCCAGATCGGGCAATTTTAATGAGGCAAATAAGAGCGTCTTCAGGTCGCCTGAGAAACCGGGACCTGCCGATGACGCGCCCGAGACAGACTCATCCAGCTTGCCTATTACTTTATGCAAGTCTTTAAGCCCCTGCATGTAGTTGTCATACCTCTGATGGGGCTCACCCGGGGCCGGCTTCGGTGGAGCCTGTGACTTAAGAGTCTTATATGTCTGACGCAGCGTCTTTAAAGTCGCGCGGTCTTCTGCCGTAGTGCCCCCGCCGGAATCCGCCATGCCGAGCGAGGTATCCACCATCTTTGGTATTACGGCATTTACTGAAAAGCCTTTTATCAGCATTTCGGAATTCTGCACGGAAAGGCGCTGCGAATCTATGGATAATTCTGTCATTTCGGCTACATCTATCATCCCCAGATCCACAAGCTTCATCCTGAGATCTTCAGTATCGAGGGAGAATTGTACTATCAGGCCCTTGGCAAGAACGGCCTTATAGCCATCATCCTTCTCTATATCCTCCACTTCGTATCCCTGTATCCTGACCTGCCGGTTCAATTGCGTCTCTAGATTTTTCTTAAGGGATATCAGACTCTGCTTGCTCGCTTCCAGCTTGGGCATAAGCTTCCTCAGTTCATTCCTTGCGGCCTTGCCCCCGGTCTTTTCGAGCTGCGCCTTGTTGTCTAAAAGATTCGCGTATATGTAGGCCTCTGTCCGGTATGCGGACCATAAATAGCTGTATCCGATTATCTTGCCTGTGATGGCTTTCTCGAGCCGCAGCTTATTGCCTTGCCTCTCGTTCTCGCGTATCTGCTCATAAATGCGGTGCGCAAAATCGACGCCTATACTTACCGCGCCCCATGTCTGCGGGCCGGTATATGTGCCGCCCACGGGGATCCCTTCGTGGATATTCATGCCCTCCGACTCTTTGAGATTCATCTTGTAGGTAGCTATTGCTTCGTTCGTATCCATCAAGTCCCGTATATCCGTGTTCTCAGGAAGCGTATTCATTACAAGCGATGTCAGGTCCGTGACAACGATGGGAGTCTTAGCCTGTTCCTTATCCATAGCTTTATCACGCCTGCTTTCAAGATCGACCATAGCCTTCAGCCTGTGGGACTGGATCCGCGCCGTATCGAGGAGACCTTCACAGTTTATGATTTCCAATCTCATATCGCTCAGGCGTTTTTCATCCGAGCCTAAAATCGTTGGGACTCTCTCTATCTCTGCCTTCAGATCCTTTATCAGGCCTTCGATACTATCCACCGTCACCTTCGCCACCTCATATTGCCCCGACAGGTCGCGTAACATATTCTCTCTGTCCTGCCTGGCGAGTATGAACCCAAGCGCTCTTTCATTATTCTTCATTCTGGCGGCAATCTGCCACCTATCCTGCTGGCGCTGCCTGACGCTCCTGAACCCTAAGATATTAAGTAATGGTTCGACAATGAGCCTGGATGCGGGCTCGCCTACATCCACCACCACGCCCGTCGGATAACCGATGCCCACACTCATCCTGATCGGCTCAGTCGATTTCGAGGCGCCTATCTCGGAGATAGAGGCCATATACATATCGCGGGCATACATAACGGGAGCGTTTGGATCATAATTTTCCGCGACATATTTCTCTATGGCCTTCGAGGCCGCGCCGAGCACAGACGCGATATCCTTCCTCTCAAGGTCCAATGTGTCGTTCAGTGAATAACCGAGCGCCTCCTTGATCCTGAGGGAGTTTACCTCTTTCCACATTACATATTGCCTTCTCATGCTCTTCGCATTTTCGAGACTCAGCTTGGCCTCGAGCAGATTCGCTTTGTTATATCTCCGTTCAGCCGGCGGGACATCAAATCCGCTGCTGACCTCTTTGTAGTGTGCCTCAAGCTCTTTTATCGTCTTATCCAGGTTGTCTATCGTGGTGCCCAGTTCTATATCCTTGGACCATCCGGTTATCAGCATTTTGTAATAGAAATTCCTGACGACGCTAACGTAGTTCTTTGCGCCGGATCGTTCCGCCGTGGCCATCTCCTTAAGGAAGGCCTCTCTCTCCGAACGCAGCAGACTGAAGTCCAGCATCATAGCGGCGCTGACACCAGGAATGGGGCTCAAGGAGGCCCCTATATTGGCGGATAGACTGGGATCGTCTTTGAGCAGGGTCGCTATCCATCTGTCGTCAACCAGGGCCTGCCTCATCCTGGCCTCTTCCATCCCCCACACTCTCGGACACTCCGCAATGATGGTCTCATAAGCGCCCGTAAAGTTTGAGGAATTTTTGATCGCCGCCTTAACTCTGTCCGGAAGCTCGGCGGGCCTGGCATCTCCGATTATATTTTTGTTAAGCGTTTCTAGACAGTCCCCGAGACTCTTTTCACTTCGAGACTTCGGCGCAATCAACTTGAGTTTGAGAGCCTCCGGATCCTGGGTCATTATCAGGTATTGCAAAGTTGAGGCAAGCGCCTCGCGCTCTTTCTTAAGCCCATACAGTACCCGAGCCGCGTCGTTTCTCTTGAGGTCCCGGTTCGTGATGCCGCGCCCCTGCGCTGCCTGATCATAGAGCTCCTGCGCCATGGCTATCTGGCCTTCCAGTGATTTTAATCTGTCCTCGATGAATTTATTGTTTAACTCCGACTCCTTTATATTAAGAGCCCGAGCCATTATAGAGAGTATGCAATATATCTCCTGCAGATCGGCCTCGGTCTTAGCGGCACGCTTGGCCGCGGAGGTATAGCCAAAATCGGTGATATTTATCGTCGCCGATATATTTAAGGATACCGTGCCCTCTGAGGCCACGCTCAAGCTTGGGTCCAGGGCCCATAGTGGCCGTCCCGCCGTATCCTCGCCTTGCCTGGCGGCCATGATAGATAAGAGATCGGCCTGGTGCTGATACTGTTTTTCGGAATCGGCCCTTCCTTCCGGACGATCCGGCAGATCTTCCACGCCTATGAAGAAACCGTTAAAGTACGGGCTTGTAAGGCCCAGCGTTCCGCGCAGCCTTAGCTGAGTCCCTTCTATAGCGTCATACTGCGACAATAGTTCTTCCCATGCGTCTTCATAGCGGGCTTTGTTTTCGGCTATATCAGTGTGCCGTTTCTCTTCCCGCGATTTCGCGTCTTCTGAAACCGCGGCGGAAGCCGCCTTGACCGCTTTGACGGCTTCGGCGTAAACTTTCTGCTGTCTTCCAAGCTCCGTGTAATCATTTATCGCCAGACTTGTAAGATTTGATACAAAGACGTCTAGCCTCTTATCCTTCATGAGCTTCTCCAACGCCGCCTTCTGGTTCTTGGAAAGCGTCTGGGAATCGAAATGTAGTGTTATGGCAAAGTTCGCGCTGCCGGCTCCGTTTACGGCCACGCTGCCTTTAGGCCCTCCCTCAAAAGTAACATATTTGATATTTATCCCTGCGAGATCCGCGTCGCGCTGGATTATCTCTTTCATCAGGTTTTCCTGGAGATATATGGCGACGAATTGGTTTATATTCAAGCGCTCGGTAAATTTTGTCCCGTTGATCTGCGCCTTCCTTAAAGCGTCGAGATATCCGATGCTGCCCCATGTGTCTTTTTCTGAATACTTCGCTTCAAATTGATAGTCCTGGGCATCTCTGGATCTTTTTATGACTGTTGTATCCCCGTCCTTACTAGAGAGCAGCGCTTTCACTTCCCCGCTTTTGTCTATCTCGTACTCATCGCCGTTGACAAGAGCGCCTGTGGCAAGCGGGTCGCCGGGTGTTACATAATGCCTCCCGGATTTGTCCTCATAGAAGAATTTTACGCTCCGTCCGTCTATTGTAGTGGGATCATTGGCTTTCATCGTACTTAGATCAACTATCCTTGTATCGGAACCGGTTGGAATGACCCAAAGCGCGTGATAGGTTCTTCTCAGCACCACCGTTTTGGATGTCACAAAGTCGGCTCTGTACTCTCTTTTGCGCTCTTTGTCATCTTTGTCAAACGCCCTCGCCTCAAAACGATAGATCGATTCCGCCTGGGGCTTGAAGGATTCCACGCTCCTTGACATAAAATCGTCGTCAACTGCAAGCGTCTGTTGAGCATCCTCCCAGCGGGCTTTGTCCTGGAGCCCTAACTCTACGCTCGTGGCTTTTTCGGTCGCTTGTAACGCGGCGTTTATATTCTCGAATTCTTTTCTAAACCTGGCGTGAAGCCCTGCGACTTCCATGTTGAAAGCGCGGCGGGCTTTCATCATGTTTTCGAGCGTTTCAAAACTCTGGGAAGCGAAATCCTCCACCTTCTTCTGCTGTTTATTTACACTCTCTGTAAATTCTTTCATGAAAGGCTTCAGATCCTGGGGAGTTTCTGCATCCGGTAATACCTTTTCGCGAAGCTTCTCTATAGCCTTACCCATATCTTTTACGGCCTCGGCCTTGCGCTCCATGTAACCATTTATTCCCGATGCCATAGGTATGCCGCCGCGGCCGCCTAAGACGAACGGATCGAAGTTATTATCAATAAACGCGACCCATGCGGTTGAGGCTGTGCTGGCAACGCTTGTCGGAGGGGCCCACCATCCTGTGGGCTCAAATGGTATATATACGCGCTTTGAGGCATAGGGATATGCGGCCTTGCCATCGCCCAGATCCATTCTATACTTCTCTATGCCGCTTCTCATGCTGGCAGCATCGGCTAGCGCTTCTTCTGTCCATACCGTGTTCGAGTCCTTGTAATAATCTGCTATCTTTAACGCCGACTCTATCGCGCCGGCGGTCCATTCGATCGATATTACATCGGTCTGGCCTTCGGTATAGGCAACGCCTATCAGTTTATTGTCCGCGAACTGTCCCGCCTTCGTTTTAGTCGCCTGCCACATCTTCATGGCAGTACCGGCGTCAAACATCTCATCTAGCTTCTTAGGCCCTAATACGGATATTGCCCACGTCTGGCAGTCTGTGGCAAACTGAGTATTCTTGGTCCAGCTGCCATCCTTGAGAGTCATCCCCTGGTCGAATGTACCTGTATCTTTATTGAAAACTCCCTCAAGATATTTCTCTATGCCGTCCATCGCTGTCTTGTATTCCTTGTCACCGGTGATCTTGTAAAGCATACTCAAGCCCGCGTATAGGGAGATATTATTTTCGGTAGAGATGGCGTTATAGAAGTGGAGAGGTTTGTCCTTAGGCCCTACACCTTGTGGAGCCATCCTGAATCCGCCGGTCGTACCATCGATCAATAGCATGGCGGCTTTTGCGGTTTCTCTGGCAAGCTTCAGTTCCTTGGCGTCGGCCGGGATCTTACCGTTATATTTTTTATACGCTACCTGAAGCGGTCCTATTATACCCGCCCACGCGTTATCTCCGGTTCTCGGATCCCAATCTTTCCAGGTGTCCGGTTTGCCTGTAAGAGGATTTGTAAATTCATATTCGCCATTGGAATTTATGATCCTGTATATAAGGCCGCCCTCGTGTCTTATAGTATGTTGTTTGCCTAATGCGCCCTCCAACAGAACATCCGTCAATGTATCGGCTTTAGCGGCCTGATCCCTATCTCCTAATTGCATTGCAATTTGCCAGAGCGGGCCGTCATATATTGACGTGCCGTAAGCAATAATAGCGGCTTCAGTATCCGGATTTTCTTTATTTGTATTCTTGATCTCGTCCAATACTGCCTGACGATTGTTATCGGGTATGCTGAAACTGCGTGGAAGCTCTTGCTGGCTTGTATTTCCGGCTAACCAATTAACGGTGAACTCTTTCGGCACCTTCTTTTCTTCGATCTTTTTGGGTTCTTCTGCTTTTGTGGGTTGAGTCGCGGGTTGTAACTCCGGTTTTGCAGTCGCGGGCGGAGCGAGCCCTGTATGTGGAGCGGCTTCGGGTGCTTTCGGCGCCATCGCCTGAGCCTCTCCCGGAATACGCCCGCTCATTATATCTCCTGTTTCCGCTACCAATGCCTCTCTAGTCTCTGCCGGCAACTGCTGGAACCTATCTCTCGCCGCTTGTGCCTGCTTTGATTGTTCTTCTCTTCTCGCAACCTCAACATCAGGCATCTTTTGCGTAACAAGAAGCCCGCTTGCTAAAGCAGGCCCGCCAATTGCAACAATGGGCGTCATAACTCCGAAAACCTTCAACATTTTTTCCGGAGATATCCTGGCCAACCTCAATGCCAGCGAATTTTTACTCTTTAAGAATAACATAAAAGATGCTATCGCTAAACAGGCAGCCGCCAATATGCCGACCGCCATATAAGGATTCGTCCTGGCGAGCCCCACTAACATCCCTGCCAACGCAACCGCCCCTGCGCCGTACATCCAAAAATCTCTGGACTTTAAGATACCTAATTCCGCCAGAATACCCGCTGAGATCGCCGCCTTTTTAGGTTTCTCCTTACCCAGCGACCTCACATCTTTTAACATATTAAAGCTTCTATATGTCGCCTTCACGAGAGGATATATAGGAAGAACCATCATTAATATGCCCCCAATCCCCAAGATCCCCAGAAGAGAGGCGGGATTTGCTACAACAAGAGGCAAAAGCAGGAAGGCAGCGTATGTCAGGAGGCCTCCCGTTATGCCTGTCTTGATGGCCCATTCTTTCAGGAAGGATTTCGTAAATGCTTCTTTTATTTTTCCGAAGATCGATCTTTCGTCATCTGTTTTGAACGTATTCAATATGATGTACGGCAAAATGGCCAATATGAATAGAGTCGCTACTACGGACATAACGCCCACGCCTGCGATCGCCCAAATAGCGGTAATACTTAAAGGCAAGAGGAGAGTTGCTCCGAATAATTTAAATGCCAGCGCCGCTTCTGTTCTCTTTTCAAACGATACTTTGGACTTTACCTTATTATAGGAGATTCCTATGGCTATAAGATGGGTCGCCATCGAAATGATCATGAGCGCCATTGAAATGAATAAGAGAGGTGTCGGGGATCCTATAACATTGCTCAGTATGCTGCTAAAGATATTTGATCCATTCCCCGTTACGGAGATACCCATTAGGATCACCGATATTATGGGAAATACATTATTGGTAATGCTGAACACAAATCTGTTCAGTAAATACTTTGTTACGACGAATCTCTCTCCGGCCGTCCCCGCGCCGCGCGCCTTTAGCCGTCCCGCTTCTTCTATGCCGCTTTTAGCCGCTATCTTTTTCATAAGAGGCCTTAAGGCAAGGTAAGCGACGGCTCCGATGGCCACAAGCACTATCATATTTCCGGCCGGCAATAAGCGCAGGAATTCCGGTATCATGTGGAATGCTTCAAACCACGAAGCGATAGTCTGTAAGAATTTCGGATTATTGAAGTTGCCCTGCAATATAGATGGTACAAGAGATGTCAATGCGAATATTTTGCTTAATAGCCAGATTCCGGCCGTAAATAACGCGGCGATGCCCGCCGGCTTGACAACATATTTGATCGCCTTATCCTTGATCGATCCGAATGAAAATTCTTTTTTAGTTTCAACGGACGGTAAGGCCTCTTCTTTGCCATAATATATGTGAGAGATGAAAACACTGGCTATGGCTTCGTTCATTCCTTTGAGCGTATCCGCGAATCTCCTGGTTCTCGTTATTGCGTTCTCTACTGTGGAATTAACCTCCGCCATCTGGCTTTCCCATTTTAGCTTACCTAGCTTTCTTTGGGCCTCGGATATATCCCACCAGAAATCGCTTCCCTCATTGTCAACGCCGCTCATTGCGATTTCACCGAAGACCGTCAATGCATGGCTTGCCAATGCCGCGCCCAGGTCGGATCGGCTTAAAATTTCGTATGCCACTTTATCAGAGATATTTTTTGGAACACCGAGGTCCGGAATACCGAACTGCTCCTCGAAAGAATCTTTAAGCGCCTTCACAAGGTCATTGATAGCTTTGTCTTGGTCGATGTCTGTTTTTACTCCGGCCAGAGCGCTTATGATAGCGGTTATCTTTTCCGTAAACATCTGATTATGTTTTTCATTGCTCAAGAGCCCATTTGCGTATTGGCCGCTTCCGAGCCTGTTTTTTACAGCTATATATTCGTCCCACACCGTACTTATGTTGGCCTCTTGGGCTTCGCCTGCCCAATTTATCTCATGATCGAATATGTATCTGTCAATCGCCTCTTCCTTTTCAGCGCTCTCGGCAAGCTCCCCATCCAGTATACGGAAGAATTCGCTTATGGTATTCGATTTTGCTATCCTGCCTTGCGAGATTTGCGGCAGATTTACAAGCCCAAGGCCTTCGTCAGATATCATAAGAGGCCTGCCATTCATGCCTTCGAGCGTCCTTCTCAAAGGATTGAACTCTTCGGTAAATAAATACCCCCTTTTCTCTACTATTGTGTCTTCCATGGACCAATAGGCTTTCCAGACGCCGGGCGCAAGCACGAACTGTCCCGATACCGGATCGAATCTCAGTCTTCCGATGCGTCCTTTTTCCTGTACGAAGGAGGCGAAGTTCTTGTCCATTTCACCGCTATAGAATGTAAATCCTGTCTCTTTTACGCTATCGTCGACTTCTCTATAGTCCAGCTCTCTCGTGCCTAGATATGTAATCACTGTTATAGTATTTTTCTTGCCGGCGCGCTCTTTCACTACTTCGAGTATCGCTTCTTCGGGGGTTATAGCCTTGCCGTCTTTCCTGGCCGCCGCCACTCTTGTCTCTATATCGATAGTCTCTACGGCACATCCTTGCGGAGAACCCAGCACCTTCATGAATTCAGCCATTGTATTGGAATTGGTAAAACATACTATGGCGGCAGAGCCCGGCTTTTCCGGCGAACCGCTGGCAGTTGCTATGACGCCTTCGGCGAGGGCTTCATACTTATCAGACTTCTTCCCGAATAAAAGTGGGTTATATTCTGTCTTCTGTATCTCCAGGCCTTCCGGAATTATATCCGTGAAGTGGATATCTGGATAATATTCATGCATCAAGGTCTCATTATGTGAGCCTGACATCGACCTTATCTTCTTTACCAGAGGATTGCCTTTCCAATTCTTTACAGCGCTTAGCATCGGCGCTATCGGCAAGAATACGATATCCTTCGTTTCCGCTTTAAGCTCAAGGCCCCATAACGCTCTTAGAGTGTTGCTGATACCATTGCCGAACTCTTTTCCCGCCTGAAGTCCGGGACCCAAAGGGACTATGTCACCATCTTGTATTTCGTAATCATCCAATCTCGTATAGGAATAAAGAGCCGTGAGAGCCTGAACCGCATACTCTAACGCGCGGTCTTCATCATATCCGTTCTTTTTTGCCCATTCCCCAATATATTTTTTACCATGGGAAGTAAGCGAAACCTCGCGCGACTTGTCTACCTTATAATAGAGTTTTTCTCCTTTAACCTCTGTTGAGTAAAAATCGCCGTAATTGATGCTGCCATTTTCTGCATCTGGCGCGGCAACTAACCCCATGACCGCCTTGCGCAAATTATTGCGCTCTTTCCAATCAGCTATTGGTTGTCCGCTGATCGTGTACTTATTACTTCTCTCTGTTTCCAAAACATGGTCGCCCTCATCCAGATACCAGACCCATTCTCTTGCCGTAAAGAATGATTGCGACGGCTTGGCCCTCACAAATTCAAGCCCCGAGCCGTGCATAAAATCTGTTGCCGTGCCGTAAACTACGACATTTTTATTTCTACACAGCCCCGGTAGTGCGGAGGCCTCAACAATTTTCTCGGTCATTTTGCCGTTTTCATATTCATATACATATGCGGCCTTATCCTCGCCTGCTTTGGATGGCGGCTGGATAGCTATGACCATCGCACCCGATAACGGGCAGATGACCTTAGACGCTTCCCTGGCGCCATCGAGCGCCTTTGCGGCCGTTGTGGTGGTTACGAGTCCGGATCCCGCCCGGCCTGCTGCCGCCTCAAGCATAATGTCATATAAAATACCTGTGACGCCTATCTTTGTCTTTCCTGTTCCGCACGGAACCTTGACCGCTTCCTTTTCGGAACCCCATAATGCCATATTAGCTTCTGTCTGGAATTTGAGTTCGCTGTATTGAGGATTTATAAAAGTGCGGTATGCCTCAGTGGCCAATCGGACAAGTTCCCGCCTTAATTCCGGCGTATCACCATTTTTCTTTAATATTTCCTGTAGCGCTCTATACTCGTTTAATAATTTGTCTGACTGTATTACGGGCGTTACTGAAACGGACTTAGGAGCCGGCGCTTTAGGCGCTGTCGGTACTATTGCAGGACCTGAAGTCATAGGCCTGCCTGATTCCGGCAGCTCTACTTTGGTCTGCGCCACGCTTAATGCCTTAGATACTATATCTTTGACCTCTTGTCTTCCCTCAGGACTAAGGCTTGAATATAATTTCTCGAGGTCACCCCTGCCCTTTCTGGAAAAAATATCTATAATCATTTGGTCGTCTAATCTTCGATCGCTGCTTTTTGCTATGGGGATTATAAAATCTGCGAGGAACGATCTTGTAATCTCATCTACGCGAACCCCGGTGGCCTTCAGCGCTTCGATCTTTTCCGGAGCCTCTTTTGCCGAAACCGTTTTACCTTTTCTTGCCGCGTCCCTACCCACAACCGCTTTATACTCCACCACCTCTGCGGGAGTGGAAATTTCCGCGGTTACCGTCCCGTCTTCTAAGAGCCTTACTGTAACATGGGTATCTCCCAATTTCGCTACCGCCCAGTCCCTCCCTAACTTTAGGGCGTCTATCGAACCTACCAGATCCCTAAAAGCTTTGCGCGAATAGCCGAGCGGCAGGTTGGATGACATAGCGAGAGTCGTATCGCCGGTATTATTACCTTCTACACCGGACGCTTGAGGCGCTTTGCGGGATTTAGCAAAGACTCTATCATCTTTTATGATGCCTCTTGCCTTCAGGTCTTCATAAGCATTATTATAGCTGTCTATCCAAAGCCTCTTTACGCTCTTTATGTCTTTACCCTGTATCGCTGCCTGGCCAAGGCTTACCATTATCACGTCCCTCACAAATCCCTGGACCTTAGCCGGATCTGTGATATTCTCGCCGAAATAAGCGTTCGTCATCACCTGATACTTGCCGCTCTCGAGCATATCTTCGTAGGCGTCTTTCTTATTCGTAAGTATGGCCACGTACGGCCTCTCGCCTTTTGAGGCGTCAAATTTCGGAAGTATTACGAGGTATGATGTCTCTCTCTCTTTCAAGAGTTGAGTAAGGCCTTTGGTGTGGTATCCGCCTGTGATCAATGCCGCCAGATCCCGCCCTTCATCTTTCATCCTCTTTACAGTATTGGAGAGCATCGTATTGTTCCTCATCTCGGCAGTCTTGTAGAATCCTATGGCCGTGGGAATATTATCGAATATCTTCCCGATATCGTAATCGCCTTCCAGCACAAGGCCGTATTTGGCCGAGGAGGACCTGATAAAATCGGTTATCGTTTGGGCATTGCAGACCTTTATATTCTTGTCGAGGTATTCAAAGTCGTTGTTATTGAGCTTCAGTTCAAAGAGGTCCTTCACAAAACCTACGCACCTTAAGATATCATGGAGCTTTCTCTCTTCGCTGGTGGTAAAGAGCTTCTCTTTGATCGCATCCTCAAAAGCCCTGACCTCTTCGAATATGGCAAGGATATCTATCGACTCGTAGAGGGTAATATAGTCCGTGTAGGTTATCAGGTTCTTGTACGGCTCCGGAGGGATGCCCCACTTCTGGGCAAGCGATTGCAGGAATTGATAGTAGTCACCCTGGTAGATCTTTCCGCTCTTGAAAGCTATCGATTTTAATATCAGCTCTTCGAGGTCCTGCTTGGATATCTTCTTGGTCAACGTATCGATAAGGGCGTCGCGCTCTTTATTGGCTATCTCAAAATCTATCGACTTCTCCATCTTCATTGACTCAACGAGCTTCGAGAGGTTTTCGTATTTCTTGTAATCGAGCTTCACCTTATTCGCCAGCTTTAACACAAGCTGCCACCTGTCGCTGAAGGCTATCTTGCCGTCTTTATGAAGTACCGAGTTTTCATCGAGCTCCCTCAGCTCTTTTGTGTAGATCCTGGCCTTCAGGCCGTTCAGCGCTTTGAGGAGGCCGTCCATATCCTTCTTCGTCTCTAGGTTTATCTCGTAGATCTTACGGAACTGGTCTACGTTCTCGCGATAGAGGGCGTTATCTTCTATGCCGTATAATGCTATGGGCTTACTTGAAGTAATGGCGAAGAATTCGCCGGCAGACATCTTGCCTTTACGCATAAGATATTGAGCCGTCCTTTTGCGGATCGTCTCATCGGGGAATGTTCTTAGGAGAGAAGTATCGATATAACCTGTGGAGCCTTCTATGGCTACCAGCCTCAGGTCGTAATTGGTTACTAATGAGTCAAGTATGGATACTATGGAGTCTTGAGCGGCTAAAGATGAGTGGGCGTCCTGAATGTTTATTATGGTATTATCGCTGCCATTGGTGGAGTTGTAAACTTCCTTCGTTACGGCAACGTCTTTGGGTATTGGTATTGCGCCACGCGGGGTGGGGACTTGAGACTTTACAGCAAAATTCCCGTTCTCTCCTTTAGACCAAACGGGAGAGCCTTCCTGTGCCCAAACCAGATCCTGGTTTATAAAACAGGCTATTAAAAAAAGTGCAACGGCCCGGATCCATTTTTTGTTTCGCGCGCTCTGCCAGTCCATGATAAGAGATTTCCGGCCGAGCTCTTCGCGCGTGGATATCGGGTCTAAATTACTAAAGACCGATAGTGAATTTTTATTCGCCGAATCTCTTCGGCTTAGCCAAGCAAACATTTTTTATATCACCCTCAAAAAATGTTGTGTTAAGAACTGCCTTTTTGTTCCTATTACACCTGAAGTATAACATTATTATGGTACAGAGTCAATAGGCGACAACTGACTTTTTTGTGTTTTAACATTTTTACAACACTAATGCTTATAATGAGTTACAGTTTTTAGAGTGGTGTTTGATCATGCGAGAAGAAAAGCAGGTCTTGACATATGTTGAAAAACTGAAATATTACTTATTCATGGTAAATCTGAGGTCATCTATGTAGATAACTCCCCTTTTATTCGAGGCTATCTTATCTTCAAAGACTACAGAAAGCGCTGTCAGGCTGGAAATATCCGTTAAACCTTTGAATTTGGATAGAGGAATGACGATCTCCTGCCAGTGATCGATTACACTGGTTACGTAGTGATAGCCCGCCTGCCCTCCTGAGCTCTCAAGCTCGATCTTGAATACGGTGCTGTAACCCGTCTTGCCGTTACCTTTCAGCCAGAATGAAAGATTATCGTAATCTGAGGCATCGATGTCCGGTAGCGCTATCCGCACCGAGCTATACACTGGACTCCTGGAATATACGTCGTATTTGATCTTAAGCGAGTACCCTGAGTCGCCGCGCCTGATCGCGCTATCGAAAGATCCGGTACAGCGACGGGTGTTGATCTTGCCGCGGGTGTTAAAATCGGCTATCAAAAGATCGCCCGAGTCCGATTTCACTGCCGCGAAAGAGCCAACCTGCGTAAGCGCGGCCAATAAGATAGCGATAATCAATATACGTACGTATCTTTTAAAAATAACTACCTCTCTCTTCGGACGGTTTAATCGTTTTTGGCGGGAGTTTCTATGGTTGCGGGCTCATTAACTTCTTTCGGCTTAGCCCGCACGATGCCGTCGTCATTTAAATGTCTTTCAACATTTGCCCTGGTC